>Ga0190269_10000562_pt1 | contig 18866 bp, 12 predicted proteins | sample Popmic249IS_FD_133749 | JGI IMG/M metagenome (GOLD analysis project Ga0190269, IMG submission 133749) | Populus adjacent soil microbial communities from riparian zone of Blue River, Arizona, USA - 249 IS | ecosystem: Environmental > Terrestrial > Soil > Riparian zone | place: USA: Arizona... | reverse complement strand
GCAGAGGTTTGCCGTCCAGGCGCACGTCTGCGTGCGCGGGCGTGACATGCACGTGCAAGGTCGCGAGGCTCTCGTCCATCCACGTGAGCAGCTGGCTCACCTCTGCGCGCTGTTCGGCGCTCAGCGGCTTGCGCGCATCGCGCAGCGAGGCTTGCAGCTCCTGCCGCGCGCTGTCGAAGCGATCCTGCGCGAAGTCGATGAGCCCCAGGACGCGTAGGGTCCGCGCGCTCGGCTCGAGCGCGTGAGCCCGCTCGATCAGCTCGCGCGCCTCTGCGTAGCGCTTGTCGCGATACGCCGCGAGACCGCGCGCGACGAGCGCTGAAAACTCCGCGCTGCCCTCGGCCGGCTGCACTGTCCCGCTCACGTCGGGCGCGTGCACCGCTTGCGCCTGCGCGCCGCCGCTCAGCCACAGGACTGCAAAGCATGTGATCGTGGCCATGCGGCCGATGGCTTGCGTTTCCAGCACGATGAGACTCACCAGGGGCGTTCGAGGGCAAACCATACCACGGCCCTGGACGCTGCCCATCGACTCCGCGTCGGGATCACGCGAGGCGCGTGGTGCCAAAAACATCAATATTGCTCGGCGCTGCGAATCGAAAACACCGACGAGCGTCACGCTTACAGTGTTTGTTTGCGTAACAATCAACGGCAGCACCGAGGCCGCCGCTGAAAGCGGCAGGTTGTGTCAGTCCGGGGGATGGACGCTCGCCGCGGGGAGCGTCAGAGGCGGTCGCGCGCTCGCGGCCGCCGCTGTGAGCGACGACTCGCGCGGCGAGACGCTTGGCATTGCTTGTGCGTGAGCGAGGGATCGGGATGTCCCTCGGCGCGTACGGCCATGGAGGAGCGACAGATCAGGGAGGATCCACATGTTCATGCGAGGCGGCATCAAAGCAGCGCTCTTGCTAGCTGTCATCGTCAGCTTCTGCTTCAGCATTAGCCTGTCCGGGACAACCCGGGGCAGCACGGAGCCAGTGGGGGACCGCGCCGACGATGGCCGTTGGAACGTGGAGCTGCGGCTGATGTGTCAGCCGAACGAGCGACCCGATCCGACCCTGCATCGCCCGCGTCCTCCAGAAGCGGACGAGCTCAAAGTGACCGCGGAGCCCGAGGACCAACTCGCCGCACACGTCGTGACCACGATCGATCCGCGTCGCGCCCAGTGAGGCGTTCCTGGAGTTCCTAGGTTTCAAGCGCGCAACCTGCCCGTCTCACGCGCGCCACATGGGCGCATGTGAAAAGGCAAACGTTGCAAATCACATGCAGATTTTGCGGGTGCTTCTGAGTAGGATGGCCTGAGCGCGTCCGAGCGCGCGGAGCTTCAACCACTTGCAGCAGGGGCACCGTGACAAGACCCGTCGTCATCGGACTGGACGTAGGATCGACCACCGTCAAAGCCGTCGTCGTCGACCCTGAGACACGGCAAATCCTCTGGCACGACTACCGGCGGCACCACACCAAACAGGCTGACTGCGCGTTGGACCTGATGGTGCGCATCGGTCAGGCGTTCCCAGCGACCTCAACTGCGGACATCCGCATGTTCATCACCGGCTCGGGCGCAGGCCCGCTGTGCGAGCCGCTGGGCGCGAAGTTCGTGCAGGAGGTCAACGCGGTCACCCTGGCCGTGGAGTCGCTACACCCCGACGTGGGTTCCGTGGTGGAGCTCGGCGGCCAAGACGCGAAGATCATCATCTTCAAGCAGAACGACAAGACCGGTGAGAAGACCGCCAGCTGCTCGATGAATGACAAGTGTGCTTCGGGCACCGGCGCGACGATCGACAAGTGCATGATCAAGGTCGGCTTGCCCTCGGAGCAAACCGCGCAGCTGCAGTTCGATCCGGACAAGCTGCATCACGTCGCAGCCAAGTGCGGCGTCTTCGCCGAGACGGACATCGTCAACCTGGTGAAGACCGGCATCCCGTCCGAAGAGATCATGTGCTCGCTCGCGGACGCGATCGTGATGCAGAACTTGTCCGTGCTGACGCGCGGCAACACGTTGCGGCACAAGGTGCTGCTGCTCGGCGGGCCGAACACGTACCTGCCGTTCCTGCAGCAGTGCTGGCGCAAGCGCATCCCGGAGACCTGGGATGAGCGCGGCTACGCCTACCCGAAGGACGTGCCGCTCGAAGAGTTGATCGTGGTGCCGAAGAACGCGGAGCTGTACGCGGCGTACGGCGCCGTGATGTACGGCCTGCACGAAACCGCGGACGTGGGCCGCTACCAGGGGCTCGACGCGCTGCGCAGCTACATCCAGACGGGGCGCGCACAGCGCCTCGGCAAGAACTCGGGGCCTCCGCTCGTGAACGACGAGAGCGAGCTCACGACGTTCATCGATGCCTATCGCATCCCGAAGTTCCAGTCGGCGACGTTCAGCGCGGGCCAGACGGTGCGCGCGGTGATCGGCCTCGACGGCGGCAGCACGTCTTCGAAGGCTGTGCTGATGGACGAGAGCGGCGAGCTGCTGCTGAAGGCGTACACCCTGTCGAAGGGCAACCCGATCCAGGACGCGAAGGACCTGCTGCGCGACCTGCGCGATCGCGTGCACGCTCAGGGCGCGACGCTCGAGGTGATCGGCTTCGGCGCCACGGGCTACGCGGCGGACGTGCTCGAAGAGTGCGTGCGCGCGGACGTGAACGTGGTCGAGACCATCGCCCACATGCTGAGCGCCACGCACTACTTCGGCGACGTCGACGTGATCTGCGACATCGGCGGGCAGGACATCAAGGTCCTGTTCATGGAGAACGGCGACATCAAGTCGTTCAAACTGTCGAATCAGTGTTCGGCCGGCAACGGGATGTTGCTGCAGGCGATGGCCGATCAGTTCGGTCTGCCGGTCACCGAATACGCGGAGAACGCGTTCAAGGCGCAGCTATCGCCGAAGTTCAACTACGGCTGCGCGGTGTTCCTCGACACGGACCGCGTGAACTTCCAGAAGGAAGGCTACGGCAAAGAGGAGCTGCTCGCCGGGCTCGCTCAGGTGCTGCCGAAGAACGTGTGGCAATACGTCGTCGCCGTGCCGCGGCTCGCTCAGCTCGGCCGCCGCTTCGTGCTACAGGGCGGCACGCAGTACAACTTGGCCGCGGTCAAGGCCCAGGTCGACTACATCAAGCAGCGCGTGCCGGACGGCGAGGTGTTCGTGCACCCGCACAGCGGCGAGGCCGGAGCCATCGGCGCGGCCATGGAGACCCTGCGCGTGGTGAAGCGCCGCGGGCAGAGCCGCTTCATCGGGCTGCAGGCGGCGATCGATCTCGAGTACCGCGCGAAGAACGACGAAGAGACCAAGTGCACGTTCTGCCCGAACAACTGCTCGCGCACGTTCATCGACGCGTTCCGGCCCGATGGCACGACCAGCCGCTACATCAGTGGCTTCTCGTGTGAGAAGGGCATGGTCGAGTCGAAGGAGGCCATGCTCGAGGTGGTGGCGCAGCGCAAGCAGCTGATGCGCAGCTACCCGAACATGGTCGCGTACGAGGCGCGCAAGGCGTTCCAGCCCGTGCCCGGCGCGCGGCCCATGCCTGCAGCCACGAGCAGCGTGGAAGACGTGCAGACCGCGCGCACGTTCTGGGGCACGGTCAAGCGCAAGAGCTTCCAGCGCGCGTTCGCTCGCTCGAGCGAGGCGGCGGCGCAGAAGCGCAAAACGTTCCGCGTGGCCATGCCGCGCGTGCTCAACATGTACTCCACGGGGCCGTTCTTCCGCACCTACTTCGAGGTGCTGGGGCTCGACCCGCGCAACGTGATCTTCAGCGAGGAGACCACGGAGGAGATGTGGAGCGAGGGCGGCAAATACGGCTCGGTCGATCCGTGCTTCCCGGCGAAGGTCGTGCAGGCGCACTTCCACCAGCTGTTCTTCCACGCGCACAAGGAGCGGCCGCTCGACGCGATCTTCTTCCCGATCCTCACGCACGTGCCGTCATTCGTGAAGAACGCGGTGGACCACGCGAGCTGCCCGATCGTTGCGGGCACGCCGGACGTGATCAAGGCCGCCTTCACGAAGGAGCAGGACTACTTCGGCACGCGCGGCATCACGTACCTCGATCCCGCGCTCAGCTTCAGTGAGCCCGTGCGCATGAAGCGCCGGCTGTTCGAGGTCTGGAAGGACCTCCTGCAGATCACCGAGGACGAGAGCGACTTCGCGGCCGAAGAGGCGTTCGCGGCGCTCGAGCGTTTCGACCTCGACGTGCAGACGAAGGGCAAGGCCATCCTCGAGCAGATCGAGGCCGATGATCGCCTGGCGATCCTGGTGATCGGCCGGCCCTACCACCTGGATCCGGGCCTGAACCACGGCATCCCGGACGAGTTCCAGCAGCAGGGCTACCCGATCCTCAGCATCCGCTCGGTGCCGAAGGACGAAGCCTGGTTGTCGCGCTTCTTCGCGGAGGACCTGAAGAGCGGGCGCATCACGACGCCACTGGAGATCGGCGACGTCTGGCCCGAGAACTACTCGGCCAACTCCGCGATGAAGGTGTGGGCGGCGAAGTTCGCGGCGCGCCACCCGAACGTGGTGCTGCTCGATCTGTCGAGCTTCAAGTGCGGTCACGATGCACCGACCTACGGCATCATCGACCGCATCGTGGAGCAGAGCGCAGTGCCGACGCTCGGCCTGCACGACATCGACGCCAACAAGCCGGGCGGCTCGATCAAGATTCGCGTCAAGACCTACGTGCACTCGCTCAAGCGGCATCAGGAGCGGCTCGAGGATCTGACAGTCAAGAAGCAGGAGCTGGCGCGTCGCCTCGACGAGAAGCGCCTCGAGCTCCTGCGCATGAAGCAAGCAGAGCTGAGCGCGCGCCAGAGCCGCGACACCACGCTCGAAGCCCAGATCACCGCGCTCGCAGCCAAGGTGGCTGCGTATCAGGCGCCGGCTCCCGAAGCGGAGCCCACGACGCAGCCACAGCTGATCCGCTTGCGCAAGAAGAACCCCGAAGGGGAAGTGGTCGCCCTGTAAGTCACCGAAGGAAAGGCCTGAGCACGACATGCCCAACATGAACGACGCTTTGAACGTGGACGCGGAGCTGGCACGCTTCGAACAGGAAGAGCGGGCTCGACTCGGGCTCGACGCGCAGGTCGATCACTGGACTGACTCCATGATCGATCCGAACTTCACGGCGAAGGAGCGGCCGCACACGACCTTGCTCGTGGGTGGTCTCACCATCGCGCACGACTTCCTGGTCGAGGGCGCGCTGCGCGGCCTGGGCTACAACTGCCGCCGGCTCGAGTGCCCGGACAACGACTCGCTGCGCTTCGGCAAGGAGTTCGGCAACGTCAGCCAGTGCAACCCGACGTACTTCACCGTGGGCAACCTCGTCAAAGAGCTTTGCCGCCTGCGCGATGAAGAAGGCCTGTCCGCGGAGCACATCATCAAGCACTTCGTGTTCTTGACCGCGGGCGCGTGCGGGCCGTGTCGCTTCGGCATGTACGTGACCGAGTACCGCAAGGCGCTGCGCGACGCGGGCTTCGATGGCTTCCGCGTGATGTTGTTTCAGCAGACGGGGGGCCTGAAGCAAGCGTCCGGTGAAGAGCTGGGCTTGCCGCTCGATCCGCCGTTCTTCCTCGCCATCGCGCGCGCGCTGTTCTCGGGCGACGTGATCAACGCGCTCGGCTACCGCATCCGCCCGCACGAGGTCGAGCCCGGCGCGACCGATCGCGCGCTGATGCAGGCGAAGCAAGAGGTCTACGACGCGCTGCACCACCACAAGAGCGTGGTGCTCGCGCTCCGCCGCGCGCGCAAGTACTTCAAGGACATCAAGGTCGACCGCACGCAGGCCAAGCCCAAGGTCAGCATCCTGGGCGAGTTCTGGGCCATGACGACGGAAGGCGACGGCAACTACCACCTGCAGGAGTTCGTGGAGCGCGAAGGCGGCGAAAACGAGATCCAGCTGCTCGCGTTCCTGCTGCTCTACAACCTGTGGGAGATCCGCCACGACACCGAGCAGCGCATGCTGCTGAAGGCCGCGGACAGCGGCAAGTTCGGGCTCGCGGATACGGACGTGGGTCTGCGCCTCGCGGGCTTGTGGGTCGGTGAGCTCGCGCTGCGCGGCGTGTTCCAGACGTTCGCGCACGCCGTGGGCCTGACGCACTTCACCTTGCCCGACATGGACGAGGTCGCGCGCGTCGGCCACAGCCACTACAACCAGGAGCTGCGCGGCGGCGAAGGCCACATGGAAGTCGCGAAGCTCATGCTCAACGTCATGCACAACAAGTCGCACATGACCTTGAGCGTGAAGCCCTTCGGCTGCATGCCGAGCTCGGGCGTGTCGGACGGCGTGCAGAGCGTCATCACCGAGCTCTTCCCTGAAGCCATCTTCTGCGCGGTGGAGACCAGCGGCGAAGGCGCGGTCAACTTCTACTCGCGCGTGCAGCTGTTCCTGTTCAAGGCGCGTCAGCGCGCGCAGCAGGAGATCGACGCCGCGCTCGAGCAATACGGCATCACGCGCGAGCAAGCGCAGGCGTTCCTCGCGGGCTCGAGCTACGGCACGGCACTGCACCGCGCGCCGCACGTGGCCTGCGGCTCGGGCGCGGATCTCATCCACGAGATCGGCCCGCTCGTCGGCCGCACGCGCGCCGAGCAAGCGCGCGTGCACGCGGCTCGCCTGGCGGACCGCACGTACCGGCTGGTCACAGACGACGTGCGCGCGGTCTACGCGAGCGCCCGCAAGGTCGCGCCTTACCTGCCCGCCGTCGCGCGCTGGGCCGCGAGCGAAGGCCTGTCGATGGTGCCGGCGCTGACGCAGAGCCTGCAGCAAAACGTCAAGCAGTGGCTCACCCCGACGCCAGAGCAACAAGCCGAAGTCGCGCGCGCCGAAGCGAGCGAAGCGGCGCCCGCCGGCGTCGTGCAGCTGCGCAAGAAGGTCAAGACCGCGCTGCGCTTCAAGACCGAGCAGCCCGCCGCCGCTAGCGGCGCCTGACACGAGTTGTGCGCACGGGCGCCGAGATGACTCGGCGCCCCGGAGTTGCGCGATGAATGGTCATGATGGTTCGGCCCTGGACATCGACATCCCGGAGGGTCGGAGGTCCTGGTCGTCATAGCCGCTCCCAACAGCCGGATGCGGGGGCGCCGAGGTGACTCGGCGCCCCGCGCTCGACCACCGTCAGACTCCGCCGTCGAGCTCGCCCTCTTCGTCCACGCCCGCGTCTACGTCCTGGGGTGGACAGACGTCAGACGAGCAGGAGATCTCGCCGGACGCGATACAGCGACAGGTGTTGCAGCCATCGGCGGCCGTGAATTCTTCGCCGATGCCGTAGGTCTCACCCTCGTAGACACACTCGCCGCACTCGCCGCGTGCCGCCGCGGACACGCTCGAGGCGTGCGCCGTGCACTCGTTGCCATAGGTCTTGCCGTCGCAACCACAGACCGGCTCGTATTGCTCGGTGCACGCCTCCGGGACGGCGCTGCACACGCCGGTCTGGTCCGCCGCACCGCACTGTTGCGCCGGCGTGAACTTGCAGAATTGGCCGTCCGGACACGTCGTGCCCTGCAGGCCACCACACGCGAGATCCTCGGCGCCTGGGACCACACAGCGGCCCAGCACGAACGGACCGAACGAAAAGCGAACGTCGCACGTGAGCCCGTCCGTGCAGGACTCCTGCCACGCGGCGCCGAAGGTACCGCAGTATTCGCCCTCCTCGGCGGCGAACGCCGGCAGGCTGAAGCCCAAGACGGCGCAATGAATGATCAACGCCCAACCCAGGCGCTTGGTTCGTGACGCGAGCGTGTTGTACATGGCTGCTAGTCTCCTATCGGGTGTTATCGGTGCCGCAAAGACGGCGCACCGCAATCTCGAGACAGGCTGGGTCTGCAGCGCAGCCCCTGCGTAAACATCGCGTGACATCCCGAGAAGCGACACGAGATTCAGCATGCCGTCACGTCGTTCACCGCGTCCGGTGGGCGCCGCCCCGCCAACAGCTCCAGGATGTTGTGAGCCGCCTGGCGCTCGATGGCCAACCGCACGTCCGCGACGGCCGAGCCGATGTGCGACGTGAACACGGTGTTCGGGTGGGCCAGCAGCTCGGGATCGATCGCGCGCGGCCGATCGCTGCGTGCCCAGTCTTCCATCTCGAAGACGTCTGCCGCGTAGCCCCCGAGCCGCCCCGTGCGCAGCGCAGACAGGACAGCCGCTTCATCGACGACGGAGCCGCGGCAGGGGTTGATCACGAACGCGCCGGGCGGCAACCACGAGAGCCGCTCGGCGTTCAAGGTGTGCAGCGTGCTGGCGTCGAGCGGCAACGCCAGCAAGACGATCTGACTCTCGCGCAGCGCGCCCTCGAGCGTGCGATACGAGAGCCCGTAGCGCGCTTCGTCGGCGATCGGCGCGCGATCGGTGTAGAGCAACTTCGCGCCCCAGCCGGAGAGGCGTTCCGCCAGCGCGCGGCCGATGGCACCCATGCCGATGATGCTCACGCTCGTGCCGGCGATGCCGAGCCCGTACAGCTCGGGGCGCCAGCCCTGAAACTGCCCCGATCGCACCCACGCATCCGCCGCGCGCAGCTTCCGAGTCAGCGCGATCGTCAAGCCGATGGTCAGCTCGGCCGTGGGCACCGTGAGCAGATCGGGCACGATGCTCAGCCACACGCCGCGCGCGCTGCACGCGGCCACATCGAAGTTGTCGAAGCCGCGCAGCGCCGCAGCCACCAGGCGCAGCTTCGGGCAGCGCGCGAGGAACGCAGCGTCGACCCGATCGGGCATGAATGCGAGCAGCGCAGAGGCGGTCTCGCTGCGGCGGGCGATCTCCTCGCGTGGCAGCGTGTCGGCGCTCTGGTTCGGCACGAGCTCGCAGTGCGGCGCGAGCATGTCGAGGATTTCGCGATGGACGCGGTGGGTGATGACGACGCGAGGTTTGATTGTCATGCGCTCACTCGAACTGTCTGCGCAACCTCCCGCTGAGGCCGTCCACGATGGTGACCAGAAACAGGATCACGAGCAGGATGGCGCTGACCTCACGATATTGCATGATGCGCAGCGAGCCCATCAACTCGAACCCGATGCCTCCCGCACCGACCATGCCCATCACGGTCGAGGCGCGGAAGTTGTACTCCCAGCGAGCGCGCGTGACAGCGCAGCGAGCGAGTTATCGGCGCTCGAGGCGGCCGGACCTGCGCTTCGCCCGCACCGTGACGAAACCCGCGCCCGGCTCGAGGTACACGCTGCGCACGTCCTCTGCGGCGTGGATGGCGCGCGCGATCGACTCGACGAAGCTCGCTCGCGGCGCGACGAGCGGCTGCGGCCCGGGCACCAGCGCGACGGCGCCCACCACGAGCACGTCGCGGTCGCGCGCGGTGGCGAGCACGAGGCCGGTGTACGGCGTGAGATCGTCGCTGTGCTGCGGGATCCCCCAGACGAGGCCTGACAAGCTCGCCGTCGGATCGCGCGCCAGCTCCGTGAGCTTCACCTGCATGCGCTCTCGCAGGCTCCCGGGCGGCTCTGCGCCCACGCGTGGTGCGGCGAAGCGCAGCCCCGCGGGCTCGAGCAAATACAGATAACCGCGCTCGCCGCCCGTCTCCGCCAGCAGCAGGTCGATGACGACGCGCAGCTGCTCCGCCGGTCCGCGGCAAGCCCTGAGCGCGGCGCTGACCGGCCCGCCCTCCGAGGTCTTGAGGTGCGTGCCGCTCACGCTCGAGCGACCGGAGGCAACCAAGCCGGCGAGCTGAGCCTGCTCGAGCAGCCGCTGGCACTGGGCCATCAGCGCGGGATTGTCCGTGCGGCGAAACCAGGACTCCATCTCGCTCAGGTGCGCCGTGAAGCTCGGGAGATCGCGCGCTTGCAACGCAACCACCGCGCAGGCCTTGTGCGCCAGCCCGTGCAGCAATGGATTGTCGTGCTCGCGCTGCGCCTCGAGCAGCTGCGCGAGCTGCGCCGCCGTCCGCGGCAGCTCGCCGAGCGCCGCGCTCGACAGGAGCAGCTCGAGCTCGAGCGGAAACGTGACCAGCTTGAAGACGTGCTCGGCCGGGCCCAGCCTCGCGAGCGCTCGCGTGCAGATCTCCCTCGCGCGCTCGGGCTCGCCCGCGCAGCGCAGGATGCGTGCGTATGCGCCCGCAATGCGCGCGCCCTGCAAGCCGGGGTCGTCGATCGCCGTCTCGAACAGCGCGCGATACTCCGCGAGCGCCTGACGCGGCATGCCGCGCTCACACAGGTAACAGGCGCGGGTCACGTCGCGCAGCTTGCGAATCGACGCCAGCTCCGCAAACGCATCGAGGTCGTTCGCGGCGCGCTTGAGGCCCAGCACGTCCTCGCACAATAGATACGTGCTCCACAGCTGGCGCGGCGTGCTGACGTCCTCTCGCCACGTCGAGCCCGCCTGGCTCGCGAGCATGTCCATCTCCTCGTGGCACGCGATGAACTTCGCCCGCTCGCCGCGGTGGCCGTGGTACACGGCGCGCGCGCCAGCCGCGATCTGACGCGACACGGAGGTGCGCAGCCGGTCGAGCGCATCGAACACCTCGTGCACCTTGCCGTCCACGCGCAGCGCATACGCGAGACTTACAGGCGTGAGACAGCCGACCTGAAGCTGCAGCCGCGCCTCTTCGCGCAGGCCGTGGAGATCGCGTAGCGCGTCGAACGTGCCGAGCGCCCTCTCGCACGCGCGTGCGATCTCACCGGCCGTCACATCGAGCAGCGCATGCTGCAGGGTGTGGACCCAGCGCACCGCATGGCCATCGGGAAAGAAGCCCAAGATCTCGAGCCGCTCGGCGACGCGCTGCGCCTCGGCTCGGTCGAGCAGCACGGAGAACGTCCCGAGCAGCGCCGTGCCGATGCCCATCACCCCGAGGAGCACGTCGCGAAAGCTGCGCGCGAGCGCGTTGCGCCCCGTCGCTCGAAAGCGCAGGAAGCCGGCGACGAGGCCGAGGCACAGGGCAGGTCGGCCACCGATCCACGGTCGCAGGCGCCGAGCCCAGTGCAGGCCTGACATGTCCAGCAAGAGCTCGAGCGACTCCATTCCATAGCGGTAGCTGAGCCGGAAGTCGCAGTACGTGCCCGCGAGGCTCAGCGGCACGAGCAGCGGTCCGAGCTCGTAGGCGCGGCGCCCCTGCACACGCTGCACGGCGACGGCCGCTTCGAGCGATGATACGGCCTCGCTCAAGCCGTCACCGCGCATCGTCAGCTCGATTGCCACTTCGCGCAGCAGCGTGCGGCCGCGCGCATCGCCCGCGCGCTCGAGGTGCGTCGCGGCTTCGCGGAGCAGGCCGAGGTCCTGCATGTTCAGCGCGCCTACCGCGGTCTGCAGCTCGGGGCGGCCTTCGAGCAGCGCGGCTGCGAGCGCGCCATGCAGGTCCGCGAGCTCGTGCGGCGAGACGCCGACGAGGACGCGCGCCCGCGTGGCGTCGCGGGCGAAGCGATAGGTGTCCGCCGCGCGCACGAGGATGTCGCTGCCCACGAGCCGGTCGAGCAGCGAGACGGTGTGCACCGTGTTTTGCTCGGGTGCGAGCCGCAGGCACACCTGCAGCGGCAAGGCGCCGCGCTGCAGCGCGAACAGGCGTGCGAGGCGCAGCGCTTCGGGGCCGAGCGCGCGGAGCCGGGCGTGCAGCGCCTCGTCGGCGCCGCGGGGTAGCTCTTGCTCCGGCAGCAACGCAGGCAAGCCCCAGGCTCCACCCACGTAGCGGATCACACCCCGCTCGACGAGCTGCCGCAGCAGCTCGAGCGAGTGGCCGGGGTTGCCGCCGCCAGCTGCAGCGAGCCACTGCGCCAGACGTGTGCGGTGCGGAACATCGCCGAACACCGAAGCGACGAGGCCGTCGATCGCCTCACGCTGCAGGCTGTGGAGTGTGATGCGTGCAGCCACGCGCGTCAGGAGCTGGATCGGCAGAGGCGCGAGGGCGCCCCGCTCCTGAGTGACGACGAGCAGGAGCGGCGCGCGCGACGCCGCGTGGGCGAGCAGCGGCAAGAGACCCGCAGAGTCGGCGTCCGCCGCGTGCGCGTCGTCCAGCACGAGCAAGAGCGGACGCGCGCGCGCGATCTCGAGCAACCAGGCGCTGAACGTGCGTTGCACGAGCCCCTTGCGCTCCGCGGGGTCGCGCGGCAGTGGAGCGTCGTCGACGGCGTCCGGTACCAGCGCGCGCAGCTCCTCGAAAGCCTGCGCGAGAATGCCGGCATGGCTCTCGAAGCAAGCTGCCGCTTCGAGCGGCGCGCTCTCGAGCACGCTCTGCGCTAGCGCGCGTACCGTACCGGCTGGCTCGGGATGCGCCAGCGCGTCGACGCGCAAGCTCGTGAGGCCCGCGATGCGCGCCTCGATCGCCAGCTCGCTCGCGAGGCGCGTGCGGCCCATGCCGGCAGCGCCTTCGATGATCACCACGCCACCCTCGCCTCGGAGCGCGCGCCGCAGGCTGCGGTTTAGCTGCGTGAGCTCGCGATCGCGGCCCACCAGGGCCGAGCTCAGGAGGTGACTCTCCGCGATGCCGGTGAGCGGCTCGGCGTCGAGGCCCGCGATGGCGGCCAGTCGATCGAGCACCTCGGCGGCGCTGCTCGGACGACGCTGCGGGTCGACGTTGAGCAGACTCAACACCAGCTCGTCGAGCGCGCGCGGGACGTCGTGCGCGAGTGCGGATGGTGGCAGCGGAGGGCTGCGCTGGGCGAGCTCGATGTCCTCGATGCGCTGCACGTCGAACGGCGCGCGCCCGGTCAGCACGAAGTACAAGGTCGCGCCCAGGGAGAATAGATCGCTGCGCTGATCGAGCGGCAGGCGGCGGACGTTCTCGAGCGCCATGTACCCGGGCGTGCCGACGACCTCGCGCGGCATCCCGAAGTCTCCCAGCGCGCCGAAGTCGAGCAGCTTCGCGTGTCCGTGCGCGTCGATCCGCACGTTGCCTGGGCTGATGTCGCGGTGCAGCAAGCGCCGCGCGTGCAAGAGGGCCAAACAGGTGGCGACGTCGTGCAGATGCGCGCAGGCCTGGACGTACGGCACGGGTGCGAGCTCGAGCAGGTCGTCGCCCGCGAGCAGCTCCATGGTGTAGAAACGCTGCCCGCGCTTGTCGATGCCGAAGTCGTGGACCTCGATCACGCGCGGGTGTCGAAGCGAAGCGAGCGTGTGGTACTCGCGCTCGAACAGGCGCGTGACGCGCGGATCCACGCTCTCGAGCGTCTTCAGCGCGAGAATGCGCCCGGTGCTCTCATCACGTGCCCGATAGACCGCGCCCATGCCGCCGCGCCCGATCTCACCGAAAATCCGATAGCGCCCCGAGATCAGCTTGCCGCTGACGGCAGCCGAAGAGCCACCACCCGGCCCCTTGTCCCGCATGGCCCGAAAGGTAACACGATGATTCGACAGAAAGCGCCAACGCCTGACATGTGATGGATCTCAGGATTTGTCACTCACCGGAATCTGACATTTGCACCGCACACTTCGCGGCGTACATGTCGCACCCAGCGCCTGCATGCGTGCCGCTGACGGCTGCGCAAGTCGACGTGCACTACGCGTTTGGAGTACGCACGCGCGTGAACAGCACGCTCTGAGGTCACGCTCAGGGACGCAGCGCAGGGCGGCTGTCGAGTCGCTTCAGGAAGTCAGCAACTGAGTGCGCCTGCGCCGGACGCTGCTCCACGAGCAAAGTCGCGTCGTGTTGAACGAGGCGCTTCACGTCTTCGTACTCGGCGTGGCCCGGCACGTCGTGCGCCGCTGCTAGCAGCTCGTCGCGGCGTGCAGCGTCGTCGCGCAGATGCGCCGTCAGCGCCGCTGCGAGCTGCGCGTAGTATTTGCGCTTGTCGGGCTGCTGTAGCTCGAAGAACACGACCTCCGAGCCCGCGTGGAAGAACCAGTGGCCGCGGTTGCACTCGGAGGCGTGGATCTGTGGATCGCTCAGGAGCGAGAGCAGGCGCCGATCGTAATATGCGGCGAGGTCGAGCCGGTCCACCCAGCGCAGCGCGATCACCAGCGTGTAATACGCCACGAGATACTGGTCGTTCAGAGTCAGTAACGTCTCGTAGTAGGGGATGGCGCTCCCGGCATCGCGCTTACCGAGGTACTGATAGGCGAGATTGTTCAGGTAGTGTTGATTCCACGGCGACAGCTCCACGGCCTTCAGGTAGTGCGGCAGCGCGGCGTCGGGACGATTTCGGATGTCGTTCAGCACGGCGAGGCCGTTGTACGCGGAGGCGGCACCCGGGTGCTTGGCGATCGCCCGCTCGTAGTAGCCGCGCGCCTTGTCCTCGCTCAGCGCCTGGTACACGTCTCCGAGGAACGACAGCACGTGCGGGTCCTCCGGCGAACGCTCCAGGATCATGCGCAGCCGGCGCTCTGCGACCTCCGGCACGTAGTTCTTGTCGCGCACCGGCTCGAACACGTCGACCTTCAAGAGCCCGAGGCGCACCTCGGGATTCGTGGGGTCGAGCTTCGCCGCAGCTTCCAGCTCGCGCTTGGCCGGGGAGAGTTGGCCGACATCCAGGAAGCTGTACGCGAGCTTCAGGTGATGTTGCACGGCCTCGTACTGCAGCTGTGTGCGGCGCTCGCCTTCGCGATACGCCCGCTGCTTGTGCGACAGCTCCTCGAGCGGCTGAAGTAGCGAGATGTCGTAGAGTTGCCAGCCGACCAACGCGCTGATCAGCGAGCCCAACACGAGGACCTGGGACCAGTAGCGCGTCGCGAGCCCGAAAATCCGCGGCAGCCGCGCCTCGGGTCGAACGTCGTTGGCCGGCGTTGGCTTCGGCAGCGTACGCAGCTGGTCGGGGACGGGACTGGGCCTGCGATGAGCTAGACGACGCCGCGTTCGGTGCACCTCCAGATCATGCTCACGCCCCGCTCCAACGTGGCAAGGCGCCGCCGCCGTGAGCGGCATTTTCAGTGGTGCACGGTCCGCGCAACTCGCCCAAGCCCGCACACGCGTCACAGGAACGAGAGGTCGACGGCCAGCGCGCTGACGAGTCCCGTGTTCTCGAGATTCGTCTCCGTGGCGAAGCCGAGCTGGTAGCGCAGCGCCCAGCTGCGATCGATCGCCCATTGCAGCGAAGGGCCCAGCTCCGCGCGCGTCGCGACCCCGTCCAGGAAGTCGCGACCGGCGAGGAGCAGGAACAAGCCGAGGTCGAGCGGGCCGACGTGCAGCGGATGGATGCTTCCGGAGAGGAACAGCTCCCAGCTCGGGCGCGCTCCGCCACCCTCCCAGGCAGCGAACCCGAACGCGTGCGGCCACATACTGACACCGACCTGGGCCATGCACGTGAGCTCGTCGAACTTCATGCTGAAGGACAGACTGCCACCCGCCGCGCCCGCTCGAGCGAGCGGACACCCTGCAGCGCGAGCGACAGCCCCAAGCGCACGGGCGCGCCTAGACCCAGAACCACCACGAGCCACAAACGTAATCTCATCAGCATACGTCATGCCACACATCCGACCACGACGTAAGGGCGCTGCCGCTGGTGCGGCGTATAGATGCGATCAGGTACGCCGTTTATACGTATGTATAGAATCTTATCCAGCCGCACGTCTGGGGTATGGCCAGGCCCGCCACAACGCCGCTGGAGCCTGGCACACGCCCTGCTTTGAGGGCTGTCACCAGGAGTCTTACGATGACAACGATGCCCCCGAGTTACGAGCTTCGCGAACCCCAGGGAGGCCTGCCCATCAAGAGCTGGACGCGCGGCGTGCCGGTCGAGAGCGAAGCCATCGAGCAGCTGTCGAACATCGCACGCCTGCCGATCGTGCACCGCTGGGTGGCCGCGATGCCGGACGTGCACCTCGGCATCGGCGCGACGGTCGGCAGCGTGATCCCCACCGTGGCCGCAGTCATCCCTGCCGCTGTCGGCGTCGACATCGGCTGCGGCATGATGGCCGTCGAGACCACGCTGAAGGCGAGCGACTTGCCTGACAGCCTCGCGCCCATGCGCGGGACGATCGAGCGCAGCGTGCCGCACGGCCGCGGAAAGCACGGCGGCAAGGGCGATCGCGGCTCGTGGAACGCCATCCCGAACCGCGTGAAAGACGTGTGGGCCGAGCTCGAGCAGGGGTTCGCGCGCATCGTGGCCAAGCACCCCGCGGTCGACAGGAGCAATCACGTGGTGCACCTCGGTACGCTCGGCACGGGCAACCACTTCATCGAGGTCTGCCTCGACGAGAGCGATCACGTCTGGTTCATGCTGCACAGCGGCTCGCGCGGTGTGGGCAACCGCATCGGCAGCTACTTCATCGAGCTCGCGAAAAAGGACATGGCGCGGCAGTTCCGCAACCTGCCGGACAAAGATCTGGCGTACTTCGAGGAGGGGAGCCAGCACTTCGCGGACTACGTGGAGGCCGTGAGCTGGGCGCAGACGTTCGCTCGACACAACCGCGAGCTGATGATGCACGCGGTGCTCGACTCGGTGCGGCGCCTGAAGGGCATCCCGCCGTTCCAAACCGCGAAGCAAGCGGTGAACTGTCACCACAACTATGTGTCGAGAGAGCACCACTACGGCAAGGACGTGTTCGTCACGCGCAAAGGTGCGGTGCGCGCGGGTCTCGGCGAGCTCGGCATCATCCCGGGCAGCATGGGCGCGCGCTCGTACATCGTGCGCGGCAAGGGCAACCCGGAGGCGTTCGAGAGCTGCAGCCACGGCGCGGGTCGCGCCATGTCGCGCACGGCGGCGAAGAAGCGCTTCACCCTGGAAGACCACCAGCGCGCGACCGAGGGCGTGGAGTGTCGCAAGGATCGCGACGTCATCGACGAGACGCCGGGCGCGTACAAGGACATCGACGCCGTGATGGAAGCGCAGCGCGATCTCGTGGACGTGGTGCACACGCTCAAACAAGTCGTGTGCGTGAAAGGCTGAGATGTTGACGATCGATGGCACCTACGGCGAGGGAGGCGGGCAGATCCTGCGCTCCGCCCTCGCCTTGTCGGCGCTGACAGGCACGCCTTTCTGCATCGAGCGCATCCGCGGCAACCGTCGCAAGCCGGGACTGCTGCGGCAGCACCTCACGGCCGTCAAGGCGATGGCCGAGGTGTGCGGCGCACGCGTGTCCGGCGCGGAGCTCGGCTCGGGCGAGCTGCGCTTCGAGCCCGCGGCCGTACGACACGGCAGCTATCACTTCGCGGTGGGCACGGCCGGCAGCGCGACGTTGGTCTTTCAGACCGTACTGCCCGCGCTGCTCATGACGCCGGGCGAGTCGCACCTCGTGCTCGAGGGCGGCACGCACAACCCGCTCGCGCCACCGTTCGAGTTCATCGCGCACAGCTTTCTGCCGCTCTTGCAGCGCATGGGCGGCCAGGTTCGAGTCGAGCTCGTGCGCCCCGGCTTCCATCCGGCGGGCGGCGGGCGCATGGAGGTCCACATCGCAGGGGGCACGCCTCTCGCGGCTCTGGAGCTCACGGCGCGCGGCGAGCTGCGAGAGCTGCGCATCGACGCGCTGGTGTCGCAGCTGCCAGAGCACATCGCGGAGCGCGAGCTGAAGGTGCTGGAGCGCGCGCTGTGCGACTTTCCGTGCGTCGCTCGCCGCGCGAGCGTGGACAGCGCCGGGCCCGGCAACATCGCGATCGTCAGTGCCGAATGCAGCGCGCTGACGACGACGTTTGCCTCGTTCGGCGAGCGCGGCGTGCGCGCGGAGGTCGTGGCGCACCGGCTCGCGGGCCGGGTTCGCAAGTACCTCACCTGCCAGGCACCGGTCGAGGAATACCTCGCCGACCAGCTGCTCTTGCCCTGCGCGCTCGCCGGCAGCGGCACGTACCACACCACGCATCTCAGCTCGCACGCGCGCACGAACGCCGAGGTGATCGCGCTGTTTCTGCCCGTGCGCGCCGACTTCACGGACGAAGGCCCGGCGGGCACGCGCGTGCAGGTTCGCAAGAGCGCGACCGCGTAGCCCCGCCGCTGTCACGGGTCAGCGGGCCCCGAACGGCCCCAACCTGCGGAAATCACGAACGCCCCCGGCCCGCGCGCGATGCTGCGGCCGGACGTTGGTTCCCGCAAAGCCGGTCTGGTAGGCTCCGGCCCCGTGAGCACGCTCCTCCTTATCCCGTGGTTCAAGCTCGAAGGCTGGCACATCCCCGGTCTGCCCGAGAGCTTTGCAGTTCAGCCCTTCGGCTTACTGGTCGCGATCGGCGTCTTGCTCGGCATTCGCACGACGGAACGCCGCGCCGCGCGCCTGGGCCTGAAGCCGGAGGTGATCACCGACTTCATCTCGCACGTCGTGATCATCGGCTTCATCGGCTCGCACATCTTCGACCGCGTGTTCTACTACCCGGAGCTGGTGCTCAAGGAGCCGTGGGACCTGCTCATGCCCTGGCGCAGTCTCAGCTCGTACGGCGGCTTCCTGTTCGCGGTGGTCGGCGCGTTCGTGTGGAAGGCGCGCCGCAAGCTGGACATCACCATCCCGCTCGATCAGGTCGCGTTCGGAATGCCCGTGGGCTGGGTGTTCGGCCGCACGGGTTGCTTCGTGGTGCACGATCATCCGGGCAGCGTGAGCGACTTCTTCCTCGCGGTGGACAACTATCAATACCACGGTCTACCGACGGCGCCGCGCCACGACCTCGGCCTGTACGAGGTGTTCTGGTCGGCCGCGATGATCGTGCTGTTCTTCGCGCTCGACAAGAAGCCGCGGCCACACGGCTTCTTCATCGCGGTGATCGGCCTGTGTTACGCGCCGTTCCGCTTCGGTCTCGATTTCCTGCGCGAGGCGGATGCCACGTACTTCGGCCTCACGCCGGCGCATTACCTGTGCATCGTGACACTTGGCCTGTGCAGCTATCTGCTGCTGCGTTACTACAGGCAGCCGATCCGCACGATCCCACCGGCGATGCTGGCTGCGCCTCCCGAGACGCCATCGTCGAAGTCCGGCCGCACCAAGGCCGCGCACACCTGAGTTTAATCACAGCGGCGGTCGCGGGACCCGCTCCGCAGGCTCCGCGGCTCCCGACCTCCGCTTAATCACAGCGGCGGTCGCGGGACCCGCTCCGCAGGCTCCGCGGCTCCCGACCTC
>Ga0190269_10000560_pt1 | contig 18870 bp, 17 predicted proteins | sample Popmic249IS_FD_133749 | JGI IMG/M metagenome (GOLD analysis project Ga0190269, IMG submission 133749) | Populus adjacent soil microbial communities from riparian zone of Blue River, Arizona, USA - 249 IS | ecosystem: Environmental > Terrestrial > Soil > Riparian zone | place: USA: Arizona... | reverse complement strand
GGCCGGGCGCCGGCCCCGGTTTCCGGCTACCTCCACGTTGCCGTCGCCGTCAAGGTCCACGACTATGTCCACGTCGACGTCAACCCGCCACGGGCGGAACCGCACGAACGATCGCCCTGCGCAAACGGGGCAGGACGTGGCGCTGCGCCTGCAGCCCGGTGAGCCCGTGAAGCCGCCCGCGCGGCCGCACCTGCCGGCCCACCTTTCCCGTACGCGAGCGATTGGATCTTGCGCCGCGTGCGAACGCGCGCGCGTTGAGCGTCAGCGGGGCCGGATGGCGGGCGCAGGCTCGTTGAGCAGGAGCCAAAACAGGCCCACCGCCTGCGCCGCCGTCACGAACTCGGCGAAGTCGACCGGCTTGCGCACGTAGGCGTTGGCGCCGAGGCTATAGCCGCGCGCGATGTCTTCCTCTTCCTTCGAGGAGGTCAAGATGATCACCGGCAGGAGCTTCGTGCGCTCGTCCGCGCGAATGCGCCGCAGCACCTCGAGGCCATCGATGCGCGGCAGCTTCAGGTCGAGCAAAATGATCGCGGGCGCAGGTTCGAGCGCGCGCCCTGCGTAGCTGCCGGTGCCGAACAGGTAGTCGAGCGCCTCGGCACCGTCGCGCGTCACGTGCACCTCGTTGACCACGTTCGCTTTCCGGAACGCCCGCAAGGTCAGCTTCTCGTCGCTCGGATTGTCTTCTACCAGGAGCACGTGTTTGTTCATGCGGAGGCCCTCGCGAAGCTCGGTGGGATCCAGAAGTAGAACGTCGCGCCCGCGTTCACGCCGCCCTCCGCCCAGACGCGGCCGCCGTGTCGATGCACGATGCGCTGCACCGTGGCGAGACCGATGCCGGTGCCCGGGAACTCGCGCGTGGTATGCAAGCGCTGAAAAGGCGCAAACAGCTTGTCGGCAAACTCTTTGTTGAAGCCCGCGCCATTGTCACGCACGTAGAATGCCGCACCGCCCTCGCCGTCGGCGACGCCCACCTCGATACGCGGTTGGCTCACGCGCGACGTGAACTTCCAGGCGTTCGCCAGCAGGTTCGTGACCAACGTGCGCGCGAGCGCCAGATCCATGGTGGAGGCGAGGTTCGGGGCGACGACGACCTCGACCTTGCGCTCGGGCTCAGTGCGCGCGAGGTCATTCGCGACCGAGCGAGCGAGCCCGGTCATGTCCACGGGCTCGAGCCGCAGCTGGCTGCGCGTCACCCGTGACAGAGACAGGAGCGCGTCGATCAGCTTGCTCATGTGCTCGGCGTTCGTCTGGATCTCGTTCAAACAATCTTTGGCCTCGTCGTCCAGCTGTTTCGCGTGGTCCTCGAGCAGGATCTGCGCGAAGCTGCCGATGCCTCGCAGCGGCGCGCGCAGGTCGTGCGCGACCGAATAGCTGAACGACTCGAGCTCCTGGTTCGCGGTCTTGAGCGCGCTCTCGATCCTGCGCCGCTCGCTCACGTCGCGAATCGCGCTCGAGACGAGCGTGCCCGTGTCCGTCTTCAGCGGGCTCAGGCTGATCTCGACCGGAACTTGCGTGCCGTCCTTGCGGCGAGCGTGCAGCTCGAGGCCGGAGCCCATCGCGCGCATCTTCGGGTTCTGATAGTAGGCGGCGCGCTCGGCGACGTGCCGCTGTCGGATGCCAGCCGGCAACAGCACCTCCACGGATTCGCCGTGCAGCTCCTCCGCCGCGTAGCCGAACAAGTTGTGCGTCTGCTGGTTGGTGAACACGATCTTGCCCGCCTCGTCGGCGATCACCATCGCGTCCGGCGCGGCCTCCAGGAGCTCGCGGAAGCGCTGCTCGGCACGGCGCAGCGCGGCTTCATCCAGCTTGCGCTGCGTGATGTCGCGCGAGGTGACCGCGACGCCCGCGCCGAGCGGCACGATCTGCAAGTGACGCCACACGCGCTGACGCTCTCCGAGCACCAGCTCCAGCTCTTCATCGAGGGGCTTCTCACTGTCCATGACGGTGACGAAGCGGCTGCTCAGGGCTGCGAGCACGCTCGGCGGAAAGTGCTCGCTCAGCCGCGTGCCCGCGAGCTCCTCCGGTGCGGGCCGGCCCTCGGGCAAGCGGGCGCGCGTGTGCGAGTTGGCGTAGACGTACCTGAAGTCTTCGATCTTGCCGGTCGCATCGCGCAGCGCATCGAGGATGAAGAACGCCTCGCGGCTGCCCTCCGCGGCTGCGCGAAAGCGGCTCTCGCTGACCGCGAGCGCGGCCATCACGCGCCGCAGATCACTGGGGCTCGGCAGCGCGAGCGCGCTCGGCACGAGGCGCATCAGTAGCACCGCCGTGCACACCGACGCGGCCGCAGTCACGACCTTCACGCCGCCCGACAGCCAGTAGCTCGGGTTCCACAGGGTCCACACCTCCATCGCGTGCGTCAGCCCGCAGGACACGATGAACACGCCGAAGCACAGGAACATCCAGTCGAACGGTAGATCCTTGCGGCGCCGGACGAAGTACACGAGCGTCGCCGGGATGCTGACGTAAGCCAGAAAGATCAAACTATCTGAGATGACGTGCAGCCATACGATCTCCGGCCTCCACAGGTAGCAGTGGCCATGCGGCATGAAGCCTTGCGTGGAGAACAGGTGTGCGATGTACGACATGTTTCAGTGGACATAGCGTACAGACTTCATACACGCGTCGTCGAGGCGAGCGCGCCAACTGGTAGGTGACACATTGCAGCTAAGCGCGGCGGAGGCGAGCCCACACACTTGCGATCGCCAGGGGCACCCTGTTCAAACCCGCGCTCGCCTATCCGGGTCTGGCTAGCCAATTCAGGTTAGGGAAGATTGCCCTGGACGCTCCTGGAGCACCCGTTGGAGACTGGGTGTCTCCTCAGAGCCGAAGAACATGCTGTACGACCCATCGGCCGGTCTACGTGTCCTGATCGTCGAGGACTCCGAGACCGACGCCAAGCTGATTGTGCGCGCGCTACGCCACGCGACCGAGCACGTCTCCTCGCACCGCGTCCAGACCGCCGAAGACATGCGAGCCGCGCTCAGGCACCAGGACTGGCACATTGTGATCAGCGATTGGTCGATGCCGCAGTTCAGCGCGCGCGCGGCGCTCGAGGTCATGCAGGAGCTGCGCTCGCCGCTGCCGTTGATCATCGTGTCCGGCACGATCGGCGAAGAGGCCGCGGTCGACATCATGCGCGCGGGCGCGCGCGATTACGTGCTCAAAGACAACCTCGCGCGCCTCGTGCCCGCGGTCGAGCGCGAGCTGCGCGAGCAGCAGTTGCGCCACAACGCAGAGCACGCGCTCAAGGTGAGCGAGCGCCGCTTCGAGCGGCTGGCGAGCTCCGGCATCATCGCGATCTGCGTGCTCAATCCGCGCGGCACGATCCGCGAGGCGAACGAGGCCTGGCTGCGGATGCTCGGCTATTCGGTCGAAGACATCGCAGCGGGCCTGTGCTGGTTCGAGCTGACGCCACCGGAGTTGGCCGAGCTGGGCCGCACTGCATTCCGGCAGGTGGCCGAACAGGGCGTGGCCCCGACATGGGAAACGGAGCTCCTGCGACGAGACGGCACGCTGGCCTCGGTATTGGTCGCGATCGCCACGCTGGAGGAGGGACAGTACATCGCGATCATGTCCGACGTGAGCGAGCGCAAACGCTCGGAGGAGCGCCTGCGCCAGAGTCAGGAGCAGCTGCGCCAGGTGCAGAAGATGGAGGCCATCGGCAGCCTGGCTGGCGGCATCGCGCACGACTTCAACAACATGCTGACCGTTGTGCTCAGCTACAGCGACCTGGTCGCGCAGGATCTGGATGCGAAAGATCCGCGGCGCGCCGACCTGCAGGTGATCCACGACGCCGCCGAGCGCTCGGCCGTGTTGACCAAACATTTGCTCGCCTTCAGCCGCCGCCAGGTGCTTCAGCCGCGCACCCTGCAGCTCGATGCGCTGGTGGCCGACGTCGAGCACATGTTGCGCAGCCTGCTCGGCGAGCAGATCGAGCTGCGCGTGGTGCCCGCGGGCAAGCAGTGGAACGTGAGCGTCGATCCCAACCAGCTCAATCAGGTGCTCGTCAACCTGGCCGTCAACGCGCGCGACGCCATGCCGGACGGCGGTGTGCTGACCATCGAGGCGCAACACGTGGAAGTGAGCGCCGGTGATCTCGTGCATCCTCAGGAGCTGCCTGCAGGCGCGTACGTGCGCATTCGCGTCACCGACACCGGCAGAGGCATGAGCGAGGACGTCCAGAGCCGCATGTTCGAGCCATTCTTCACAACCAAGCCCGTGGGCGTCGGCACGGGGCTCGGACTGTCGACTGCGCTCGGGATCGTACAGCAGAGCGGCGGCACCATCACGGCGGAGAGTGCCCCGGGCAAGGGCTCCACGTTCGCGGTGTATCTGCCGGCGGCGAGCGAAAACGCCGAGCCGTTCGTGAGCACGCGGCCGGCCCAGCTCGCGCTGCCGCGCGGCACCGAGACCTTGTTGCTGGTCGAGGACGAGGACAGCGTGAGGACGCTCGCCAGTAACGTGCTGCGGCGGCAGGGCTATCGCGTGCTCGAAGCCAATGGCGGCGCGAGCGCGCTCGTCCTGAGCGCACGCCAGACGGACCCGATCCATCTGCTCCTGACCGACGTCGTGATGCCGAAGATGAGCGGACCGCAGCTCGCCGCGCGCATCCAGGCCGCGCGCAGCGACATCCGCGTACTGTTCATGTCCGGATACGCCGACCACGCGACGCTGCCGCAGGGGCTCCTCGGCCGCGACATGAGCTTCCTGCCGAAGCCGTTCACGCCCGAGCAGCTCACGCGGCGCGTGCGCGAGGCGCTCGACAGGCCAGGCCTCGCGCTCGTCTCGAGGTGACACTCAGCACAGCTGGCGATTCACCAGCGCGCGCAGGGCGCTGATCTCGAAGGGCTTCTCGATGCGCCCATTGGGCACGCTGTCGAGGAAGCTGCGCGCGCGCGGCGTGAACGCGCCGCCCGTCATGAACACGACGCGCGCGGCTTGGGCCTCATCCAGCGCTTGCAGCTCGCGGTGGAGATCGATGCCGGACATCTGCGGCATCATCAGATCGCACAGCACCACGTCAAAGCGCTCACCGCGGCGGAACAGCTCGAGCGCAGCTTCCGCGCTCGATAGCGTGGTGACCGCGTGCTCACGCAGCAGCGCACGCCGCACGACCTGGGCCACCATGTCGTCATCGTCGATCAGCAAAATGTGACCGCGTCGCACGTGCAGGCCCGGCGGCCAGCTGGCGTCCGGCGCGGACAGCATCGCGCTGGTGGCCATCGGCAGCGACACGCGAAACGTGGTGCCGCGGCCGAGCTCGGTGGCGAAGTCGATGCTCCCGCCGAGCGATGTCACGATGCGATGGCAGATGGACAGGCCGAGGCCGGTACCCACACCGGGCGGCTTGGTCGTGACGAACGGACTGAACACGCGCGCCTCGATCTCCGGCGGCATGCCCGAGCCTGTGTCGGAGATCGAGATAATCACGCGTTGCGTCGCGGCCTCGACGCTCGTCGTCACGCACACCTCGTTGCGCTCGCGATCGCCTTCGGCGATGGCTTGCACCGCATTCACGATCAGGTTCAGGAACACCTGCCCGAGGCGCGCTTCGTTCGAGTGCACGGGCGGCACGCCGCCGTAGGACTTGCGCAGGTGCGCGCGATGACGCAGCTCGTTCCACGCCATGCGCAAGCTGGAGTCCAGCACCTGCTCGACCTGGACAGGACCGAGCGACACGTCTTCCACGCGCGAGAAGATCCGCAGGTCGCGCACGATCAGGCGCACGCGCTCCGCGCCTTCGCGCGCGTCGCTCAGCGCGGCATGGAGATCCGCAGGCAGGTCCGCGTGTTGCTGCAGCTCGAGCATGCGCTCCATCAGCTCCAGGTTCCCCGTCACGCACAAGAGGGGGTTGTTGATCTCGTGCGCCACGCCGGCGGCCAGGCTTCCGAGCGAGGCCATGCGATCGGCGACCATCAGCTGCGCTTCGCTCAGCTTGCGCTCCGAGATGTCCCGCACCACCGCCACGACGCCGCGAATCTTCCCCTCGCGCAACACGGGCGCGAAGCTGATCCAGCAGCTGCTGCAGTCGCGCTCGCGGCGCACGTCGAGCTCGAATGACTTCGCCTGTCCGGTGCGGATGACCTCCTCGAACTCTCGCCGCAGCAGCGCTTGCTGCTCGGGCGGGCCACACGCGAATGCCGGCCGCGCGTGCTCGGAGAACAAGGGCGAGGCGCGGTTCATCAGCCGCGCGTTGCCGATCGGATCGAGGTGCACGACCACGTCGGGCACACTCGTGAACACGGCGTCGAGCAGCGCGGCTCGCTCCTCGGCCTGACGTTGCGCTTCGTCGCGCGCGGTCTCGGCGCGGATGCGCGCGGTGATGTCCTGCTGCAAGCTGAGGTTCGTGGCCTCGACCTGCAGCGTTTTTTCCTCGAGCTTGCGGACCAGCACCGAGCTGTACTCGCGCAGCAGCTCGCCTTCGTCGCGCGCGGGCGCCGCGGGCTCCACTGGCGCACTGGTTTGCTGCGCCAGCGCCGCGCGCAGGCGCGCCAGGAACACGTCCGGCTCGCTCGGCTTGAGGATGAACGCGTCTGCGCCGAGGTCGAGCGCCAGGCGTTCGTCCTCCTCCTCCGTATAGGTTGCCGTGTAGACGATGAACGGCGCCGCTCGCAGCTGCGCGTCGAGCTTCCAGTGGCGCAGCAGCGTGTAGCCGTCCATCACCGGCATGAGCAGGTCGGACACGACCAGGTCGGGATGCAACGCGCGGGCCTTGCTCAGCGCCTCCGCGCCGTGCCGCGCGGTCTCGATCTCGTACCCGTGCGCGCCGAGCAGCGAGCGCAGGTAGTAGAGATTGTCCTCCTTGTCGTCCACGAGCAAGACGCGCGTCATGGCCCGGGTTGCCGCGGCTGGAGGTTCTTTTGCATGGTCGCGACGAAGGTGTGCGGATCGATCGGCTTCTCGATGTATCCGGTGCAGCCCGCGGCCAGCGCCTTGTCTTGATCGCCCGGCATCGCGTACGAGGTGACGGCGATGATCGGCGTCGCCCGCAGATTTTCGTGCTTTCGCAACGCGCGGGCCACTGCGTAGCCGTCCATGTGCGGCAGCTGGATGTCGAGCAAGATCAGCGCGGGGTCGAGCGCCTGCGCCAGCTCGAGCCCGCTGTGACCGTCGCTCGCGCACTCCACGCCGTAGCCGTGCTGCTCCAGCAGATAGCGCAGCAGGTAGCGGTTCTGCTCGTTGTCCTCGATGATCAGCACGGTGGGTTTCATGGAGCCTCCGCGCCGAGCTCGAGCGGCAAGCACAGCGTGAACGTGCTGCCCGCGCCCCACTCACTGCGCACCTGCATGGAGCCTCCGAGCAGCTCGGCGAGCCGGCGACAGATCGCGAGACCGAGGCCGGTGCCTTCATGCTGCCGCTGGAGGCCGCTGTCCAGCTGGTGGAACGGCTGGAACAGCCTCGGCAGGTGCTCCGGCTTGATGCCGATGCCGGTGTCGCTGATGTGGACGCGGAGCTCGCGGCGCTCTGCGTCCGTTTCCGCGCTCAGTCGAACCACGCCCTGATCGGTGAACTTGATGGCATTGTTGAGCAGGTTGAGCAGCACCTGTTCCACGCGGCGACGGTCGCTCTGCAGCGACACGGGTGCTGCTGTGAGCTGCAGGTCCAGGCTCAAGCCTTTGCGCTGCGCCAGCGGGCGGACGCTCGCCACCACGCGCTCGATCGAAGCATGCAAGTCGAACGGCGCGCGCCGCACCTCCAGCTGCCCGGCCTCGATCTTCGACACGTCCAGCACGTCGTTGATCAGCTCGAGCAGGTGCCGCGCGCTGCCCTGCACCATGCTCAGCTGTTTGTGTTGCTCGGGGTTGAGCGGCCCGGGCAGCTGCTGCAGCAGGATGCCGCTGAAGCCGATGATCGAGTTGAGCGGCGTGCGCAGCTCGTGCGACATCGTCGCGAGAAACGCGGACTTCAGGCGATCTGCGGACTCCGCTCGCTCGCGCGCGAGCTCCAGCTCCACGGTGCGCTCGTGAACCTTGAGCTCGAGGCTCTCGTTCAGCTCGCGCAGCGCGCGCTCGGCGCGTTTGCGCTCGGAGATGTCGATGGACAGCATGAACATGCCCTCCGGCACGGGCTGGGCGCGCACGTCGAACCAACCCGTGCTGCCGTCCGGGAAGGTGAACTCGGTCTCTCCATGCACGCCGACGCGCTCCTTCATGCAGCGTCGCAACATGCCGAACACGTGCGTCGCTTCGATGCCCGGCCAGCACTCGGGCATCGTGCGGCCGAGCAGCTCGCTGTTGGGCCGGCGGTTGTGCACGGACGCCGCGTCGTTCAGGTAGAGGTAGCGCCAGTCGAAGTCGAGCAGCTGGCAGCCCTCGAGGATGCAATCGAGCGTGCTGCGATAGCGCTCCTCGCTCTTGCGCAGCGCTTCGTGGGCGCGCAGACGCTCGCTGATGTCGATGCCCATGCCGACGACACAGGTCATGCCCCGGTACGGCACGCGCCGGCCCGTCAACAGATAGGGGGTCGACGTGCCGTCTTTGTGCAGAAACAGCGTCTCGACCTGAGCGGCGCCCTCGTTCAACGCGCGCGTGATGCGCTCGCGCACGAGCGGCTTGTGCTCCGGCGCGAAGAAGTCGAGCGGATGCATGCGCGCGACCTCCGCGCTGGAATAGCCCGAGACCCACTCGAAGCTGCGGCTCCAGCGCAGAAAGCGGCCCTCCGCCGTGTACAGGTACACGATGCCCGGCACGGACTCGAGCAGCAGGTTGGCGAACAGTTGCTCACCATCCGACGAGAGCTCGGCGGGCTCTGGCATGAGGTCCCCACTGGTCACGCCCGGGATCGTGCCGGCGCGCGTGGGTTAACTCAAGCTCGTATCGCAGGACGCAAACGGCCGTCCCACGCGGCCCGCGAAGAGCTTGCGGGCTAGCCAGCTCGGGCGCGGCGCGCGACCGTCGCCGCGCGTCGCATGCGGGCCTCAGCGCGGCGGCCTTGTTTCGAAGCTCGCGCTCGACGTGGCCCACGCGCGTCGTGGCCAGGATCGGACTGGGTACGGCGCCTGCAATTCTCGAGCGGAGGCCTCATGTCCTTGGAACCCATCCAGATCCGATGCGAGCTCGCGGCAGCGCCGGCCGAGAGCTTCGACACCTCGACCGGGCGCCTCGGCGCATTTTGGCCCCTGGCGTACACCTTCTCCGACGCCGAGGGCGCGTGAACATGGATCAACCGCTCTGGCAGAACTGGTTGAATGTGGCGTTGATCGCATTCGTCGCGCGCAGAGCCGCCGTGACGCTCGCGCTGCAGTGGGATCAGGCGAGCCACGGCCTGCAAGTGTTGCACGGGGTCGTGCTCGCGGTCTGTGTCTTTGCGGCGGTCGCCGTGTGGTTGAGCGCGCGCTGGGTCATCACGGCGCTCGCCACCATGGTCTGCGTGTTCACGTTGGCATCGCTCGTCGAGCTGGCTTCCGCAGATGCCGCCCTGCGCGTCGGGATCGTCGCGCAGGTCGCGCTCGCCATCACCGCTGCGGCAGCGCTCATCGGGCTCGCGCGTCGCGCCGTACGAGCGCCCGGCTGATGTGTCACGTCCCGCGCGCGCTCGCTCTCGCGCTGGTGCTGCCGCTCAGCGCGACCGCGTGTGGCCGTTACGAGCTGGCAGCGCGCTGGAACGAGCTGCGCGGCGATGCCTACGTCCTCGACACGATCTCTCGCGACATCCCCGAGGCTGCAGCTCCGAGCTGCCCCGAGCACGTGCGCAGCGTCGTGTATCGCGGCGAGCTCATCCCGTACCAGCCGCCCGCGCAGGTCGCGGAGCCGTTCGCCGAGAAGCTGCGCGCGTTCGACCGTGTGGTCGAGGAGCTGGCACGCGAGCACTACGGGCGCGCACCGGACCGCGTGCTGCACTTCGGCGCGAGCTTGTGCCGGAGCGTGCGAGGCAACACGCGCCGGCTGAGTGAACATGCGCTGGGCAACGCGCTCGACCTCGCGGGCTTCCGATGGCGCAAGCTACCGGCCGCTGCGGGCGCGTCTCACCCGCACGCGTTCAGCGTGACGGTCCAGCGGCATTGGGCGCCTCGAGAGCAAGACGCAGACGGCGCCACCCACCGCGCCTTTCTGCAAGCGCTGCTGGCGCGCATTCGTGAGCGCAACCTGTTTCGCGGTGTAATCGGCCCTGGCCGAGAAGGCCACGCGGATCACTTGCACCTGGACCAGGCGCCATGGTCGTACTGGTTGTTCTAACCCCTACCCGGCGCGCGATCGCGAAAGTCGAGCAATTACGGTCCTGACCGGCCTAAATCACGCGCGTATTGCACGAGCGCCCCGTTCAGGCGCGCAATGGGCTATCCTGGAGCGCTCGCGCGTCGAGCCGTCGCATCGATCGCTCTTCCGCGCGTCACCAAAGGCAGGTCCGTCTGAAAATAATCGAGCTCTATCCAGATACTGTGCGCGCGCGTCTTGTTGCAGGAGGTCGGTCATGAGCACCTTCGAAAAACGCGCCCGTGAAGACAAGCTGGCCCAAAAAGCACGGGCCAAACAGCAGAAGCGCGCGGAGCGACGCGGCATGCCCGCCGCCGCGCCACAAATCGTCAGCGCAGCCGATATCAACGGCAACTTGCGCTCCATCGAAGAAGTGATGCGCTCTATCTCGGGGGGCGAGGGCCACGTGTCTCGCGCCGCCGCGCCACTGCCCATGAAGCTCTTCGTCGGCAGCCTGAGCAGCGCGACCACGAGCGCATCGCTGCGCGCCCACTTTGCGTCGCACGGCGCCATCGCGGAAGCCGTCGTAATCGTGGACCGCAACAGCGGCGAGTCGCGCAACTTCGGGTTCGTGACCATGGTCGACCGCAAAGAAGGCCCACCCGCGATCAGCGCGCTGCACGGCAGCGAGCTCGACGGGCACCGCATCGTGGTGAACGTCGCCACCGAGCGCTGAACCAGGCGCGACTACGCTGCCGCAGCACGGCGGCGTAGTCGCTTCTCGCTTCAAGCGGGATCGATGCGGAACACGGGATAGTGGGCGGCGATCGCTTCGAACGCCGGGAGCGGCGCGTCCACGGCCAGCGGGAAGTGCTGACGTCCGCTCGGCGCAATACGAACGTATTCGCGCAAGACGGGGCCGCGCTGCTCCGCGGGCACGGGAACCAGTCGCACGCGCTGGCGGCGGCCATGGCGAATCACCGCCTCCCCTGCCGCAGCCTCCACGTTCTTCACCCAGTCGGACGCCGCACCGAGCATCGACACGAGATACCGCGTGCCCTGCACGTTGGCGACCACCACCGGTGTCGAGCGGGTGTGTCCAGACGAGCGGCCGCGAACCTCGAGCACGACTTGGAAGCTCGGGGGTAGGCCCGCTCCAGCTAGAAACCCCTGCAGCCGGTTGACCCAGCGGCCGAGGCGCGTCGGTCGCCAGTCGCGATAGAACAGGCGCATGAGCGCGTTGCGCTCTGCGGGATCGGAGAAGGTCGGGGTCATGGTGGCTCCTTCGCTATTGGATGCGCGGAGGATAGCGCCTTCACTGCCCGCCGGGAGAATCGGAAAGATCGGCGCCAAGGATCGGCTAGTTCGCGCTTGCCACATGCGTCAAGCGTGACCACTGCAGCCATCAGCGGCATCCGCATCAGGGTTTTCCTCGCAGCTTGCAGCGCAAAATCACGCTCGAGTTTTACTCGACCGCTTTCGGTCGCGAGCTATATTCAACCTTGCTTAGCGAGCGACCACCGTATGGGCTGTGCAGACAGCTCGAGGTCGAGCAGCAAGGAGGCTTACTATGGAACGCGCATTCGTTGCCGTGTGCGTCGCGATGTTGTGCTCTGCGGCCTGCCGCGAGCCGGATCTCTTCCCGGAGCCTGCAGCTGGTAGCGGCGGCGTCTCGGGTACCGGAGGCACGGGCGGCGAGGATCTCGGCGAGAACCAGCCGGACCCCTGCAAGATCGACAACGGCGGCTGCTTTCCACGGGTCCGCTGCAGCGTCGTCGATGGCCGCGCGAGCTGCGGGTCGTGCCCGCAGGGCTACCGCGGTGACGGCACACGCTGCGAGGACATCGATGAGTGTGCAGCTGGCAGCGACGACTGTGATGACGCGCCGAACGCATGCAAGAACGACATGGGCTCGTTCCATTGCGAGTGCCCGAGCGGCTACAGCGGCGTTGGCCGGGGCTCGGGCGGCTGCAACGTCAGCGATGCGTGCACGTCGGGCACCCACGACTGCAACGCGCGTGCGCGCTGCGTGAGCGGCGGGTCGGGCGGCTTCAGCTGCGAGTGCCCGAGCGGCTTCGCGGGCGATGGCCGCGGGCCGAGCGGCTGTACGGACATCGACGAGTGCGCCGCGGGCGCATGCGGCGAGCACCGCAGCTGCACGGACAGCGACGGCAGCTACAGCTGCGGCGCGTGCGACATGGGCTACGCGTCGAGCGCCGACACTGGACCTTGCAGTGAATTCTGGCCGCAGCGCTTCAGCACCGGCAGCGAAGAGGAGATCTGGGCGATCACCACGGACAAGGCCGGCAACGTGTACATCACGGGCTTCACCGCAGGCGCGCTCGACGACAACACGAGCGCGGGCGGCTCGGACATCATTCTCGTCAAATACGACGCCGCGGGCCAGAAGCAGTGGGCGCGGCAGCTCGGCACGAGCAGCGCCGACGAAGGCTATGGCGTCGCGACCGATGCGAACGGCGCGGTGTACGTGGTCGGCTACACCGAGGGCGGGCTCGATGGCTACACGAACCAGGGTGGCGCGGACATCGTGCTGTTGAAGTACGACGCCGCCGGGCAGAAGCAATGGTCCAAACAGCTCGGCACCGCGAGCCACGATTATGGCGCCGCGATCCGCACGGACGCGAGCGGCCACGTGATCATCACGGGCTCGACGGATGGTGCGCTCGACGGTAACGCGAGCGCAGGCGGCTCCGACCTGTTTCTCATGCAGTACGACGCCGCGGGCGAGTCGCAGTGGAGTCGTCAGCTCGGCACAGGCACGGACGAAGAGGGCTCCGCGCTGGCGATCGGCCCGGATGGCAGCATCTACGTGTCCGGCTTCTCCGACGGCGCGCTGGACGGCAACACGCGCGTGGGCGGCATCGACATGATCGTCGTCAAGTTCGACGCGGCCGGACAGAAGCAGTGGACGCGGCAGCTCGGCAGCCCCGCAGACGACACGAGCACGGGCATCGCGACGGACGCGAGCGGCAACGCTTACATCTCGGGCTGGACCGATGGTGCACTGGACGGCAACACGTCCGCGGGCGATGCCGACATCGTCGTGAGCAAGCTCGACAGCGCCGGACAGAAGCAATGGACGCGTCAGGTCGGCTCGAGCAGCTACAACGTGGGTCTGAGCATCGCCAGTGATGGAGCAGGCAACGTGTACATCACGGGCGTGAGCGACGGCGCGTTGCCCGGGGCCACGAGCAGCGGCGGTGAGGACTTGTTCGTCTTGAAGTACGACAGCGCGGGGCAGCTGCAGTGGACCCGGCAGCGCGGCACGAGCAACAGCGACTACGGCAACGCCCTCACCTGCGATGCGAGTGGACATGTCTACGTCACCGGCGCGGAGAACAGCACGGTGCAAGGCACGGATGCGGTGGGTGGGAGCTCGATTGTCATCAAATATGACGCAGCGGGATCGGAGCTGTAAGTCAGCGAGGGTCAGGTCCGAGCTGCCGTGCACGCTCGCGGCGGCTACACTGCCGCGCACAGGAGCTTCAGCAATGACCGCACGGCCGTTCCCCGATTGGCGCAACATCTACCGAGACCAAGCCGCAGAGCGCATGCCCTGGTACTATCCGGAGCTCGATCCGGATCTCGACAGCGCGCTCGCGGCGCGCGGCATCAGCGCCGGACGAGCGCTGGATCTCGGCACCGGGCCGGCGACACAGGCGTACGCGCTCGCGGAGTGCGGCTTCGACGTCACGGCCTCGGATCTCTCGGAGCATGCCGTCGAGCAGGGCCGTGCCGGCGCTGCGACGCGCGGCTTGCGCATCGACTTCGTGCAGGACGACATCCTTCGCAGCCAGCTCTCCGGGAGCTTCGATCTGGTGTTCGATCGCGGCTGCTATCACGTGTTCGAGCCCGCGACGCGACCGCAGTACGTGGAGGCGGTCGCTCGCTTGCTGGCGCCGGATGCTGTCTTCTTCCTGAAGTGCTTCAGCGAGGAGCAGCCGGGCGAGATCGGGCCATACCAATCGAGCCCGGATGACATTCGCCACGTGTTCGGGGCGCGCTTCGACGTGCTCGCCATCGAGCGCACCGTCTATCAGGGAACGCTGCCCGTGCTGCCGCGCGCGCTCTTCTGCACGCTGCGCCCGAAGCAGGCCTGAGCTACGGCAAGAAGCACACGATGGGCTCGACGCCCATCGTGGCGCCCCACAGGTTGCACATCTCGCCCGTCTGCACCTCGTTCGTGTACGTCAGCGCGGTCTGCGAGTCGTTCACGATGTGACACTCCCAGTTCAGCACGTCCCCATCGTGCACGGCGAGCCGGCCGCTCAGCGCGCCCGCTGCGCTCGGGCTGAACATCGGGTTCTGCGCGAGGCTGTTGTATTCGAACTCGGCGGGCTCCAGGTAGTCGTACATCTCGAACACCTTCTCGGTTCCGCCCGCCTTGCGCGTGATGCTCGCGCCGAAGCGCTTGCCGTGCGCGTGATAGTGGCCGAGCAAGGATAGGATGTAGCCCTCCCCGCGCACCGGGCAGCTGTACGTGAAGACCTTGTCCGTGCCGGGACGGATCGGATTCCAGTTCCAGCCGGTGCCGCCGAGCGCGGCGATCCCCGTGGAGGCTTCCGTGATCTCGGAAGCGTCCACGAAGTACACGTTCATCCAGAGCTCGCGCAGGATGTCGTGGTCCGTCGTGTTGTAGTAGTGCAGCTCGGACTCGAGCTTCGCGTGCGCGGGGATCGATGCTCCGACGTGCGCGTACTCCGGGGGCACCGCCTTGCGAGGCATGTACGGCTTCGACGCGCCTGGAAGATGGCCGACGGCGTTGGTGGACACGAGGCCTTGCTCCGTGCAGCGGCTCGGCGCTTCGCCGCTCGCGGCGGCGGGAAACAGCGTGTTGATGATGTGGTGGGTGCCCGCGCGGCCGCTCAGCACGCTGGTTTGATAGTAGCGCGGCTGGTCGTTCGGCGTGATCACTGCGAAGCACTCGGTCGTCTCCTCGCCGGGGCGCAGGATGTAGCGCGCGACCTCGGCGTCGTCGTCGTAGCGCGAGGGGCCGACGTGGATCTGCATGCCTTCGGCGGGCGGAGGCGCTGGGATGCATGCGCGGTCGTCTTTGAAGCGGGTGGTGAGCGGGCACAGGCCGCGGATGTCGCCGCGGTGGTCGATGGTTGATGCCGCTTGTGGCTGCGGGGCGCTGCTCGGGGCGGCAGGGGACGCCGGTGCGGGCTCCGGCGCCTTGGCCGGCTCGGGGGGTGTCGCCGGCGCGGGGTTCTTTGCCTGTTCGGGCGCGTTGGCCGGCTTGGGAGCTTGGGCCGGCTCCGGGGCCCGGGCACCAGCGCTCGCCGGCTCGGCGGGCCGGGCGTCGTCATCGCGCTGGCCTTGCGCTTGCGCCGCGGCGGGCGACTGCTCGGACGCTATCGGCTGCGGCGGAGGCACCGGGCTCGAGGGCTCCACGCCGCTCGACCCGCAGCACATGAGGGCGCAGGTGAGTCCAGAGATGACGAACGATTTCGCAAATGTATCAGTCATGGTCGGCCACATCGAGCTCGAGGGTGAGGCACCGCATGGCTCGTTAGAGACGTGGCCCCTCGCGCTGTTGCAGCAAACCCGTGCTCAGGCGCCCGTGTAGCGAGGCTTGCGCTTGCCGCGGTACGCGCGCCGGCCCTCGGCGCGGTCTGCGCTCTCGAGGCACGTGACGACGGCGTCTTCCAGCTCGCGCTCCGCGGACGCGTCGAACGCGCTGTGGAGCGCGAGCTTCGCCACGAGCAGCGACAGAGGTGCGTTATCGGCGATCTGGCGCGCGGTCTGCTCGACGGCGTCCTCCACTTCCGATGCGGCGACCACGTGGTTGACCAACTGCATGCGCCGCGCTTCGAGCGCATCGATGCTGCGCGCGCTGAACAAGATCTCGCTCGCGTAGCCGGGGCCGACCACGCGCGCGAGGCGGCACACCGTGTCGGTGCGCAGCGCGTGGCCGAGGCGAGCGGCGGGCATGGCAAAGCGTGCGTCGTCGCTCGCGAAGCGCATGTCGCAGGCGAGCGCGAGCGCGACGCCCGCAGCCGCACAGTGGCCGTGGATGAGCGCGATGCTGGGCTTCTTGAACCGGCTGAGCGCAGCGAGCGCCGCCGCGCTGGCGTTCGTGTACGCAGCGTCGCCCGGGAAGTCATCGAGCTCATCGCTGTCCGCGCCCGCGACGAACGCGCGGTCGCCTGCGCCTCGCACGATCAACACGCGCACGGCTGCATCCGCCTCGAGCGCCGCGAGCACAGCGGGCAGCGCGCGCCAGACTTCGAGCGAGGGCGCGTTGTGACGCTCGGGTCGGTTGAAGACCAGCACGCCGACAGGACCCTCACGCTGGACGATCAGATGTTCGGTGCCCGTGTTCATGCGCAAGGTGTAGCACGTGGGCTTGCGCGGGAACCACACGTCGCGGCGGTTCGCGTCAGCGCTGACGGATCGAGCGTGCGCGCATGGCTCGTTTTATGGCTTCCCGCGGCAGCGCGAGCCGCTAGGCTCCTAGCACCATGCGCCAGCTCACCATCCTGCTAGCGGCGAGCACGCTCGCCCTGACGATCACCAGCGTGTATCTGTACCTGCAGCTGTCGGCGGCACGCGCAGGCACCGGGGCGCCGCGTGATGAGCACAGGGAGCTGCGCAATGAAGTCGCGCGGCTCGAGCGGGTCCAGAGTGGTCTCGAGACCGATTTGCGCGCGGCCCGCAGCGCGCAGGCGGCGCCGCTTGCAGCTGCACCGAGCACGGGCGCGCCGCCGAGAGCGGCCGACCCCTCGAGCCCTTCTCTGCCGCGCACGAGGGAGCTGTCCTCGGAGCAACAGCGCGTCATGCAGCGCTATCAGTTTCGTCACATGTTTCGTGAGCTCTCGTTGTCAGAGGCGGAGATCGAGGGCGCATTGCAAGTGCTGGGTCAGCAGATGGAACGTGCACGCCAGCCGATCACGAAGGAAGCAGCGAGCCCTGCGTCGCTGGCGAGTGAGCTGCAACGGGATGAAGCCGAGCTGAGCGCAGTGCTCGGACCGAAGAAGGCGGAGCAGCTCATGGCGCTCAAGAAGCTGATGCCGATCAAGTCCGAGCTGAGCCACATGCGCATGCGGCTCGATGAGGGCGGTGAGCCGCTGAGCGCCGAACAGCAGAAGAAGCTATTGGAGTTGCTCAGCAGCAAGGAGCGTCCCGCGACGCCGCGCCGCATTCAGGGAGAAGATCCGCAGCAGGCTTCGGCGCGTCTGCAGACCTGGATGCGTGATCGCGAGCGAGAGCGGCGTGAGATCACGGCGCCCGTGCTCACCTCGAAGCAGCGCGAGCTGCTCGAGGAGGAAGCGGCATACATGGAAGCCATGCGGCCCTCGTTCGTGATGCCCGCACCTGCTGCGCAGCCAGCTCAGGCCGGTGCGCCGGCGGGACCGAAGATCGGATCTTGGTAGCGCATGAGCTCACTTGAGCAGCAATCCATCGGAGTCGATTTGATGGCCGAGGATCTTGAACTTCGATGAGCCTTGCTTGCGGTAGAGGTAGAACGTCTCCTCGGCCGTGTGCTTCGAGTAGGTCACCTTGCACTGAAAGCGGAGATACGTGCCGGGGCCAGCCAGCTTCCTGTACGCCAGCCCGAAAGCGCTGACGTCGTAGCGCTGGAAGGCGCCGAGCTTGTTCACCACGTCCGCGAGCGCGCTGCGCCACTCGGAGCGAGTCACGCCCTCGTAGAAGCGATCGTCGTAGTCGGTCAACGCAGACTCGTACGACCGACGCACGAGCGCATCGAAATGGTGTACGAGCACCCGCTCCGCCGCGCGCCTGTCCTCGTCCTCCGCACATCCCACGAGCCACGCGAGCGCGACGCTTACGAGCAGTTGTCGCCGGCCAAACATGAGCCCCTGAGTATTGCGCGATCCGCATGGGCTTGCGTGCGGTTGCGAGGCGCAAACCTCGCAAGCGGCGCTGCAAGCGCTCGACACGAGTGCGGCCGCGGGTGTCAACGTGGTACGCGGACCCCTCGCGGAGCCCATGAGCATACGCGTTCAGAGGCAAACGGAGGTGCCGGCGCCGCACACGCGCTCCATCGAGGCGCTGCAGTTCAGGTCGCTGGAGCACAGCGGACAGCGTGACAACACGAGCGTGCACGCAGCCTGGCATGCCGTGCCGCCCGTGGCGCAGCCGCCGATCTGCTCGAGCAACATCAGCACCTGCGTCATAAAGCCGGGCGCGAGGGTCTGCGATCGTGACAAGAGCACGATCAACGCGGCTGCTGCATCGTTCGCAGCGAACGGTGCGAGGAGCGCGACGAACTGGACGAGCAGCTCGGCGTCGGTGGGCTGAGCTGCTGGCGTGCCGGCGGCGCCGCCTGCCGGGGAGCTTGCGCCGCCGGAGCCTCCTGCGGAGGTTGCGCTTGCGCCGCCTGCGCCCGTCGCCTGACCTGCGGCGCCGCCCGCGCCTACGGTTTGCGTGGCGCCGGCCCCGCCTGCGCCGGAGTTGCCAGTCGCACCCGCACCGCCGGGGGCTGCACCACCGGTCCCGCTGCCGCCGCTGCCAGCTGCGACGCCGCTCGCGCCTGTGCTGCCGCTTGCGCCTGCACTGCCGCTCGCGCCTGCACTGCCGCTTGCGCCTGCACTGCCGCTTGCGCCTGCACTGCCGCTCGCGCCTGCGCTGCCGCTCGCGCCTGCACTGCCGCTTGCGCCTGCGCTGCCGCTCGCGCCTGCGCTGCCGCTCGCGCCTGCACTGCCGCTCGCGCCTGCACTGCCGCTCGCGCCTGCACTGCCGCTCGCGCCCG
>Ga0190269_10000559_pt1 | contig 18906 bp, 13 predicted proteins | sample Popmic249IS_FD_133749 | JGI IMG/M metagenome (GOLD analysis project Ga0190269, IMG submission 133749) | Populus adjacent soil microbial communities from riparian zone of Blue River, Arizona, USA - 249 IS | ecosystem: Environmental > Terrestrial > Soil > Riparian zone | place: USA: Arizona... | reverse complement strand
GATCTCATCGACTTCGACGATGAACGGCTCGGTCACATCGTGACGCACGAGCTCGAAGCGGTGGTCGTCGAGCAGGTGTTCGACGTTGCGGCGCGCCGAGGTGAAGAAGTTGTCGAGGCACACGACCTCGTGCCCGAGGCCGAGGAGCTTCTCGCACAAGTGAGAGCCCAAAAAGCCTGCACCACCACTCACCAAGATTCGCTTACGCATGCGCCTCTATAACAAGCTGTCTGAAACCGCGGCAAGTACGAACGAGGCAGACTCCAGAGGCGCCGAGGGCGGGTTACAATGCGACTCAGGTGCGCTAGAAGTCCCCACATGTCGAACGAGCTTGAGTGGGTGGTAGATGGCGGCATCACGACGCCGGAGGGCTTCGCCTCCGCCGCAACCGAAGCGGGCATCAAGACTTACGCCGCGAAGCAAGTCCCGTGGGGCGGGTCTGGCAAGCGCCTCGACCTCGGTTTGCTCGTGTCCGACCGCCCGTGCGCTGTGGCCGGCGTCTTCACGAAAAATCGGATCTGCGGCGCGCCAGTCACGGTGTGTCGCGAGCGCGTAGCGCGTGGCAGCGCGCAGGCGTTGATCGTGAATTCCGGGTGTTCCAACGTCGCGATGGGCGAGCGCGGCCTGCGCGACGCGCGCGCGATGTGCGAGCTGGCCGCCCAGCGCCTCGGCATCGCGCCAGAGCTCGTCCTGGTCGGCTCCACAGGCGTGATCGGTCGCGGGCTTCCGCTCGACAAGATCGCCGCCGCAGTGCCTTTGCTCACGCCTGTGCGCGCGGGTGGCGCGGACTTCGCGCGCGCCATCATGACGACCGACACCGTGCCCAAGTCGCGCGCGGTGCGCGTGCGCCACGGCACACGCAGCTACAGCATCGGCGGCGTCGCCAAAGGCTCCGGCATGGTGCATCCGGACATGGCCACGGTGTTTGGGTTCTTCACCACCGACGCGCATATTCCGCACGCACGCTTGCAGGTGCTGCTGCGAGAGGCGGCAGACGTTTCATTCAACATGATCGATGTCGACATGGACACCTCGACCAGCGACACCATGCTGCTGTTCGCCAACGCTGCAGCTGGTGGCGGCGAGATCAGCGCAGGCTCGCCCGAGGAGGCCGTGTTCGCACGCGCGCTGACAGCGCTCGCGACCGAGCTGGCGCGCGACCTGGCGCGCGATGGCGAAGGCGCCAAGACTCTGATCGAGATGGAAGTGACCGGCGCGCGCAGCCTGCAGGACGCGCGCATCGCCGCCCGCACGGTGGTGTCGTCGCCGCTGATCAAGACCATGGTCACCGGCCGCGATCCCAACCTGGGCCGCGTGATGATGGCGCTCGGGCGCTCCGGCGCGGAGCTCTCGGAAGAGCGGATCAGCGTGTGGATCGGCGGCCAGTGCGCGTTCGAGCGCGGTGCGCCGACTGAGCTCGACTACGCCGCGATCTCACGCGCGATGGACGCGCCCGAGGTGAAGCTCAAGGCGGATCTCGGCCTCGGCGAGCACAGCGCCAAGGCGTGGGGCTGCGACCTGACAGCGGAGTACGTCAGCATCAACGCCGACTACACCACGTAATCGTTACGGCGTGCCGCTCGGAGCTGCAGGCGGAAGCGGCCCGAGCTGCACCAAGATCGCTGGCGGGCTGCTCGGCCCGACGCGCACGACCTTCGACTCGTGCCCTGGCAGGCGCAGCACATAGACGATATCTGTGGTGCCGCGCGCCACGCGCACGGGCGTGCTGCCCACGACTGCGTTGCCCACGAGCACTTCGGCGCCGCTCGGCTCTGTGCGCAGCTCGGTCGCTTGGACGCTGTTGGCGGCGGCGGGCTCGCGTGCGGTCAGCGCGCTCGTATCGCTCTGCCGCTGATCGGGAGGCGTGTCTTTGTCACCAGCGTTCCACGGACGCAGCGTGGTAGGCGCGAATGGATCCTGCGCCTCCTGCTCCTGCTCCTGATCTTCATAAGCCGCAGCATCCACCACTTCTTCTGCCGGTGATTGCTGAGACAAGAACATCGATGCAGTCAGCCCGAGCGCCGCGACCAGCAGCACCACGAACACCCAGTCGCGCTTCGATCCTGTCTTGACCTTACGCTGCATGATCAGCGTGCGCTCCCCGGGCCTGCGCGGACGGCGAGGTCGCTGGGTGTTGCCGGCGCCTGTGCTCGACAGGGAAGGCGATGTGTTCGACAGCGACGGCGCAGGTCGCGCATACGGGTCGTGCTCGCCGCCACCTCGCGGCGGCTCGTCGTAACGCGCGTGTTTTGGCTCGATGGACCCCGTGGAGCGAAACCGGGGTGAGCCCGCGGACGGATCGGGGAAGGCTGGGGCAAAGCCCGGCGTGGTGGGTTTGCGCGCACGCCTGGGGTTCTCAGGCACGCTCGCGGGTCCTTCCGGAGCGGCCTGGGGGCGACCAGCGGGATCCAGCGGCGCCGTGCTGCGGAGCTCGATGCGCGGCTCGGAGCCTTCGTTCTTGTGAACGGTAAGCTCCATGCGCAGCGTGCTGCCGAGCGGCGAGCGGATGACGCGCGGCTGCGGACCTGGCGTCCCGCCAGCGAGCGGCGCCGTGCTGCGTGGGCTCGTGCTGCGCACGCTCTCGGGCGCTCCGTCGGAGCCATCCGCGCGGATCATCTTCGGCATCGTCGTTCGTACGACGGTGTTCGCGTTGGCGAGATCGGGGATGTCCACACCAGCCACGGGCGTGACCTTGTCGGGATCACCATCCAGCGTGGAGCCGCTCGGCAGCGTGTCGCGCAGGGCGGCACGCTTCTTCGCCTTGGCGTTTGGCCGGGTGTTGCGCGCGCCATCGCGCCCGCCGTTGCCCTTCGGCGGTTTTGACTTGCGATAGCGTGGGGTTCCGTCGGTCTCGGCCACGTGCGGTCCTCTGGCACGGAGGCTGGCCATGCACGCGCATGCGCCCGTAAGCCAGGCTGTTTTTTGGCATTGACCCAGCGCCGACGCAAGGCGGGTTTCATCCAGACCTTTCAGCCCCTGTGAGTACAGCGGCGATGGGTCGGATTTGAGCCTGCACCGCTTGGTCCTCTTGGACCACCGCTGCTGTCCTCGTACGATCGTCCGAGAACCACGCAGCTGCGGACGGCTGGCATTCGCGGTGCAGCCAGCAGCGGCCGGCTCAGAAGTCTACGCGCACGTAGCGCTGTCCCGTGTCTGAAACATGTCTGCCGCCGGCTCGTGCGCTCGCCAGCTCTTCGAAGACTTTGCTGCGCAGCGCGGGCTGCTCGGGAAGCTCGACCACCAGGGTGCGAGAGGTACGCGCCTGCGCCACCTGCTGAATGTCAGCGACCCAGACCTCGCGCGCGCCATGACTCATCAGTTGTTCAGCGAGCCCACGCAGCTGCTCTGCGCTGAGCTTCGCGAACTGATTCTTGGTCTCCGCGACGAAGCTCGTCGCAGGCTCGTATGTGCCAGGCTCGAGCCCGACGTCATGCAATGCATTCGTAATGTGTGTGTCAGACGATTGAAATACACCAGTCGAGAGCGCGAAGCCCATGCCAGCCAAGATCAGCGCCGCCAACAGCAGCTGATGGGTCGCGTTCGTGTACCAGGGGCCTGTCTGTTGGCCCGGTTGCGAAGGTGCAAACGGTGAAGGTGATAGCGGCGGCTCCGATTCAGCGTCGCTGTCTCCATCATCATCGCGCGCTTTCTGCGGCGAGCGCGCTGGGCCACGGCGTTGTCCGCGCACGCCACGCTCCGGGATCTCGTCCGGCGTGTCGTTCAACTCCGACAACGGATCGCGGCTGTGCGCGAGCAGGTCGCTGTTTTCATCCCAGCTCGATCCCTCTGCGCCGGCCGACCGCAGCCGTCCGCTGCCATTGCCATTGCCGCGCGTCGGATGCCAGTTCGGCGCCAAACTGTCAGGACCTTTGCGTGCACGCAGATGATGCAAGTCCGCGGGCACGCGCGGCGCCTTTGGGATCTGCGGCATGTCGGGGTTGTACGCGAGCGGCGCCATGATCCCGAGCGAATCCTGTTGGATGTGCGGCGGGTTGGTGGCTGCTGCGACCGCGGCATCCGACGGCGCTGGCAACGACATGTGCTGCGCGCGATTCGCGTTTTCGCCGAGCGGCGCAGTACCGCTGCGCCTGCATTCGACTACGGCACCGACCGCGTGCAGCGCTCGCACGTAGCGTTCGGCTAACTGTGTCGGCACGTCGCGCTTCCCGATGCGCGGTACGGAGTGCACGAACACACGAGCGGACGCCTCGCTCAGACCGAAGACGTGCATCAAAGAGCGGGCAGCACGATCCTCGCTGACATCGAAGCGCAGTACATATACGTCGAAAAGATCCATGGCCAACCCCCGCGCGCTCTCCCCAGGAGGCGGGATTTAGCCATCATCGCACAACCGTGTATCATTTGACACGCAATCGCGTGCCTAACTTTAGGCTAGTCAAGCGGGATGGGATGGGGTGGCCGCTCCCTTACTACGGCCACCCACCATGCAGCGCGTAAGCGCTCACTCCGAAGCGCCAGGCGCACCCGCGATATCACGAGCCATCACCGTCTTGCGGCCCTCGCCTTTGGCTTTCTCGATGGCTTGATCGCAGGTCGCGCGCACCAGATCTGAAAGAGCCTCTGTGACGGCATCCGACGTGTTCATGCTGGATTTCGCGCGAATGTAGGCCTTCACCTTCGAAATGACGACCAACACCTCTTTCGTACCTTGTTCATCCGACATCAGTAGCTCCTTAGTTGCCGCAGTAGCAGTCTGTGAGTGTGCAGTCTGTGAGTGCGCCGCAGGGTGAAACCCCGTGGCGGTCGCGGCTCGCCGCACCACGGTAGGAGAGCGGGTGTCAGTACCCGGGCTCCGGTTGAGAGCGGCTCGACCGAGTCGCTCGCTATCGACGACCTGTTCGGGCCGCTGTTTAGCACGAGCAGCAGGGCTCTCGCGCCAATCTTCGCCTGATCCAGCGCGGGAAGCTGGTTTCGTGCGGTCCGATGATCCGCGGAGGTCGGAAGTCGCGGAGCTTGCGGATTCCGATGACTCGGCTAACTCCCGCTCCGCCAAGAATTGCTCGCGCGTTGGCGCGGTTTTTTCTTCAGCCCACGCCTCGCGATGTCGCAAGACCGGTACGTGTGCTTCGAAACAAGGCAACGAACAGAATGTGAGTGGATTTCGCGTACGATTGCACGTGGAAACACTGCACACATAAAACTGCTTTCCAAACTCGAGCGGGCGCTTGCAGCTCGAGCAAAGCCGGAAGTGCCTCGGTTCGTCTCGATCCACGACAGATTTGTCAGGCGAGGTCAGTTTGGAATCATCCGTCATTAGACAATAGCTGTGAGATCGCCATTGCGATGATGAGGTCCATTAGAGTGCGGTCGCTTCTGTTTCACCATACACCGCTGCATGCGCGCAACGCCTACGTTCCGGAGAATCGATCAGAAGTAAACACAGCGCATCGGGAAAAGTGGTGCAAGCAGATCGCGCCGATTCGTACAACACGGCACGCACGCGGCACAATGAGCCGAATGCAAGGTGTTCGCGCTGCGACCGTCCAAGCTTGGGGAAGTACCCATGTTTCCGCGCTGTTGAAGAAACGTCGCGGAAAGAGCCGCGCCGATCATCCGCGGGCTTCTAATGCAAGAGCGCGCTGCTCTGTCCAGTGATGCGCGCGTGAACTAGCGCACGAATGGCAGCGAGATCGAATGGTTTTGCCACATGCTGATTTGGCACTTGTGCCAGAAACTGTTGTGCCACCGTATTGAATGCGCCACCGGTCATGAATACGACTCGCTCGGACAGTTCGGGCGCGATCTTCGCCAGTTTCTCGAAGAAGGTGATGCCACTGGTGTTGGGCATCATGACATCGCAAAAGATCAAGTCGAACGTGCGCTGCTCGGCGACGATCGACAGGGCATCGCTCGCAGACAGTGTGGCCACCGTCTCGTGCTCTGATTCGAAGATGCGCGTCAGCAGCTTCAGCACCAAGCTATCGTCGTCGATGAACAACAAGCGCCCGCGGCGATGATTGTTGGTCGGCACGAGCTTCGTCGGTGCAACCGGCTCACTGGCAGGCACGCTCACATGTGCGCTCGGAAGCTCGACACGAAACGTGCTGCCTTCGGTCGGAGTGCTGCGCGCGCTGATGCGACCGCCGAGCGCGCTCACGATGCGGTGACAGATCGCGAGCTCCAGGCTGATGCCGCGCCCAACCGGATTCACCGCGAAATACGGCGTGAAGAGCCGACGCGCGATGTTCGCGTCTACACCTACACCCGTGTCGCTCACCTCGAGCACCACGCGACCACTCGGCTCGCTCGACAAGCCGATCGAGATCTGGTTCTGGTCGGCATTGCCTGGCGCGATCGCCTGCGCCGCGTTGATGATCAAGTTGCGGACAAGCTGACCGAGTCGGCCTTCGTTGCCGAGCACACAGGGCACTTGCGCGTAGCGCTTGACGATGGTCGCGCTGTGCCGCGTTTGATTGGCGGTCAAGCGCAACGAGTCTTCGATCACCGCTTGCAAGTTGACGGGCACGGCTTCGATGTTGTCCGACTGCGACAGGACGTCGAGGTCGTTCACCACATCGCGGATACGTCCGCTGCATTCGTGAGCGTCTCGCAGCTCTGCGCGCATGCGCTCGACGCCACGCTGCCCTGACGACGCACCATTGTCGCTGATGGCTGTAACTTCGCCGAGCGCGAGCTCTACGTTCGCGGCGAGCGCGGCGAGCGGGTTCTTGAGCTCGTGGATGATGCCTGACGCGAGGATGCCGACCGAGGCCATGCGATCTGCGGCCAACAGCCGCGCATCGGTGAGCTTCTGGGAGGTTACGTCACGCTCTGTCCCCACGACGCCGATGATCTGTCCCGATTCTGACTTCAGAGCACTGTAAGCCGTCTGATAGTGCAGCGTGGCATCGGACAATTCGATCGACCACTCGTGCATCGTGCGCTCGCCCGAGAGCGCTCGGCGCATCGCGGTTTGCATCGCGCCGCCGAGCGCTGCACCCCAGATGTCGACCGGCGCGCGTCCGAGCAGGCGCGCCCCGGCAAAGCCAGAGGGTGTGGCGCGCCGACCAAAGATGCGATCGTGTTTGAGCTCGACACTCACCGTGAAGACCGTGTCACCCATCGAGTCGATCACCGCGCGCAGCCGCTCTTCGCTGCGGCGCATCGCCGACTCAGCTTCGCGGCGCGCCTTGCGCTCGGACGCTTCGCGCAGCGCGCGCTCGACCGCAAAGCTCAGGCGCGCGAGCTTGCCTTTCACCAAGAAGTCGTCGGCGCCGGCTTGCAGCACAGCGACTGCGGCTTCTTCGCCTGCCGTTCCAGAAACGCAGATGAATGGCAGCGTTTCGTCGAACGCCTTTACGATGTTGAGCGCGCTCACCGCAGTCAGCGCCGGCATCGCGAAGTCGGAGATCACGATGTGCCATGAACGGTTTTCGAGCTCGAAGGTCAAGCGACGCTCGGTATCCACCACAGCGTGATCGACCAACCACTCGCTACGCTCCAGCTCACGCACGAGCGAATCCGCGTCAGCAGCGCTGTGTTCTACAAGGAGAACCGAGATGGCCCGCATGGTTGTCTGCCTCCTCGCGCGTCAGGTTATGCCTTCGCGCGACAGACTGCACGCATTGCAGCGAGTTGCTCGCAAAAGCGTCCGAGTTTGCGCTAAACCGCCACGCGGTCGAGCACGGCTGTCTGTGTGCGAATCCGCCACACAGCCATTCTTTGCCAAGCTCGCGATCCCACCGCAAAGACTAGAACAAGCTCGACAAAACTTTAAGCCCGCCGATCCATACTCCGATCAGGCCACCGATACTGCTCAAGGTGAACACGAGCAAAACACGCAAAAGGCGGCTGCTCCACCAGCGCGAGACGACGGCAAGATCATCGGTCACAGTGGAGAATTCGTGCACGCGCGGGGAATGCACATAGGCCTGCACGAACGCCGTCACGTGACCTACGCCGATCAGCGGCGACAGGCTAGTGAACGGCGCGGAGATCAGCGCGGCGAGCACTGTCAGCGGGTGCCCGAATGCGAGCGCCGTGCCGATCGCCGCCGGAATACTGTTAGCAACCACCCAATACAGCGCGCTGTGGGTCGCTGCTTCGAGGCCTTTGTTCACGGCGATGCCGCCGATCGAACATAGGATCAGCGCAGGCAGCGCCCAGCCGAGCACCTTCCACAGCGTGGGTACTTCCGGGATGCGCGTGATCTCGGCCATGTCGACCGGCAGATCCTGCTCGAGTGCCAAGCGCATGCCCATGACGTGTCCCGCGCCGACCACCACGACCACCTTCTGACCGGTGGTGTCGCGGATGCGCTGCGCCAAATATGCGTCGCGTTCGTCGATCAGCACACGGCGCAAGGCAGGCATCACGCGCCCGAGCTCGTTCATCAGCTCGGAGAGCACGTCGCGCTCGCGGATCCGCCGCAGCTCTTCTTCGTCCAGCTGTTGCTCTTCGAACAAACCAACCAGCACCGAGGCAAGCAGCTTGCTTTTGTCGAGGAACGACAGCGCGCTCCAGGCTCGGCGCAAGGTCACGCGGATGTCGCGATCGCACAGCACCACCGGAATGCTCAGCGCCTCTGCGCTGCGCGCAGCTTCGAGCAGCTCACTCCCCGGCATGACGCCCAGCTTGCCGCCGAGACGCTTCTGGTACGACGAAAGAAGGAAGTTCAAGAAGAGAGTGGCCAGCTGCCGATCGCGGATCACCTGACGCAGATCGAGCCCCTCCCAGCGAGTGCGCTCGACGAGCGCTTGATAGCGGCGCTCATCGAGCTCGATGCACACCTCGTCGGGCCGCTGCTCCTCGATCACTTGGTGCACGAGCTGCACCGATTCCGCGGAAATATGCGCGGTCCCGACCAGGATGATGTCGCGCTCCCGGTAGCGGATGAATTCTACGTCCTTCGGATACATCCGCTGCTCGGGAGGTGGCTCGGAGATCGTCGGTGATGTGGGCGAGGGCACTGTCAGCCTGCGAGCGATCTGCGCGCTCCGCTCGAGCTTAGCGCGCTGCGTGCAGCTGCGTCACTGCGAGTTGGCCAAGCGCGATGATTAAGGTTTCTTTTCAGGTTGCTCTTTCAGCGATTCCTGAACCTCTGTGCGCTTGCGCTCTGCCGCGACCAAAATGTCAGACTTGTTCTTCTCGAGCCGCTTCCGGATCTCGGCCTTCTTGTCTTCGTTGCTCTGACTGATCTCAGTCTTGCGACGCTGGAACACCTGATCGGCTTCACCGGGGCCCGTAGCGCCCTGTGTGCCCATGTCGAACCGACCCGTGGCTTGCCTACGCTGCTTCGGTTGCTTCGCCTTTTCGGCGGCGGCAGCGGCCTCGGCGTCGCGTTTGCGTTGCTCCTCGGCTTCGGCCTCCGCGCGTCGACGCTCGCGCTCCGCTTCTTCATCGGCTTCGCGCTCGCGCGCTGCCGCTTCGCGCTCGGCTTCTGCGACGCGCTCTCTGGCCTCACGGTCGATGCGAGTCAGCTCGTCCTGTGCTCGGCGTCGGCGTGCGCGCTCGCGCGCTGCGGCGTCGTCGTCACGATCGTTGCCTCTTTCGTTGCGGTTGCGGCTCGCCGGCCGGGCCTCGCGTGCACGACTGTTGCTTGATGTCGTGCCGGCCTGCCAGCTGGCATTCACCGAGCAGCCGGCCGCGGGTAGCAGCGCTGCGCCAACCAAGCCAAGACAGAGCGCGAGCGCGCTGCACGTGCGGGGAGTCGGGCGCTGTGGACGTGGCATGCGGTTCTCCTGTGTCTGCCTGGCGCTACTGCGTTGCACGGGTTGGACGTGGCGCAGGCTCGCTCGATTCTGTCTCGAACGGGCTGGGCATTCACTCTACAACGAGGTGAGCCGAAGTGACCGCAAAATCCCGAAATCCTGAAGGGCAGGGCAGCTGCTATGCTGCGCCGCCGATGGACTGCATCGAGCTAAACGGGCTGGAAGTCGACTGCGTGGTCGGCATTTATCCACGCGAGCGTCACATGCCGCAGCGTGTGCGCTTGGACTTGGGCATGTACCTGTCGACCGAGCTCGCTGCCCGCGGGGAGCTGATCTCAGCCACGATCGACTACAGCGCGCTCGCGCAACAGGTCGGCTTTCTGCTGCGCGCGTGTGAGTTTCGTTTGATCGAGACCGCGGCCCACGCGCTCGCGCGTTATCTCCTCGCGCCGCCCGCACCGGACGAGCAGCGCGCGCAGATCGAGGCCCTGCGCTTGCGCTTAACCAAGCCATTTGCGCTCGGTGCGACGGCAGAGCCCAGCCTGCTGATCGAGCGCGACCGCCACTGGGTGGAGCTGCCGCGCGAGCCGACTTCGTACGGCTTCGTCGAGGTGGTCCACGAGACGCGCGACGCGGGCATTTACCGGCTGAACATCGCGCCGGGCGCGTCCATCCCGCTGCATCACCACAAGCAGATGCTGGAATCGGAGCTGGTGCTGACGGATGGTCTCCTGTGTCAGCAGAAGCCGATCCCCGCAGGTGCTGCGCATCGCTGGCCGCTTGGCGCTGCGCACAGCTACGACAATCCGACCGATCGCTATCAGTCGATCTTGTGCGTGGATGCGCCGCGCTTTGTCGCCGGCGATCAGATCGAGGTCAGCGGCCAGCCGGAAGAGGTGAGACCTCTGATCTGGCCTTTGCCGTAGTGGCCTACAACAAGCCGCCGCAACACCACCCGAGACACAGGTTGCCGCAGCCGCCGCAGTGGAGCGCGTTCTTGTTGAGGTCCGTGCCGGGGATGCAAGGCCATGGGAAGCACGAGCCCGCGTTGCCCACGCAGCGGCCATCGCAGCAGCCTTGCCCCGGGCCGCACTGCTCGTCGTTGTTGCAGCCGCATGCGCCGTTCACGCACGAGGTTTCGCCGGCGCACGCGTTGTTGCAGGTGCCGCAGTGCGCGGCGTCGTTGAGCGCAGTCTCGCAGCCATTCTGCGGGTCAGTGTCGCAGTCAGCGAACCCTTCGTCGCACATGCCCGTGCGACAGGTCTGGTCGCTGCAATCCCCTGCGGCGTGGGCCATCGCACAGGGCTTGTCGCACGCGCCACAGTCGCTGAGCGTGTTCAGCGCGCGCTCGCAGCCATCGGCGGCGATGCCGTTACAGTCCGCGAAGCCAGGCGTGCACTCGATGCCGCGGCAGCCGCCATCACGACACTCGGCCGTGATGGTGTTCGGGAGCGCCGTGCAGTCCAAGCCGCAGCTCCCGCAGCTGTCAGCTGCGGTCAGAGAAGCCTCGCAGCCATTGGCGTTGTCGCCATCACAATTGCCGCGGCCCTGCTGACACTGGACCACGCAGCCACTGGCTTCGCAGGTGGAGCCAACGACGTTGGGCAACGCGCGGCAGGTGTTCCCGCACGCTCCACAGTTGTCGGGCAGGAGCAGGCTCGTTTCGCAGCCGTCGCGGTTGTCTGCGTTGCAGTCGCCGTAGCCCGGGTCGCAGCTCGCACGCTCGCAGCTGCCCGCGTTGCAGCGCGCGCCGCTGTGTGCAAAGGCGCAGACGTTGCCGCAGCCCCCGCAGTCGTTTGTGGTGCTGAGGTCGACCTCACAGCCGTTGCGTGGCTCTTTGTCGCAGTCCGCAAAGCCATCATCGCAACGCGCGATCGCACACGCACCGGTTTCGCAGGTCATCGTGGCGTGTGGCGCGTCTTCGCAGCGCCGCCCGCAGCCGCCGCAGTGCTCGCGCGTCGTCAGCGCTTGCTCGCAGCCATCGCTGCCATCGCAGTCCGCACGCAGCGCCTCGCACGTCTGACCTGTGCACTGAGCTCCCGCGCAGCGCGGCGTAGTGCCGCTACAAACGTTGCCGCAGCGGCCGCAGTTGTTGACGTCGTCGAGCAGCGACATGCACGCGCCCGAGGCGTCGCACGCGCCGTAGCCCGGATCGCAGCGCATTCGCACGCACTGCCCGTCTCGGCACGCGGTCACGGCGTGCGCTTCGACGCACGAGTTGTCGCAGCTGCCGCAGCTCGAGAGCCGCGAGAGATCGGTCTCGCAGCCGTTGGCCGGGTTCGCGTCGCAATCCGCGTGGCCGGGAGCGCACCCGCTGCTCAGCCGTCCGCTGCAGTCTTCTTGTGAGACATCGCCACCACACGCGCCATGATCGACCTGACATTGAGCGCTCGACTGCATGACGTTGCAGCGCGTAGCTTCAGTGTTCGGCAGATCACAGTCGCGACCGCAGCCGCCGCAGTTGTTGGCTTGTGCCAGATCGGCCTCGCAGCCATCGGCGGCGTCGCCGTTGCAGTCCTCGAAGCCATCCTCGCACTCGCGTACGACGCACAGGGCGTTCTCGCAGGCGCTGACCTTCGTGTGCGGCAGGACGCAGTTCTCGCCGCAGCTGCCGCAGTGCGGCTGTGCATTGAGCACCTGCTCGCAGCCATCGGCCGTGTCTTCGTTGCAGTCGCCGTAGCCTGTATCGCAGCGACCGATGCCGCACGCGCCATCGAGGCAGGCAGCGGTCGCGTGCCGGGGTCGCTCGCAGCGCTGTCCGCATGCACCGCAGTCGCTCAGGCTGTCCACCTTTTGCTCGCAGCCGTTGCTCGGGTCGTCGTCGCAGTTGTCGTAGCTGTTTTCGCAGTCACCGAGGGTGCAGCGCCCGGTCGCGCAGGTTCCCTCCGCGTGACTGAAGCGGCAGACACTGTTGCAGAGCCCGCAGTGTTCGACTGATGTCAGATCAGCCTCGCAGCCATTGGCTGCATCGTTGTCACAATCTGCAAAAGGCGCGGTGCAGCTGACGACCGTGCATTGGCCTTTCACGCACACCGCTTGCGCATTCGGCAAGCTGCAGGAGGTCTGACCCGTCTCGCAGCGTGTGCTCCCGCTGCCGGTCTGGATGCGAGTGCCGTTGTTCGCGCTTCCACCCGCGAAGCTCTGCGGATACTCGGAACGGCCCTGGATCAGCGAGGGATCGTAGACGCCGCAGCCAGCGGCGAACACGAAGCTCGCGCACAACCAGAGCTCGAGCGCAGTCAACGCACGCATCGCCATCAGGCGCATCGCTGGGCTCTCCAAGCTAAGCACACGCGCGCGATGATAACCGGTTCTATGTGGTGCGCCCTGAAAGACTGCACGAACAGATGCGTATCATTACGTTAGTGCGCTCGCCACTTGTTCCGTTGTGTCCCATGCTGGGGGCGAGGTCCTAGAACACCGCAGCTTATAGCTGCATGCGCTCTGAGCGTTCGAGCAGTTCTTCGGGTGATTGGCCTGAGAGCGCCACACTGATGCTTACGCGCACGCGATCATCGAGCTTGATCGCGCCGCCAAGCGCCTTGTATGGCGCAATTCCGAACTCAGAAGGTTTCAGCTCGAAAACCGACTGCACCGTATCTCCGCTACGGATCAACTCTGTCTCGATCGGTCTCGCGTGACCTCTGAGCCGCAGCTCACCGCCAAGCATGTTGCGATTGTCAGCGATTGTCTGGATCGCTCCTTCGAGCTCGATGCGCGGGTACCGGCGACTCAACAGAATTTCGTTGTGCACGGTCTCGAGAATCGAGCGCTGATCTTTTGCGCTCAGGGTACGCGTGTCGAGACCGTTCGACGTCATCACGCCGTCGACCACGAGCGACTCCGCCACAGCGGAAGCAAACACGCGGCGCGCGTGCACTTTGATCTCGTGTTGTCTGAACGTCAGCCGAAGGTCGTGCGCGAGGCGAGCCAACAGTCCGGCTTTGAACGTGAATATGTGGATGGTCGCGTCCATGTTTGGCCCCCGTCGCGCTAGCCATGTACCATGGCTGCACGCGCAGGCTGCGCGCCAGCGAGATCGTGTTTAGGTACGCCTACACTTGCCGCTCGTGAAGGACCTGCACATGACTGAATGGATGCTGAACCAAGGCTCACGCTGTCGGCTTCATGTGATTCTGCTGTGGCTGTCTCTCGCGCTGGCAGTAACGCCCCGCAGCGCGCATGCCCAGGCGCCGGCCGAGGCGCGGGCCGCGCTCGAACAGCTGGAGACCGCGTTTACCGGAATCGCCGACTCCGTGTCGAAGTCGGTGGTGGCTATTCGCATCGAGTCACGGCGCAAGCTGGTCAATCCGTTCGGCGGTTTCCCGTTCGGAGAGCTGTTTGGCCTGCCGGAAGGGCGTGAGCAGTACCAGATCCAGCGCGGCACCGGCTCCGGTGTGGTGATTCGAGCGGACGGCTACATCCTCACCAACAAGCACGTCGTCGAGGGCGCGAGCCGCGTGGATGTCGTGTTCAAAGACGGCACGCAGCTCCACGGGAAAACCGTCGGCATCGATGAGGCGACGGATCTCGCCGTCGTAAAGGTCGAGCCCGTGACACCGCTCCTGCCCGCGAACTTCGCCGACTCGAATAAGACCAAGCCGGGTCAGTGGGTCGTCGCCATCGGCTCGCCTTTCGGGCTCGACTACACCGTGACGGTGGGCGTCGTGAGCGCAGTGGGTCGCGGCGGCATGGGCGCGAATGAGATCGAGGACTACCTGCAGACCGACGCCAGCATCAACCCGGGCAACTCGGGTGGCCCGCTCGTGAACCTGCGGAGCGAGGTGCTCGGCATCAACACGATGATCGTCGGGCAGGGCACTGGCATTGGCTTTGCGATTCCCAGCAACTTGGCCCGCATCGTCTCGGATCAGCTGATCACACACGGGCGCGTTCATCGCGCGTACATCGGCGTCGGCTTTCAAGAGCTCACCCCCGAGCTGGCATCGCACTTCGGCGTGCAGGGCAAAGGTGGCGCGCTGATCAGCAGCGTCGTGCCGGAGAGCCCCGCGGAGCGCGCTGGGCTGCGCGCGGGCGACGTGATCACGCGCGTGGACGGTGAAGCCATCCGCGAGAGCCGCGACCTGCAGCGCACGCTCCTGCAGCGCAAGGTGGGCGCAAAGGTGGAGCTCACGGTGGTGCGCGAGAAGAAAGAACGCGCGGTGAGCATGGTGACGCAAGAGCGCCCGAGCAGCGGCCGCGCGACAGACGAAAAGCCCAACGCCAAGAGCCCGAAAGCCCCCGACACCTTCGGATTAGACCTAGAGCCACTCACGAAACAACTAGCCCAACGGCTAGGCTACAGCGCGACCCAAGGTGCAGTGGTCACGTCGGTGCAACGAGGCTCCACAGCAGAACGAGCAGGCCTAAGAGCGCGCGACCTGATCGTAGAAGCCGATCGCAAACCAGTAAGAGGCCCCGAAGAAGTCCGAGCAGCCCTCACAGATGGCACAGCCCTCCTGCGAGTCATCCGCGACAAAGACAACTCCACCTTCCTAGTCCTCTCCCGCGACTAGGTTCACGTAACTGTCGACGCCCACGCATGTCTCGAGCGAGCGCGACCACGGCTCAAACCAACCCGAACTCCCCCTCGAGTGAAGGCTCCCCCTCAGCCGTAATCCTCCCCCGCTCATAAAGATGCAACACATGCGCGAACACGGACCGCGCAGCCGCCGGGTGCAAATACCTCGGCACATCCTTGTACATCACCTCCACCGCCTCGGGGATCGTCCGAATCCCGCCCCTGAAGCAAGCGATCAGCTGCGCCTCCCGCTCCTCCCGGTGCTTCAAGTACGCAGCCACCAGCGGCTTAGGATCCGTGATCGCAGGCCCGTGCGTAGGCAGGTACTGCGCGTCGTCCCGCGCGAGCAGGCGCTGCAGATTGTGCAGGTAATCCCCCATATCCCCGTCGGGCGGCGCGATCACACTCGTGGACCAGCCCATCACATGGTCGCCTGTAAAAAGGGTCTTGCCATCGGCTAGGGAAAAGCACAGGTGATTGCTGCAGTGCCCCGGCGTGTGTAGCGCCGTGAGCGCGTAGTCGTCGCCCTCGATGGTGTCCCCCTCGACCAGCGTCACATCCGGTCGGAAGCTCCAATCAGCTCCGGCTTCGACGACGTCCTCGGGCTGATGGCGGCCTTGCGCGTGCGGTCCGAAGCCGTACGTCTTGGCGCCTGTGCGCGCAGCCAACAGCGGCGCTCCACCCGAATGATCTAGGTGGGTGTGGGTGACCAAGATGTGCGCGACTTGTTCGCCACGCTCGGCGAGCGCAGCGAGCAGCGCATCGATATGCTCTTCCTGCAGCGGTCCCGGGTCGATCACAGCGACACGGCCGTTACCTACGAGATACGTTCCGCTGCCCGCGTGCGTGAACGGGCTGGGATTGCGCGCGACCACGCGCCGCACGTTCGCTGCAGCTTGTGCAGGCAATCCATATTCGAACTGTAGCTCTCGCACGTACGGTATTTCCGAGGACATAGCGCTCTCATACCAGAGGCTACAGGGGCGTCGCCAGTGCGTGCCCTTGTCAGACTAGAAGCCGTGGTTAGGCTGTTTTCATGTCAGAACGTCAAACGATTCCAGTCGTGCCGTTGCGCGGGGCTGTGGTGTTTCCAGGCGTGACGGTTCCGATTTCTATTGGCCGAGCGTCGACGCTGCGTGCAGTCGAAGAAGCTGCGAAGCACAACCAAGTGCTGTTCGCGGTAGCGCAGCGCGAGAACGTCGATCGCCCGACTGGAGACAACCTTTACAGCATGGGCGTCTTGGCTCGCGTCGTCCATCTGCAGCGCACGCCGAACGGGCTGCAGCTGCTGATCGAGGGCCTCGATCGCGCGCGTGTGATCGAATACCGCGACGCGGGTGAGTACATGCAAGCGGTGGTCTTGAAGGTTCAAGACGTTCCGCCGCCGCAAGCGGACGACCCCACGTTCGTCGCGCTCTACAAAGAGACGCGCGTACGCGCGGTCGAGCTCGGTAAGCGCCGCGGCGTTCCCGACAACATCGCCTCGCGCGTCGTTGACGACGTGAAAGACCCCGGTGCGTTCGCCGATGTGGTCGCGGGCTATCTCGAGCTCGACTTGGCCGACAAGCAGGAGCTGCTCGAGACGACCGCGGTCGAAGACCGGCTGCGCCGCGTGCTCTTGCACGTGCAGCGTCAGAACGCCGAGCTGAAGGAGCAGGAGAAGATCCAGTCGCAAGTCCAGGAAGAGCTGGGCGAGCGGCAGCGCGAAATGTACCTGCGCCAGCAGATGAAGGCGATCCAGAAGGAGCTCGGCGAGGACAAAGACGGCAACGAGCTCGACGAGCTGCGTGAGCGCTTGAAGGCGCTCGAGCTGCCGAAGGAAGCGCGCGCCGAAGTGGAGCGTGAGCTGACGCGTCTCGACCGCTCGGGTCGGGAGTCGATGGAAGCTCAGGTCATCCGCAACTACCTCGAGTGGATCGTGGAGCTGCCTTGGAACAAGCGCTCCGACGACAAGCTCGACATCAAGCAAGCCACCGAGGTGCTCGAAAAGGATCACCACGGGCTCGATGAAGTGAAAGAGCGCGTGCTGGAGTTCCTCGCGGTGCGTCAGATGCGCGCGCGGAAGACGGCGGCGGAAGCCGAGAACAAAGAGGCCTCTGGTGAGAAAGCTCGCGCCATGGCGAAGGGGCCGATCTTGCTGTTCGTCGGACCTCCAGGTGTCGGCAAGACGTCGATCGGTAAGTCGATCGCGCGTTCACTCGGTCGCGAGTACGTGCGCATTGCGCTCGGTGGCGTGCGCGATGAAGCGGACATCCGCGGTCATCGTCGGACGTACGTCGGCGCCATGCCGGGTCGCATCATCCAGGGCTTGAAGCAGGCCGGCACACGCAATCCAGTGGTCTTGCTCGACGAGATCGACAAGATGGGCGCGTCCTACCAGGGCAATCCTGCGAGCGCGATGCTCGAGGTCTTGGACCCCGCGCAGAACGACTCCTTCACCGATCACTACTTGAACGTGCCGTTCGATCTCAGTGAGGTGCTGTTCATCGCGACAGCCAACTTCATCGAGAATATCCCGGGCCCGCTGCTCGACCGCATGGAGGTCGTGGAGTTCTCGGGCTACACGGAGCGCGAGAAGGTGGAGATTTCGAAGAGCTACCTCGTGCCGCGTCAGCTCGAAGAGTCGGGCTTGGCAGGTGAGGGCGTCAGCTTCTCGGAAGACGCGCTGTTCGCGATCGTCAGCCGGTACACGCGAGAGAGTGGCGTCCGCCAGCTCGAGCGCAAGATCGGCTCGGTGACACGCAAGCTGGCTCGGAAGCTCGCAGCTTCAGAGGACATCTCGCGTCGCGTCGAGGAGAGTCACATCGCGGGCTTCTTGGGTCGGCCGAAAGTCAGACCCGAGCGTGCGAACGAGAGCAATGAGGTCGGCCTCGCCACCGGCATGTATTACACGCCGATGGGCGGCGACATCATGTTCGTCGAGTCCTCGATCCGTAAGCTGAGCGACTTCCGCGGAGCGGATACATCGCTTCAGGTCACGGGCTGGGGCAACGTCTCGCTGATCCTCACCGGTCAGCTGGGCGACGTGATGAAAGAGAGCGCGCGCGCAGCGTTGACCTACGCGGCGAGCTACGCCGAGCGGGTGCGACTCGCGTCGGATCGTCTCGGATCGATCGAGGTGCACATCCACGTCCCAGCGGGAGCGATCCCGAAGGACGGGCCTTCTGCGGGTGTGGCGATGTCGACTGCACTGGTTTCGGCGATGACTGGCCGAGCGGTTCGGAAAGACGTGGCCATGACCGGGGAGACGACCCTGCGCGGACGTGTCCTGCCGATCGGCGGCGTGAAGGAAAAGGTGCTGGGCGCACATCGTGCGGGCATCAAGCACGTGATCCTTCCGAAGGAGAACGAAGCGGATCTCGACGACTTGCCGGCAGAGGTTCGCGAGGCGCTCACATTCTCGTGCGTGACTACCTTGGATGAGGTCTTCAGCATCGCGCTCGAAGACAAAGATAACGCTGGCGACCTGAGCGAATCGCGCCCGCGACCGGCGCCGGACGCAGACCTCGGCACCAGCATCCATCACTGACAGTTGAGTGCTTTCCACACACAGGAAAGGGGCCTTCGGGCCCCTTTTTTGCTATGTAGTGGGCATGCTCAAGATTCAAAAGATCGTCTGTCCAGTCGACTTTTCGAACTGTTCGCAGCAGGCGTTGAACTACGCGCAGGAGCTCGCCAAGCAGTTCGGCGCTGAGCTGTCGATCGTCCACGCGT
>Ga0190269_10000558_pt1 | contig 18913 bp, 16 predicted proteins | sample Popmic249IS_FD_133749 | JGI IMG/M metagenome (GOLD analysis project Ga0190269, IMG submission 133749) | Populus adjacent soil microbial communities from riparian zone of Blue River, Arizona, USA - 249 IS | ecosystem: Environmental > Terrestrial > Soil > Riparian zone | place: USA: Arizona... | reverse complement strand
GCCGGCGTCACGACGCGCAGCCCCTCCGCCTCCGCCTTGGCGCGGCTCTTGCTCCCCTCAGGGAGGCCGACGCGGACGTCGACGCCCGAGTCGCGCAGCGACAGCGCGTGCGCGTGCCCCTGGCTGCCGTAGCCCAGGACGGCGACCTTCTTGCTCTGGATCAGAGCCAGGTCGGCGTCGTCGTCGTAGAAGACCTCTGCCATGGGGTTGTGTTCCTTTCGGGGTGTGCGAGCAGGAGGAGCAGGTGGGGCGGCGCCGGTCGGGCTAGCCGACCGGGCGGAGCCGGGTGTCCGAGCCGGACATCGACCGGGAGCCGCGGCCGACCGCGACCATCCCGGACTGCACGAGCTCGCGGATGCCGAACGGCTCCAGGACCCGGATGAGGGCGTCGAGCTTGTCCGCAGTGCCGGTCGCCTCGATCGTGACGGCGTCGGTCGCGACGTCGACGACCTTGGCGCGGAACAGCTGGACCGTCTCCAGGACGTGCGAGCGGGTCGCGAGGTCGGCCTTGACCTTGACCAGGAGCAGCTCCCGCTGCACCGAGCCGGCTGGTTCCAGCTCCACGATCTTGAGCACGTTCACCAGCTTGTTGAGCTGCTTGGTGACCTGCTCGAGCGGCAGGTCCTCCACGTTCACGACGATGGTCATGCGCGAGACCGTGGGGTGCTCCGTCGGGCCCACCGCGAGGGACTCGATGTTGAAGCCGCGACGGCTGAACAGCGACGCGACCCGGGCCAGGACACCGGGCTTGTCCTCGACCAGCACCGACAGCGTGTGACGCGTGGCCATCAGGCACCACCGCTCACGCGGCGCGCCTCGTACCTCGGCTTGCCTGGTTCACTCATCAGACGGCGTCCTCTCCGAAGACGGGGCGGGTGTCGCGCGCAGCGAGGATCTCGTCGTTGCTGGTGCCGGCCGGCACCATCGGCCAGACCATGGCGTCCTCCCCCACGACGAAGTCGATGACGACCGGGGCGTCATCGATGCTCATGGCCTTCTCGATGGCCGCGTCCACGTCGTCCTTCGACTCCACCCGCAGGCCGACGCACCCCATGGCCTCGGAGAGCTTCACGAAGTCGGGGATCCGCCTCGACTGCAGGCGGGTGTTGGAGTAGCGGCCCTCGTAGAAGAGCGTCTGCCACTGCCGCACCATGCCGAGGTTGCCGTTGTTGATGAGGGCCACCTTGATGGGGATGCCCTCGATGGCGCAGGTCACCAGCTCCTGGTTCGTCATCTGGAAGCAGCCATCGCCGTCGATGGCCCAGACGGTCGCTTCCGGGCGGCCGACCTTGGCACCCATGGCCGCCGGTACGGCGTACCCCATGGTCCCGGCCCCGCCGGAGTTGAGCCAGGTGTAGGGGTGCTCGTAGGAGATGAACTGCGAGGCCCACATCTGGTGCTGGCCTACGCCGCTGGTGTACACGGCGTCCGGTCCGACGATCTTGCCGAGCCGCTCGATCACGTACTGCGGGGCGAGCGAGCCGTCGTGCGGCCACTCGTAGCCGAGCGGGTAGCGCTCGCGCATGTCGTCGAGCTGGCGCCACCAGCCGGTCAGGTCGGCTCGCGTGCCCGTCGCGTAGAGCTCCTGCACGGCGACGACCAGGTCGGCGAGCGTCTCGCGGCAGTCCCCGACGATCGGCACGTCGGCGACCCGGTTCTTGCCGATCTCGGCCGGGTCGATGTCGGCGTGGATCACCTTGGCGTCGGGGGCGAAGGTCGAGAGCTTGCCGGTGACGCGGTCGTCGAAGCGGGCCCCGAGGCAGATCAGCAGGTCGCTCTTCTGGAAGGCGGTGACCGCGGCGACCGAGCCGTGCATCCCAGGCATGCCGAGGTGCTGCGGGTGGCTGTCGGGGAAGGCCCCGCGCGCCATCAGCGTCGTGACCACCGGGATGCCGGTGACCTCGGCGAGCACCCGCAGCTCGGCGGTGGCGCGGGCCTTCAGCACGCCCCCGCCGACGTAGAGGACCGGCCGCTTCGCCTCGGCGATGAGGCGGGCCGCCTCGCGGACCTGCTTCGCGTGCGGGCGGGTCGTGGGGTGGTAGCCGGCCAGGTCGAGGTCCGGGGGCCAGCGGAACTGGGCCGGGGACTGCAGCACGTCCTTGGGCAGGTCGACCAGCACCGGGCCGGGGCGGCCGGTGGAGGCGAGGTGGAACGCCTGGGCGATGACCGACGGGATGTCGTCGGCGTGCTGCACCAGGAAGTTGTGCTTGGTGATCGGCATCGTGATGCCGCAGATGTCCGCCTCCTGGAAGGCGTCCGTGCCGATGGCGGCGCTCGGGACCTGGCCGGTGATGGCCACGATCGGCACGGAGTCCATGTAGGCGTCGGCGATGGGCGTCACCAGGTTGGTCGCCCCGGGGCCGCTGGTCGCCATGCAGACACCCACCTTGCCCGTGGCCTGCGCGTAGCCCTCGGCCGCGTGCCCGGCGCCCTGCTCGTGGCGCACCAGGATGTGGCGGACGCCCTGCGAGTCGAACAGCGGGTCGTACGCCGGCAGGATGGCGCCACCGGGAATGCCGAAGACGACCTCCGCACCGACGCTCTCGAGGCTGCGGACGAGCGACTGCGCACCGGTGAGCGTCTCTGCCATGGCGGGTCCTTCTGTGGCTCGGGTCAGGTCTCAGTCTTGCGCGCCAACAAAAAACCCCTCGTGCCCGGGGGCACGGAGGGGTGAGCGCGGCTGCTGTCGGTCAGCAGTCGCGCTGGAGAACTACGAGAATGCGGCGCACGTCGCAAGCGTGCCGCGCGGCGGGGCGAGTGTCAAACAGGTGAGACGCACGTCTCAGATGCTGGTACGCCGACTGCTCACCACGCGGCCCCGGCTCCGCCCGCCGGGCGCCCGGCCTCGGGTCCGGGTTCTCGCGCGCGGCTTCGGGGGGATCGGGCGTGGCCACAGCAGCGGAAGATCCGCCCAGAGCGCGAGACCGCCGGAGCGGGGCTACTCCGGGACCCGGCGGTAGGCGCCGTCGCTGGCGCTGGTCGTCATGGAGGCGTAGGCGCGAAGTGCCGCGGAGACCGGCCGGTCGCGGTCGACCGGGGTGTAGGGCTTCGGCCGGGCGTCCTGGGCAGCCCGCCGCTCGGCGAGCACCTCGTCGGACACCCGGAGGGTGATCGAGCGGCCCGGGATGTCGATCTCGATCGTGTCCCCCGTCTCCACCAGCCCGATGGGTCCCCCGCTCGCCGCCTCCGGCGAGACGTGCCCGATGGACAGCCCTGAGGTGCCGCCGGAGAAGCGCCCGTCGGTGACCAAGGCGCAGGCGGCGCCCAGGCCGCGGCCCTTGAGGAACGACGTCGGGTAGAGCATCTCCTGCATGCCCGGCCCACCCCGCGGGCCCTCGTAGCGGATGACCACCACGTCGCCCGCGACCACCTCCTTGCCGAGGATGCCCTGCACCGCGTCGTCCTGCGACTCGAAGACCCGGGCCGGGCCCGAGAACTTCCACACCTCCTCGGACACGCCCGCGGTCTTCACCACGCAGCCGTCCGGGGCGAGGTTGCCGAACAGGATGGCCAGGCCGCCGTCGGCGGTGTAGGCGTGCTCGACCGAGCGGATGCAGCCCTCGACCGGGTCCGTGTCGAGCGAGGCCCACCGGTTCGCCGTCGAGAAGGGCTCCGTGGTGCGGACCCCGCCGGGCGCGGCGTGGAAGAGCTCGAGCGCCTCCTCCGTCGCCTTCCCGCCCCGGACGTCCCAGTCGGCCAGCCAGCTGTCGAGGTCGGGGGCGTGCACGGCCCGCACGTCGCGGCGGAGGACCCCGCCTCGGTCGAGCTCCCCGAGGAGGGCAGGGATGCCACCCGCCCGGTGGACGTCCTCCATGTGGTACTTCGGGCTGTTCGGCGCGACCTTCGACAGGCAGGGAACCCGGCGGGAGATCGCGTCGATGTCGGAGACGTGGAAGTCGAGCTCCGCCTCCCGGGCCGCGGCGAGCAGGTGCAGCACGGTGTTGGTGGAGCCGCCCATGGCCACGTCGAGGGCTACCGCGTTCTCGAACGCGGCGCGGGACGCGATGGCCCGAGGGAGCACGGAGGCGTCGTCCCCGTCGTAGTAGGCGCGGGCGAGGTCGACGACCAGCGCGCCGGCCCGGCGGAAGAGCGCCTCGCGCGCGGCGTGCGTCGCGAGCGTGGACCCGTTGCCCGGCAGCGCCAGCCCGATCGCCTCCGTGAGGCAGTTCATGGAGTTGGCCGTGAACATCCCCGAGCAGGAGCCGCAGGTGGGGCAGGCCGAGCGCTCGATGGTGTCGAGCTGCTCGTCGGAGACCTGGTCGTTCGCCGAGGCGATCATCGCGTCGATGAGGTCGAGCTTGTCGTGCACGACGCCCTCGATCGCGACCGTCTTGCCGGCCTCCATGGGACCACCGGACACGAAGACGGTCGGGATGTTCAGCCGCAGCGCGGCCATGAGCATCCCGGGCGTGATCTTGTCGCAGTTGGAGATGCACACGAGGGCGTCGGCGCAGTGCGCGTTGACCATGTACTCGACCGCGTCGGCGATCAGCTCCCGGCTGGGCAACGAGTAGAGCATCCCGCTGTGGCCCATCGCGATGCCGTCGTCGACCGCGATGGTGTTGAACTCGCGACCGACCCCGCCGGCCTCCGCGATGGCGCCGGCGACCAGACCGCCGAGGTCCTTGAGGTGCACGTGGCCCGGCACGAACTGGGTGAAGCTGTTGGCGATCGCGACGATCGGCTTGCCGAAGTCGTCGTCGGTCATGCCCGTCGCCCGCCACAGGGCGCGGGCGCCCGCCATGGTCCGGCCGTGGGTGGAGGTACGGGAGCGCAGCTCAGGCATGCCCCCATTCTGCCTGCGGCACCGGGCCCGGGCGCGGCCGAGCCCCGTGCGAGCATGGTCCACGTGCAGAACGTGACCGTGCGCCCGGAGCGGACAACCCTGGCCGTGGTCCTGGTGATGCTGCTCGGCGCGCTGCCGCTGGCGCTGTCGGCGTGGTTCCTCGCGCCTGCCCTGCTGCTTCCGCTGGGCGCGTTCGTCTGGGTGCTCCGCGCCCGGGTGACCGCGACGGCCGAGGGGCTGGTCGTCTGCAACGGGCTCGGCACCCGGCGCTGCCGCTGGGAGGACGTGGCCGCCTTCCGCGTGCCCGACCGCGGTCCGGTCCTGCTGCTGCTGCAGGGCGACCGGCGGGTGCGGCTCACCCCCGTCGGTCGACGGGACCTCCCCCGGCTGCTCGAGGTGTCCCGGGCCGCGGCGGCCTGACACCGGTGCCCACGACCTTCGACGTCACCAGCGCCGACGGCACCCGGGTCCGCTGCTGGCGCGGCGGGACGCCCGGGATCCCGCTCGTCATCGCGAACGGGCTCGGGACGATCCCCGAGGCCTGGCCCGCGCTGGTGCGCGAGGGGAGCGGGTACGACGCCCTGACCTGGTACCACCGCGGCACGTTCGGGTCGGCGCGCCCGAGGGACCCCGCCAGGATCCGGGTCGAGGACCACGTCGACGACATGGTCGCCCTGATGGACGACCAGGGCGTCGAGCGGGCGCTCGTGGCCTGCTGGTCCATCGGTGTGAACGTCGCCTTCGAGATGGCGCAGCGGCACCCCGAGCGGGTCGCGGGGATCATGGCGGTCGCCGGGGTGCCGGGTGGCACCTTCTCCACGATGGGAGGCCCGCTCCGCGTCCCGCGGCGGCTGCGCAAGCCGGTGTCGGTCTCGGTGGCCCACCTCATGCGCCGTACCGGCGGCTGGTTGACCGTGCTGGGGCCGCGCATCCCGGTGAACGAGCGGCTGGTCTGGGTCCTCACGCACTCCGGTCTCATGCTGCCGTCGGCGACGCCGGAGCGGGTGATCCCGATGCTGCAGCAGTTCCTCACCCACGACTGGCGCTGGTACGGCGAGCTGGCAGTCGCGGCGGCCGGGCACGACCCGATGGACCTGCACTTCGTCGAGTGCCCGGTGACGATCGTGGCCGGCAGGTACGACGTCCTGACCTCCATGCACGACGTGGTCGACGCCGCCGCGAAGATCCCGCACGCGCAGATCAGCGTGCTGCCGGGAAGCCACTTCCTCCCTCTGGAGCACCCGCAGGAGCTGCACGACCTGCTCGACGACCTCGCGCTGCGCGCAGGCGTCGACCCGGGTCAGGCCGCGCCCTCCCCCAGGTAGGCCTCGCGGACGCGGGGGTTGCGCAGGAGCTCCTGGGCGTCGCCGCTCAGGGTGAGGCTGCCGGTCTCGAGCACGTAGCCCCGGTGCGCCAGCTTGAGCGCCTGCGCGGCGTTCTGCTCCACCAGCAGCACGGTGGTGCCCTGCTCGTTGATGTCCTTCAAGATCTGGAAGATCTGCGCCACGACGAGCGGTGCGAGCCCCATCGAGGGCTCGTCCAGCAGAAGCAGCCGGGGCCGCCCCATCAGGGCACGGCCGATGGCGAGCATCTGCTGCTGGCCCCCCGAGAGCGTCCCGGCGAGCTGCCCCCGGCGCTCGGCCAGCACGGGGAACAGGCCGAAGACCCGGTCACGGTCCTCCGCGAGCCCGCCGCGCCGGTGGTAGGCGCCCATCTCGAGGTTCTCCTCGACGCTCATCTGCGGGAAGACCCGGCGGCCCTCCGGGACGTGACCCACGCCCCTCGCCGCGATCTCGTGCACGGGGACCCGCTCCAGCGGCTTGCCGTCGTAGGTGATGGAGCCGCTGTGCGGGCGAAGCAGGCCCGACACCGTCCGCAGCGTCGTGGTCTTGCCGGCGCCGTTCGCGCCCAGCAGCGCCACGATCTCGCCCTCCGCCACGGAGAGGGAGACCCCGCAGAGAGCCTCGATGGCGCCGTACCGCACGCGCACGTCCGAGAGCTCGAGCAGCGTCACGGCTGGTCCTCCTCGTCGGTGTCAGGGGCGCCCAGGTAGGCCTCGATGACGGCGGGGTCGCGCTGGACCTCCTCCGGCCGGCCCTGGGCGATCACCTTGCCGAAGTTCAGCACGACCACGCGGTCGGCGACCGACATCACGAGCCGCATGTCGTGCTCGATGAGCAGCACGCTCACGCCGCGCTCGTGGTTGATGCGCCGGATGAGGGCGGCGAGCTCCTGCTTCTCGGCCGGGTTGGTGCCCGCGGCGGGCTCGTCGAGCAGCAGCAGCTCCGGCCTCGTGGCGAGTGCGCGGGCGATCTCGAGGCGGCGCTGGTCGCCGTACGGCAGGGAGCTCGCCACGGCGTTGGCCCGACCGGGTAGGCCGACGTGGTCGAGCAGCTGCAGCGCCGTCCGGACGGACTCGTACTGCTCGCGCACGGCCCGGGGACCGCGCAGCATGGCGCCCACGGGACCGGTGCGCTGCGTCGACTCCACCCCGACCTGCACGTTCTCCAGCGCCGTGAGGGCGGGGAACAGCCGGATGTTCTGGAAGGTACGGGCGATGCCCAGGTGGTTGACCTTGTAGGGCGGCAGCCCGAGGACCGACCGGGGTGCGCCGTTGGCCCGGGTGAAGCGGATCTCGCCGCGCTCGGGCTGGTAGACCCCGGTGAGGCAGTTGAAGACGGAGGTCTTGCCGGCACCGTTCGGCCCGATCACGGCGAGCACCTCGCCGCGCTGCTGGGCGAACGAGACGTCGTCGAGGACGGTCAGGCCGCCGAACCGCAGCGTCACGCCCCGCACCTCGAGCAGGGGGGCGGCGTCGGGGGTCGGTTCGGCGGTCATGCCTGCGCCCCGGGGGTGGTGCCGAGGCTGTCGGCCCCGCCGATGCCCTCCTCCGAGAGCCTGATCTCCCGGGCCCGGCGACGGGAGGGCACCAGCCCCTGCGGCCGGAAGACCATCATCACGATGAGCAGCGCGCCGAACCAGATGTAGCGGTCGTCGGCGGGCACGTAGTCGCGCAGCAGCTCCGGGAGCAGGCCGAGCGCCGCGGCCCCGAGGATGACGCCGAGCATCGACCCCATGCCGCCGAAGATGACCATGGTGAGCACCAGGATCGACAGCAGCAGCGGGAAGTTGTCGGGGTTGATGAACCCGATCTTGCTGGCGTAGATGACCCCTGCGAAGCCCGAGGTCGAGGCCCCGATCGCGAAGGCCAGCAGCTTGTAGCGCAGGGTCGGTACGCCGGTGGCGGCCGCCGCGACCTCGTCCTCGCGGATCGCCGTCCAGAAGCGGCCGATCCGCGACTCCTCGAGCCGGTGGAAGAGGAAGACGGTGCCCAGGATGACCACCAGGAGCAGGTAGTAGTAGGGCATCGACGCCAGCGTCCAGTGGTAGCCGAACGCCGAGAAGTGCGGGATGCCGAAGGCGCCCTGGGGCCCGTTGGTGAGCTTGTCGCTGTTGACGGCGACGATGCGCACGATCTCGCCGAAGCCCAGCGTGACGATGGCGAGGTAGTCGCCGCGCAGCCGCAGGGTCGGAGACCCCAGGAGCACGCCGGCGAGCATCGCGGCCGCGATGGCGATCGGCATGATGAGGAAGGGGTTGAGGGTGAACGGCGGCTCCACCGGCAGCCGCCCGGTGAAGTAGGCGGTCGTGTAGGCGCCGATCGCGAAGAAGGCGATGTAGCCCAGGTCGAGCAGGCCGGCCAGTCCCACGACGACGTTGAGCCCCAGCGCCAGCAGCACGTAGATGCCGACCTGGTCGGTCAGCACGCGCTGCCAGTAGGGCGAGACCCCGAGCGGGGCCACGACGGCCACGACCAGCAGGGCGCCGTAGACGGCGTACCGGATGCGGTTGTCGGCCCGGTAGCGGGCCGGCACGCCCTCCAGCGGACGACCCGCGCGGGCCAGCGCCCCTTGCACGCGCTCGCGCTGGCTCAGCGCGAGGCCGAGCAGCAGGCCGCCGAGCACGAACCACACGACGCGCGTGTCGAGGAACGACCCGCGGATGCCGCGCCACCGGTCGTTCTCGGTGCCCTTCGGGCCGGTGATGAGGGCGATCGCCAGGGCGACCCCGACCGCCGTGGCGACCCGGCGCACCTCCGGACGGGACGACCACTCCGCCCAGCGCGCCCGCAGGCCGCCGCCGGATGCCCTCGTGCTGGAGGTGCTGGTCACGCGTGCCTCCCGAGCCGCTCGCCGAGCAGGCCGGTCGGCCGCAGCATGAGGATCGCGACGAGGATGAGGAAGGCGACGACGTCGCGCCAGGAGGACTGGATGCAGGCGACGCCGAGGTTCTCCGCCACGCCGAGGAGCAGCCCGCCGAGGACCGCGCCCCGCACGTTGCCGATGCCGCCGAGCACGGCGGCGGTGAACGCCTTCACCCCTGCGGCGAAGCCCATGTTGTACTGCACGCCGAACTGGATGCCGAAGAGGAACCCGGCGACGCCACCGAGGATGCCGCCGATGACGAACGTCCGCGTGATGACCTTGTCGATGTCGACGCCCATGAGGCTGGCGACCTCGGAGTCCTGGGCGACGGCCCGGATGCCCTGGCCGAGCCGGGTGCGGGCGATCAGCCGGTCCAGGCCGATGAGCATGACCACCGCCGCGCCGGCCACGACGAGCTGGTTGGTGGTCACGGGCGCGCCGAAGACGCTGAACACCTCGCCGCTCGTGTAGAGCTGCGGCATCGCGACGTTCTGGTAGTCGAACTCCTTGCCAGCGAGGTTCAGCAGCAGCAGCGAGGCCCCGATCGCGCTGATGAGGAAGGCGAGCCGTGGCGCACCGCGCCGGCGCAGCGGCCGGTACGCGACGCGCTCCAGGGCGAAGGCAGTAACACCGCCGAAGGCCGCGCCGCCGACGATGCCGGCGACCACCAGGCCGACCGACACCCAGCCGGAGGGGGTGGCGGTCGGGTACAGCCACTGGACCATGAACAGCCCGCCGAAGCCGCCGAGCATGAAGACCTCGCTGTGCGCGAAGTTGATCAGCTGCAGGACGCCGTAGACGAGCGTGTAACCCAGGGCGATGAGGGCGTAGACGGACCCGAGCGCGAGCCCGGAGACGGTGAGCTCCCAGAAGTTCTGGGTGAGGCACATGTGGTCTCCAGACCCGCGCTCGGGTGTCGGCCGGGCCTACTTGATGAGCTCGTCGGTGTTGCCGAGGAGCTCGATCTTCCCGCTCTTGACCTGGTAGATGAAGATGTCGCCGGTGCCGCCCTCGCCCTTGTCGTCGAACTTGATGGTGTGGGTGACGCCCTCGTGCTCGACCTTCTTCACCGCGTCGACGACGGCCTCGCGGGTGATGTCGCCGTCGATGTCTTTCATCGCCTGGATGATGGCGTTGGTGGCGTCGAAGGCCTCGCCGCTGTAGGTGCCCGGGTCGACGCCGAACTTCGCCTTGTAGTCCGTGGCGAAGCTCTTGGCCGCATCGCTCTCCTCCGCCGGGCCGCAGGCGCAGGACATGTACACGCCCTCTGTCGCCGTACCGCCCTGCTTGATGTACTGGTCGTCCTTGACGCCGTCGTCCGACGCCAGGACGCCCTGGTAGCCCGCCGCCTTGAGGGCCTTGGTCATGAGGGCGAACTCCGCGTAGTAGCCGCCGTAGTAGAGCGCGTCGGCGCCCGAGCCCTTCACCTTCGTGGCGAGGGCGGAGTAGTCCTTCGTGGGGGCGATGCCCTCGGAGACGACCTCGACGTCGTTGGCCTTGAGCTGGTCCTTCACGAACTTCGTGAGACCGGCGCCGTAGGCGCTCTTGTCGTCGACGACGTAGACCTTCTTCACCTCCAGGGCCTTGGCCAGGTAGTCGGCCACCTTGGTGCCCTGGATGGTGTCGCCCGTGATGACCCGGACGAAGGTCTTGAAACCCAGGCCGGTGAGGTCGGCACGGGTGGCAGACGGCGACACGGAGATCAGGTTGGCCTGGGTGAAGAGCGGCTCGGCGGCCGCCGTCGCGCCGGAGAACGCCGGGCCGACCACTGCGACGACCGAGCTGTCGTCGATGAGCTTCTGCGCGGCGGTCGGCGCCTTGGCCGGGTCTCCGCCGTCGTCGGCGTTCGCGTACTTCAGGGTGAAGGGCAGGTCGCCGTCGGCGTTGGCCTGCTCGATGGCGAGCTGCACGGCGTTGTCCATGTTGATGCCGAGCTGCTTGTTGTCGCCGGAGAGCGGCCCCTGGTAGGCGATGGTGTAGGTCTTCTTCTCGCCGGCGTCGCCCGTGCCCTCGTCGTCACCGCACCCCGCGAGCGCCAACGCGCTCACGACGAGCGGGACGACGACCCTCGCTGCTGTACGGATGCGCATGAGCTTCCTGCCTCCCGTGTGTGACCTGCGCGCCGGAGCTCGTGATCGCCCGGCGCCTACGTCCGCACCTTCCCCCCAATGTCGATCACAAATCAAGGCTCAACACGCACACGATGCGCCGCGGAGTCGCTTGGAGCCGCGCCGCAGCCCTCATCCCCCACACTGGAGGGGTGTCCGTCCAGCCCTCCGCGACCGAGCACCGGCGCGGCCCCGCCGCCCGCGCCGCAGCGACGGCCGCGGAGGCCCGGCGAGCTCGGCCGCACGGCCTGATCCGCACCCCGGTGGGCCTCTTCCTCGACGTCTGGCGCAAGAGCGACCGCGACCGGATCCTGGGGCTTGCCAGCGAGAACGCCTTCATGGGCGTGCTGACGCTGTTCCCGACGCTGATCGTCTTCGCCGCCGTGCTCGGCCGCCTCTCGTCCTTCATCGGCGAGGAGAACACCGCTCAGGTCAAGGAGGAGATCAGTGACTTCCTGCTCCGCGTCCTGACCAGCTCGGCGGAGGACATCGACAGGACGGTGCGCGACCTCTTCAGCACCAGCGGCCAGGCGCTCACCGTCGCCCTCGTCATCGCGCTCGCCTCCGTGGCGCAGGCCTTCGCCAGCGTGATCAACACCATCACCGTGGCCTACGACCTCGAGGACCATCGCGGCTGGTGGTTCCGCCGCGCGCTGGGCCTCCTGCTCGGCCTCGGCACGATCGTCATCGGCGCCGTCATGATCACCGCCTTCGTGGTCGGACCGCTGCTCGGGCGGGCGGAGGAGGTCGTGGCCAGGGTCGGCCTCTCGGAGGAGTACTCCTTCGTCTGGGAGTGGATCCGCTACCCGGTCGCTTTCCTCTTCCTCGTCGCGTGGGCCACGACGCTGTTCCACCTCTGCCCGGACCGGCAGGCGCGCTGGCGCACCGGTCTCCCGGGTGGCCTGCTCACCTCGGTGCTGTGGCTGGCCGCGTCGCTGGGCTTCAGCAGCTACCTCGCCCTGGTCGTGCCGCGGTCCCCCGTGCTGGGCGCACTGGGTGGCGGCCTCATCCTGATGACCTGGTTCTACCTGCTGTTCCTGTCGCTGCTGATCGGTGCCGAGCTGAACGCCACCCTCCTCGCCCGCAAGACCGCACGCGAGGAGGACCTGACCGCTACTCGCTGACGCCGAGGCGCTCCAGGACGATCCGGCGCACAGCGGCCGCGTCGGCCTGCCCACGGGTCGCCTTCATCACCGCGCCGACCAGGGCGCCGGCGGCGGCGACCTTGCCGTCGCGGACCTTCTGGGCCACGTCCGCGTTCGCCGCGATGGCCTCGTCCACCGCAGTGGTCAGGGCTCCCTCGTCCGAGACGACGGCCAGCCCGCGCGCAGCGACGACCTCGTCCGGGCCGCCCTCCCCCGCCAGCACGCCGTCGACGACCTGCTTGGCCATGGTGGCGGTCAGCGACCCCTCGGCGACCAGGGCGACGACCCGGGCGACCTGGGCCGGCGCGACGGCCAGCTCGTCCGGCGACACGCCCGCGCTGTTCGCCTGCTGCGCGAGGTGCCCGAGCCACCAGTTGCGCGCCTCGGCAGCCGGGGCCCCCTCGGCGACCGTGGCGAGGACCAGGTCGAGCACCCCGGCGTTCACCATCGCCTGGGAGTCGAGCTCCGACAGGCCCAGCTCTGCGGTCAGCCGCGCGCGGCGGGCCGACGGCGGCTCCGGCAGGGCGGCCTTCAGCTCTGCCACCCAGGCGGGGTCCGGGGCGATGGGGACGAGGTCCGGCTCGGGGAAGTAGCGGTAGTCGGTCGCCTCCTCCTTCGAGCGGCCCGACGTCGTCGTACCGGTGTCCTCGTGGAAGTGGCGCGTCTCCTGGACGATGCGCCCTCCGCCGCGGAGGACCTCGGCCTGCCGCTCCACCTCCGAGCGGACGGCCCGCTCCACGGAGCGCAGCGAGTTGACGTTCTTGGTCTCCGTGCGGGTGCCCCACGGCTCGCCCGGTCGCGCCAGCGAGGTGTTGACGTCGCAGCGCAGCGACCCCTGCTCCATCCGCACGTCGGAGACGCCGAGGCCGCGCAGCAGGTCACGCAGCTCGGCGACGTAGGCCTTCGCCACGACCGCGGCCTTCGCGCCGGTGCCGACGATCGGCTTCGTGACGATCTCGACGAGCGGGATGCCGGCCCGGTTGTAGTCGACCAGCGAGTGGGAGGCGCCGTGGATGCGCCCGGTCAAGCCGCCGACGTGCAGCGTCTTGCCGGTGTCCTCCTCCAGGTGGACCCGCTCGATCGGCACGCGCACCGTCTCGCCCTCGACCTGGACGTCGAGCCAGCCGTCGGTGCACAGGGGCTCGTCGTACTGCGAGGTCTGGAAGTTCTTCGGCATGTCCGGGTAGAAGTAGTTCTTCCGCGCGAACCGGCACCACGTCGCGATGTCGCAGTGCAGCGCGAGCCCGATCCGGATCGTCGACTCGATCGCCGTCGCGTTGGCGACCGGCAGGGCGCCGGGAAGGCCGAGGCACACCGGGCAGGTCTGGGTGTTGGGCTCGGCGCCGAAGGTGGTGGCGCAGCCGCAGAACATCTTCGACGCGGTGCCCAGCTCCACGTGGGTCTCGAGGCCGATGACGGCCTCGAACTCGGCGAGGGCGGTCTCGTACGGCATGGTCAGGACTCCCAGTCGAGCGGCGGGGCGGGCGCCGGGCGGGCGGCTTCGAGCGCCGCGCCGACGCGGTAGAGGAGGTCGTCCCGCAGCGTGGGCGCCATGACCTGCAGGCCCACCGGCAGGCCGTCCGACAGCCCGGCGGGGAAGGACGCGGCCGGGCCGCCGTAGAGGTTGGCCGGGATGCTGGCGACGTCCTGTCGGTACATCGCGAGCGGGTCCTCGAGCTTGGCGCCGAGCGGGAAGGCGACGGTGGGACAGGTGGGGCTGACCAGCACGTCGACCGACATCCAGGCCTGCTGGAAGTCGCGGCTGATGAGCGTCCTGACCTTCTGCGCCTGGCCGTAGTAGGCGTCGTAGTAGCCGCTCGACAGGGCGTAGGTGCCCAGCACGATGCGGCGCTTGACCTCGGGCCCGAAGCCGACCGCGCGGGTCAGCGCCATGACCTCTTCGAGCGACCGCTCGCCGTCGTCCCCGACCCGCAGGCCGTAGCGCACGGCGTCGAAGCGGGCCAGGTTGCTCGACGCCTCGGAGGGCGCGATGAGGTAGTAGGCGGGCAGCGCGTAGCCGAAGTGCGGGCAGCTCACCTCCGACACCGTGGCACCGAGCTCCTGCAGCAGCTGGACGGTCTCGTCGAAGCGGGCCTGCACGCCCGGCTCGTAGCCCTCGCCGGTGAGCTCCCTGACGACGCCGACCCGCAGGCCGGCGAGGTCGCGGGTCTGCGCGGCCTCGACGACGGGAGGGACGGCCGCGTCGATGCTGGTGCTGTCCCGGGGGTCGTGGCCGGCGATGACCGCGTGCAGCAGGGCGGCGTCGAGCACCGTGCGCGCACACGGACCGGCCTGGTCCAACGACGAGCTGAAGGCGACCAGCCCGTAGCGGGACACCCCGCCGTAGGTCGGCTTGACGCCAACGGTCCCGGTCACGGCCGCGGGCTGCCGGATCGACCCCCCGGTGTCGGTGCCGATCGCGAGCGGCGCCTGGTACGACGCCAGTGCCGCGCTGCTCCCGCCGCCCGAGCCGCCCGGGATCCGGCTGAGGTCCCAGGGGTTGCACGTCGGCCCGTAGGCGCTGTGCTCCGTGGAGGACCCCATGGCGAACTCGTCCATGTTGGTCTTGCCGAGGATCACGACGCCGGCCGCCTTGAGCCGCTCGGTCACGGTGGCGTCGTAGGGCGGGCGCCACCCCTCGAGGATCTTCGACCCGCACGTCGTGGGCACGTCCTGCTGGGTCAGGACGTCCTTGAGCGCCAGCGGTACGCCGGCCAGCGGGCCGGTCAGCTCCCCCGCGTCGACGCGGCGGGCCTGCTCGAGCGCCCCCTCCTCGTCGACGTGGAGGAACGCGTGCACCCGGCCGTCGACCTGCTCCACGCGCTCGAGGTGCGCCTGGGCGACCTCGACGGCCGAGACCTGCTTCTCGCGGATCGCGCCGGCCAGCTCGGCGGCGGTCATGCGGGTGAGCTCGGTCATGCCTCGTCGTCCAGGATGCGCGGGACGCGGAAGCGTCCCTCTTCGGCCTCGGGCGCGCCGGAGAGGGCGCGCTCGCGCGGCAGCGAGGCCGTCACGACGTCGGGGCGGAACACGTTCTGGAGCGGGACGGCGTGGCTGGTCGGGGGCACGTCGGCCGCATCCGTCACCTCCTTGATCTGGGCGACGGCGCCGAGGATGACGTCGAGCTGACCGGCGAGCCGGTCGAGCTCCTCGTCCTCGAGGGCCAGTCGCGCCAGCCGCGCGAGGTGCGCGACCTCCTCACGCGTGATCTCAGGCATGGCCCGAGCCTAGTGAGCCCCGCAACGTCATCACGGGTCGCCCCACGGCCCCGCGGGGGCGTGATGACGTTAGGGAGGGGCGCCGGGCACGACGTCCTCATGGGCGCCCCCGCGAACGAGCGGGCGCGTGATGACGTAACGAGGGGGACGCGGGGGTGTGATGCGTCTGCGGTGATGATGGAGGCATGTCCTACCTCCTGCGCGTCGTGCTGCCCGACCGTCCGGGCATGCTCGGCGCCATCGCCACCGCGCTGGGCGAGGCCGGCGCCGACATCGTCAGCCTCGACGTCGTCGAGCGGGGACCCGACGGCGCCGTGGACGACCTGCTCGTCCAGCTGCCCCCCGGCCGCATGGCGGACGCGCTCATCACCGCCGCCTGCTCGGTGCCCGGCGTGACGGTGGAGTCGCTGCGGCCCTACCTCGGCGCCGACGACCTGCACCGCGACCTGGAGCTGGTCGACGAGATCGCCGCGGCCCCGCGCAAGGCGCTGCAGCTGCTCGTCGACCACGCCCCGGGCGTGTTCCGCGCGGGCTGGGCGGTGCTGCTCGACCCGAGCGGCCCCTTGGCGCACAGCATGGGCGCGCCCGAGCTCGCCGGCGTACCGCTCACTTGGCTCCCCCTCTCCGGGCCTCGCCGGGTGACGGGCGACGAGAAGTGGGTGCCGGCGCGCTGGCGGGACCTCGGGACCGAGCTCGCCGTGGCGCCGGTCGGCGAACCCGGTACGGCGGTGCTGCTGGGCCGTCCGGGGGGACCTCGCTTCCGCGACTCCGAGGTGATGCGGCTCGCGCACCTGGCCGGGCTCGCAGCCACGGTGGTCGGGTCCACGGCTCCCGCCTGACGAAGCTAGGGGGCGGCGACCTCCATCCGCTCGGCGAGCCAGCCCGTCATCTCGTCGGCGGGCCGGGCCGGGGACAGCGCCCACCCCTGCACCCGGTCGCAGCCCATGCCGGCGAGCAGCCGCCACGTGCGGTCGTCCTCGACGCCCTCGGCGACCACCCGCATGCCGAGCCCCCGAGCCAGGTCGACCACGGAGGTGACGATGGCGTGGTCGCGGGTGTCCTGCGCCATCCGCCGCACGAAGCCGCGGTCGACCTTCAGCTCGCTGACGGGCAGGTGCCGGAGCTGGGTGAGCGAGGACCACCCGGTGCCGAAGTCGTCGAGCGACAGCGACACCCCCAGGTCACGGAGCCGCTTGAGCGCGGCCTTGGCGCGGAGCGAGTCGGCGAACAGCGACCCTTCGGTCAGCTCCAGCTGCAGGACCTGCGAGGAGAGGCCGTGCCGTTCGAGGCACGACGCGACCTGCGGCACGAACGTGTCGGTGCACAGGTCCTTCACGGTGATGTTGACGGCCATGCAGAGGTCCCAGCCCTCGGCCCGCCACAGGGCCAGCTGGGCCAGTGCCTCGTCGAGCAGCCAGGACGTCAGCGGGGTGATCAGCCCCGAGCGCTCGGCGAGCGGGATGAAGGCGTCCGGCAGGACCAGGCCCCACTGGGGGTGGTCCCAGCGGACCAGCGCCTCGAGGCCGACGACCCGCCCGGTCTGCACGTCGGCCTTGGGCTGGTAGTGCAGCACGAGCTCGCCCTGCTCGATGGCGCGGCGCAGCGCCCCGAGCAGGACGAGCCGGCCGGGCGTGTTCGGGTCCCGGCTGGCGTCGTAGACCTCGACCTCGCCGCTCTCCTTCGACAGGTACATGGCCACGTCGGCGCGCTGGAGCAGGTCCTCCAGCTCGGTGCCGTGCTCGGGGGCCACCGCGATGCCGGTGCTGGCGGCGATCTCGACCAGCAGACCGCCGAGCGAGAACGGTGCCGCCAGCGACTCCCGCGCCCGCACGGCCGCCGCTGTCGCACCGTCGACGTCGGAGCCCTCGAGGAGCAGGGCGAACTCGTCGCCACCGAGCCGCGCCACCAGGTCCCCGGGCCGGACGCACGACAGCAGCCGCTGTGCCACGGCCACGAGCAGCTGGTCGCCTACGTGGTGGCCGAGCGTGTCGTTCACCTGCTTGAAGAGGTCGAGGTCCAGGAGCACGAGGGCCGCCTGGCCGGAGGGGACGCGGTCGGCCAGCTGCTTGCGGTTCGCCAGCCCGGTGAGGGCGTCGGACCGCGCCTGCCGCTCGCTCCTCGCCCCTGCCGCGACGGCGAAGTAGACGGCCACCAGGGCGGGCACCAGGAGCGGGACGAAGCCTGGACCCGCCTGCATGACGAGCGCCACGACGGGGCCGAAGGCCAGCAGCGACCCGGAGGTCAGCAGCTCGAAGCCGAGGTCGGGGCGAAGCACCTGCCACACCGTCGTACCGGTCCTGAGGGCGATCGCGACGGCCACGAGCAGCTCGTTGGCCACGAAGAAGGTCACGGCTCCTGCGACGGCGGCGGCGAGCGAGGTGCTGCCCAGGTCGGCCGGGGCGAGCGGGCTGGGATCGTGGCCCAGGGCCGCCATCACCGCCCAGGCGGCCAGCCAGGACAGGGAGTACTGCGCCGCGTTGAAGCCGGTGCGCCAGGCGCGCCGGTCCTGGCCGACGTGGCTCATGAGGACCGCGACGGTCTGCAGGGCCAGGGCCACCTCGACGTCGTACCGGAGGAGCATGGCGAAGACGAAGGCGGTGGAGACCACGACGCCGTTGACGTCGCGTGCCCCGGGGACGAACAGGGGACGCGCCTCGCTCACCACGAGCAGCCCGGCCGCGACGTAGGCCGCCGCGTCGAGGTGCAGCAGCACCGTCACGTCGCCGCGGAGGAGCACGACGACCAGCGCGGCGAGACCCGCCAGCGTCGCGACCAGCACGTAGCCGCGGAACGCGAGCTGACGCGGTCCGCCGATCTCGTTCCGCGGGTCCGTGCGCTTGGCACCCACGGCGACCCCCTCCCCCTGGTGCGAGAGGCGCAGGGCGACCCCTCGCAGGGTGCTTCGGCCGGATCCGCCCCTTTTCTGAAGGGCTACCCGGGTGACGGCACGGTCGCCACCGCGCGGGCGGCTTCCGGGCCCCGCTCCAGCAGCACGGCGAACCCCTCGTCGTCGAGCACCGGCACGCCGAGCTTCACCGCCTTCTCGTACTTGCTCGCACCCGGATCGGCCCCCACGACCACGAAGTCGGTCTTCTTCGAGACGCTGCCGGTCACCTTGCCGCCGCGCTCCTGCACCGCCTCCGTGGCGCCGTCGCGGCTGAAGGACGCCAGCGTGCCGGTGACCACGACCGTGACGCCCTCGAGCGGCCGTGGGCCCTCCTTCGCGAGCTCGTCCGCCATGCGGACGCCGGCGGCGCGCCACTTCTCGACGATCTCGCGGTGCCAGTCGACGGCGAACCACTCCTTGACCGCCCGCGCGATGGTGGGCCCGACGCCCTCGACCGCCGCGAGCTCCTCCTCGGAGGCGGTGGCGACGCGGTCGAGGTCGCGGAAGGCGCGGGCCAGCTCCCGGGCCGCGGTCGGCCCGACGTGCCGGATGCTCAAGGAGACG
>Ga0190269_10000557_pt1 | contig 18916 bp, 16 predicted proteins | sample Popmic249IS_FD_133749 | JGI IMG/M metagenome (GOLD analysis project Ga0190269, IMG submission 133749) | Populus adjacent soil microbial communities from riparian zone of Blue River, Arizona, USA - 249 IS | ecosystem: Environmental > Terrestrial > Soil > Riparian zone | place: USA: Arizona... | reverse complement strand
GAGGCGCGAGGCGCGAGGCGCGAGGCGCGAGGCGCGAGGCGCGAGGCGCGAGGCGCGAGGCGCGAGGCGCGAGGCGCGAGGCGCGAGGCGCGAGGCGCGCAGCACGAGGCGCGAGGTGCGAGTGCGAGGCGCGAGGCGCGAGGCGCGCAGCACGAGGCGCGAGGTGCGAGTGCGAGGCGCGAGGCGCGAGGCGCGAGGCGCGCAGCACGAGGCGCGAGGTGCGAGGCGCGAGTGCGAGGCGCGACGCGTGCGGCACGAGGCGCGAGGCGCGAGGCGCGAGTGCGAGGTGCGCGGCGCGACGCGTGCGGCACGAGGCGCGAGGCGCGAGGCGCGAGGTGCGAGGCGCGCAGCGCGAGGCGCGAGGCGCGAGGGCGAGGGCGAGGGCGAGGGGGGCGGTCCGACCGCACCGCGCCCGCGCGAGCTGGTGCGCTCGGCGCCCCGCTCCGACCGGCCGCGAGCAGCAGCAGCAGTAGCTCGCAGCGCGCATGTCGCTCGAGTGGACGGCATCGCGGACGTGCTCGACCGCGTGCTACTGGCGCAAGGCGAAGCGCTCAACACCGAGGGCGAGTGGGCTCGCACGCGCCAGCTGCTGCGCCACGCCAGGCGCGCAGGGTCGAGCGTCTGAGCGCCCGCGATGGCCTCCGCGCGCCCTGAAAACACGCACGCGAGCGGACTTGGCGCACCCCGAGCTCCAGCGGCGGCGCCAAGGTGCGCGCATGCTCCAGCTGCTCGGGTGCGCTCGAGGTGACGACCAGCGTGCCGCCCGCAGCCACCACTGCGATGCCGGACGACGTATCGTTTTCAGGCTCGCCTGCCCGACGTGGGCGTGCGAGACAGTCGCATGGGTTTTCGCCTGGGTCGTCACTTTCTGTCGGGTCTCTTGGCTCTGTCCCTCGTATATGCGGCTGCTCCGGAGCAGGCGCAGGCGCAAGCTGGTCAGGTGCCTGCGCGCCAGCCTGCCGCTCCCGCCGAGGCGCCGCCTCCCTTCGACCCCTCGCCCATCATCGGGGTTCCGGCCGAGCCCAGCCCGCCCGCGAGCGCCCCGGTCAAGACGGCCCAGCCTCTGAGCGCCGGAACGACCGCACCTGCAGCCTCGCAGCCATCAGCGGCGCAGGGGCCGGGCGCTGCCGACGGGCAAGTGCCGCCCGGCAGTCCCGCCGCAGCGGGCTCCGGCCAGCAGCTCCCAGCGGCAGCCGCAGGCAGCGCGCCAGCAGCGAGCGCAGGATCAGAATCGCCGTCGAGCGCAGGAGCGCCGCCAGCCACGCAGCCATCCGCGGCGGCGCGCGCAGCGGCGCCAACCTCTGCGCCCGTCACGCCCGCACACGACGCCGAACGGCCTCCGAGCACACCCGCCGCCGTCAGCAGCGAGGGTGGATTCACCGCGCGTCTGAGCTTGAGCGCCGGCGCCGCGCTGTGGATCGCCGGCGGCGATCTGAAGCTCTCGAAGCCGATCGCCTTGAGCCTCGACCTCGGCTACGCGCTCGACCGTCGGCTCGCGATCATCGTGCGCGGCTCGACCTGGCTGCGCAGCGGCGAGCTAGCGAACGAGTTCGTGGGCGCCGGCGTGGTTTATCACTTCGCCGCCGATCAGCTGTACGTCGCGGGCGTGCTCGGTCTTTCGTTCGCGCGCGACGGCGTCCTCGCAGAGTGGCAACACCGACTGCAAGGTGCAGCGATCGAGATCGACGTGGGTCAAACCTTCGCGCTGTTTTCGAGCCTCGAGTTCGCCGTCGGCGCGCACTTTCAGTTCGGCACGCCCTTGCTTGGGAAGGGGATAGACGCGTTCACCAGCCTACACGCGGGTGTGTTCGTGGCGCTCGCGTGGCGTTGAGCGCGCGCGTTTCCAGCTTGCGGTCGCAACATGAAAAGCTGCTAGGGTAGGGCGTGGCTTCGCTCGGTGCAGGGTCAGCAGCGACAAGCGTGCTTCGCGCCTTGCGTCACCGCAATTACCGGCTGTTCTTCATCGGCCAGGGCATCTCGCTGATCGGCACGTGGGTGACCCGCATCGCGATGAGCTGGCTCGTCTATCGTCTCACGCAGTCATCGCTGCTACTGGGCTTAACAGGTTTCGCAGGCCAGCTGCCGAGCTTCGTGCTCGCGCCGTTTGCAGGTGTGATCGTCGATCGCAGCGATCGCTACCGGCTGCTGCTCGTGACGCAGGTTCTGTCGATGGTGCAGTCCGTGCTGCTCGCGTATTTCGCGCTCAGCGGCACGATCACCGCATGGCACGTCCTGGTGCTCGCGATCTTTCAGGGCTGCATCAACGCGTTCGACACGCCCGCGCGCCAGTCGTTCATCGTCGACATGGTCGAGACGCGGGACGACCTGCCCAACGCGATCGCGCTCAATTCGTCGCTCGTGAACGTGGCGCGCCTGATCGGTCCCTCGGTCGCGGGCGTGCTGATCAGCCTGTTTGGAGAGGCCATCTGCTTCACGGTCGACGCTGTGAGCTACGTCGCCGTGCTCGGTGCGCTGCTCGGCATGCGAATCGTCGCACGCGAGCGCCCGCAGCGGCAGGCGCGCTTCACGGGTGAGCTGCGCGATGGCGTCGCGTACATTGCGGGCTTCGCGCCGATCCGCGATCTGTTGTTGCTGCTCGCGTGTGTCAGCCTGGCCGGCATGCCTTACGCCGTGCTCATGCCGGTGTTCGCCACGCAGGTGTTTCATGGTGGCCCGCACACGCTCGGCTGGTTGATGACCGCGACGGGCGTTGGCGCGCTGCTCGCCGCGCTATGGCTGGCCTCGCGTCCGAGCGTGCTCGGGCTCGGCCGAGTGATCGCCGCGGCCGGCCTCGTGTTCGGCGTGTCGCTGCTGCTCTTCTCGTATTCGCGCTCGTTCTGGGTCAGCGTGCCGCTCCTGGTCCTGGTGGGCGGCGGCATGATGATGCAGATGGCCGCGACTAACACGCTGATCCAGACGCTCGTGGACGAGCGCATGCGCGGGCGCGTGATGAGCTTCTACACCATGGCGTTCTTCGGCATGACACCATTCGGCAGCTTGCTCGCGGGCGTCGTCGCCTCGCGCTTCAGCGCGGAGATCGCCGTGCGCAGCGGCGGTGTGGTGACCGTGCTCGCGGTGCTGCTCTTCATGCGCCGGCTCCCCGCGCTCCGGCGCGAGATGCGCCCCGTGTACGAGCGGCTCGGCATCCTGCCGCCGATGGCTGCAGGCATCGCGACCTCCCAGGCCGAGCCCGCGGGAGAGTGAGCTCAGAGCTCCGCGTCCAAATCCTGCAGCCAGGCGCTCACGTCGGCGTCGGACGGCATGCGCCAGTCGGAGCGCGGCGACAGCGCCACCATGCCGACCTTCGGCCCATCCGGCGTGCACGAACGCTTGAACTGCATGCTGAAGAAGCGGCGCAGGAAGAGCTCGAAGTGCGTGCGCAACGCCGCGCGATCGTGGCGCCCGGCGAACGCGCGCTCCGCGAGCTTCAACGTGATCGCAGGCCTGCGCCCGTGCCGCAGCGTGTGGAACAGGAAGAAGTCGTGCAGCTCGTACGGTCCGAGCTTCGCCTCCGTCAGCTGCGCGATCTTACCGCTCTCGTCCGGGGGCAAGAGCTCGGGAGAGATCGGCGTATCCAGGATCGCAAACAGCACCTGGCGGAGCGCGTCGCGATCCGTCTGCGTCCACGTGTGCAGGCGGTCGTTCGCGACCCAGCGGATCAAGAACTGGATGAGCGTCTTTGGGACGCCCGCGTTGACGTCGTACATCGAGATCTGATCGCCGGCGTACGTGCTCCAGCCGAGCGCCTTCTCCGAGAGATCGCCCGTGCCGACGACGAGCCCGCCCGTCTTGTTCGCCACGCTCATCAAGAGCAATGTGCGCAGGCGCGCCTGCACGTTCTCGAAGCTCACGTCGGCGAGGCTCGGGTCCTTGCGCACGCGTGCGAGCAGCTCTTCGAGGCTCGGCGCGCCCGCGGGGTGGCCGATCGCGACGAGCACATCCTTCGACAGGTCGCTGACCGACACGCGCTGGTGGCTCGCGCCGAGCGTCTTCGCCAGCAGCTCCGCGTTGTCCTGCGTGTTCGTGCTCGAGCCGAAGCCCGGCATGATCAAGCACGTCAGCGCGCTGCGCGGCTGGCCGAGCAGGTCGAGCGCGGTCGCGCACACGAGCGCCGCGTGCGTGGAGTCGAGCCCGCCGGACAGCCCCAGCACGAGCCGCGTTTCGGGGTTCACGTGCTCGATGCGCGTGGCGAGCGCGTGCGTCTGGATGTCGAACACCTCCGCGCAGCGCGCGGCCAATGTCGCAGGATTCTTGGGCACGAACGGGTGCGGCTCCACGCTGCGCGCCAGATCTTCCGTTGCGGGCCAGCTCGTGTTGAAGGGAAGCCTGCGGTAGGGCCGCGCGTGCTCGCGCGCGCAGTCGCCGAACGTCGTGGTCACGTGGCGCTCGTGCAGCAGCTGATCCAGATCCACGTCGGCGGTCAGCAGCTGTGCGCGGCGGCTGAAGCGCGGCGCCTCGGCCAGCATGTGCCCGTTCTCGTAGATCAGCGCGTGTGCGTCCCACGCCAGGTCCGTGGAAGATTCAGTCGGCCCTGCCGCGACGTAGAGATACGCGCATTTCCCGCGGTCCGATGCCGACGAGCACAGGAGCTTCCGTAGATCACCCTTGCCGACCAGCACATTCGACGCAGACAGATTGCAGATCACCGTCGCCCCGGCGGAGACGAGCAAGCTGCTCGGCGGCGTCTGCACCCACAGGTCCTCGCAGATCTCTGTACCCACGACCAGCTCCGGCGCCTCGGCGGCGACGAACAGAAGATCTGTGCCGAACGGCACACGCGCGCCGAGCACGTCGAGCTCGCTGCCCGCAGCCACCTCCGTGCCCGGGCGGAACCAGCGCCGCTCCTCGAACTCGCGGTAGTTCGGCAAGTAGCTCTTCGGCACGATGCCGAGCAGCTTCCCCCGCTGCACCGCGGCCGCGACGTTGTACACGCCGGCAGCCGCGCGCAGCGGCAGGCCCACGAAGTAGAGCGGTGCGAGCGCAGCGCTGGCCTCGATCACCTGCCCGAGCGCCCGCTCCGCGCGGTCCAGGAGCACGCGGCTCGTGAACAGATCACGCGCCGTGTAGCTGGACAGGCCCAGCTCCGGGAATACGACCACCTGCGCCGCCTTCTTATCTGCCTCGCGCATCAGCTCGAGTGTGGCGAGCGTGTTGTGTTCGAGCCCAGCAACCCCCACGCGAGGGATCGCACACACCACTCTGACGAAGCTGCGCATGCCGCAAACGTGTGCTGCCCGGAGCGCGAGGGCAAGTTTTGTCTGTGCGGTGCGCTCAGGGCCGCGATACGGCCGTGATCACGAACACGGCGGCCTCCATCCACGTGCCGCGCTGCGTCGTGAACGGCGCGAGCACACGCGTGAGCGCCTGCCGGCAGTCGTCTGCTCGGCGCTCGCCTGCGGCCACCACGAAACGCCCGGGCGGGCCGACCTCCATGCTGTAGCCCACCGCGCTCTCGAGGCTCATGCAGCCGCCGATGTGGATCGGCATGCGGTGCGGCGTGAGCTCGATGTCGGTCCAACCGGCCGCCCGCAGCGGCTGCCGCGCACGCTCGGGATCGCCGAAGTAGAACGGCCCCGGCCGACCCGGCTCGAACATCTCGGGCAGACGCGCCTCGGGCACGGCGGCGCGCAGCGCAGCGAGCGGCTGCGCGGCCCAGGGGTTCTGCGCGAGCGCCTGCCAGCACACGAACGCGAGCCGCCCGCCCGGCACGACCGAGCGCCGGAGATTCGCGAACGCCGCGGCCGGGTCGTCGAAGAACATTACGCCGAAGCGTGAGTAGAGCGCATCGAAGTGGCGCTCGAAGTCGCAGCTGGCGGCGTCTGCGGCCAGTAGCTGCACATTCTGGAGCCGTTGCGCCGCGCAGCGCTCGCGCGCCCGCTCCAGCATCTGCTCCGAGACGTCCACGCCGCACACGCCGCCGCCCGGAGCCGCGGCGCGCGCAAGCTCGAGCACGGTGGCTCCGGCACCGCAGCCCACGTCGAGCACCCACTCGCCAGGCTGCACGGCGAGCGCCGTCAACCCGGTGCGGCCGAGCGGCTCCAGCTGCTGATCGGTTTGCTCCTGCGCGCGCAGGCGACGGACCGCGTACTCTCCTTGCCAAGCTTGCGCGAGCGACGAATTCATCCGCGGACTATGCGGCAAACAGCGTGTCCGTGGTATGCGCGCTGCGGCGTATTGTCGCACGCGAGTGCGTCCGGGTGACAGCACGCGGCTCGGGTGCGAGGTTGCGGCTCACGGACGAGGTTTACGCTTGAGCAGTGCGGCGCGAGGGGTGAGAGGGTCCAGCTGGGCTCGAGGGTTGTGGCCGTGGCTGTGGATCGGCGCTGTGGGCTGCACGGATTCCGAGCAGCCGAGCGTGACGTTCGGCGACAGGGCCGGGCCCATCGGCAAGTGGCAGGCAGTCTCGGACGCCCCCGATGCCGCGCAACCTGACCTCGAGCCCGAGCCCGAGCCCGAGCCCGAGGACCGGGACGCGGGCAGCGCCCGTGACGAAGACGAAGACGCCGAGCGCAAGCCCATCACCTCCCTCACATTCGAAGTCACCACGGCGATCATCGGTGGCAAATACAAGCCGAAGAACGTGGGCGCGATCTGGATCGCAGACGGATCGGGCAAGCTGGTCAAGACGCTCGAGGTGTGGGCCGCCACGCGCATGCGCTACCTCACCGAATACAACAAGGCCCGCGCAGGCTCGAGCGTGGATGTCAGCGCCCGCGCCACCTTGCCGAGCCACCGCGTGCATCGCGTGACGTGGGAGCTGAAGGATCGCAGCGGTGCCGCCGTCCCCGCCCGCAAATACCAGCTGTTCCTCGAGCTCACGGACACGGACGCCACCGGCAAGACGACGCGCATCGACATCGACCTCAGCGGGGAGCCCGCGACGCAGCATCCGCCCGACGCCGCAGGCTTCACCGGCATGACGCTGGAGCTGAAGTGAGCCGCACGGCTCAGCGACGCGACAGCAGCCACGCCACCTGAATCAGCGCCGCCAGCAGCAGCAACGCTCCCGCGGGCACCAAGAGCACGCCGAGGCTGGGATCTCCGCCGTAGGTCACCACGCCACCGAGCAGAAAGCCGAGCGGCATCAACAGCAGCGCGCCGTGCAGAAGGCGCGACGCCGCGCGCAGGCTGCCGAGCGGCAGGTCGCGCCCGATCGCGAGCGTCGCCGCGAAGCCGATCTGGATCAACGACAGCCCCACGCCGTGCGCGTGCGCGAGCGTCCACATCAGGCGGCGCGTCTCGTGGCCCACGCCCAGGTACTCGAAGCTCTTCCAGGCGTGCAGCGCCTCGAGCGCGGTGCCGAGCGCCGCGAACAGCGCCAGGCCGAGCCAGCCCACGCGCAGGTGACTGCGCACGAGCGCGCTGCGGGTTGTGTCCTCTTGAGTGTTCGTGACGTCGAGCAAGTGTTCAACTCCCTAGTCGCTGTGGGTCAGTCCGAGCATGCCTCAAAGCGGCGCGCGTGGCTGCTGCGTTTGCAGCCGGCTTCGAGTAGCGTCCCGACCCACACAACACAGCAATTCGGGGCAAGTCATGATCGAAGGACTCTTCTCACTCCGGGGCCGGGTGGCCCTCGTCACCGGTGGCTCACGCGGGATCGGCAAGATGATCGCGCAGGGTTTTCTGGAAGCCGGCGCCAAGGTGTACATCACCTCGCGCAAGGCAGAGCAGTGTGACGCCACCGCGCGCGAGCTGACGCAGTACGGTGCGTGCGTCTCGATCCCGCGCGATGTCTCGAGCGTCGAGGGCTGTCGCACTCTGGCGTCGGATCTGCAGGCGCTGGAGCCGAAGCTCGACATCCTCGTCAACAACGCAGGCGCTGCGTGGGGTGCGCCGTTCGACGAGTTCCCCGAGCACGGTTGGGACAAGGTGATGGATCTGAATGTCAAGTCGCCGTTCTTCTTGACGCAGTGCCTGCACGGCGCCCTGACAGCGGCCGCGAGCGCCGAGCGGCCGGCGAAGGTGATCAACATCTCATCCATCGACGGGATCCGGCTCAACCCGCTCGAGACCTATTCCTATCACGCGTCGAAGGCCGCGCTGATCTATCTCACGCAGCGCATGGCTGCGCGCCTCGTGCGCGACTACATCGTGGTGAGCGGTATCGCTCCCGGCCCGTTCGCGTCTGAAATGAACCGCGCTGCGCGCGACCAGGAGGCGCTCGTGGCCTCGCGCACGCCGCTCAAGCGCATCGGTCGCGATGAGGACATGGCCGGCGCAGCGATCTATCTGGCCTCGCGCGCAGGCGACTACGTGATCGGCGACACGATCGCGGTCGATGGCGGTCACGCGTACGCCAACTTGCCCGCTTGAGACAGGATTCGTCTGTAGTAAACCGCGGCGATGTACCTGACCGTGCAATACGGTAAAGCGCTCGCCGCGGGGCTCGGCCCCAAAGCGCGCAGCATTCTCACACCGGTGCGGCAGGAGCTGCGCGCGTACCCCTCGCTGTGTGATGCGCTCGGTCATGTGAACAACGCGCGCTACCTGGACATCGCGACCGTCGGACGCCTCGCGTGGTTCGCGCGCTCCGGGCTCGGCGCGAGATTGTTTCGGGAGCGCTACACGTACCTCATCGCTGGTGCTGCGCTCACGTATCGCCGCGAAATTCCGCGCTGGTCTTCTTTCACGCTCGACACGCGCCTCGTGGAATACGATGAACGGTGGGTGTGTTTCCTGTCGAGCTTCGAGCTCGAGCAGCAAGGCAGCCCGCGTGTCGCAGCGCGGGTACTGATCCGTGGTCAACTGCGCAAGCGCAATGGCACGGGTAGCCTTCCTGGCTTGCTGCAGGCCATCGGCGCGATGGCCGAGCCCTGTCCACCATTGCCGGAGGACGTGGCCGAGCAGCTCAAGGTGCAGGACCTGACGGTCGATGTCATTCGCAGGCAAGAAGGTCGTTGAGCTTGGAGAGAGGTGCGCATTACAGCGCAGCGCCCGCGCCGGGCGTTCAGTGGGCCAGCAGCCCATGGCGGCGGATCGGTTGTCCCGATCCATGAGCCGTTCTCTTGACAAGTTGCCCCAGCGACCGCAGGTATGGTCAGCCGTGTCTATCGTGTTGCGCAAACGTCTGCTGTTCGCTCTGCTCACCGCGGTTGCCGCGGTGTATGGCTGGGCGAGTGGCGCGCAGGCGCACGTCTCGGACCGCGTGTCTGCGATGGACGCACAGCTGTCTGCAGTGGCAGCCGATGTCGGGCCCCACAACGTCGTTCATTCGGCGAGTGAAGCGGGCCAGTTCCGCGTCGAGCGCGCCCCAGCGCCGGTGAATCCCATCCCCGCGGCGCCTGACATGAACGACGTGAGCGCCGAAGACGCGCCGGACGACGAAGAGCTGGCCGACATGGCAGCCAATCCGCTCGGCCACGTGCACGGCGCGCTGCAGACCGGTCCAGCGAGCATCCAGCTCGAGCCCTCGCACGCGCCCAGCACGCAGCTCGATCGACCACCCCGCTTCTGACGCGATTCAGCTCCCGTCGCGCGATGTCGCGCTGTTTTGCAGCGCGACGCCGCGCACCGCTTGGTGATCTGTAGCGTGAGGTCTGTCGTGGTTTCGAGAAAGCGTGGCTGCAGCCATGAGCTGCAAGCTTGCATGGTTTGTCTTTGTGTACTCGTCGGGCTGGCTGCGTCAGCCTCGGCGCAGGGACTCGCGTTGTCGCTTCCGGACGCGCTACAGCGCGGCACGGAGCGCGCGCCCGAGCTCGTGCTCGCCGAGCGGCAGATCCGTGAAGTCGAGGCGAGGCGCAATGGTGCGGGCATCATTTTGCCCGCGAACCCGCGGCTGCAGGTCGAGGCGCGGCCCGGCCTGAGCGATCAGCCCTTCGGCTCGGTCGGCTACGCGGCCACGTTGGACGTGCTGTTCGATCTGGGCGGCGCGCCGGGCGCGCGCGTCACGGAGGTGCAGCGCGACGTGGAGCGCGCGGAAGCAGAGCGCAGCGTGGAGCGCGTGTTCGCGCGCCTGCGCGTGGTCGCAGCGTATCTCGGTGCGCAGCTCGCGGAGCTCCAGGCGACCGAGGCGCGCGCGGGGCTCGAGCTTGCGGGACGCGTGCTCGATGCCGCGGACAAGCGCATCGAAGCCGGCGCCGGCTCGGAGCTCGAGCGCGCATCTGCGCAGCTCGAGCTGGCGCGGATCCAGGCCTCGGAGCAATCGGCGCTGCGCGAGCGTGACGAGCAGCTGATGCAGCTCCGAGAGGCGCTCGATCTGCCGCCGGACCAGCCGCTCACGCTCACCACGGGCGTCGATGCGCCGGGTGCGCTCGCCGCCGTCACGGTCTACCTGGAGGCGGCGAAGAAGAGCCACCCCGAGCTGGTCGCGAGTCAGGCGCGCCTCGCCGCGTACGGCGCCACGCAGAAGCGGCTGGAGCGCGAGGTCTTTCCGCGCCTCGGCTTGTACGCCGGCGTGGATGCCGCGCCCAAGTCGCCCGTGTACGGCGTGCTCGGCGTCACTGGAGAGCTGCCCGTAGCGCAGCGCAATCAGGGACCGCGGGCGGTGGTCGCGCGCGCGCTCGAGACGGAGCGCACGCGTTACGAGCTCACCGAGCGGCGCATCGCGCGCGAGATCCGCGGCGCCTGGGATGCTCACGCCCGGCGCCTGTCGGAGTACACGACGTTGTCGCAGTCGGGATTGCCGGCTGCTTTGCGCTCGTTCGAGCTGGCCGAAGCCGGCTGGCGCGCCGGGCGCTTCGATTGGTTTCGCGTCGCACTTGCGGCGCGCAATTTGGTGGAGTTGCGGACAGCGCGGGTCTCTGCGCTTTCCGCCCTGTGGACGCAGCGCATCGTACTCGCGCGCGCCAAGGGAGGTGATGTGCCATGAATCAGCCGACACAAGAATTGACCCATGCGACGCCGCCGATCTCGGCCCGTGCTCCCACGACGGCTCCGGATCCTGCAGCTCAGGGCGGCATCAAGCTGCGCTGGCTCTTGCTGGTGTTCGTGGCCGCGCTCGCGGTGGGAGCCTGGCACTGGAGCCGAACCCAGGCTGAGCACGCGGAGCAGAACGTCGCGGCGGCGAAGCCGGCGCGCGACGTGCCGTACCTGGACGGCCAGTGGATCCGCTACTCGCAAGGTTTTGCGGAGCGAAACAAGCTGGAGTTCGCCGCGGTCGGGACGGGGACGTTGTCGCCGGTCGTGCACGTCACGGGCACGGTGGACTTCGATCCGGACAAGGTCGCGGCCATCGGCGCGCGCATCCAGGGCCGTGTGCGCAACGTGCTGAAGCTCGAGGGCGATCAGGTGAAGCCAGGCGACGTGCTGGCGGAGATCGAGAGCGCGGAGCTCGGCGGTGCGCAAGCGGCCTTGATCTCGGCGCGTGCGCACGCGGACGCTGCGCTCGCAAACGAGCGGCGCGAGCGCGAGCTGGCGCAAGCCAAGATCTCGTCGAGCCGCGACTTCGAGCTCGCAGCCGCCGCGGCGGCGAGCGCGCGCGCGGACCTGCTCGCGGCAGAGGGTCGCGTGAAGGCCATGGGTGGCAAGCCGAATGGCGAGCCGGGCGTGCTGCAGCTGCAGAGCCCGATCGCGGGGCGCGTCGTGGCGCGCGCGCTGTCGCGCGGTCAGTTCGTGGAGCCGACCCTGACTGCGTTCAAGGTCGCCGACCTGAGCCGCGTGTTCGTGGAGCTCGCCGTGTTCGAGCGCGAAGTGCCGAACATCCGCGCCGGCGACCAGGTGGAGCTGACCGCGCACGGCGGCGCCAAGGGACACTTCAAGGGACACGTCGCCTACGTCGGTGACGAGATCGATCTGCAGACCAAGACCGCCGCCGTGCGCGTCATCGTGGATCAGCTGGCCTCGCCGCTGCGCCCGGGTCAGTCGGTGCTCGCGAAGATCCACACCTCGAACAAGGCAGAGCCCACGTTGGTGTTGCCGCGCGACGCAGTCACGACGGTGGACGGAAAGCCCACCGTGTTCGTCGCGCAGGACGCGACGTCCGTCGAGCCGCGCGCGATCGAGCTCGGCCGGCAGGACGGTCAGCGCGTCGAGATCACGAATGGTCTGCGCGAGGGGGAGCGCGTGGTGGTGAACGGCCTCTTCGCGCTGAAGTCCGAGATCTTCAGGTAGTGTCATGTTGAATGCGATCATCCAGAAGTCGATTCAGCTGAAATCGCTGATGCTGGTGCTGTTGATCACCCTGATCGGGATCGGGGTGTACGCGGCGCGCAGCTTGCCCATCGACGCCGTGCCGGACGTGTCCACGGTGCAGGTCTCCGTGATGACGGATGCACCGGGGCTGTCGCCCATCGAGGTGGAGCGCTCGGTGACCACGCCCATGGAGCTCGCGCTCAACGGCGTGCCGTGGCTCACGGAGCTGCGCTCGGTGTCGCGCGCGGGCCTGTCGGTGGTCACGGTCGTGTTCCAGGATGGAACGGACATCTGGCTGGCGCGGCAGGTGGTGCTGGAGCGCATCCGTCAGGTGGAAAACGAGCTGCCTCCGGGCTCGGGCAAGCCGCAACTGTCACCTGTGTCAGGTGGCCTCGGTGAGATCTATCAGTTCGTGGTGCGCTCGGATCACCACTCGCCCACGCAGCTGCGCACGATGCTCGACTGGGAGATCGCGCCGAAGATCCGTCAGGTGCCGGGCATCGTCGAGCTCAACACCATGGGCGGTGACCTGAAGGAATATCAGGTCATGGTCGACCCTGCGCGACTGCACGCGCAGCAGCTCAGCCTGAGCGACGTCGCCGAAGCGATTCAGCTCGCGAACGCGAACGTGGGCGGCGGCTACATCGATCGCTCGAGTGAGTCGCTCACCCTGCGCGGCGTCGGTCTGCTGCAAAACGAGAGCGAGATCGGCAACGTGGTGCTGCGCGCGTCGGAGGACGGCACGCCCGTGCTGGTGCGACACGTGGCCACGGTGCAGGTGGGCGCAGCCATGCGCTACGGCGTGATCACGCGCGACGGCGAGGGCGAAGCGGTCACCGGCGTGACCATGATGTTGATCGGCGCGAACAGCCGCGAGGTGGTGAACGCGGTCAAGAAGAAGGTGGACGAGATCCAGGCCGAGCTGCCGCCGGGCGTGAAGATCGATCCGATCTACGATCGCTCTGACTTCGTGGGCCGCACGCTCGAGACCGTGCTCAAGAACCTGGTCGAGGGCGTGCTCGTGGTCACGATCGTGCTCGCGCTGCTGCTCGGCACGCTGCGAGGCGCGCTGGTCGTGGTGATGGGCATCCCCGCGTCGATGGCGATCGCGCTGATCGGCATGCACATCTTCGGCATCACCGGCGACTTGATGAGCCTCGGCGCCATCGACTTCGGGTTCCTCGTGGACGGGCCGATCGTCATGCTGGAGGCGGTGATCGCCGCGTTCGCGGGCAAGAAGCTCGCGGGCACCGTGCGCGATGGCGCGTACACGGAGGCCACCGGCTCCGTGGCGCGGCCGGTCGCGTTTTCGGTGGCGATCATCACGCTCGTGTATCTGCCGCTCCTGAGCTTGAGCGGCATCGAAGGCAAGATGTTCAAGCCCATGGCGATCACCATGGCGTGTGCGCTGTTTGGCGCGCTCTTGTATTCGATCGTGTTCTTCCCGGCCATGCTCGCGCTGTTCGTGCCGCCGGCGAAGTCGCACGGTCCGCGCTACATGGAGAAGCTGACCGAGCTGTACTCTCGCTCCTTGCCGTGGGCGCTCAAGCGCAAGTGGTGGCTGATCGGCGGTTCGGCGGCTTCGCTCGTGACGAGCGTGTGGTTGATGTCCGGCGCGGGTGCGGACTTCTTGCCGCGCATCGACGAGGGCGACCTCGTGATCGCGATCCGGCGCGCTCCGTCGATCAACCTGGCGCAGGCGCGCGACCTCGATCTCGCCGCGGAGCGCGTGCTGAAGCGCTTTCCGGAGGTGGAGACCACGCTCGGCATGACCGGCCGCGCGGAGGTGGCGATCGATCCCGTGGGCAACGACAACACGGACATCCTGGTCCACCTCAAGGACAAGAAGCAGTGGACCACCGCGTCCGATCTGGACGGGCTCTCCGAGGCGATGAAGAACGCCATCGAGGGCAGCATCCCGGGCACGTTCGTGTCCGTGTCGCAGCCCATCGAGGACAAGACGAACGAGCTCGTGAGCGGCTCGCCGGCCGACGTGCAGATCAACGTGTTCGGCTCGGATCTGGATGAGCTCAAGCGCCTGAGCGACAAGGTGGCCGGCGTGGTGCGCGGCATCCAGGGCACGGGCGACGTGCGCGTGGAGCGCCTGCTTGGCGCGCCGCAGATCACCGTGCGCCCGGATCGCGCGCGGCTGGCGCGCTACGGCGCGAAGGCAGAAGACGTACTGTCGGTGATGCGCGCGGCGCGCGTGGGCGTGCCCGTCGGGGTGATCTACGAGGAACAGAAGCGCTTCGATCTCAAGGTGATCGTGCCACCGCGCGTGCCTGCGCCAGAGGCGCTCGGTGAGCTGTTCGTGGAAGCTGCGGGCGGCACACTGGTTCCGCTGTCCGAGGTGGCGAGCATCGAGCAGAGCGACGGGCCTGCGCAGGTGCGTCGCCAGGACCTGCGGCGCGCGGTGCGCGTGGAGGTGAACCTGCGCGGCCGCGACCTCGTGTCGTGGGTGCAGGAAGCGCAGGCGCGCGTCGGCGAGCAGGTACAGCTGCCCACGGGCTACGAGCTCAAGTGGGGTGGGCAGTTCGAGAACTTCGAGCGCGCGAAGCAGCGGCTCGCGCTGGTCGTGCCCGTGGCGCTGGCCATCATCTTCGGCATGCTGTTGTGGATGTTCCAGAACATGCGGCTGGCGCTGTCGGTGTTCGCGATCGTGCCGTTTGCGCTGACGGGCGGGATCTTCGGGCTCTTGGCCCGCGGTCTGTCGTTCAGCATCCCTGCCGCCGTCGGCTTCATCGCGCTCGCGGGCGTCGCCGTGCTGAACGGCGTGGTGATCGCAAACGAGGTGCGGATGAAGGTGGCGTCCGGCTGGCCGCTGCAAGAGGCCGTGCGCGATGGCGCGGTGTACACGGTGCGCGCGGTGCTCACGACGGGCGCTGTCGCGGCGCTCGGCTTTCTACCCATGGCGCTCGCCACGGGTGCAGGTGCCGAGGTGCAGCGGCCGCTCGCGACGGTGGTCGTGAGTGGCATCGCGTTTTCGACCTTGCTGACGATGTTCATCCTGCCGGGTCTCTTGCAGCTGCTCTTGCGCGAGCCGACGAAGAAGCCACGCGACATCAGCGCGCCTGCGCCCCGACAGCACGCCGCGTGACGTCGGCTCCGGCTGCGGCGCGGCGCTGTCCGCTCCGCAGCCGTGAGCGTCACTACGGATAGGCGACGAAGCCCGTCTTGGCGTCGCTCCGAAAGCCGCACTGCTCGTAGAACGCGTGCGCGTCACGGCGCCCCGTCATGAGCATGACTTTGTAGCAACCTGCGGACCAAGCCTGTGCGAGCGCCGCCTGGATGATGGTCTTTCCGAGCCCACGCCGGCGATACTCGCTGCGCGTCACGACGTTCTCGATCTGCGCGTACGGCCGCGTCCCGCGCGTGAGGTTCGGCGTGATGCAGAGCGTGCACGAGGCGACGAGCAGGCCGTCGAGCTCGAGCCCGAGGCAGCTGAGCCCCGTGCTGGCGAGCAGCTGCTCCCACACCTCGAGCACGCGCTCGCGCGGAGCCAGCGGTTCGTCTGCGGCATGCAGGTGCGTGTACAGATCGAGCAGCGCGTCGAGGTCGGGGCGCTGCAGCTTGCGGAGCGACATGGCGTTCACCGGAATGAGTTGATGGCGTCGCGCAGGGCGCAGGCCTCGCGTGCGGGATCGGCGCTGAAGATCACCGATCGCGATGCGCTCAGGAAGAGCCCGCCGCCGCTGGCGTCGACGCCTGCGCGGGTAGCGAGCTCCACGTCGCCGCCCTGCTCACCGATCCCGGGCGCGAGGATCGGCAGGTCCGGGGCCAACGCGCGCACCTCGCGGAGCACGGCGGGAACGGTGGCGCCCACGACCAGCATGCAGTTGCCGCGCTCGTTCCAGTGATCGCGCACGCGCTCCGCGACCACGCGCCACAGCGGCTTGTGCTCGCCGCCTTCGCAGCGGACAGATAGCTCCTGCAGCTCGGCATCTCCAGGGTTCGACGTGCGGCACAGCACGATGCAGCCCTTGTCGTGCCGCGCGAGAAACGGCTCGAGCACGGCGCGGCCCATGTACGGCTGCAGCGTGACCGAGTCGAAGCCCAGCTGATCGAAGATGGCCGTGGCGTACGCCTGGTTCGTGGTGCGGTTGTCTCCGCGCTTTGCGTCGCAGATCGTGACGATGTCGGGGTGGTGCGTGCGCAGATGGTCGAGCGTCAGGGCGAGCTCGCGCAGGCCGTCGGCGCCGCGCGCCTCGTAAAACGCCATGTTCGGCTTGTACGCGGAGACGAAGCTATGTGTCTGCTCGATGATGAAGCGATTGAACGCGAGCTGCGGTTGCGGCTCGCCGCGAAAGCGCTCGGGGATGCGCTCGAGCGCGCAGTCCAGGCCGACGCAAAGGAGCGAGCCCGAAGCCGCGACGCGCCGGGCGTACTTCGCGAGGATGGCTGAGGGAGGCATGCGGCGCTTAGAGCAAAAGCCACGCGCGCCGTCCAGTGCCGTGACGCGCGCGTAACAAGCGTTTCAGGCGTGCGCCGGAGGCCGCAGTCCAGCCAGCGTGAAGGAGGTCCGCATGCTCGACCGTGCGATCACGTTGGCGCGCGGCAGCCCCCTCGGCCGACGTACGTGCATTGCGCGCGGCTGCGGGTACCATCACGGGGATAAAGCATGCGCGCATTCCTCCCCTACGCCCTCGCATTGGTCGTCGGCTGTCTCGGCCTGAGCGGCTGCAGCAAGGTGTACTACGCCGGGCTCGAGAAGATCGGCATCCCCAAGCGCGATCTCTTGCAGCGCCGCGTGCAGGGCGCGCAGGACGCACAGACCGAGACCAAAGAGCAGTTCGCGTCCGCGCTCGACCGCTTTCGTGCGGTCGTGCAGGTGCAGGGCGGCGAGCTCGAGACGCGCTACGACGCGCTGAACGCGGAGCTGGAGCGCTGCGACGCGCGCTCCGATGGGCTCCGAGAGCGCATCGCCGAGGTCGAGGATGTGGCGGAGGCGCTGTTCGACGAGTGGGAGGCCGAGCTGGAGCAGTATCAACGCGCCGACTTGCGCGCAGCCAGCGCGCGGCGGCTCGAGTCTACCCGCGCGCGCTACCGTCCGATGATCGCGTCGATGAAGCGCGCGCAGCGCCGCGTCGAGCCGGTGCTTGCAGCCATGCGCGACATCGTGCTCGCGCTGAAGCACCAGCTCAACGCCAGGGCGATAGGGGCGATGCGCAGCGAGCTGACGAGCGTCGAGCGCGAGGTCGACGCCCTGATAGCCGCCATGAACAAGTCGATCGAGCAGGCCGGCCAGTTCCTACGCCGCCTCGACGACGAAGCGCGCGGCATCATCCGCTCCGGCAGACACGCCCGCGTGCACGACGACCGCGACCCCGACTTGGCACGTTTGTTCTACGAGCGGCAGGCGCAGGGCGGCTAGGTTCCCTCCGTTCTCAACGGAGGAAATCGATGTCCATCACTGCACGAGCTGTAGAGGCGTCGCCGCTAGCGGCGACATTCGCGCGCTATCATGCTGCTTGGGAGAAGCGCGATCCGGAGCTGATCGCCGCGCTGCATTCGGAGGATTCGGTGTTCTGGCTGCATGACGGGTCCGAGCCCGTGATGGGCCGCAATGCGCTGCGCCGGCATTGCGCCGGGCTGTTTGCCGCTTTCGACTTCTCCTTGGTGATCGGGCGCGTGCTGTACGGTGAGGACCACTGGGTCTTCGAGTGGACGATGGTGCTGTCGCTTGCGGAGCGGGACGGCAGCCCGTTCACGGCGCGGGTCGACATGTTGGACGTCGTCACGCTCGACCCGCAGGGGCAGGTCCAGCGCAAAGACGTCTACATGAACGGCAAGCAGGCACAGGCAGCGTTCACGAGGGCCGGAATCGAGCGTTAGCGCGTCGCGCTCCGCTCCGACCACCTGTAAGGTGCGCTGCGACATCGGTGAAGAATCGGTGCCGCCTCGACTTGGGGGGCTTGGCATGGCCGCTTACCATGGACTGGTCTGATGCCATCCCATTACCCATCGAATCGGCCCGGGGCTCGCGACGCGGTCACTGCGACTGCAGGTCACGGCCGCTATCTCATTCACGACTTGCTGGGCCGCGGTGGCATGGCGATCGTGTACGAGGCGACCGATCGCAGCAATCAGCAGCGCGTCGCGCTGAAGCGTCTGCAGCCGCAGCCAGACGAGCTCAAGCATACGCGCAACCTGGAGCTGTTCGAGCGCGAGTACCACACGCTCGCTCAGCTCACTCACCCGCGTATCGTGAGCGTCCATGATTTCGGCGTCGACGCCGCGGGCGCGTATTACGTCATGGAGCTGCTGCCCGGCGGCGACCTGCAAGAGCTCGCGCCGTTGCCGTGGCGGCGGGCTTGTGCCGTGGCGCGCGACATCTGCTCCGTGCTTTCACTCCTGCACTCGCGGCGCTTCGTCCATCGCGACATCAGCCCGCGCAACATACGCTGCAGCGCGGGCGGTCCGGCCAAGTTGATCGACTTCGGTGCGATGGCGCCGTTTGGCAGCACGAAGCTGCTGGTCGGTACACCGCCCTGCTGTGCTCCCGAGAGCGTGCACCTGCAGAGCCTCGACGGGCGGGTCGACCTGTTTGGCCTCGGCGCGACCCTGTATTTCATGCTGTCGGGCCAGCACGCGTTTCCCGCGCGCAGCTTCGGCGCACTGCCACACGTCTGGGCGAGCGGTGCGCCACGGCTGTCCGAGGGGGTGCCCGACATCCCCGCCGAGCTGGAAGCGCTCGTGTTCGACCTGCTGCGCCTCGAGCCCGATGCGCGTCCGGCCAGCGCGACCGAGGTGATGGAGCGCCTCGCCGCGATCGACGGAGAGCAGACAGATCCGCAGCTGACAGCGGCGAGCGCGTATCTCGCGACGCCGACGCTCGTCGGCCGCGATGCCG
>Ga0190269_10000556_pt1 | contig 18927 bp, 20 predicted proteins | sample Popmic249IS_FD_133749 | JGI IMG/M metagenome (GOLD analysis project Ga0190269, IMG submission 133749) | Populus adjacent soil microbial communities from riparian zone of Blue River, Arizona, USA - 249 IS | ecosystem: Environmental > Terrestrial > Soil > Riparian zone | place: USA: Arizona... | reverse complement strand
TCACATCGTCGTGCTGGACCGAGGCCGCGTCGCGGAGACCGGCACCCACGACACGCTGCTCGCGAAGCGCGGCGTGTACGCGGCGCTCTGGCACGAGCAAGACCGCGCGCGCGGCTGGCGCCTCGTGACGCCGGGCGTCTGACACGCGTGCGGCGCGGAGCATGACAAGCGAGTCCGTGTTTGCGCCAGCGCGCGGCGCAGGTCTGGCGCGCGAGGGAGGCCTGCCGCTCGTGGCGGCGCGGCACGCGCCTTGCACCGCTGCCGCGCATGCGACGCTTGCATGTAGCTGGTGTCACCGCTTTCGTCCTGCTAAACGGTTGCGGCGACTCTGCGCGCGACGAAGCTGTGGGTCGGATGGACTCCGGTCAGGTAGACGCCGCGACGTCCGATGACGCGGGCGCCGGGGATGTGGATGCTGGACGCAGCGCTACGTGCATCTCTCCGGATGACCTCTCCCTGCTCAAGAAGGATCTCCACGCCCCGGGCTGCGCGTGTGAAGCAACCCTGCAGAACAAGGCAGGCTATTGCTTCGGTGGTGCGGGACTCGTCTGCTGGTATGATGGCCGCTGGTTGGCAGTGCACGATGGACCGTGCTCTCCGCCCGGCCTCTTGTCGCCTGCGATGTGCGAGGAGCGTGGCGGCGAACAACTCCCTCCGCTCCCAGACCGCCCCGATCTGGACTACCGCACGGACGGCGTATGCCCGGACGGCCGGCAGCTTCTGGGCGCGATCTTCATGGAGCTCTTCGTCGACGCTCGCTGCTGCAAGCGGCCGTAGCAGCTCAGAGCGGCAGAAGCCGGCCGGCTCACAGGCTGTTGAGGTAGCTGAGCAGATCGGCTCGCTGCTCGGCGCTCAGGCTCGCGCCTGCACCGTGGCTCGGCGGGGAATACACCACGGCTTCGAGCTCGAGGGCGCGGCCGTCGTGCAGGTACGGCGCGCGCAGCGCGAGCCCGCGCAGGGACGGAACCTGGAATACGCCCCCGGTGCCCACGTCCACGCTCTGATTGTTCGTGAGCGCCGGGCCCGCGTGACACTCGGCACAGCCCGCCTGCGCCGACTCGAACACGCGCTTGCCGCGCTCGGCGGCAGCGGGATCCGCGGCCTGCACGCGCAGCGCAGGCAGCTTGTCGAGCCACTGCCCGAGCGCTTCCGCAGCCCCCGGCGGCAGCTCGGACCCGCCCATGTGCTTGGTGTAGACCTGCTCGAGCAGCGCCGGCAGCCCCGCGTGCTGGCCGTCCCATTGCAAGGGCAGCGTCTGCGACAGGCCGCCGCGCAAGCTCTGCGTGCGGCGGGGACCGACGCTCTCGAAGCTCCATACGTGACCATCGTCCACGGCCTCGCCGTGACACGACGCGCAGCTGAGACCGCTGCTGTTGCTCGCGCCGTGGAAGATCTCATGACCGAGATCCTGCACGACGTCGGCGGCCAGGGTGATCGAGCGCTCGAGGACGGCCATGGACTCGTGGGTTCCGGATTGCGCCGGCGCGACGGTGCGCACCACGTCCAGGCGCGCAGGCACGCGATTCTGGATGTACAGGGTGGCCTGCGCGTCGAACGCTACGGCGACGGCCTGCGCGTCGTGCGACAGCTCGATCGAGCGCGGCGGGGAGCAATGCTCGCGCTGCAGGTCGCTGTCGCTGCGCGTCGTGTCGATGCCCGGCGCGATGCGGCTGCGCTCGAGCAGGATCTCGGTCCACTGCAGCGTCGCGGTCGGCGCACCCTGGATGTACGCGGCAGGCGCGGCGATGGCCAGCCACTCTCGCTGCGCGGACAGCGCGAGATCGACGCCGAGCGAGAACGGGGCGTGCAGCTGCAGGCTGTCGGCGACGTGGCCGCTAGCGTCGAAGCGCGTGAGCGATGGCTGCACGATCGGCCCGCAGTTGCCGCCGAGGTAGCCGAGCCGCAGCGGGATCTCGTCGTCTTGCGCGCGCTGGTGCAGCATCCAGATGCCGTCGGGAGCGGCCACGCTCCGGTAGGCCAGGTCGCCGCTGGTGGCTGCAAGACGCGGCGGACCGGCAGCGTCGATGGGGAACGGGTTGACGAGGCGCGGCAAGCGCGCCGGGCGCTCGCGCTGCAGGACGACACCGGCTGCGTCGAGCCGCAGCAGCTCGGCGCTGCGCTGACGTGAGACGAAGCGCGTGCCATCAGCGGCGATCACCACGTCGCGCAGATCGCGCGGCAGCTGCTGGCGTCTTCGTACCGCGTGCGTGCCCGGGTCGAGACCGAGCAGCGCGCCGTCCGCGCAAACCAACGCAAGCTCACCGCGCCCGCGGTCGAAGGCCAGGCCTCGCGGCTCATCACACAACCTGTCGGATAGCTCGAGGCGCGCGCTCGCGAGCTCGGCGCGCGCGAGCTTGCCCGCGCTGCGCAACACAACGTGCGCATGGCCGGCGTCGTCGAGGCTCACCCGGCCTGGCTCACTGCCGGGCGGCAGCTGCAGGCTGCGGACGGCGCCATTGCCGAGGTCCACGATGTGCAGCACGTCGCGATCGGGATCTGCGGCGATCGCGCGGCTGCCGTCGGCGGCGACTGCAAGCGTGCCGCCGGCGATCGGCGGCGTGAGCGCATCGCGCCGTGGCACGTCGCGCAACAGACCGCTGCTCGGCGGTCGAGCCGGCGGGATCAAGATGACCGGCGGGGGAGTCGACGGTCCGACCGGCACCCGCGCGACGTCTCGCATCTCGACCACGGGAGCGCCGCGGTAACTGCCCCGCATCCGCGAATCAGATGCCCCTGCGCCGAGCTCGCCGAGGTCCACGCTCTCCTGACTACAACTGATCACCCACAGCGCGCCGAGCAGACCCGCGAGGCGTTTCCCGGCGCGCCTCATCTCGAGCAACCCTGGCGCACGCGGGCGGCGTAGGCGCTGCTTGGGAAGTGGTGGGTGAAATGCTGGAGCAATGTGGGACCGGCGTTCGCGTCCAGCGCGCAGCGCGCCATGGTGGCCGCGGCGAAGCGCTCCTCGCGCATGAGGCCGCCGCCAGAAAGCGTGCGCTCGAGGTCCTCGAGCAGGGCGAGCGCCGCTGCTGGCTGCCGCTCGCGCAGCGCGCGTTCCGCTCCCCGGAGCGCCTCCAGCTCCAGCCGCAGAGAAGACCCGGCCGGCTCTCCTGGGTCGTCGCTCTCGGCCATGGCCAGCGCCGTGGGCGCCGCGGGTGAGGGGCACGGGCGCTCGCCGCCATCAGCTGCGCGGCACTTCTTGCGCGCGGGCTTCTTCCGCTCGGGCTTCGGGGCAGCGCCGCCGGTTGCGGGCGGCGCAACACGCCTCGGCGCCGGATCGCCCGTCGCGAGCCCGTTCGTCGCGGGCGACGCAGCTCGGCTGGGCGCGGGGCCGCCCGTCGCGAGAGACGCAGCACCGCTCGGCGCTGGCCCGTTCGTCGCGGGCGGCGTAGCACGACCCGGCGCGGGCTCGCCCGTTGCCAGCGCAGCGGGCACGGCGTGCTCCTGCGGTTTCGCGTCGTCCGGCACACCGACCGGGAGCGCTGAGAGCGACTGCACGACGGTCGCGAGAGCGGGCGCCGCGCTCGACGCACCCTCGCGTGGCCGAGCGGGCTGCGACGTCCGGCTCACCATCAACCCGATCACCCCCACGAGCGCGAGCGGCAAGAGCCCCTTCCACAGCCACGCCGAGCGGTGCAGACTGCGAGCGCGCGAGCCCGCCGCCGTCAGCTGCTGGGCGGGCGGCGGCGTGAACAGCCGCGCATCGAGCGCCGCGAGCACGCGCGCCTGATCCCCCTCGCGCGGCGACAGCGCGCGGCGCGCGCGCTCGATCAGCTCTGCGGCGTCATCGTGCCTGGTCATGGCTCGGCTCTGTAACGGGCCAGTGCGCTCTGGAAGGCCTGGCGCAGCGCGCGCAGGCGCGTGTACGCGGTGTTCAGCGGCACTCCCAGGAGCGGCGCGACCTCGGGGATGCTGAACTGCTCGACCAACGCGAGTACGAACAGATCGCGCGCTGGCTCGTCGAGCTCGCGCACGAAGCGCTGTACGAAGTCGACTGCCTCACGCGTCTCGAGGCTCTGCAGCGGATCAGCGCCGGCGCCCGGCACATCCGCCTGCAGCTCCGAGTGGCCAGGTCTGCGCTGCTGCGAGCGGCGCGCGTTGGCCGCCACGTTGCGCACGATGCCGTAGAGCCAGGTGCGCAGCTTGGACTCACCCCGAAACTCGGGCAGGCGACGATGCACCACCACGAAGACCTCCTGCGCTGCGTCGTCGAGCCCGGCGGTGGGTACTCCGAGCGCACCGAGGCAGCGCCACACGAAGCCGAAGTGCTCCGCGTAGAACGCGCGAAATGCGGCCGGTGACTGCAGCGCACGTGCGGCGCTCGCAAGCTCGTCCTCGTACCCCGCGGGTTGTCTCACGCTCTGACTCATGCCGGTCGCTCGTGGGTGTCCGGCCGGCGGCTTTCCGTTGCCGGCTAGAGCAGGAAAGACAGGCCGATCAGCAGTCGAGCGTCCAGTCTGGCCGGCTCGTGGACCTGGCGCGACTCGCCTTCGTGCACGATGAACTGCGGCCGCGTGAGCGGCGCCATGGCCGCGAGTGAAACCGCCAACTCCAGCGGTCCCGCCAGTGCATACGTCAGCGAGGCGCGCACGCCGAGCGCACGCCAGGCCGTGTGCCGCGCGTCCGGAAGCGAGCTGCCCTGCACGTGAGCGCTCATCTGACCCAGCTCGGCGACGCCGCAGCCCCACAGCCGCACGCTCTCGACCTGCTGTCCCGCGCACAGCAGCACGTCCGCGAAGTACAGGCCAAAGCTGCCACTCGCGCCACGCTCGAGCGCCATGTCGCGCGCGGGCAGCCAGCTGAGCCCGATGCCGACGCGAAACCAACTCGACAGCCAGGCGAGTTGCAGCTCGCCGCCGAGACCCGGCGCCGGCAAGCTTCCGAAGCTGCTCAGCGCGCTGGCGCTCACCTGGAAATGACTCGACACCTCGCGCGGCCTGCTCGCTGCTGCTGCTGGAGGCGGCGCAGGGCTCACGAGCGCAGCAGGCGCAGCAGGCGTGAGCGTCGGCTGCGTCTTGCCGCTGTCAGCGGCAGCGAGCGCGGTCGCCACGGCGGCAGCCTCCATGAGCTCCTGGCAGCTCGCCGCTTGCAGCTCCCGCACGCGTGCGACCTCAGCGTGCGCTGCGATGTGTAGCGAAAGGCTCCATTGCCCGGCCGCGCCGCTGACGACGCCCGTGACCTCGATCGGATAGCGCGCCAGCGGTTCGCCGAGCACGCGCTCGGTCTCGCGCTCGAGCGCACTTGCGTCCGGACAGCCCTCGGGCACCTGCCAGCGAAATGTCGCGGCCGACGCGGTCGATGCGGTCGCCAGATGGCAGGGCACCCCCAGTACGACCCAAAGCCAGAGCCGGCGACGAAGCACACCTCGACCATACCCGAGCGCGCGGCGTGCGCGCGACTTCTGCGGCCCACGCGCACATGGAATGTGCCCGCGAGCGCACCCGGGCTATGCTGTGAGCGCTGCCGAGAGGCGGTTCAGGGCTCATGCAAGAAACGCTCGGAGTGTTGGCAATCGTGGTCGTGATCTGCGGGCTCGCCATGCTGCGCATGGTACCTGCGGACCAGCTCGTCATGACGGGTCAGCAGGTGATGCTGGGCTCGGCCGCGTTCGGCGTCCCACTCGAGGCGCTGTACTTCGCGCTGCTCGCTTTGGCGCTGCACAGAAACGGCGCCGTACCGCGCGGCTGGTACTGGCGCTCCTTCGAGCATCATCACCTGCTGCGACCCTCACAGCGCCGCTGGCTGCTGCCACCGTTTTACCTGGGCGCGCTCGCGTTTCTCGGGATCGTCCTGGGCATCGTCATCTCGCTGCTCGGCTTCGCCGCCGTGTTTGGGTTCTTTGCGTAGGATCGCCAGGCACGTGGGGGCGTTCGCGTGTCTCGCGCTGTGCGCGTGGGGGGCGCCGGGCGCTGCCCAGGAGAGGCCCGAGCGAGGTGTCGCGCTCAACTGGGTGCGGCTCGCGGGTGCACAGACGTGCGTGCATCCCGTGGAGCTCGCGCAGCGCGTGGAGCGACGGCTCGGCCGGCGCGTGTTCGTGCGCACGAGCGATGCGATCGTGGTCATCGAGGGTCGCGTTGGCCCGCTGGCTGGTGGTGGCTTCGAGATGGTGCTGGAGGTGAGCGATCCCAACGGCACGGCGTACGGCAGCCGTGAGCTGCAGGTGCCCGAGGAGGACTGCGGCAAGCTCTCGGAGCTCGCCGCGCTCATCATCGCCGTGACCATTCGGCACGATGGCGCGAGCTCCGGCCTCGACCTGCCGGCCGAGGTGGCGGCACAGCTGGCCGCGTTGTTCGCGGACGATCCCAGCGAGCTCGACGCGGCCGATCTGCCCGCAGGACCCACTCGCGCTGCGACGGACCATCAGGCAAGCGCGCCCGAGGCGCCCACGAGCGAGCCCGGCGGTCTGCCGCCGACGGCGGCAAGCCCACCTTGGCACGTGCGCGCGGAGGCGGCAGCGCGGCTCGCCACGGGGCTGCAGCCGCGCGCGTCGTTCGGACCTGCGCTGCGCGTGAGCGTGGCGCGCGAGCGTTGGGGCAGCGCCGAGCTCACGGGGAGCTTCAGCTTCGCGCAGAGCGAGGCTGCGCCGGCAGAGGCGCGCGGCGAGCTGCGCTATCAGCCCTGGCAGCTGGGGCTGGGTTTGTGCTGGGAAGCGCTGCGCTCGCAGCGTGTGGAGCTGCAGCTGTGTGCCGAGGGCGCGCTCGGGTCGCTGAGCGTCGAGTCAGCCGACTTCGTGCTGAATGGCACGAGCACCAGGATTTATCTCGAGCTCGGCGCAGCCGTGAGCGGCCACGTCATGCTGTGGGGGCCTGCGTACGTCCAGCTGCGCCTCGGCGTACCGTTGCGCCCCATCCGGCCGGCGTTTCAGTATCGAACCAGCGCCGGTGAGCCGCGCTCCGCCTTCAGCGTGGCCGCCGTGGGTTTGGGGGCTGAAGCGGGTCTCGGCGTCGAATTCTGAGCGGCCGCGGCCCAGCCCATCGCAAAAACGCTCGCGTCGGCCGACTCATGGGTATGGGCCACTGTCAGCGAGCATCGAGGCACCCGGAGCAGCGGAGGCGATGAGCGCCGAGCCACTCAGGAAGAGCCTGCCGCCGCCAGCGGCAGCGCCGGTGCGGCCCGAGCCCCGCGCCGATTTCGACGCGATCTTCGAGCAGTACGCGCCTTACGTGCTGCGCGTGCTACCGCGACTGGGCGTGCGCCCGAGCGACGTGGACGACGTCGCGCAGGATGTGTTCCTGGCCGTGTACAGAAGCCTGGAGCGCTTCGAGGGCCGCTCGAGCCTGAAGACCTGGGTGTATGGCATTTGCATCCGCGTGGCGATGAACTACCGCGATCGGGCACACCGCCGCCACGAGCGGCTGATCGACGCGCCCTCGGAGCCCAGCGACGCGCGTACACCCGCGCGCAGCCTGGCGAGCCAACGCGCGCTCGCCGCGCTGGATCGGGCGCTCGAGAGCCTCTCCGCGGTGCAGCGCAACGTATTCGTGTTGCACGCGATCGAGGACCTTTCGATCGTCGAGATCGCGCAGGCGCTCGGCTGCTCGAAGTTCACGGTGTACGCGCGCTGGTACGCGGCCGATGCGCACGTGCGCAAGGTCATGGGAGAGCGACCCTGGCAGGACGACGGGACATGACACAACCATCTGACAGTCCAGTGGAGCTGGAGCTCGCGTTGCGTGCGGCGCGCGAAGCACTCGGTCAACCGGCGGAGATCGCGCGCGTGCGGCGCGGCCTCGATCTTCGGATCGCGCAGGGATCCATGCCGCTGTCAGCGGCAGGTCCGGGCGCGGCGGTCTGGCCGAAGCTCGTCCTGCTCGGCGCGCTCGGAGCCGGCGGCCTTCTGTACGCGACCTGGCCCAGCGCGGCGCCCCCGCAACCGGCAGTCACACCGCGGACAGCGGCCGTGGCGACCGCAAGCGCGCCCGACCCGCGCGCGTCGGCCGCGCAGCCCACTGTGAGCGCACCCGCCGCGACCTCCGCGAGCACACCCGCCGGGACCTCCGCGAGCACACCGACCGCGCCCTCCGCGAGCACACCCGCCGCGAGCCCCGCTGCGGCGCAGTCGCGCGAACGCCCAACGCCGCGCGCGGCCGGCGCCACCGCGACCCCGACGCCGACCGCGACCGCGAGCACACCAGCCGCGACCTCCGCGAGCGCACCGGCCGCGAGCTCCGCGGCCGCGCAAAACCTCGTCGCCCGGACGACCGAGGAAAACCGTGTCGCCCCAGTCCCCACCCCGACCCGGCACGATCCCGAGCTGGAGCTGAGCCTGATCTCCCGCGCGCAAAAGGAGCTGCGCACGCGACCCGCCCAGGCGCTCGCGCTCCTATCCGAGCACGCCGCGCGCTACCCGAGTGGGCTCCTCGCGCAGGAACGCGACGCGCTGCGTATCGACGCCGAGCGTGCGCTGGGCCACGTGCCCGAGGCCCGCGAGCACGCGCGCCGCTTCATCGCCGACTATCCGCGCTCGCCGCAAGCCCGCGCGCTCAGCCGCTGGCTCGCGCAGCCGATGGCGGCGGTTCACAAATCCGAGCCCGAGGACCGACCCACTCCGTGAACCCCTCGACTGGAGGCTGATATGAGTCGTTTTTCGCGTGCGTGGTGGTCGTGTGGCGTCTTGATGTGGTCCGCGTGCACGGCCCAGGAACCGGCGCTCGTCGCCAGCAACTGCGACGAGCCCGCGGGCTGCACCCAGCAAGCGCTGCATCTGGATTCGGTCGACGTGCTGCTCGTGGTCGACGATTCCGCGTCGATCGCGCCACGCGTCGCGCAACTCAAAGAACAGCTGCCGCGCATGATGCAAGCGCTGACGACCGGCAGCGACGGCGAGACCAACTTCCCACCCGCGAAGAGCGTGCACGTCGCCGTTACCACCACGGACATGGGCGCGGGCGCAGAGTATCCGCCCTCGTGCACGGCACTCGGCCGAGACGGCGTGTTCGTGCGGCCCGGCGAGGTGGGCGTGACGTGTCCGGTCTCGTATCCCGGTTATCTCAGCTATGAGGGCGGAGCGGCTCCGCTGTCCGTCGTCGAGTCGGCGGCGTGCGTACCGCTCGTGTTCTCCGACGCCGAAGGCTTCGCCGGCTGCGGCTTCGAGCAGCCGCTCGAAGCCGCGCTCAAGGCGCTGTGGCCGGCCGACGACACGCGCGTGCAGTTCTCGAGCGGAGGAGGTCACGGCGCCGATGCCAATCGCGGCTTCCTGCGCGACAGCTCCCTGCTCGTGGTGGTGATCGTCACGGACGAGGACGACTGCTCCGCGACCGACACGAGCATCTTCGATGTGCGTGCGCAGGAGCTCGGTTCCGTCAATCTGCGCTGCCTGAACCACGCGGACAAGCTGCATGGCGTGCAGCGCTACGTCGACCACTTGAAGCGCGTGCGCCCGAACAACGACAACGTGATCTTCGGCGTCGTCGCGGGCGTGTCCGAAGAGCTGGTCTCGGACGACTATCGAGCCGAGTACGAGCTCGGCACGAGGTCCGGCGCGGAGCGCTACGTCGACGCGCTGCTGGCGCATCCGACCATGCAGGAACAAGCCGTGGACGCCAGCGAGCCCACGGGCCACGTCGCCGCGTCCTGCGTCACCCTGCTGAACGGCGAGACTGCGTCTGCCACGCCCCCGCGGCGCCTCTTGCAAGTCGCGCGAGGCTTCGGCGCGAGCGCCGTCGTCGGCAGCATCTGCAGCAGCGAGTTCGGCGCCACGATGGGCCGCTTGATCCGCGCCGTGGGCGACAAGCTCAGCCAACACGCCGACTAGCCGCTCACTCGAAGAACTGACTCGGGCTGCAGCCGAACTGCCGCTTGAACATGGTCGCAAAGGCGCTGGGGCTCTCGTAACCGAGCTGCAGCGCCACGTCGACCACCTTCTCGCCGCTCGCCAGGCGCTCGAGCGCGCGCAGCAACCGGATCTGCTGGCGCCACTGCCCGAACGTCATGCCAGTCTCTTTGTGGAACGCGCGCTGGATGGTCTTGGCGGCGATGCGCAGGTGCACCGCCCAGTCCTCCAGCGTGCTGTCGTCGTCCGGGTGTTTGTCGAGGTGCTCGCAGATCTTCCGCAAGCGTGGGTCGCGCGGCTTCGGCAGGTGCAGCGGCAATACCGGCAGCGCGCGCAGCTCGTCCAGGATCAGACCTACGATGCGCGCCGCACGGGAGTTGGGCGCGTACGGAGGCTCGAGCGCGCTCGCCGCCTGGATCAGCTCGCGCAACAGCGGCGAGACGCTCACCACCTGCAAGTCGGCGGGCAGCGCACGCGTCAGCTCCGGCTGCACGAACAGGCTGCGCATGTGCACCGCGCCGATGCAGCGGATCGAATGCATCGTGCCAGCCGGCATCCAGATCGCGCGCGTGGGCGGCACCACCCACTGTCCCGCGAGCGCTTGCACCACCATCACGCCGCGCACCGCGTACACCAGCTGATGCTTGCGATGCGCGTGGCGCGCGATGCGCTCGTCGCGCGCGTAGTCCGTGGCCATGCACAACATCGGCGCTGCGCTGGCATCGATGGTCGCGAGACGTTGCTCGAAGTTGGGGCGCATGGGGTGTCCTTTTCGCGAGGCCTTTGGACCCAATCGCGCGAGACAGACAGGGAGGTTAGCACTAGGTTGGGGCTTGCCATGCCTGATTCCGCAAGCGCCCCGCCTCTCACTGCCACTCGAGACAGCTTCACGCTCAAGGTGCTCGGCGCGCTCAGCCTGTCGCATCTGCTCAACGACATGATGCAGTCGCTGCTCCTCGCGATGTACCCGCTGCTGAAGGGACAGTTTGCGCTGTCGTTCACGCAGATCGGCCTCATCACCCTCACCTATCAGCTGACCGCGTCCCTGTTTCAGCCGCTCGTGGGCATGTACACGGATCGCCACCCCGTGCGCTACGCGCTGCCCACCGGCATGAGCTCGACCCTGTGCGGCCTGCTGGTGCTCGCGTTTGCGCCGAGCTTCGAGGCCGTGCTGCTGTCAGCGGCGCTCATCGGCTTCGGCTCCGCCGTCTTCCATCCGGAGTCCTCGCGCATCGCGCGCATGGCCTCGGGCGGGCGCCACGGCCTCGCGCAATCGTTGTTTCAGGTAGGGGGCAACACCGGCACCGCGCTCGGGCCGCTCTTGGCGGCGGCCGTGATCGGCCGCTACGGTCAGCGCAGCGTGGGCTGGTTTGCGCTCGCCGCGCTCAGCGGCGTCGTGATCTTGTCGCTCGTCAGCCGCTGGTACGCCGCGCAGCGCGCGCTCGCCGCGCGTCAAGGCAGCCGCCCCCACCCGAGCGCGCCGTACCCGCGCCGCGTGGTGGTGGGCGCGGTCCTCGTGCTGCTCGTCTTGATCTTCTCGAAGTACTTCTACGTCGCGGGTCTCAGCAGCTTCTACACGTTCTATCTGATTGAGAAGTTCGGTCTATCCGTCCGCAGCGCACAGCTGCATCTATTCGTGTTCCTGTTGGCCTCGGCGGTCGGCACGATCGCCGGCGGACCGATCGGCGACCGCATCGGCCGCAAGCCCGTGATCTGGGCGTCCATCCTCGGCGTCGCGCCGTTCGCGCTCGCTCTGCCGCACGCCGATCTGTTCTGGACCAGCGTGCTGACGATCGTCATCGGCCTCGTGCTGTCCTCGGCATTCTCGGCCATCCTGGTGTACGCGCAGGAGCTGATGCCCGGCAACGTGGGCATGGTCTCCGGCCTGTTCTTCGGCTTCGCGTTCGGCATGGGCGGACTCGGCGCGGCGGTCCTCGGCACGCTCGCGGACCGCACCAGCATCGAGCTCGTCTACCGCGCCATCGCGTACCTGCCGCTGCTCGGCGCCGTCGCCGTGTTCCTGCCCCGGCGCAGGACCGCACACGCGCCGCAGAGTGCGCTGCCGCTCGCACGTTAGCGGCGTATGCTGAGGGGCATGGACTCCTCGTACCCTGACACCAAGCTGCTCATCGACAACCAATGGCAGGACGCCGAGGGCGGTCAGACGCTCGACGTGATCAACCCGGCCACGGGCTCGCGCATCGGCCGCGTCGCCCACGCGAGTCGCGCCGATCTGGATCGCGCCCTCGCGGCAGCGAAGCGCGGCTTCGACACCTGGCGTTGGCTACCCGCCCACGAGCGCGCAGCGATCATGCGCCGCGCCGCGGGCCTCTTGCGCGAGCGCGCGCAGGACATCGCTCGCCTGCTCACCCAGGAGCAAGGCAAGCCGCTCGCGGAGGCGCGCGGCGAAGTGCTCGCTGGCGCGGACATCATCGAGTGGTTCGCGGACGAGGGCCGGCGCGTGTACGGGCGCATCGTGCCGTCGCGCAATCTCGCCGCGCAGCAGCAAGTGCTGAAGGAACCGATCGGCCCCGTGGCCGCGTTCACGCCGTGGAACTTCCCGATCAACCAGATCGTGCGCAAGCTCGGCGCGGCGCTCGCGAGCGGCTGTTCGTTCCTCGTGAAGGCACCAGAAGAGACGCCCGCATCGCCCGCGGCGCTCTTGCAGACGTTCGTGGACGCGGGCGCACCTCCGGGCACCGTGGGGCTGGTGTTCGGCGACCCGGCGGAGATCTCGAGCTATCTCATCCCGCATCCGATCATCCGCAAGGTCACGTTCACGGGCTCCACGCCGGTGGGCAAGGAGCTGGCTGCGCTCGCGGGCCGGCACATGAAGCGCGTGACGATGGAGCTGGGCGGCCACGCGCCGGTGATCGTGGCTGAAGACGCCGACATCGCGCTCGCAGCGCGCGCAGCTGGCTCGGCCAAGTTTCGCAACGCGGGTCAGGTCTGCATCTCACCGACGCGCTTTCTCGTGCAGCGCAAGGTGCAGGCGGAGTTCGTGAAGGCGCTCAGCGCGCAGGCGGAAAAGCTGAAGCTCGGAGATGGGCTCGCCGAGGGCACCACGCTCGGGCCGCTCGCCAATCCGCGCCGGCTGCACGCGATGCAGAAGATCGTCGGCGATGCGCGCGAGCGCGGCGCGCAGGTCGTGACGGGCGGCGAGCGCGTGGGCCAGGCCGGCAACTTCTTCGCGCCCACGATCTTGAATGACGTCCCGCTCGAAGCGGACGTGTTCAACAACGAGCCGTTCGGCCCCGTGGCAGCCGTGCGACCTTACGACGATCTGGACGAAGCGATCGCCGAGGCGAACCGCCTGCCCTACGGGCTCGCGGGCTACGCGTTCACGCGCTCGATCGCCACGGTTCATCGCCTCTCGCAGCGGCTGGAGCTCGGCATGTTGTGGATCAACCAGCCGGCGGCGCCCACGGCCGAGCTGCCGTTCGGCGGCGTGAAGGACTCCGGTTACGGGTCAGAAGGCGGTCCTGAGGCCCTGGAAGCTTATCTGATCACGAAAACAGTCTCGATCATGACGACCTGATAAGCTCGCGCGATGCGCACCAAAACTGCAGCGCCCGGCCTCGAGGATTGGTTGCAAGCGCTCGCTGCGACGGATGCCAACGACTCTCGCACGCTCGATGGCAGGCGAGCCGCGGCGGCGACTGCGCTCGGCGCGCTCGGCCATCCGCGCGCTGTGCCAGCGCTGATTCGCGCGCTCAGCCACCCCAATCAAGTCTGCGTGGCCGCGGCGCTTGCGCTCGGCCGCATGGCCGCGCCGGAGGCGGTCGGCCCACTCGCGGCGGTGCTCGAGGACGAGCACAAGTTCTGGATGCCGCGGGGAGCGGCAGCGGTCGCGCTCGGGCACATGGGGGTGATCGCGCAGCCCGCGCTGCCTGCCCTGCAGCGCGCGCTCGCGCTGGACTTCATGGCGCTCGGAACGAGCTGGGATGCGCGCGCACACGAGGCGGTCGCGGACGCGATCGGGCACATCACCGATCCCGCGGCGGCCTGTGCGCTGCGAGGCCAGGCGCAGCGCTACGCTGTCTGGGGTTTCTAGCGCGTGGACGGCTGCGCGGGCTGGGTCCGACGCCGCGAAGTGCACGCCCACGCCTTCGGCGCCACCGCTTCGCCCGGCATGAGCTCGAATTCGAAGCTGCGCAAGCTGACGAGCTCGAGCTCGGGCTCGACCGCGTTCAGGATGTCGCGCGCGCTGCGGCGCGGCGGTCCGCTCTCTCGCGGCGCGCCCTCCGTGCTGCCGATCAAGCTCAGCCACAGCCCGCCGGGCGCGAGCAGCGCAGCCACGCGCTGCGCGAAGCGAGCCTGATCCTGCGCGGCATCGAACACGTGGAAACAGCCCCGGTCGAACACCAGCTGAAAACCAGAGCCGACTGGCTCGCCGACCAGGAAGTCGTGCACGCGAAACTCGATGCGCTGTACAGCACCTCTCTGCGCCTTCGCGCGCGCCCGCTCGATCGCCAGCGGCGAGAGATCCAGCGCGAGCACGTCGAAGCCCTGCGCTGCGAGCCAGAGCGCGTTCGTACCCGTGCCACAGCCGATCTCGAGCGCGCGGCCGGGCGCGAGACGGCTCTGGTCCAACCACTCGACGAGTACCGGCTCGGCCCGCCCCGTGTCCCAGGGCAGCTCGTCCGAAGCGTAATGGGCATTCCAATCATGCTGCGTCATCGTTTCACCTCGCATGGATGGTACGGCCAGAGCGGCTCACTATAGCGCGGCACAGTGATTGTCCGAAGCGGTCAGGTTACACGGGTCGCACGTGATCGCGGCACATTCGAGGGCCAGCCCGCGCTCGTGCGACGTTTGTTCGATGCCGCCCCCGTGAAGCGAGCACGTTACGCTCGCGGTCACTGCGCGAGGAGGCGAACACATGGAAGCCGTGATCATCACAGGCGCGGCAGGAGGAATGAGATCCGCGGTCGCGCGCGCGCTCGCGAGCCCGCAGCACCTCTTGGTATTGAGCGATGTGCAACGCGAGCCGCTGCAAGCACTGGCAGACGAGCTGCGCGCGCGCTGCGAGGTCGCGACCGTTCCCGGTGACATCACCGCGTCGGAGTTCCCCGCCGCCTTGCTGGCTACGCTGGGCGAGCGCTCGATCGGCGCGCTCGTCCACACGGCTGGCGTGTCACCGAGCATGGCGGATGGGCGGCGCGTGTTCGCGATCAACTTCGACGCCACACAGCAGCTAGTGGCTTCAACGTTGCCGCACATGGCGCGGCGGGTGCCGGCGAAGTTCGCCTTACACCAGCTCTCGAAGCCATCCGCCCACTGATGGCCGCGCGACCAGTCCGCGAAGCAGCGGCAAGACCACAAGATGTTGCAGTAGATCAGGCCGCCGGTCACCGCATCCACGGCGCTCGACATCGCGAGCGCTGCGGCATGATCCTGTTGCTCGAGGCCGCGCCGCGTGTGACCGAGCGAAATGTTGAAGAAGCCCACGTAACCCAGTGTCAGCGCGCGCAGCGGCAGGGCGCCGCTCGCTTCCGCCGCGGCGAACGCTTGCTTCGCGCGCTCGAGCGCCACTTCCGGCCGGCCCTCGAACGCCGCGGAGCGGGCCTGCATCCAGAGCAGATAGCCGCGCGGCTCGCTCGCGAGATCGTCGCTCCCGAGCAGCGACGTGGCGCGCGCCAGCCAGCCGCGCGCCACCGCGGGCTCGGCGCGCTCCAGGTGGATCTTCGCCAACGTGGTGGCGCATTGCGCGGCGGCGCTCCTTTCGCCTGCTGCCTCGTACTGTTCGACGGCCTGGCGCAGCAGCGGCGACGCTTCACCCGGTCGACCCAGGCACTCGAGCGCAAACGCCCACAGCGCGTAGTCCGACGCGCCTAGCTCACCAGCGGCGCACGCGCACAGGTGTTCCACGACGGTCGGCCAGTCGCGCGCAGCCGCGGCCGCACGCGCTTGCCGCGCGTGCGCGGGAGCTTCGGGCGCCGCCGCTGGCAGCAGCGGGCTCAAGTCCGGCTGGTCCAGTGAGAAGCGGTAGCCGTGTCCGGTGAAGCTCTTGAGCGCGTGCTCGAAGTCGCCCTCGCGCAAGGTCTTGCGGAGCAAGCTCACGGCGCGCTGCAGCGATGCTTCCGAGACATTCACCTCGGGCCACAGCTGCTCCATGAGCTCCTGCTTGGACACCACGCGCCCGGCATGCCGCACGAGATACGCCAGCAGACCGAACACCTTCGGCTGCAGGTTGAGCGGCTGCCGGCGCAGCGAAAGCGAGCGCGCCGGCTCGTCGAGCTCGAAATCTCCGAAGCGGTAGGTCATGTACGGCTCTTCACGGCGCTCGCCGCGAAGGATAAGCGAACCGTCAGCGCGCGGTAAGGACGGTCAGCGCTGCCAGCCGCTAAGGATCGCTCGACTCGCGGACAGTACACCGCGGGAGGGAGAGGAACAGTCATGCAACTCTATGTCATTCGCCGTCCGAGCGCCTGGAAATCACTCACAGAACTGGAGAGCGCCGGCGCCAAGTCCGCACGCATCGGTAACGAAGAGATGCCCGATCAGGTGCGCTGGATCCGCAGCTACGTCGTGAACGAGCCGGACGGGCGCATCGGTACGTTCTGCGTGTACGAGGCTGCGAGCGGCGACGCCATCCGCGAGCACGCGCGTCGCGTCGGCATGCCGGGGGAGGAGTTTTACCCCGTCGAGACCACGGTCGTGGTGCGCCCCGATCCGGCGAGTGCCGAAGGCCGCTAGCGCGCGCGCCGCTCAGCTCGACTGCTTGCGCGCCAGCTCCTTGACGTACTTCGCAAAGGCGCTCGGCTTGCTCGCGGTCGAGCGTGCGGTGGAACGACGGCATGGGCGAGCCGGGCTTCGTGGCCTGCGGATCGCCCGAGCTCTCTCACCGGCGACGAGTGCGCCGCGCTGTGGGCCGAGGCGCTCGGCCACGATGTGCGTTGCGCGCGTGACCCGCGCGCCATCGCGAGCGCCCTCTCCCGCCTGCACCCCAAAAAGCGCGAGGACTTCACGAAGACCTACGCCGTGCTCCGCAGCTTCGAGCTGCGGACGCAGCCGAGCGAGCTGGCGCGCACCGCCGAGCTAATCGGCCGAGCGCCGACGCCGTATCGAAGCTATGTGCAGCAGATGGCGGCGGCGTGGCGCGCGGGCCTGCAAGCGCGCGCGTCCTGAGCGCGACGCGAACGCGCCCGCCGACCATTTGGAGCCGGCGGGCGCCTCTACGCTCAGCCTGCGAATGCGCCTGCAGCCGTAAGCTGCTGGCGCTCGAGCTGGGCGAGCTCGTTGTCGGTGAACACGCGAGAGCGGACCAGAAAGCGGACGCCGCGGGGAGCCTCGAGAGAGAAGCCACCGCCGCGCCCGGGCACGACATCGATAATCAGTTGGGTGTGGCGCCAATATTCGAACTGATCGGCGCCCATGTAAAAGGCACAGCCCGCGATGTGTCCCAGGTACACGTCGCGACTGCCGACACGAAACTCTCCGTCCGGGTAGCACATGGGCGAGCTGCCATCGCAGCAGCCTCCCGACTGATGAAACATCAGCTCGCCGTGCTCCTGCCGCAGAGACTCGATCAGTTGCTTCGCTTCGTCCGTGACCAAGACGCGTTCGATCAACATGGCCGGCCTTTCGGGCTCAGAAGAACCCCATCGCCTTGGGGCTGTAGCTCCAGAGCAAGTTCTTCGTTTGCTGGTAGTGCGAGAGCATCATGCTGTGGTTCTCACGGCCGATGCCGGATTGCTTGTAGCCGCCGAACGCTGCATGCGCGGGGTACAAGTGGTAGCAGTTGGTCCACACGCGTCCGGCCTTGATCGCGCGCCCCGCGCGGAACGCGGTGTTCGCGTCGCGCGTCCACACGCCCGCGCCGAGGCCGTACAGAGTGTCGTTCGCGAGCGAGATCGCCTCATCGAAGTCCTTGAACGGCGCGACCGAGACCACCGGACCGAAGATCTCCTCCTGGAAGATGCGCATGCGGTTGTGTCCCGTGAAGATGGTGGGCTCGACGTAGTAGCCCTCCTTGAGCTCGCCCTGCAGCGTGGCGCGCTGGCCGCCGGTCAAAACCTTCGCGCCTTCCTTCTTGCCGATGTCGATGTACGACAGGATCTTCTCCAGCTGATCGTTCGACGCCTGCGCGCCGAGCATCGTGGTCGGATCGAGCGGGTGGCCTTGCTTGATGCGCTTGGTGCGCGCGACCGCGCGGTCCATGAACTTGTCGTAGATCGATTGCTGCACGAGCACGCGCGACGGACAGGTGCAGACTTCGCCCTGGTTGAGCGCAAACAGCGCGAAACCCTCGAGGGCCTTGTCGAAGTAGTCATCATCCGCGGCCATCACGTCCGCGAAGAAGATGTTCGGGCTCTTGCCGCCCAGCTCGAGCGTGACCGGGATCAAGTTCTCGCTGGCGTACTGCATGATCAAACGACCAGTGGTGGTCTCACCGGTGAACGCGACCTTCGCCACGCGCGGGCTCTGCGCCAGGGGCTTGCCAGCCTCGACGCCGAAGCCGTTGACGATGTTGAGCACACCCTTCGGCAGGAGGTCCGCTATCAGCTCGGCGAACACCAGGATGGTGAGCGGCGTTTGCTCGGCGGGCTTCAGCACCACGGCGTTGCCGGCAGCGAGCGCGGGCGCGAGCTTCCATGCAGCCATCAGCAGCGGGAAGTTCCAGGGGATGATCTGACCTACGACGCCGAGTGGCTCGTGGAAGTGGTAGGCGACGGTGTCGTCATCCAGCTGTGAGATGCCGCCCTCCTGCGCGCGGATCGCGCCCGCGAAGTAGCGGAAGTGATCGATGGCGAGCGGCAAGTCGGCCGCCATGCTCTCGCGGATCGGCTTACCATTGTCGAGCGTCTCCAGGATCGCGATGCGTTCCAGGTTGCTCTCGAGACGGTCGGCGATCTTGTTCAAGATGTTCGCTCGCTCGGTGGGCGAGGTCTTGCCCCAGGCCGGCGCCGCAGCGTGTGCGGCATCGAGCGCGCGCTCGATGTCTTCGGCCGTGCTACGAGGTATCTCGCACAGCGCCTTGCCGGTGATGGGGCTCGGATTCGAGAAGTATTGACCGCGTACGGGCGGACGAAACTCACCGCCGATGAAGTTGCCGTAGCGGGGTTTGATCTCGACTCTGGACACGGCGTCTTGCACGCTCGAAGGAATGCTCATGCGGGTCTCCTCGGCTCGGGTTTGCAGACTGCGCGAGGGGG
>Ga0190269_10000555_pt1 | contig 19022 bp, 13 predicted proteins | sample Popmic249IS_FD_133749 | JGI IMG/M metagenome (GOLD analysis project Ga0190269, IMG submission 133749) | Populus adjacent soil microbial communities from riparian zone of Blue River, Arizona, USA - 249 IS | ecosystem: Environmental > Terrestrial > Soil > Riparian zone | place: USA: Arizona... | reverse complement strand
GCGCCCAAGAACGTGCTGTCGTTCGCGATGTCATTGACGACCGCGGGCTTGCCAAGGCTCAGCTGCGTCGTGCTCGGATGCTCCCAAGCGTGCGCGTCGCGCGCTCTCTTCACGACCTCGGCGACGTAGCTGGCCGGCTCGCCCCACTGCGCGATGATGTCGATTCCTTGCGGCGGCCAATCGATCAGGCCGACATACGCCAAGCGCGCCATGCCTTGCTCCACCGTGATGCGACAGGCCGCGGCGTACAGCTCTTGCGGATCGCTGATGCGCGCGATCGCCTCGTTCACCCTGCTCGATACGGAGTACAAGCGTGCGAGCTGTTGCGCGCGGTCGCGACTGGCTTGCAGCGCGCGATGCTCGCGGTCCTGCGCGATCGCAAGCGCTGCGATGTGCGTCGCCGCCGTCACCCACTCGCGCTCGGTAGCGTTGGGCAGCCTCGGCTCGCGGTAATACATCGCAAATGTCCCGAGCACATCGCCGTGCGGAGACAAGATGGGCGTAGACCAGCTCGCGCGCAGCCCGTGCGCTGCCGCGAGCGTGCGATACTTCGCCCAGTTCGGATGCGTGAGAATGTCCGCGATGGCGACAGGCTCGCCGGAGAACGCAGCCGCGCCACACGAGCCTTCCAGCGGGCCGATGCGAGCGCCCTCGAGCGCTGCCAAGTAATCCGCAGGCAAGTGCGGCGCTGCTCCCGTGTGGAGCGTCTGTTCTGTCGGATCCAGCAGCAGGATCGAGCACAACATATCGGGCGCGTGCTGTTCGACCAACAACACTGCGCTGTTGAGGATCTCCTGCAACGGCCGACCGGAAGCTGTCAGCTTGAGCAATGCACGCTCGGCCGAATGATTGGATGACACGGGTACCTGCGTGCGAGGCTAATCCTATCCGCTTACCAATTGCACACGGGTTTTCGGCGGTGGAATTGAGCTAGCGCAGAGTGCAAAGCGCAGAGCTTGCGTCAGGACGCGACTACTTCTTCGGTTGCGCGAAGGTGAGCACGTTCCCGTCCGGGTCGGCAACTTGGGCGAGCGAGTAGGGACCCGTGGTCACGTCGAGCCGCTTCAGCTCGATTCCGCGGGTTCTCGTCTCTTCGATGGCCTCGTCGAGATCGCCGAGTCCGACTGTCAGCATGGATCGACCCGCACGCGTTGGGTCGAGCACCAGCTGCACGCCACCGCCTTGCGTGAGTCGCCACTCTGCGGCTTCCTTCATCGGCCGATCATCGACCTTGCGGCCGAAGAGCTTGCTGTACCACGCGATGGCTCGTTCGATATCTGCCACCGCGATCGCGCCAAGGATGTTTTGTGTTTGCATGATCAGTGTCCTTTCTTGCTGTTCTCGACAAGTGTCACGAGCTTCTCCAAAGCGTCAGTCCAACCGCTCGCATGACTGTCCGCCGAGGTTTGATCGGGAAGTTGCGAATGGGTCAGCGTCAGCAGCGTGTCTTCACCGTCTGCACGCACGACGATCGTGATCAACGTCTCGGAGCGGTCGAGTGGCTCACCAGGGGGAGCTTCGTTCCAGCGCCAGCTCATCACGATGCGTTCATCTTTCACGATCTCGCGGTACTCACCGTCTGCTCCATAGTCGCCGCCATCCAGCTTGCGCATGCGGAAGCGATAGGCTCCGCCGATCCGCACGTCGGCTTCGAAGGTGGTTACGATGAAGCCACGCGGGCCCAACCACTGGCGTAGCTCGTCGGGATCGACCAAGAGCTCGAACACCAAGGAGACCGGCGCGGCGATGCGACGTTCGAGTACGAGCTTGGCAGGACCATCTGTCATGTGCGTTTTGCCTTTCTCTTCTTGGCAGCGGCCCTGAGCTCCAGGCGATCCAAGCTGTCCGACCAAAAGGTCGCGTGACGATCGAGCCACAGCGCCGCAGCTTCCAGCGGCTGCGGGGTCAAACGGAAAGTGACGACCCGGCCCTCCTTCGTGCGCAAGACGATCCCAGCCTCAGACAGCAGGTCGAGGTGCTTCATGACCGCGGGCAGAGAGATCGCAAAAGGCGCGGCGAGCTCGCTCATCGAGAGCGCCCCGTCGCGCTGAAGACGCGCGATCAGCGCTCTGCGCGTGGGGTCGGAGAGCGCACCAAATGTACGACTGAGGCGTTCCTGTTGAAGGTTAACCATCTGGTAAAGTAATTAGACGCGCGACTACAGCTGTCAAGAGCCACTCTGCGTTCGAAAACGTTAGCTCTCCAGATGGGCGCGCTGGCGTAAGTCGACCGCCAGCGTCTGGGCCGAGGCGGGCGATGAGGCTGGATGGGATGCGCTGCGCTTCTGCGCGCGTTCTTCGAGCGCGCTCACCCACCAGGCGGCGAGCTCTTCGTCGCTCCAACGGCGCACTGGCAATGCGCGCAGTCGAGCCAGGAGCGCTTGCGCGCTGGGCGGACGCTCTGCGGGGTCCTTCGCGAGTAGCTGCAGCACGAGGGCTTCCAGCTCACTCGGGATCGCGTGGCTGCAGCGCGTGCTCGGAGGTGCCGGCTGGCTGTACAAGTGATGCCCGCAGATCTCGACGAGCGACCGCCCGTCGAACACCAGCACTCCCGTCAGGAGAAAGTATGCGACTGCGCCGAGCGCATACAGGTCGCTCCGTCCATCGACGGTCTCCGGGCGCGCGATCTGCTCGGGTGACAAGTACAACGGCGTGCCGACGATCGTCTGCACGCCGCTGACAGCGGCAGAGGTCGCATCGTTGCGTACGCTCTTGACCAAGCCGAAGTCCACAACCTTCGCGAAGCCGGGTAGGCCGCCGCGCTCGCACAGGATCACGTTCGCCGGCTTGATGTCGCGGTGGATCAGGCCGAGCGCGTGTGCTTCGCTGAGCGCGCCTGCCACCTGCTCTAAGATCCGAACCACGCAGCTCGCAGGTTGCGCGCCCGAGGTCTCGACGAGCTGCTGTAAGTCGAGACCTTCTAACAGTTCCATCGCATAGTAGAATACGCCCTCCGGCGTGCGCCCATAGTCATAGATCGCCACTGTGTGCGGATGCGTTAGCCGACTCGTCAGTTTGACTTCGCGCTCGAAGCGGCGCAGCTCGTGCTCATCGGCGTGCTCCGACGCCAAGACCTTGATCGCAGTGGGCCGGCGCAACAAGCCATGCCGCGCGCGATAGACCGCGCCCATCCCACCTTGACCGATCTTCCGCTCGAGCACGTATTGTCCGATGCGCGTGGCTTCCACGACCTTCTTGCGCAACCCGAAGATCGTGTACGAGACGATGGTAGAAACAGCCGTGCTGGCCAGCATCCAAGCGAACACCGGCGCCGTGTAGATAAAGCTCGGAGGCAGCGTCGGATCTCCGTGCTTGTCGTAGAACCAGTACGTCCACCCGATCACCGGCAGAAAACCGAGCACCGAGAGCACCAGCGTTCGGCGCGCCGTGCTCGGCACCAACACGGCGCGTGCGACGATCACGTGCGAGACCAGCTGCAAAAGCAGCAGCTCCGGTCTCATGTGCGGCGACAGCTCCGCGAACGCGACCATCGGCGCGTATGCAGGCGCGATCGCGAAGAGGGCATCGATCGTCTGCAGCTCGAGCTGCGAGCGCGTCACCTTGCGAAGGCGCAAGATGACCAGCACAAACGCGGCGAGCATTCCGAGCTGCAGCGAGATCAGCTGCGTGCCCATCAGGCTGTCCACCTCGCGCGGCGCCTTTAACCGCACGAGGCGCACGAACACGTGCAGGCCCACCGTGATCAGCGCGAACAGCTTCGACAACAAGAGCAGCCGCCGCTGCAAGAACGCCTGCGCCGACTCAGAATCGAGCGGCGCCGCTGCCAGCGTCTTCAAGATGAAAGAATCTGTTGTGACCTGTTCGATGCGCCTGGATAGCCCGAGGCCCCGTCGACTGGCAAGTCTGCCACGCCTACCGGTCTCAGAACGTCCGCGGCGACTCCTCGCGCTTTGTGCCTGGCGCGCTACATCAACCTGACAGTCAGCGCGACTGCTGCGATGCGCTCGACTTCAGCGTAGTCCGGCGTGGAAAGCTCCTCACCGAACACATCTACATCGAGCTCCTCGTACTCGACCTGCGCGATGCGTTTGTGCTGTGCCAGGATGGGCTCCACGCTCTCGTAGAACTTGTCGATGCCAGCGACGATAGGGGCGCCTGTGTAGAGCAGCAGCGATCCGGAGGCGGCAAGGCGTGGCAGCGCTTCGCGCACGATGCGGACGCTGAGCTCTTCGCCGTAGCTGCCGCCGCCGTCCCGATAGGTGCGGCCGGCCTGATCGCGCATGTACGGCGGATTGGCGACGATGAGGTCGAGCTCTCCGTTCACGCTTTGTAGGATATCGCTGTGGATGAGCTCCACTTCTACGCCTGCGAGCGCAGCGTTGACGCGCGCGAAGCTGAGCGCGCGCAGATTCGTGTCCGACAGCACGAGCCGCTGCGGCTTTTGTTCGCTCAAGAGGAGACCGCCGGCGCCTGTGCCGCAGCCGAGGTCGACGATGTTTCGTGCTGCACGCGCGGCCCGCGCGATGAATGCGGCGAAGCGGTAAGTGTCTGGTCCGAAGAACACGGCATGTTCGTCGTGCGTCGGAAATCCCGAATGTGCGATCAAGCGCGGTCCCAGCGTCGAGAAACGGACGGTCGAGCGCAATTTGTCCGCGTGCGGCTCCAGCAGCTGCGCGCGCTCCAAACAAGCAAGCACGCTCGCGCTCACGAGGCCCGGCTCGAACGGCAAGTTCCAGCCGAACACGTCCCGCAGACCTGTCGCCGCTCTGGACGCCCGCGCCAGGACCCGCTCGTGCGATGCGGGGGTGATGGTGACGAACTTGTAGTCCCGTTGCTGCAGCTCACGCCCCAACTGGATGAGCGCGTCTATTTGTGTATCCGAGAGCTCTGTCATGATGACCTGGCGCTCTGCTTACCATGCCCGGGCCATCAACGCGGTCCGGAATGGTGGGCAGCGAACGTACGTGCTCCTCCTGATCACGAGCGCGCGAGCAATTCGCTTCAACCTTGGGACCGGTTCGTTCGTCCATATGGCTCGTAACCTGGAGGACACTGAAGATGCAGCGGGTTTCTTTGCTCATGGTGGTGGGGTCGGTTCTGGTCGGCGCCTGTAGTAGCGAGGTGGACACCGAGGTCCTGCCGTACGCCGCGAACCTGACGACAGTGATCGGGGGCGACGAGCAAGCTGACGACGACGCCAAAGCTCGCTACAGCGTAGTGGCTACGCCTGACGCCGATGGCTGCATCGACGAAGCTGGCGATGAGTGCCTCAGGCCGCAAGAAGAATGCGGTGATGATGGGGCCGCCGATCTGTTGGTCGACAAAAAGGGTAGGGCGCTCACCACGTTGTGTTACCCGACCAGCGGCGTCGCGATCGAGAACATCGAAGGCGATCTCTCCAAGGTCGGAAACAACACGGTGTTCGTGCTCGACGACACGGACGACGAAGCGGATGTGACTGGCAATGTCACGCTCGATGGCAACAACGTCACGTTGTACGGCCGCGGTCCCGACGTCTCTGTGATCGGTGGCGATCTGCACATCGACAAGAACAACGCGCGCGTGCGCGGCGTTCGCATCGAGGGCAATGTTGTGATCGACAAGAACAATCCTTCGCTCGTAGACTGCGTGATCGAAGGTGATCTGACGATTCACGGCAACAACGTCGCCGTCGCATTGTGTGAGGTTTGGGGCAAGGTGACGGTGGACGGCAACAACGCGTACCTCGTCGAGAATCGGTTCGCGAGCGCGCCGGCAATCACTGGGCAGAACACCGGGTGCAACGGCAACGTAGCCTTTGAAGACGCCGATGACGACGCAGCCATCAGCGACGAAGAGCTCGGCGCCGCGATCGAGTGTTCGAGCAGCGAAACCGACTGACTCGACCGATAAGATTCGAGCTTGAGAGGCGATGCTGACGCAGGTCGGCATCGCCTTTCTTTTTTACCTCTACTCGTCGTCGCCGACAGCTGCGCGGATGCGCGGCGCGCCGTTGGTGTTGGCCGGTGGCCGGGCCCTGCGTGGCAGCTCGTCCTCTTGATCGTTCACCGTGAAGAAGCGCACGAGCTCTGCCATGTTGCGGGCTTGCTCGGACATCGACTCGGCAGCCGCAGTGGCTTCCTCTACCATCGCGGCGTTCTGCTGGATGTTCTTGTCGATCTGCGCAACGGCGAGGTTGATCTGATCGATGCCCGAGGCCTGTTGCTCGCTCGCGGAGTCGATCTCACCGATGATCTCGTTGACCTTCTTCACCGAGCTCACGATCTCAGCGAGCGTGGTACCTGAGCGATGAACGAGCGCGGCGCCGTGCTCGACCCGCTCGCGGCTGTCGAGGATCAAGGACTTGATCTCCTTCGCCGCAGAACCGCTGCGCTGCGCGAGTGTACGCACCTCGGACGCCACGACTGCGAAGCCGCGCCCTTGATCTCCAGCGCGCGCAGCCTCGACCGCCGCGTTGAGCGCGAGCATGTTGGTCTGGAACGCGATCTGCTCGATGACGCTGATAATGTCTGCGACCTTCCTCGACGACTCGGTGATCCCGGCCATCGCGGAGACCGCGGAGCTTACCTCTGCACCACCCTTCTCGGCGGCATCGCGCGCGTCTGCCGCGAGCTGGTGGGCGAGGGTGGCGTTACTCGCGTTCTGCTTCACTGTCGCCGTCAGCTGCTCGAGACTGGAGGCCGTCTCCTCCAGCGAAGACGACTGCTCCTGCGTGCGCGTGTTGAGGTTCGAGTTGCCCTCGGCGATGTCTCCGGAAGCAGCCCGGATCGCCGAGACCGACTCGTTGATCTGAGAGACGAGAGCGGCCAGCGTGTCAAGCGTCGAATTCAGCTTGTTTTGCAGCTCCGCATGCTCCGCCGCGAACTTGCCTTCCATCTTGACTGTTAGGTTGCCGCGCGACAGCGCATCGATCACCTTTGTCAGCTGAATGTAAGCTTGCTTCTGCTGCGTGATCTCAGTTGCGAACTTGATCACTTTGACCGGCTTGCCATTCAGATCGAGGATGGGGTTGTAGGAGGCCTGGATCCACACCTCGCGTCCGCCCTTGCCGACGCGGCGGAACTCGCCTGCCTGGTACTGGCCATCGGCCAGGTTCTTCCAGAAGCGCTGATACTCGGGGCTGCGGGCGACGCTCGGCTCCACGAACATGCTGTGGTGCTTGCCCTGGATCTCGGGGAGCGTGTAGCCGAGCGCGTTCAAGAAGTTGTCGTTGGCGGTCAGGATCGTCCCGTCCAGCGCAAACTCGATGACCGCTTGTGACTTGCTGATCGCTGCGATCTGGCCGGCGAGGTCTGTGTTCCTCAGCTTCTGCCCTGTGACGTCTGTCGCGAACTTCACGACCTTGAAAGGCTTGCCATCAGGGCCCAGGATCGGATTGTACGACGCTTGGATCCACACCTCGCGGCTACCTTTGCCGAAGCGCTTGTACTCGCCACGCGAATAGCGGCCCTCCTTGAGCTGCTGCCAAAACTGCTGGTACTCCGGGCTGCGCGCATACTCCGGGTCTACAAACATGCTGTGATGCTTGCCCTTGATCTCGTCCAGCGAATAGCCAAGGGCGTCGAGGAAGTTCTGGTTGGCGTTCAAGATCGTGCCGTCCAGCGCGAGCTCGATCACCGCTTGTGACTTGCCGATCGCGGCGAGCTGGCCGGCGGAGTCTGCGCTCGCGAGCTTGTCTTCCGCTGACTCTGCAGCTTCAACCGCTTCGTGGCGCGGCGGTTGTGGTTTGCGCGCACGTGTTGCAGCTCGTCCACGCTTGCCTGATGCGCCAGATCTCATCACTGCCTCCAGCACGAATGATCGCTGACGCGACGCACATCGCCAAGCAGCACGACCAGTGTTTATTCATCGCAGGCAACCTACTTCGCCGCTGACGGCGTCAGGTTTCCGCTGACGCCTTCTGCCCGGAGTACCTCGCACTCGGTGCCCTAGGCAGTGGCGCGCTGCGCTGTGGCAGCCATGGTGCGCTCGAATGCGCTGCGACGCATGCTGGCGAAGCCGAGAGCGGCATACACAACCGTGTGGACGAGCAGCGGCAAAGTATCGGCAGGCAACGCTGCATGCGAGTTGTTGAGATGAGCGCCGATGTGAGCCAAGACCGCGATCAGCAAGCTGCCTTGCGCGTTGCGATACAAGAACGTGAAGAACAGACTGCCGCCGACGAAGAACAGCAGCATCACGAGCCCGAGCGACAGCGGGATCCCGACTGCCAAAAACATCGGGATGTGCCAGACCGTCCACAGCGCACCGAGCAGGCAGCTGCCCACGAATGCGCCGTATTTCTCGATCAAGCGAGGCAGCGCATAGCCGCGCCAACCGGTCTCCTCCGCGACCGAAACGACCAGCGCGACGACGAGCTGCGGAGCGCCGGGCAGGTAGTGCCACGCCCCGTCGTAACCTGCGAAGCGCAGCAGGCCGAGCCCCAGCGATAGCAGCGCGGCCGGCAGGAACAACGCCACGAGCGCCCAGCGCAGCGGAACGCGCAAGTCGACGAGACCCCCGAACAGCGCGCGCACGCCCGGCCATCCTTGCGTCCGGTGAGTCAAAAAGGTCGCCGCGACGAGCGGTCCGAAGATCCCGAAGGTCGCGACTGGCAGGTACGCGTTCGGGTCACCCGGGAGCAGGCCCAAACGCGCGAGCGCTGCTGGCAGCTGCAGGCTAAACGTGAACGCAAAGGCGAACAGGAAGAACCCAGCGGTATTGCCACGTTGGCGCATGGGTAGTCAGACAGCGGACAAGCACAGAAGTTCCAGCCATGGGTCTGCCTTGCCCGCTCACGCCCGAAGCTGCTACGTTTTTTCTCTGACTCCGGTCCGCGGGCGTACGCCGAGTCAGCATGTGTTCTATACGCTGAGGTGCCGTCCGTGCTTCGGTTAGAGAAGCTTCGAGCGCTATTGTTAGCGCGTCCCCGCCGCAGTTCGTTCGTGGGCGGTCGTGCGCTCATCGAATATCGCGACGTCCCTGACGAGTGTCTGCCCGCGCTCGGCTTCGCGCTGCGCGACGCGATCGCCGCGTACCCCGCGATCGAGTGGGTGGATGTGAATCTGCGGCTGCGGCGTGTGGTAATTGCCGCTGATGGCGGCATGATCTCGCTCCCGGATCTGGTCACGCTCGTCGAGCAAGCTGAAGAGTCCGCGCGCAACGCGGCGGTGGTGATCGGTCAGCGTCGCGCGCCAGTGACCGAGCACCAGCTGCCGGACGACGAGCTCGAGCTGACGCAGCTCTTCGTCGAGCTGTGTGCCGACCTCGCAGGACTGGGCTGGGGCCTGCTCCTGCGCCCCGTGCCGTTCGTGCCGAAGCGTCTGGGTAGCGGCGCGGTGTTGCTGCTGAGCCTCGTGCAAACGTCGCCGAAGCTGCGGCGCGCGCTCGACGCGCGGCTCGGGGCCCCCCGCACGGACCTCTTGCTCAACTTGCTCCTGGCGCAAGCCCAGTCGCTGTCGCAGCGCCCGCTGAGCTCGCTCGTCGACATCGCTCGCCGAGGCCTCGAGCTGCGCGAGCTGTCGGCGCGTCAGCGCGTGTTCGAAGAGCTGCGCGCGCGAATGTTCGAGCAGCCTGCGCCGCCTGAGCCGCAGACGTCGGACGCACTGCGTGAGCGTGCTGCACCGCTCGCGGAAGGTCCGATCGAGGCGCACCTTCGCCGCTCACGGCGGCATACGACGGCTGCGTTTGCGGCGAGCTTGCTCTCGTCGCGCTCGATCGGCCGCGCCACGGCTGCCTGGTTTGGCGCGCTGCCCGTGCCAGCGCGGCTCGGTCAAGAGGCATTTGGTGCCGCTGTGAGTGGCCTGCTTTCGCAGCGCGGCATGCTGGTCTTGAACACCGCCGTGCTCCGCCTGCTCGATCGCGTGGACACGCTGGTGATCGATCGCGCGCTCCTCTCGCAGACGCGGCTCAGCCTGGGTTTGATCACGCCCTGGGGTAGCAAGCGCAGCGCCGATGACTTGCGCGGACACGCGCACGCGCTGTTCGATCCGCAAGAGCCGCTGGCGCGACGCGCGCACGCCGGCTATCAGCTCGCGCCGCTCGCGCGCAGCGCGTTCGCAAAAGACCCAGAGGTGCTCGAACGCGCGCGCGGGCTGGAGGAGCGCGGCTCGCTCGTGCTCGTGTTGTCCGCGGTGAACGGGGCGCGCGATGCGGCGCACGCACATCTTCCAGGTGGACAGCTGCTCGCGCTGGTCGAGCTGCGGATCGCGGCACATCCCGGCGGCGAGCTGCTGGTCGAGCTGGCGCGGCACGCGGACCTGCACGTCGTGCTGTGCACCGATGCCGAGCCTGCGAGCTTGGCCAAAGTCGAAGGCGTCGAGCTCGTCGCGCAGAGCCAGATCGTGCCGGCCATTCGCGCGCTGCAGCGCCGTGGACGCAGCGTGTGCTTGATGGCCGCTGGCGACTCGCCGGGCCTGGCCGTGGCGGACTGTGCCCTCGCGGTGTTGCGCGAAGGCGGGGCACCGCCCCTCTCTGCACACATCTTGTGCAGTGAGTCGGTCGAGGATTGTCTGCTCGTGCTGCGCGCGATCCTGATCGCGCGGCGTGTGAGTGAGCAGAGCGTGCGTGTCTCGGTCGCGACCGCCGTATCCAACACGCTGATCTCCGCGAGCGCACAGCGTCGTGCCGCTCGCAGCGTCGCGCTCATGTCGAGCGTCTCGAGCCTCGCGGCCATGGCCAACGCGCTGCGCAAGACCGCGCAGCTTCGAGCTGCGGAGAGCCAGCCCGCCGACACCACGCCGTTTCACGCGCTCGAGCCGAGCGCGGTGCTCGCGCGTTTGCGCAGCGCGCACACTGGCTTGAGTCACGCCGAAGCCGCCCGGCGCGCACGCGAGCTGCAGCGCGATCCGAGCTTGGCTCGCGAGCTCCTCGCCGCCGTGCGCAGCGAGCTCGATAACCCCTTTACGCCTTTTCTCGTGGCAGGTGCCGGGCTCTCCGCGCTCGTGGGATCGCGCGTCGACGCCGGCCTCGTGGGCATCACGGGCCTGCTCGGTGCGCTGCTCGCGGGTGGCCAGCGCGTGCGCACACAGCGCGCGCTGCGCCGTATCGTGCGGCCCTCGCAGAACCTCGTGAGCGTGCTGCGCCAGGGCAAAAAGCACATGCTGGCCGAGAACGAAGTTGTGATCGGCGATGTGATCCTGCTGCGGGCCGGTGAAGTCGTGCCCGCGGATTGCCGCATCTTGGAGAGCGCGGATCTCGAAGTGGACGGCGCGAGCTTGACCGGTGAGGCGCTGCCGAACGCAAAGGCCGCCGCTGCCAGCTTCGAGGCCAGCTTAGCCGACCGCACCTCGATGCTGTATGCAGGCACAAGCGTCGTCGCGGGCCGCGCCAAGGCTGTAGCTGTTGCGATCGGCCAGCAGGTCGAGGCGCTGCGCGGGTCGAACGTGCGTGAGACGCGCCGCCGCGACAGCGGTGTGGAAGCGCGCTTGCGCCAGCTCACCGAGCTGACCCTGCCGGTGGCGAGCGTGGGCGCAGTGGCTGTGATGATCTCGGGCATGCTGCGTGGGCGCAAGCCGGACGAGCTGATCGCGAGCAGCATCAGCCTGGGTGTGGCAGCGCTACCGGAAGGCCTGCCGCTCCTAGCGACGGCCGCGCAGCTCGCGACGGCGCAGCGCTTGACGCGTCACGGCGCGCTCGTGCGCAACGCCAAATGCATCGAGGCGCTGGGCCGCGTGGATGTGGTCTGCATCGACAAGACGGGCACGCTCACCGAAGGCCTGATCGAGCTCGGCACGGTCGCCTGTGCGGGCGAGCCCGAGCGCGAGCTGCACGCGCTCGATGCCGCTGGGCGCGGCGTGCTCGCTGCTGCATTGCGCGCCACGCCAGCGGGCGAGCACGGCAACACCACCGATGCGGCGACCGCACGCGCAGCGCAGCGCGAAGGGGTGAATCGAAGTGACGGCGCAGCAGGTTTCCAGCTTCATACCGACTTCCCGTTCGCTTCGGAGCACGGCTATCACGCGGTGGTCGCGCGCACCGAAGATGCGGCGCTGCTCACGCTCAAGGGCGCTGTCGAGCGCGTGCTACCGTTCTGTCACGAGCAAGTGTCAGAGGGAAAGCGCTTGCCGCTCGACGCTGCAGCCCGCGCAACGATCCTCGCGCAAGTCACCGCGCTCGCCAGTCAGGGTTTGCGCGTGCTCGCAGTCGCTGAGCGCCGCGGCGACGATGTGTCTGTGCTGTCGCCGATCGCACCCGAGCGCCTGTGCTTCCTCGGACTTCTGGGCTTCCGCGATCCAGTGCGCGCGAACGCCAAAGCGGCCGTCGACAAGCTGCGCCAGGCGGGTGTGCGCGTGGTGATGTTGACCGGTGATCACGTGGAGACCGCGCGCAGCATCGCGCGCGAGGTCAGCCTGCTCGATCAAGGCGAGGTCTTCACGGGCGGAGAGCTCGCGGATCTCGACGATGAAGAGCTGACAGGCTACGTGGACGAAGTCGCGCTGTGCGCGCGCGTGACACCTGCGCAGAAGGTCCGCATCGTGCGCGCGCTGCAGGAGCGCGGTCACGTGGTGGTGATGGTCGGCGACGGTGCGAACGACGCGCCAGCCATGCGCGAGGCGCAGGTGGGCATCGGCGTGGGACACAACTGCGCTGCCGCGGCGCAAGTCGCAGCGGACATCGTGCTGCCCACAGCCGGAATCGACAGCTTGCTCGAAGGCATCTTGGATGCGCGCGGCATGTGGCTCTCGATCCGCGATGCCGTCTCGATCCTGTTGGGCGGTAACTTGGGCGAGATCGCGTTCACCAGTGTCGCTGGCCTTTTCAGCGGGCGACCGCCGCTCAATCCGCGCCAGCTCTTGCTCGTAAACTTGCTCACGGACGTGGCGCCGGCGATGGCCGTCGCGATGCGCACGCCGCCGAGCGAGCTGTTCGAGCAGCTGCGGCACGAGAAGGTGGAAGACTTGCTCGGGCAGCCGCTCGATCACGCGATCCTGGTGCGCGCGCTCAGCACGGCGCTCGGTGCCGGCTGGGCATGGAGCGTGGGCCGGATCATCAGCTCCGAGCGGCGCGCCAGCACGATGGCGCTGACAGCGCTCGTGGGCTCGCAGCTCGGGCAGACCCTGGGCGCACGGGGCGCGGACCGCAGCGTGCTCGTGACCAGCTTGAGCTCGGCGCTCTTGCTCACCGCGATCATCCAAACGCCTGGGCTCAGCCACTTCTTCGGGTGCCGCCCGCTCGGCCCGATCGGTTGGAGCATCGCGCTCTCAGCCTCGACCGGCGCGACCCTGGGCGGTGCGATCTGGACCCGCGTCGAAGCGCGCGTGTTGGAGCTGCTGAAAGAGCTGTGGCAGCGCAGCGAAGCCGCACGCACCGCAGCCGAGAGCGGCGATGCCGATGGCGCTGCGCAGCAGCCGCTCACAGCGGCAGATCTCCTGCGCCCGTTCATCGGGGCAGTCGCGCGCCTATAGCTCGCGCCACAGCGTCATCACGGTCACGCCGGCTGCGAACGAGGCGAGGCCGAACACCACGAGCATGCCGAGCGGCTGCACGAGCTCACTCCAGGTAAACGCGCGCCAGGTGGCGCCTTCCAGCGCCCAGACGCCCCACTTCACCGGGCTCACGTTGCTGAGGCGCAGCAACCAATCGGGCATCACCGAAGGTGGCACCATCGCGCCGCCGATCATCGCGAGTACGATCAAGCTCGACCAGCCTGCACCGGAGACGGCTTGCTCCGTCCGACCGAGCACCGAGAGCGACATCATGAGGCCGGTGAAGCACAAGGTGCATGCGAGCAACACCGCGAGATATTTGAGCGGGTCTGTGACCGTCACCCCGAACGCGAGCGCCGACACGGCCGTGAGCACGCCCAGGTCGACAAGACAGGTCAGCGCGCACGCCAGGCTCTTGCCGCCGAGGATCGTAAGCCGCGAGATCGGCGCCGCTCGCAGCCGCAACAGCGTACCGGTGGTGCGCTCCGCGACGAGCGCGATCGCAAACGTCGCGACGCAACCGATCAAGCCCCAGATCAACATGCTCGGCAGCACGATCTCGTAGCCTGAGCGCGGCCCCGCAGCTTCCGCCTCGATGCGCATCGTCACGATCTCCGGCAGCCCCGGTGTCTTCGGCATGAACGCGGACTGCACGAGCCCGCGCAGCATCGCCCCCTGCGCCTGCTGCGTGGGGTCCACGCCGAGCTCGATGTCTGCCGCAGGATCCTCCGATACCCGCACAAACGCGGTCGCTTCTCCGCGCTGCACCGCGCGCCTCGCTTCCGTCAGCGACTGGTGCCGAGTCGCAAGGCCCGCCTCCCGCAGCGCCTCTTCGATCTTCTCAGCGATCGGCTGCTCGGACTCGAACACCAGCGCCACCGTCATGGGCGCGACATCGGCATCCACACCGGCCTTCATGATCGAGCCAAAGAACAGGGCAAACCCGACAGGAAACAAGAACACCCAAAACAGCGCCATACGGTCCCGCAGCAGAAGCCGCAGATCCTTGCGCGCAATCAAAACCATAGCGCGCAACGTCAAATCACCGTCTCGGGATGTGAGGGCAGGGCGGTAGACAAAGCAGAACGCGTATAACCCGCTAGCGCACGCAGGCAAAGCGCCGAATGACGCTACCTCAGCACGTTACGTATTCTGCGCCTCGAGATCGGCGCGAGCGCTGTCCGCAACCCGAGCGCTGGCGCCGGTCAACGGAGCTGAGCAGCCAACGGCTGCAGCATGGAGCGCGTGCGATGCCGTAGGTGCATCGGTAGCCGCTCACAGCTGCAGCTACATGCACTCGGCCGCGCATCTGGTTTGGAAGCAGGTGGTTTGTTGTTGGAATGCGCCCAGCCCGGAGGAGTGGGTATCCATGTCTTCTCGGCATGCTGCTTGGCAGTTGGTGCCGGGTTGGCAGGTTGCGTAGCACCCGGTGATCGCTTTGCATTCGCTGTTCTGGGCGCACTGGATCGCGGGGGCTGCGCAGGACTCGCAGCGGCAGCGTGAGCACGCGTCTGCGTCCGCGCCTGCTCCGAACATGCATGTTGTTACCTCTTGCTCGCTCGGCTTGGGGAAGCCACCTGCTTCGTGTGCTGGATGGCCGACTTCTTCGGCATCTTTCCAGACGATGACGCAGTTCTGGTTGCGGAACGTGTTGCCGTCTGTCTCCCAGATCGTTCCGAACAAGATGCACATCTCGTCGCTCGCGCTCGTGCCGAAGTTGAGTGGGCGTGTTGTGTCGTTTCGATAGTCACAGCGGAAGCGCAGGCCTTCCCCTTCTTTCATCACGAACGGCTCGTCGAACTTGAAGAACGTGTCGTGCTGCCAGTCATGGCTCGTCCAGATCTCTTCGCCATCGCGCTCGCCACCCGAGAACCACACCGCGAAGTCGGTGCCCCAGCGATGTGTGTGCCGCGTGAGATCAGAGATCACGACGTCATCACGAAAGTGACACTCGCCCACGAAGGAGCCGTCCGAGCCGGGCGGCGTCGCGATCGTGTAGTTCGAAAAGCTGAAGCCCTTTGCTGTGTGATCGATCGACTCTTTGTCCGTGAAGTGCATGTTGAACGCGCTGCGTGCCTGGATCGGCTCCGCGCGCGTGTTGAGATAGTGGTAGTCGAACACGATGTATTGACCGCCCGTGTACTCGCGACCGACACGCTCGGGCATCACGACCTCGGTATACGGCTGCTGCGTTCCACCGACGCTCGCGAAGCTGTCGTTTCCGAACGCGTTCTCCGCGCTGAAGCACGGCACTTTGTTGCCGACACCCAGCGCCTTGATCCGCTCTTCAGCCACGCTGCCCGGCACGGCAGCAGATACGATCAAGTGATGGCTCCCGAGCTCGTTCGCAAACTCGAACGACTTGGCGATGTACTTGGTGTCAGCGCCCCCGGGCAGCTGGCCAACCTCGCAATACTCCAGATCTTCACCAGGCCCGATCTCTGCGCCGACGCTTCGCAGCTGCAGACCATCCTCCGGCGTCTTTAGTCCGAGATAGCTGACCTCCCCAGGAACCTCGCTCCGCTCAGCTGGTTCAGCCCGATCATCGGAGGCGCAACCGCTCGTGAGAGCGAGACATGCACAGCACGTGACAAACGTCTGGAACCGCTTACCCATGGAAGACCCCCGCAATGGTTGTGAGCTCGCGCAGCTCAGCGACTGTGGTCGCTGCAGCCACGCGCGGCTGTTGCAACCATCACTCCGGGTACGCTTTGTCATATTTGTTCTGGGATCGGCGGTCGCAGCTAAAAAGCGCTCGCTCCATGCGACTGATTTGCAGTATCAGTAGCTAATGTGCGCTTTTTCACGCGATTTCGTCTCGGGTTTGAGCCAGCTCGCGCTGCTCGGTATGTTCGCTTGCGGCGCAGACAACGACCCCCGCGCCGTCAGCGGTGACGGGGGCGTCCATGATGTCGATGCGAGCGCGCCCGCGGTGATGGTCGCGACGCAGGTCATCACGCCCGAGTCGTTCAACTTGTATGTAGGTGCCTACCCGGAGCTGCCGGCTGAGGTCGACCTGTCCACCATGCTCGAAGTCAGCGGCGGCAATGACGCGCGCGCGCACGATGGGCACATCTTCGTATGGAACAGCGACGAAGGCATATACACGCGCTACGACGTCGACGGCAGCTATGCGCTCGTGAACCCGGAGCGAGTGAGCTTTGCGAACCTGGGCGGGACGGGCAACGTCATGACGCACTTCATTTCGAGGACGCGTGCTTACAGCCTGACCCGCGCCAACTTACAAATCATCATCTGGAACCCCAGCACGATGGAGATCATCGGTGAGGTCTCGGCCGAGTCGCTCCTCGACAGTGAGTTTCCGAACCTCGACGTCGGCGAGCCGGTGTTGTTCGACGGCCACGTCGCATGGCCCGTGTTGTGGGCTGACGAAGACAACTTGCGCTTCAAGCGCAGCGTAGGCGTGCTGCTGGCAAAGGCCGACTCCGAACAGCCTGTCGTCGTGCTGCGCGACAGCCGCTGCGGTGGTGGCTGGTCACTGTTCACTGACAGCGCGGGCGACCTGTATGCGACCGGCAACGCATGGTTCGGCTTCGCCCATTTCTTCGGAGACGAAGCAGCGAGCTATCCCAACGACTGTCTACTTCGCGTCAAGAAGGGAAGCCTGCAGTTCGATCCTGACTATTATGTCGACCTCAATAAGATCTCTGACTCGCCCGCTGTGTATTTTACATGGCAAGTGCGTGAACGCAGCTTGTTCGCCGCAGTCTGGGACATAGCTGACGATCCCAAGCAGCTCAAAGATTCCGACGCGTATTGGTCCGCTCAGTTCAGTCGCAAGCTCTTGCTGATCGATGAAGGCAAAGCCACTGAAGTCGCAGAGATCCCCAAGTCAGCTGTATTCAGCACGCTCAACTATCGGCTCGACGACACGCTGTTCATGCTTGTCTCCGAAGGCAGCCCCAGCGAAAGCGGGCGCTCCAGCCTGTATCGCGTGACTGAGTCTGGCGCTGAGCAAGCTTTGACGACCAAGGGACAGCTCTGGTCCATCGGTCGCGTGCGTTGATCTCATCGCGTCTCGTACTCCGCACCATCGATCGTAGGAGGTGCGGAATCAGGTGAGCTGTCTCGGCTTGCTTGCGAGCGACCCGCAACCCAGCGATACGTGATTGTTAGTATCCAGTGGGCGCTCGATTGCAACGACGCTGCGCTGTGTCTATTGTTCACAATGTTTCGGCAGCAACACGCGTTTCAATTTTTACGAATCGTGAATGCTGAAGACAGAATCGCGCTGTAAATCACACGACTCGGCCCGGGCCGGGTAGTGGCGCTCTGATGACGAGGAGCATATTTCCGTTCACGCGAAAGGATCGTGCTGAAGCAGCGCATTTTGGTCTCCAGCGCGCTCGCTGCGCGCCAATGCGCCGCAGCTGAAAAGGCTCACACCCCACGAAATCGGCGCAAACTGCTCAACCCCAAGGGTACGCATCTTTATGCTGAGTCGCCTTACAGTCCTTTGGTCGTGTCTCGCCGTGTTGTGCGTGGGATGCACGCTCGATCGATCGCCCCGGAGACAACCAGGCGCAGATGATGACAGCACGAATGCTGGCAGCTGGAAGCCGAGAGGTGCGAGCGGCTCGGGACGCCGCGTCAGCGCAGAGACCGAAGACACTGCAGACGCAGCCAAGAACACAGTCAACGACGCAGCGCAGCCTGATCCACAAGCAGACGCTGCCCCATCCGGACCCGCAGGCGGAGCGAGCGCAAACGGCAGCAACCCCACTTCGCCCGCGAGCAACGCGCAGGATGCAGCGGCACCTGCCACGCCGAACGCACCGACCGCGGGTGACGTCTCGCCAGCGCCCGAGGATCCGAGCGATCCGAGCACACCGAGCGCAGGCACGGGCGGCGTAGCAGGCGACCAAGCGGGCGGCGGCGCAGGCAGTGCCGGTGCCGCTGGCAGCGGCGGAGAGAACTCGCGGCAGTCTTTGATCGACGCCGCGCTCGAAGCTCTGGGCGGCGGCGAATACCCGTGGCGCAACGGCGGCAGCGATGGCATCGGCTTGAGCGCCGAGTTCGTGAAGAACATCCTGTACTCATTGGTCGCATCAGGAACGTGCTTCCGCGATACGCGAAGCTGCATCCAGGCCTGTTTCGTGATCGCGAGCGATTGCAAACCTTGCGCCGCTGATGCGGAGTGTGCCGACGCGCTGATGCGTGTCTGCGGCCCGCTCGGAACGTGCTCGCCGTAGCGACGCCGCTTGCGTTGCGGCGCCAGCGCTCTGCATCTCGTCCCTGAAGTCGGTGGACGCTCCGGTGTTACCCGCAGCGTGCAATCGGCATCGCCCGCGCTGCGTACGCGAAGAGGGTTTGAATGAAAACGGCTGGACCGTCCACGTCATGGACGATCCAGCCGGCAATCAGACGGCAGCAGGCTCAGCGCGAGCCGGCTTGCACGATCACATCGACGCGCCGATTCAGCCTGCGACCTTCGCTCGTCTCGTTGCTGCCGATCGGATGATCCGCCGCCGCGACCTGGATCGCGATCGCGGCATTGCGGCTGCCGAGCTCACGCAGCTGGTGGGCCACGGTCTCGGCGCGCCGCTGCGCGAGCAGCTGGTTGTCTTTGGTCGTGCCCGAGCTATCTGCGTTGCCTACGACCACCACGGAACGGCGTGCGCGCACCGCCGCCACG
>Ga0190269_10000554_pt1 | contig 19031 bp, 13 predicted proteins | sample Popmic249IS_FD_133749 | JGI IMG/M metagenome (GOLD analysis project Ga0190269, IMG submission 133749) | Populus adjacent soil microbial communities from riparian zone of Blue River, Arizona, USA - 249 IS | ecosystem: Environmental > Terrestrial > Soil > Riparian zone | place: USA: Arizona... | reverse complement strand
GGTCGCAGTACTGACCGGCTGCACACGGCTCGCCGGTGGGTGAGCACGCGACGCAGCGATTGGTCTCTCGATAGCAGACATTCGCGACGGGGAAGCGCGTACAGTCACTGTTTCCTTCGCAACCGACGCAGCTGTTGGTTTGCGTATCGCAGCGCGGCTTACTCGGATCGGTGCAGTGTGAGTCGTTCATGCACGCGACGCAGCGGCCGTCTGCGTTGCACATGGAACGGTCGAACGTACAGTTTTCAGTCCTGCCGGGTAGGCACTCGACGCAACGCTGCTCGTTGTCGCACAGCGGCTGAGCCGCCGGACAACTGGTTGGCAGATCGGCCGTACAGACCACGCAGCGGTTGTCTTTGTTGCACGTGGGCGTCGCACCATCGCAGTGGCGCGCGTCTTCGGGCGTGCATTGCACGCACTTCTGCTGCTCTACATCGCAGGTACTGGTGGCGCCGACGCAAGCGAACTGTTCTTCCGCAGTGCACTGGACACATTGCGGCGTGGCCTTGGTTTCGTCGCAGACCGGTCGGTCGTTGGGACAGGCGCCGTTGCAGGGGAGCGCGGGTGTCATCTGCCCAGCGTCTGGCGTGGGCTCAGGTTCTTGTGGTTCTTGTGGCTCTTGTCGACCGGCGTCACGCGTAGGCTCCGAGCCACTGTCGCTCGCGCCTGCATCGCGTCCACCGCTGTTGCCACTGTTGCCGCTAGTGCCGCTGTTGGCGCCGTTGCCGCCACGAGCTGCAGCGCCCGCCTGTGGACCGCGCGCGCCCGCGGTCGGACCACCGCTACCACTGCTGGGAGCGGCAGCGCTCGCCCCCTGTGCGTTGTTGCCATTGCCAGCCTGATTGGAGGTCGATGTTGCCGAGCCAGCCGTCCTGCCGCCACTGGCGCTCGGCGGAGTGGTGCTCTGTGCTTCAGAGCTCGGCGTAGAGTCTTGTGGGCTCGCCATCGTGCCGTCGGGATTCTCGGCGCCCGTACAGGTGCTACAGAAGTTCGCGTCCTCACGCATGTCGCGACAGCCGCTCGCGCACAACGCCAAGAGCCACGTGATGAGCCCTGCCGCGGCCAGCGGCCGATGGATTCGCGGATGCGACTTCTGAGAGGCTGAAAGAGACGGCATAAAGGCTCCTACGTCAGAATCGTTGCGTGAGATGGAGCTGTGCTCCATCCACCGCGTAGTCCGTTGTCTCTAGTGGCTGGACGATCAGAAAAGTGGTCCCTCCAAGCAGCGACAGCCCTCCGAGCCCGGCGCTGAGATAAAAGTACGGGCCGAGCGTGACACGGTCACTGCACCGACCACCGACGTCGAGCTCACCAGCGCATGTGCCCCTGGTTGCCAGGCCGTAGACAGCATTCGCGATGAGCGGCGCGGCGATGGCGAACAGCACCCCAGCCACCACGTAATTCGTCGTGCTGGGACGATCGCGTGGCGTCGGTTGAGGACGCGTGGGCACGGGCTCGACTCTTTCGTCCGGCTTCGGCGCTGCTTGTGCGAGCGCGAGCTGCGGCTTCGCGACGGGCACGGGCTTCTTCGCCTCGCCGTCGCCATCAGCTTCAGCTTTGTTCAGCTTCAGTGAGAGTCGCGTCTCTGCCATCCCGCGCTCCGGCAGCTCGAGGTACTGCGCGCGCGTCACAAAGCCCGGCGCTTCTACGCTCACCAAGTGGCTGCCTGGAAGCAGCGCAAAGCGCACGGGCGTCGAGCCGGTGAGCGTCTGATCGACGTGCACCGTCGCACCCATGGGGAGCGACTCGATCAGCACGCTGATCTCGTGCGTTTGTTGACTGTCCTCGAGCGCAGCTTGCAGTGCTTTGACAGCGGCTGCCTTCAGCTCTTTGCCAGTCGCGCTGCGCACGTCGACCTCAGCTTGGCCGTAGCCGAGTTGCCTACGCACGTGCACGACCAGCTGCGTCGGCGCGGATGGCCGCTGCCACATCGCGGTGGAGATGACAGCGTCTGCGCGTAGCGTGGCGAGTGCGAGGGCAGGATCACAAGTGGTGGGATCTTTGCAGCCTTCGAGCGCGTGTGACGCGAGTTGGCTGCGAACTTGGTTCGCCGGAAGCACCTTGAAGCCGTGGGCCTTCAAGTGCTCAGCGATAGCGCGCTGGGCTTCGTCAGGCTTCGCGCCGGCTTTCTGCGTGCCAGCACTCGGCAGGAACGCAAACACACTGCCCGCACCGAGCGGTGGCAATGGCTTCGCGGGTGTTGCGCGCTTGTCTGTGGGAGCAGCCGCGGGAGCGCCATCTGCCGCCGCCCGACTGGTGATCACGCTGCACAGACAAAGCCAGGCTGCGAGGCACGCTGATTTGGTCATCCTTCGCATCAGAACACTCCGCGTACCTGCATCAAGAGTCCGCCGCCCGCCGGAGTCCCGAGGTTGAAAGTGGTTTGCTTCGCGTCCGTGTGCAGCGCAGCCCGGATCGCGTAAGCGATGGGAAGACTGATCAGCGGCATACCATGCAGCGCGATCATCGGTCCAAAGATGCCTGACGAATCAGTCCAGTACTGACCGCACACCGTTGGCTCAGTACCGTCTATTGCCATCATGTCCATTTCACTCGACATCATGGGCGCGTCGTTTCCAACGCAATCCGAAGTGGTTGCTGCGACGGCGATACCCGCGCCCACGATGGCCACGCCGAAGCCCCCCGCGACCCAGGCCCATGCGGGAACGCCTTCGTCGTCAGGTGGCCAGAAATAGTCAGAGATGGACAACACCAATGCACCGACGCCGATGGCTGCGAGCGGCGCCGCGGGTTGGATCTCGTTGAACGGTGATTCGCCGCCTTCGAGCTGCATGTTGAGCACTTCGACCTGCTGGTCGTAGCGCAGCGTGTACAAGATCCATCCGGTGGCGAGCCCGGCGACACCTGCGCCTGCGAGCAACGCGCCAGCGACCACGTTCTGATCCGTTTCAGGCTCCACGGGTGTCTGCGGTGGTGGCTCCGGTGGTGTGGGTGGCGGCGGTGGCGCGGACAGTTCGACCGGCGCGGCGGTCACCGCCTGTTGCTGCTGAGGGCGGCGGGCTTGCTTCGGCTGGAGCGCTTTGAGCGCGGCGGCCAATGCCTCTGAGTTGTAGCCTTCGCCGACGCTGTACGAGAGACTCGCGACGTCTCGAGCTTGCGGGCCCGGTGCATGCACATGCACGCGCGGATAGCTCGATCCTTCCACGATCAAGCCGACAACTTTGACAGCGCCGATCGCTTTCGCGATCTGTTCGAGATCTTTGTCCAAGCGCCCCGCGCGGATCGCCGCGGTCTCGTACTGCAGCCACAAGCCGCCGTGGCTGTGCACGACCGCATCGAACGATGGATCGATCTCCAAGCGGTTTTCGCCGGGCTTCAGCTCGATGCTGTGGATGCGGCCTGCGACGCCCGACTGACATTCCAGCTGCACGCGCATCACGCCGGCGCGCACGTCGCTGAAGCTCATCGGGCTCTTGCCAACTTCGATGCCGTTGAGGCGAACGCCGCAGCCGCTGGTGTGCCTGCTTTGCACGAGCAGTGTGGTCGCAGCTTCCTGGCTGAGCTGCAGCTTGGCTTGCTCGAACACGTCGCGCAGCTCGGGCGGGTATGCGCGACCTTCCGGCCTGAACCCTGGGAAGTTGCGCGAGCACTCGAGCATCTGGCGCAGGGCCTGTTGACGCTTGTGATCGCGCTCCCAGAGATACGCGGTCATCAGGCAAGTATCGAAGATCTTGCGGGCACGCGCGGCTTCGCGGTTGAGGTAGTCGCGCGCAGGTCCGCTCAGCGAATACACGCCTTCCATCGCCTGCTGCGCCTGCGGCAGCTCGCCGAGCGCGAGGTGCCGCGCCGCTTGGCCGACGCTCTTGAGTAGCCGCGACATCTCGTCACTGTTGAGCTTTACCGGCTCGGACGAGTGCCGCGATTCGAACAGCTGGGCCGCATCGGCGTTGCCGAGCGCGCTCTGATTGTTGGCGCGCAGCTCGATCTCGAACGGGCTCGTCAGCTGTGTGATGCTGATCTCGCGCGACGGCTGGGCGGTCAGCACCGGCACGAACAACCAGCGCTCGTTGTTGCTAGCGCCGCTGGTCTGCGCCGCGACGGAGCTGGCCGCGAAAGCGTGCCAAAAGCCGGACAGCAGGCAAAGCAGCGCCCAACAATGGGAGCTAGACGAGCGGCTTCTGGGGGTTCGGCCCATGGGTAGACGCATCATCGGTCGCTGTGGGAGCCGGTTGCTTCGTCTCCTCCAGATGCATCCAACTGCAGCGTCAACACGGCTTGTTCGCCGGGCTTGAGGTTGATGTGCTTGCGTACTTGTTGGGTCGAGTCGACGCCAGCGCCGATCAGGTGTCGACCGGGATGCAGCTTGATGCCACGCAATGGCGTCCAGCCGTACAAGCGGTTGTCGATCCAGATCTTGCCCCAGGGCACCACGCCTACGTCGAGCGTCGCGTCGGGCTTCGGCCCGGACGGGCTCCCGCGGCCCGACCGCGCCGTGCCGCTATCGGACGGCTCGCTCCGGTCGCCGCGATCGTTTCCATTGCGCAGGGGCTGCTGCTGCGGCTGCTGAGGTTGCGGTGCCGGATCATTCGCGCCCGCGAGTGGGATCAGCTCGAGGTTCGAGCCGCCGGCTGGAGGAACGTTCTGAATCGTCGGAGGCGCGCTCGGCTGCAAGGTCGGCGCATAGGACGTCGGGGGCGGCGCGGGCGCAGCCTCCGGCGGCTTGCTGGGATTGAGCGCCGCGTTCGTGGCCAACTCCTGACGCTGCTGCGAGAGCCGAGTCGCCCACGCACCACCCACGATCAGCAACAAGGTGAACGACACGCCGAGCGCGATCCAAGCGTTGCGATGCACGGCTGGCAGCGTGGTCTGCGAGCGCGTCACGGGCGCGACGTAGGATTCCGGCAAGGGGGGTGGCAGGGTGCGTGGGGGCAGCGTGTTGCCAGGCAGCGCCTGCGTCTGCAGCAGCGTGGCAGAGAGTGGATTGCCGCTCTCGAGCGCCTCCATGGCCTCGATGTCTACGCCGGCGATCGTCTCGTGCGGGCGCGCGTACCTCGCCATCTCACCGAGCTGGCGAAAGCTCGTGAGGCGCGGTGCAAACGCGCTGAGCGCATCGATGCAAGCATCTGCGGTGGCGAAGCGCTGCTCGCGATCGCGGTGGATCAAGCGTTCGACGATGTGCGCGAGCGCAGGCGGCACATCGGGGGCCACTTCACGCAGCGGCGTGAACTGCCCTGACGTGACGCGCAGCAGTGTTTCCGCGTCGCTGTTGCCATCGAACGGCCTGCGCCCGCACAAGAGCTCGTAGAACATCACACCGACTGCAAACAGATCGCTGCGACCGTCGAGCATCTGACCGCGCGCTTGCTCGGGCGACATGTAGCAAAGCTTGCCTTTGACGGTGGTGCTGAGCGGCTCGACATCGGCGCGCATCGCACGCGCGACGCCGAAGTCGGTGAGCTTCACCTCGCCCGAATACGAGATCAGCACGTTCGAAGGCGAAACGTCGCGGTGCACGATGCCGTCAGGCTGGCCGCGCCGCACGCGGCCGTGCGCGTACGCGAGCGCTTTACAAAGCTCGACCGTGACGAGCACTGCGAGCTCCGGTGCGAGCTTGCGCCCCGGCGATGCATTGAGCAGCGTGCGCAGATCCACGCCGTCGACCAGCTCCAGCACCATGTATCCGACTGTCGCGTCGACATCGATCACGCCCACGATGTTGCTGTGGCGCAGTGACGCCGCGATGCTCGCCTCGCGCAGGAAGAGGCGCTTGAAGTCGGCATTGCCGCGGTAGCCGGGCAGGATGAACTTCATGCATACGCGCTGCTCGAAGCCCGCGGCCCCGCGCTGCACTGCGAGGAACGTCTCCGCCATTCCGCCGATGCCCAAGCGCCGAATGCGCTTGTAGGGTCCATACTGCTCGAACACTTCGGCCATCTGTCTCCCCCGTCTCGGCCCGCTGACGCTTGAGGCGGCGTCTGAGGCGCCGAGGCGCGTAAATCACGTGTCGTCTCGCCTGCTAGGGCTCTTCGGCGTGCCGGAGCACAGCTTGCGTCCGAGCGCTCGCGTGGGCTCCATGCCGCACCCTGTATAAGGCAGCGTCAGGCATTGTGGAAACATAACCTGCACGCCACGTGATTGCCCGACTTTAGGCCGTGTGTGGGCGCGCCCGAATGCCGGCTCTTGGCCACGAACCAGAACGATTAGGACGGCACTACCGCCATGGCTTACGTCTTGTCACGCTGCTTTAGCGTCTGCGATACTGAGTGCCTACGCGTGGTTGCGGAGGAACGATGGCGTTGATCGAAACGGAAGAGGCGGCGCGTCGCCTGGCGCGAGCGATCGCCAGCGACCTTTCGCTGTACAACGAGGAAAAGGTTGTCGAAGGGATTACCAACGACAGCTTGTATGAAGTCATGGCCGAAGAGCTCGAGGAGGGGCGGGCGCTGTTTCAGAGTCGTGTTACGCCGGAGCTATACGCAAAAAACTTCTATGATCGTGCGGTGATCGACATTCTTGTCCGATCCAAAGCGCACATCGAATCGAAGCTCTGGTAAGACCGCTCGCGCGGTTATGACCCGCGCGCAGCAGCAAAATGTGGGACCCGAGCCGCCACCGATCGAGCTAGAAGTTTTGCCCGAGGAAGTGGGTGAGCGGCTCGATATCGTGCTGAGTCGCCGCGGTCTCGGGCTGTCGCGCGCTGCAGCACAGCAGCTGATCGCGGCAGAGCGCGTTTCGCTCGGCGGTCGTCCTGCGCGCGCGAGCTTACGCATGAGAGCAGGCGAACGCTTGATCGTTCGCCCGCTGCCTCCGCCGCCGTCTGCTGCAGAGCCCGAAGACTTGCCGGTCGAAGTGTTGCACGAAGATCCGCACGTGCTGGTGCTCGTGAAAGCGGCTGGCATGGTGGTGCATCCAGCACCGGGACACGGCAGTGGCACGCTCGTGAACGCGCTGCGTTTTCGTCAGAGTGTGCGCGAGCTCGAAGAAGAAGAGACTGAGCGTCCCGGGATAGTGCATCGGCTCGATAAAGAGACAAGCGGCGTGATGGTCGTCGCTAAAACGGTCGCAGCGCGGGCGGGATTGATCGAACAGTTTCAAGCGCACAGCATGGAGCGCGCCTATCGGGCGATCGCGCTCGGCACTTTGCCGGCAGTGCAGACGTTCGAGACGACGCACGCGCGTCATCCAGTCGATCGCAAACGCTTCACGGGGAAGCTCGCCCGGGGCAAGCGAGCCGTGACCCATGTTCGCGTTTTGGAGCAGCTCGAGGGTGCAGCGTACGTCGAATGTCGGCTGGAGACGGGGCGCACGCACCAGATTCGCATGCATTTGAGCGAAGCTGGCTATCCGCTCTTGGCCGATAAGCTGTATGGCCGCTCGACGCGGGACCCGCGACTTTTGGCCGCCACTGAGGCGATCGGGCGTCAGGCTTTGCACGCGCAACTGCTCGGGTTCGAGCATCCGTGCACTCGAGAGCACATGCGCTTCGAGGCGCCTCCTCCGGCTGATTTTCTCGCGGCGCTCGCGCTGCTTGCACGCCACGCGAAGTGAGCCGTTCACTCGCGTTCGGGGCACAGCAACCAAGCTCGGTGGGAGTGTGTTATGAGCCGAGTCGGATCGAACAAGCCTCACGGAGTCGGCGGATGAGTGCCGGTCGCTTCAGAGCGAGTTGTGCGGGCGTGCGAACGGAGCCTCATGAAATCTCAGATCGAAATCTCGTTGCGTGCAGCGCGCTCGACTGGCTGTTTGTTGAGCGTGTTGTTGATCTTGGCCGCAGCCTGCTCGGGTGGTCGCTCCGCGCTTCCGACTGAGCCAGCGAGCGGGTCGAGCGACGGCGCGAGCACCTCTGACGATTCCGATCTGCCGGCCTGCGGATCGATGACGAAGCCATGCAATCCCCGAAACCTCGGTGGCCAGACCTGTTCCATGATGGGGATGGGCTCGGGCACATTGATGTGCGACCCGGAGACGTGCTCGTTCGACACCTCGAACTGCACGTTGAGCGGGAACACTGGGAGTGGTGGTTTGGGCGCGCTGCTCGGCGCTTTCGGGCGCAATCAGGGCGGGCGCACTGCCATGGGCGCAGGCGGTCGCGGCGGTCGCGCTGCCATGAGCAGCTCGGGTCGTGGCGGCGCGCAGGGGCAGCGTGAAGACGACCAGGAGGCCGAAGCAGGCGGCCGCGGCGGCCGCGACTCCAATGACGAGGACGACGGCGAAGGCGACGAGGAAGCCGGTCGCGGCGGAGAAGGCGGCTCCAGCGGCGAGGGTGGCTCGTCCGGCGAGGGTGGCTCGTCCGGCGAGGGTGGCTCGTCCGGCGAGGGCGGCTCCAGCGGCGAGGGTGGCTCCAGTGGGGAGTCCCCTGATGCTGGCAGCTCGACTGCAGGTACGAGCGGCGAAGGTGAAGGTGGCTCGAGCGGCGCATCGGGCGAAGGCGGCGAGTCCGCAGCGACTCCGATGTGACGTGAGGTCACTGCGGCGATTGGATGCGCCAGCGCCCTTGCTCAAGCAGGAAGGTGACGCGGCGGTGCTGGCCGTACGGCATGGTCGCGTGCGCCGCGTGCTGTTCGATCGGCGCGTCGATGTTCGGCGCGAGCTGACTGAGCATGCGCGCGATCTCGTCGCGGGCCGCGTGTCCGAAGTGCTGCGTGAGCGTCTCGCTGGTCACACCCTCTTTGTCGGCCTCGGGCATCAAGCGCAGGATCACGTCGTAACGTTTCCGCGTGAAGGCCGCGACGAACGAGCGTAGCGCCGCGCGGGGGGTGGCTTGGTCGTAGAGCTCGATCGGCTCTTTCGCGATGTACCAACGCCCTTGTTGTTGCGTGAGCACGAGTGGATCGCGTGGGCTTTGCTCGAGCGCGCGCACGTCTGTCTCGTTGCGAATGCGTGCGAGGCGCCGGCTCGCTTCGCTCACCTCCTGCGGGTTGTCCGCGAGGTTCTTCTGCCAGGCTTCGAAGCTCACGCGCGCCCGATAGTCCGGCGACATGAGCTCGTAGGCTGCGCGATTTTCGCCCTCGCTGAGCGCGCGCGCGAACGAGCGTACGACCTTGTCCGCCGTTGACGGCTGCGGCTGGGCCAGCGAGGCACAACACGACACGAGTGCAGCTACAGCTACAATCCCCAGCTTGGTCGCACCCGAGGCGACATCACGCTTCAGCATGCTCGTTTTCTAGACCGCTCTTCGCGGAGTTTTCAATCAGCTCGGGAGGATACGTTTGGTACGATACGGAAGTGAGGGACTCGCCGTCCGTGCACAGCCAGCACAGCTTGAACGCGCGACTCCTGCGCTTTCGATCGCAACCCCACTCCGAAGACGCTTATGCTCTGGTGGAGGATCTGATCGACGCGGGGCGTTATGCGGACGCGCGCAGTGTCGTCACGCTGGCGAAGCCGCAGGATCGCGACGATGCTGCGCTGCTCTTGCTCGAGGGGCGCGCGCACTTGTTGGAGCGCGACCTGATCCGCGCACAGGCTGCGTTGCTCGCTGCGGTAAAGGCCGAGCCCAACTTGCAGCCTGCGTATCGCTACCTCGGCGAGGTGCTGCTGAAGCGCGGCGATCCGCTGCGTGCGCGCAAGACGCTGCGGCGTGCGCTGGGGCTTTCCGGCGACGATGAAGAGGCGCGCGAGCTGCTAGAGCGCGCGGAGTACCTCGTCGAAGCGGCGAACGACAGCCTGGAAGCACTGCCAGTCGCGCGCGACTCGGAGTTCGACGTCGATGCGCAGGCTGAGCTGCAAGCTGCCGAGTTCGTGGATCAGCTCCCGTCGGAGCCCGCGAGGGCGGCGGGGCGTGCGGATGAGCCGACGTCGCAATTCCGCTTCGGTCGGCAGCGAGCCTCCGAAGCGCCGCTCGAGTCTGCAGGCTCGCACCGGCAGAAGACTCAGGCGGATCATGTTCCGCCCGCTGCGCCACAGCGACAGCGTCCGCGTCGGGAAGAGGAGCTCGATGTCGAGGAGGGCGCTGCCCAGCCGCGCCAGCGCCCGGGATCGGCCGGCGCATTCCAGCCGCCGCTGTCAGCTACACGCGCAGCCGTGCCAGCGGACCAGAGCGCGTTCGACTCGGAGCCAGCGGCTTCGCACGCGCAGGCGCGGCCAGGAACCGAGCCTTTGCCCAAGCGGCCGAGCGCGCGCCGCGACCCTGGCGCTCCGGGATCTGCGCGCGACCGCCCGCCACCGCCGCCACCAGCTGCATCACCGCGAGGCGCATGGAGCGCGCAAGATGCTGTGACTGGTGATTCGGAGCCGGCCATGCCGCATCCAGCTGCACGCGCTGGCATCGACCTTGAAGCGAGCGACGACGACTACCCCGCGTGGCAGGAAGAAAGTGAGTCACGGAACGACGGCGAGACGCGCGACGTCGCAGCTCGCGCAGCTCCGGGCTCGCCGGAATCGGCGGGGGATGTGCTCAGGCCCGCGCCGGATGGTGGGACGCGTGAGGCCGCGGATCGTGCTGCTCCGGGCTCTCGGCGCAGATCCGCGGGCGACGAGCCGGCGTGGAAGGACGATGGCGCGGAGGCGTCGCCGCCTGCGCTCCGGCGCGCGCTGGATGATGGTGGGACGCGCGCGGGCGCGGGTCGTGCTGCTCCGGGCTCGTTGCGGAGAGCGGCAGGCGACGAGCCAGCGTGGAAAGACAAAGGCGCGGAGGCGTCGCCTGCAGCGGCCGGAGATGCTCTGAGGCGCGCGGCGGACACCGGCGGGACGGGTGACGTCGCCGGTCGTGCTGCTCCGGGCTCGCCGCGCATAGCGGCGCGCGAAGCGCCCGCGTGGCAACCGGGGGCGTCGCCGCCTGCGGCTGGGGATGCGCTCCGGCACGAACGCGACGAGTTGCGTGAGGGCGCGGGTCGTGTTGCTCCGGGCCCGCCGCTTGGAGCGGCGGGCTATGAGTCGGATGAGGATGACTATCCTGCCTGGAAGGAGGAGTCGCCGGAGGCGGCCGAGGTTGCGCGCGCTCCGCGGGCGGCTCCTCCTGCCCCGCCTGCTCCGCGTCACGCGTCTGCGCCAGGTGCAGCTGGCGATGAGGTCGAGGGGCGTTCTTCGGTGCCAACCCGGGCCGGCTCCGGGCGCGCGATGCCGCCAGCACCGCCGCCGCGCAGAGCGGCGGGCGCCGGTGTTGCGCGCGAGCCTTCTGAGCCGCCCAACGATGCCAGCTGGGGTGGGGCGGAGCTGGAGCGAGCAGCGGCGTCAGCGCTCGGAGCGAACGCCGCTCCGCGCAGCCCCGACGCAGTAAAGGCCTCCATTCGTCCAGGCAAACGCCTCTCGCACTTTCGCATGCAGCCGGGAGCCGCTGCCGACGAGCAGACAGCTGCGGTCGCAGCTGACGGCGGCGACACGCCCGACCCGGAGCAGGTGCTCACCCTCGTGCGGCAGCTCGGTTTGTTCGAAGACCCCTCGGGTCAGCCGGAAGCCTGGGTGGAGCGTCGCGACCTCGAGCCGCGCGGACAGCGCGTGCGCGGCGCCTTGTTTTGGCTGTGGGGCGTGAGCTTGCTGCTGTGCGTGGGTGGCTATTTCGGTTGGAACGCGTTTGTCGCGCGCCGTCACGCTGCCGCTGAGAGCCTCGTCGCCGAAGCGCGCCAGCTCATGTCTCAGGGCGATCACGCTGCGCTCGTCGACGCGGAGCGCCTCTTGCGCCTGGCGCGCGAGCAACACCCGGCGTCAGTGACTGTGTCCGAGGAGGCGCTGTACGTACAGCTCCAGCGCGTGTTGGAAGACGGTGAGCGCGACACCGCAGCGCTGCGAACCGCGTACGCGCGCGCTCACGCATCGCAGGTGACAGGGCCGGCAATGGCGCTCGCGAACCTGCTGCTGTCAGCTGCAGTCGCGGACACTGCGGGCCGTGACCGTGCCTTGAACGAAGTGTTCGCGATGGCCAAAGGTGATGCGCGCACGCTCTACCTCGTGGGTCGTGCCGAGGAGCGGATGGGCTCGGACGCGGCGCAAGCGCACCTCGAAGCTGCTGCCAGCGCAGATGCCAAGCTGATCCCCCCTCAGCTCGCGCTCGCGGAGCGCGCCTACGAACGCGGCGAGCGCGCCGCGGCGACGCGTATGTTGGATGCCGCGGTCGCACAATCACCCAATCAGCTGCGCGTGCGTCTGTTCCGCATGCTGGTGGTCGCAGACGACGCGGAGCCCGACAAGCTGCGCCAAGACCTGAACGGCTTGGCCACGCCTCTGCGTAAGGGCAACAGCATCGATCGTGCGCTGGCCGCGCTCGTACGCGCGCGCTTGGCCCGGCGCGGTGGCGAGCATGCAGCCGCCGATAAGGCGATCGACGCTGCCGCACAGAGCGGCGTCGAGGATGCACGCGTGCTGAGCTGGTTGGCGGAAGAGGCGCTGGCGATCGGCAACTCGCCGTTGGCGCAGCAGCTCGCGAGTCAAGCCCTCCAGCTCGCACCCGAGCGCATGCGCACTCGGAGACTGCTTGCGCGCATCTTGGTCGAGCGCGGCGCGGGCCAGCAAGCCTTTGTGCTGCTCGCCAGCTTGCCTTCGACCGACGTCGAGGTGCAGGTGCTCAAAGCGCGCGCTGCGCTGCTCTCGAACGACCCGGAGCTCCTGCGCAACGCGCTCGCTGGCCTGCCGAGTGCGTGGCCCAAGAAGTCCGACATCGACGTGCAGCGTGCGGCCCTGCGCTTGCGCATCGAGACTCAGCTCGATCCGACAAAGGCGGTGCTCGATCGCGCACAGCGACTCGTGCACACCGCGCCGACCGACGCCGATGCGCTGCTCGCGCTCGCCGAAGCCGCGCTCGCCATGCGCGATGCCAAGCTCGCGCAGAGCGCGCTCAAACAGCGCGCGCTCCTTCTGCCCGATGATGTCCAAGCCCAGACGCTGCTCGGGCGCAGCCTGCGCATGGGCGGCGACATCGACGGCGCCGAGGCAGCGTTCAAGCGCGCGCTCAGCTTGCGCCCAGGCTACGTGGAAGCGCAAACCGGCTTGGCGTCCTTGCTGCTCGATCGCGGCCAGTACAGCGAGGCCGATGCGGTCTACCGCGAGCTAGCGATACGTGACGAGACCGCCTTGTCCGGGCGGCTCGGGCGCGTGGAAGCGCTGCTCGGACAAGGCAAGCTGGCGGATGCGCAGGTGCAGCTGGAAGCGGCGCCCGAGGCGGAGCGCGCGACCGCAGCCTACCGCGAAGTGTTTGCGAAGCTCGCGCTCGCGCGCGGGGAAGTCGGCCAGGCAATCAAGCTGCTCGGCGGGCTCAGCGAAGAGCTGCCGAAGCGCGCGAGCCTGCGCGCCTTGCACGCGGAAGCGCTGCTGACGGCGGCACAGATCAGCCCGGCAGACTCAGAGATCGATGCCGCGCTCGCGCTCGATCCGGGCCTGCCTGAAGCGTTGCTCGGCCGCGCAGAGCTGCAGCTGCGCGCCAACAAGACGAAGGACGCGCTTGCGACGCTCGACAGGGCGGAGTCTGCGCTGCGCGAACGCTTGCGCCCGCCTGCTGTCAGCGCGCGTCGGCTGATCCTACTCGGCCGCACGCTCACGCAGCGCAAGAAGCGCGGCGACGCCGAGTCTGCAGTGCGCAGCCTGCGCCAGGTCACGAGTCAGCCCGCTGCGCCTGCTGAGGCTTACTACTTCCTCGGAGAAGCGCTCACCCTCGCGAAAGACAAGGCGGGCGCAGGGGAAGCGTATCGCCGCTACATCGAGCTAGCCCCGAGCGGCGTGTATCGGCAGCGCGCGCAGCGCATGCTCGGCGCCGCGCGCTGACATCGCACGCGTTGCAGCCAATGGCTGCAGCGCTCGTGTATGATCGACGGCCCGGGTCGCGCAGTGACGACCTGCGATGCGAGGGAGTCGAGCGATGAAGATGCGAGCTCTGGCGGGCGTAGTGTCGAGCGTGTGCGGCCTGATCTGCGCCTGTGGCGACTCGCAGCCACAGGCTGCAGCGCCTCCTAGCACACGTACGACAGGCGCCGAGAGCAGCTTTCGCAAGCGTGGCGAGGGCATGAAGGTCGAGGGCATACTCGGCACGATCCCGCAGCTGCGCATCGAGGAAGTGCTCGAGTCCAAGCTGCCGGAGTTCCAGCGCTGCTTCTTCGAGGGCACGAATCAAATCGCTGCGCTCGGCGGGCACATGAAGTTCTACTTTCGCGTGGGCTTGGACGGACGCGTGGAGTGGGTGCATCCCCGCGGCAGCAGCATCGGGCATCGCGCGACCGAGCTATGCCTCCTGTCGCGCGCCGCAAAAGTCCGCTTCCCTGCGCCGAAGGGCGGCGGACCCGCAGAGTTCGTATGGGGCTTCGAGCTCGAGCCCGCGACCACACCACACACGCTCGACGCGGAGCAAGTCATGCCCGCAGTCGATCAACATCGCCCCGAGCTGAGCGCATGCGGCGTCGAAGATCTGGGTCACTATGTCGTTACGGCGTACATCGCGCCGGGCGGCCGCACCGAAGCCGTTGGCGCCGCAGCAGACTCCAACGAAGCCTCCGAGCGCATCGACTGCATCGTGGAGACCGTGCAGAGCTGGCCGCTCGCCGACCCTGGCGCAAACCTCGCCAAGGTCAGCTTTCGTCTATGAACGTCACTGGCAGGCGGTGTAGTTGCAGCCCATCTGCCCCGAGCAACGCAGATAGCGGGCATCGAACTCGGCCTGCGCAGCAACATCCGCGTTGAGGCGGTTGCCAGTCTCTTGGATGCACTGACGCACGGTGTCTTCCGATGCGTTCTGCGCGCCGCGGCAGATCGCGCGCTGCTGGCAGTCGATGGTGATTTCGTTCAAGCGCGCAGCGGCGAAGCCGCCCGAGTTGGTCGACTGCACGCAGTTTACGTAGTCACACATTTTTTGGCCCTGGCAGCGGTAGACCGCATCCACGAACCACTGCTGCCTGGACGTACCCGCCTGATCGAGCGTTTCACCCACGCTCCCGATGCAGGTGGCGATCTGGCCAGTCAGATAACAACCGATCGTCTCGACGCAATCTCGGGAAATCTCAGTCGAGAAGTCCTCAGAGAACTTCCCCGTGCCACAGGCGGGAAGCACTAGGAGCGACGCTATGAAACAAGTGCCCTGGGATAGGCGGAGGATGCGCGACCAGTAACCCTTCATCTGCGTACTCCGAACTCCGGCGCTGAAAACCGCGCGCAATGTACAGGCAAACGACACCGCGCCCAGGCATTTTGTACCCGGAGCCCTAGCACAGCGGAAGCTTCCGCTCAGCTTTTTATCGTTGCCTCTGAAGTTTTGAGCGCCGCCGTTGTCGACGCACAGCGTCAGCTATCAAACGATTCAACAATTCAGAGTATCCGACGCCACTAGCTGCCCAAAGTTTGGGATACATGCTGATGGCGGTGAAACCCGGTAGGGAATTTACTTCGTTGAAGTAGAGAGCGCCGCTGTCGCGGTCGAGGAAGAAGTCGACGCGGGCAAGTCCATCGCACTCGAGAGTGAGAAAGATTTTTCTCGCGGCCTCTCGACCTTGTTGTGCGGTCGCGTCATCGATGGCGGCGGGGATCGTCAGCTCTGCACCCGCAGCATCGAGGTACTTGCGCTCGAACGAGTAGAAGTCCTCACGCGCGACGATCTCGCCCGGCACGCTGACCTCCGGCGGAGCCCCGAGCTCTTCGGCCGCGAGCACCGCGTATTCGATCTCGCGTGCACGGATGCCTTTCTCCACGAGCAGCTTGTCGTCGTAGCGGAGCGCGAGCTCGATGCCGGCGCTCAGCTCTGCGCGATTCGTCGCTCTCGACACGCCAACGCTCGAGCCCAACGTGGCTGGCTTAACGAACGCCGGGTATCCCAGCTCGCGTTCGATGCGCTCGTGCCAAGCGACGGAGCTCTGCTCGTAATCGGGGCCGCGGAGCGTGAGATAAGGCACCACCGCGATTCCCTCGGCACGCACCAAGCGCTTCGCGACTTCTTTGTCCATGCACAGCGCCGAGCCGAGCACGCGCGAGCCCACGTACGGAACATCGGCGAGCTCGAGCAGACCTTGCAAGCTGCCGTCTTCGCACAATGGGCCGTGCACGATCGGCATGACGACGTCGATGGCCGCGTTCCGATCGCCGCTGTCAGCTGCGAAGAGCTGGCCGTTGCGTACGCTCAAGGCTTCTGCGCTGCGCGTGCTCTCGGTCGGAAGTGAGAGCGTCGCGGGCGCTCCGGACGGCAACGCCTGACGATGAAACGCACCGTGCTGGTCGATATAGACGGGCAGCACGTCGTAGCGTGTCGGGTCCAGGTTCTGCAAAACTGAGGTCGCCGATTCCAGCGAGATTTCGTGCTCTGTCGAGCGCCCGCCGTACAGCAGCGCGACGCGTAGCTTGGGTGGTGATTTCGAGTCAGTCATGCTGTGCGGGCAGATGTTACACCGCCGCCGGATAGGCGCCTACCTTCTGCGCGGCCGAGCTTCATGGCGCTCAAGAATCGCGCCTTTTGCGCCGTTATCCCTACGGCAGAGCTCTGTATTCCCATGCCGCGGCACCCGTCCGACCACCTCCTCCGCGACGCGTCCAGAGAAGACCCGAGTGTCCTCCGCTGGCTCAGCCGGTTATTGCGATCGCACCCGGCTCCGAGCAACGCCGCGCAGCGTGAGCTCCCCCAGGAGCCGAGCCCGAGCGAGGGCCTGGACGCGGTCGCGGTGGCTCGACTCGACGCCCTGGTGCGCGCTCGCACGGCAGAGATCGAGCGCGCCCGGCTCGCAGCGGAGGACGCGGGTCGCGCCAAGACGTTGTTCCTTGCGAACATGTCGCACGAGCTCCGCACGCCCATGCACGCGATCCTGAGCTACGCGCAGCTCGGTCGCGATGCCAGCCCGGAAGAGCAGCGCGAGTACTTCGATCGCATCGCGCAGCGTGGTCAGCTGCTCTTGAACTTGCTGAACGATCTGCTCGACCTGTCGCGGCTCGAAGCGGGCAGCATGAGCGTCGAGGTGGCGCCCCATGACCTTGAGGCGCTGGCGCGCGATGCCGTCACGCTCGCTGCACCGAGCTTCCAAGCCAAGCAAGTCAGTGTCCAGATCTCACGTGCACCTGACTGTACGAGCTGTCGCGCATCCGTCGATGCAGTGCTGATGGGTAAGTTGTTTGACAACTTGCTGTCGAACGCGGCGCGCTACTCGCCGCCAGGCGGTAAGGTGCGCATTACGTTCTCTTGCTCGCTGTTGTCTGACGGGACGCGACCGCGGACAGTGCTCGAGCTCGCCGTCTCGGACGAAGGTGTCGGCATACCGGAGAGCGAGCTGGAGTTGGTGTTCGATAAGTTCGTGCAGAGCAGTAAGACCCGCTCGAATGCGGGAGGAACAGGTCTAGGCTTGGCAATCTGTCGTGAGATCGTGGCCTTGCACGGCGGTAGGATCTGGGCATCTAACAATCAGGGCCCAGGTGCCACGCTGCGTGTTTTGCTCCCGCTTTTCGATGAGACTACGAGCACTGGGAGATTCGCGTTATGACGCAATCCACGATATTGGCTGTCGACGACGATCCGGTGAATCTGCACATCATCGGTGAAGTCTTCAAGCGCGAGCCCGTCAAGATCACCTACGCAAACAGCGGCGAGAGCGCGCTCCAGATGTTGTTCGACCCAAAGAGCTCGTTCGATGTCGTGTTGCTCGACCGCATGATGGCTGGGCTCGATGGCATCGAGGTGCTGCGGCGCATGAAGGCGGAGCCACGGCTCTCGCATACGCCGGTGGTGATGCAGACGGCGGCCGCCGCACCCGATCAAGTCTGTGAGGGTCTGACAGCTGGTGCGCATTACTATTTGACCAAGCCTTATGCACCGTCGACCTTACGCACGATCGTGCGAGCTGCGCTCGAGCACGCGCGCGATCGACGTGAGCTCGAAGCGCGCGCAGGCAATGCGGCCGAGGCCGTGCAGCTGCTCGAGCATGCGGAGTTTAGTTTGAGGACACATACCGATGCACAACGTGTTGCAGCATTTGTGTCACAGCTGTGTCCGCAACCCAAAGTCGCAGTGCTCGGCCTCGCAGAGCTGATGATCAACGGCATCGAGCACGGCAACCTAGGCATAACCTGCGAAGAAAAGGCCGAGCTGCTGCGCGAAGATCGCTTGGCTGCGGAGCTCACGCGTCGCCACGCGCTGCCGCAAAACGCGCTGCGACGCGTGGTCCTGCGCTTCGAGCGCACCGCCGCCGAGCTCATCTTCGAGGTGCGCGATGAAGGCAAGGGCTTCGATTACACAAAGTACTTGGAGCTCGACCCCGAGCGGGCCTTTGAGCCCAATGGGCGCGGCATCGCGCTCGCGCGCATGATGAGCTTCAATCGGCTCGAATATCAGGGCAGAGGAAACGTCGTGGTTGCGGCGATCAGCACGCCCGCGCCGGGAAAGTGATCGCGAGCGCGCTCAGCGCGTAGGTGGTGCGGTCTTGAGATGCTCTGCGATGGCGCGACGGATCTCACGCGCGAAGATCAAGTGTGTGGCTTGTCCGGCCTGCGAGTCAGGCTCGAGGAACTTGACCGCTTCCGCGACGTCTTCCGGACGCGTGCTGCGCGCGAAACCCTTACCGAGGTGACGCAACGCGTGCTCCACCAGCTCGTCGGCCGCGCGCATCATGTGCTTCTGCAGGATCTCATAGAAGCGCAGCGTAGTTTCGAACGTAATGCCGGCAGACGCGAGGCGCGCCGCGATCTTGAGCAGCGCTGGGCTCTCTACGAGATAACGTTGCGTCAGGCCGTGACCCTGGGCAGTGATCACGCCAGCCTGACGCAACATCGCTATGGTGCCACTCGGCGGACTTTCGAGCAGCGTGTGGAGCTCGTCCTCGCTGAGCAGCTGAGGATCGTCTGCCAGACTGCGATCGATCTGCTGACCTAGCCCGAGCCACTGCTGCACGCTGTCAGCAGTTGTCTCGGGCGTTAGGATGAAGTCGCGGATCGCACGCAAGCGCAGACCTTTGTCTTGCAGCTCAGCGACTACCTTGAGGCGCTCTAAGTGACTGTCATCATAAAAAGCGACGCGTCCGCGTCGCCTCGGTGCAGGCAATACACCTTTGGCTTGATAGAAACGGATGGTTCGACTCGGTATGCCGCTCTTCGCAGCTAACTGGTCGATCGTATACTCACCAGATGCTTGTTCCTGTTCGCTCACGCGCGGCGGAATGTAACAGTCGAAATTGTATGCTTCAAGC
>Ga0190269_10000553_pt1 | contig 19035 bp, 10 predicted proteins | sample Popmic249IS_FD_133749 | JGI IMG/M metagenome (GOLD analysis project Ga0190269, IMG submission 133749) | Populus adjacent soil microbial communities from riparian zone of Blue River, Arizona, USA - 249 IS | ecosystem: Environmental > Terrestrial > Soil > Riparian zone | place: USA: Arizona... | reverse complement strand
GAATCGCCGGGCGCTCGATCCGCTTCCTGCCTCGGTGTTCCCCGCGTCGCAGGTGGTCTATGCGTTCTGGCACTTGGCGCAGGGCAAGCACGTCGGCAAGCTCGTGCTGCGCTTCGCCGATCCCGAGGTGTCCGCCGCCTTCGTGCCGAGTGAAGAGGCGCTGTTCGCTCCCGACGCTGCGTACCTGATCACCGGCGGCCTGGGCAGCCTCGGCCTCCTGACCGCGGGCTTCATCGCCGAGCGCGGCGCGCGCAAGCTGGTCCTCGTGGGCCGCAACGCTCCGACCGAAGCTGCGCGCGCGGCGATCCTGAAGCTACGAGCGGCCGGCGTCGACGTGCTGGTTCGGTGCTGCGACGTCGCCCATGCCGAGCAGCTGGCGAGCTTGCTCGCGGAGCTGCGTGGCGCGGGGCTCTCTCTACGCGGGGTGTTCCACGCCGCAGGGCTGCTCGACGACGGTCTGATCACCAGCCTCACCGCTGCGAGCTTCAGTCGTGTGATGCGGCCGAAGCTGCTCGGTGCGCTGCAGCTGCACGAGCAGACCCGCGGGCTGCCGCTCGACCACTTCGTGCTGTACTCGTCGGTGGCCGCGACGCTCGGTTCGCCAGGCCAGGCGAACTACGCAGCGGCCAACGAATTCCTGAACGCGCTAGCGCAGCGCCGCCGCGCTGAGGGCCTGTGTGCGCAGAGCATCGCGTGGGGTCCCTGGAGCGAGGCCGGCCTCGCGACGCGCTCGGATCGTGCCGAGCGTCTCGGTGAGCGCGGGCTGGGCAGCCTGACGAACGCGCAGGGGCTCGCGCTGCTCGGGCGCTTGCTATGCAGCGGTGCGAGCCACGCCGCGGTGTTCCCCGCGACGGACTGGCGCACCTGGGCGCAGTTTTATCCGGCTGCGGCGCGCTCGCCGATGCTGGAGCGCTTGCTGGGACAATCGGCAGGGGAACGGCTCGCCCGGCAGAGCGAGCTGGCGCAGCTGGCAGCGGCGCCCGAGGCCGAGCGCGTGGGGCGACTGCAAGATTACCTGCTCACGCAGGTGCGCCGCGTGCTCAAGGTCGCGAGTGAAAAACGGCTCGATCCGCAGCAGCCCCTCACCCGGCTCGGCATCGACTCGCTGATGGCGCTCGAGCTCAAGAACCGCATCGAAGCTGACTTGCAGGTGGTCGTGCCCGTCTCGAAGATCCTGCTCGGCCCAAGCGCGCACAAGCTCGCGCTCACACTGCTGTCGAGCCTGCCGCTGCATGCTGCAGAGACAGATGCCGTCGACACCGCGGCGGACGTTGCAGCCTTGAGCGACGACGAGGTCGAGGCGCTGCTCAGTCAGATGCTGAACGAAGGCGCGGCCGCGCGCTGAGGTCATGACGATGTATTCCCAAGCGCAGCGCCTATTCTTGCGTCCACTTGCGCCGCACGCAGCTGCACGTGTCGTCTGTTTCCCGTGCGCGGGCGGCACCGCCACGATGTTCGATGCGCTCGCAGCCGCGCTCGCGCCGAGCATCGATGTGTGCGCCTTCGAGCTGCCCGGACGACAGAACCGTATGCGCGAGCCGTTCGCGCGCAGCATGCACGAGCTGCTGCAGCCGCTGGTCGCGTGCGCCGCCGAGCTGTTCGATCGGCCGTACGTGCTGCTCGGTCACAGCCTCGGCAGCTGGATGGCCTTCGAGCTGGCGCGCAAGCTGCGCGCCAGGCGGCACCCGAGCGCACGCGCACTCGTCGTGATGGGTGAGCGCGCGCCGGACGCCCCGCGACGGCCTGCCATCTCGCAGCTCTCAGATGCGGCGTTCAGCGCGGCGCTGTGCAGCATGGGTGGCATACCGCGCGAGCTTCTCGACGAGCCGGAGCTGATGGAGCTGCTTCTGCCGCGCATGCGCGCGGACTTCGCGCTCGCCGAGAGCTACGTGCCCCCGGACGAGCCGCCGCTGCCGCTGCAGCTCGTGGCGGTGGGCGGCTCGCACGATCCCACGGTGCCGCAGCGGCTGCTGCAGGCGTGGAGCGCTCACTGCAGCGCCGGTTTCGAGCAGCACGTGCTCACCGGCGATCACTTCTTCGTCCAGTCCCAGACGCGGGCGCTGTGCGCGTTAGTCGAGCGCATCCTGGCTGTCCGCCCGCTCTGCGCGCCCGTCTTCCGCGCCCTCGACGCACACAAGGAGCTCTCATGACCATGCATCCCGACGCGCTGTCCAAATTGCCAGCGGAAGAGAAGCGGCGACTGCTCGCCGAGCTGCTCAAGCAGAAGCAAGCGGCCGTCGATCCTCACGCACCGTTCCCGCTGAACGACATGCAGCAAGCCTTTTGGATCGGCCGCAGCGAGTCCGTCCAGCTCGGCAACATCGGCATCCACGGCTACTTCGAGCTGGAGTGCCGCGACCTGGACGTCGCGCGCGCGCAGACGGCCCTGCGCCGGCTGATCAGTCGCCACGACATGCTGCGCGCGATCGTGCTGCCGGACGGCACGCAGCAAGTCTTGGCCGACGTTCCGAGCTACGAGCTGTCCTTCGAGGATCTGTCGACGTCCTCGCCCGCCGTGCAGACGGCGCGCCTCTTGGAGCTGCGAGCGCAGCTCTCGCACCAGATGTTCGACGTGCAGCGCTGGCCGCTGTTCGATGCCCGCGCCGTGCGGCTCGACGAGCAGACCACGCTGCTCTTCTTCAGTATCGACTTGATCATCGCGGATGCGCGAAGCATCGTGATCATCTTCCGCGATTGGGCCGAGCTCTACCGTCACGCGCATCGCACGCCACCTGCGCTCGGCTACACGTTTCAGCGCTATCTGCAGAGCGAGGCGAGCTTGGTTACCAGCTCGGCTTATCGACGCGCCGAGCAGTACTGGAGCGCACGCCTCGATCAGCTGCCGGACGCGCCGCAGCTGCCGTTGCGCGTGGACCCGAGCGCGGTCGTGACACCGCGCTTCGTGCGGCATGCCGGCTGCTTGAGCGCGGCGCGCTGGAGTCGCTTGAAGGAGCGCGGCCGGGACGCCGGGCTGACGCCCTCGGTGATGATGTGCACCGCCTACGCGGAGGTGCTCGCGCGCTGGAGCAGCGAGCAGCACTTCACGCTGAACGTGATCCCCAACATGCGCCGCGCCGAGCACCCCGACGTGCAGCAGGTCGTGGGGCCGTGCTCGTCGATCAACCTCCTCGAGATCGACCTGCGCCGGCGCGAGAGCTTCGTGGAGCGTGCGCGCCGCCTGCAGGCGCGCCTGTACGAGGATCTCGACCACATGCAGTTCAATGGCGTGCAGGTGCTGCGCAAGCTGGCGCAGCGCCGCGGGGCGCGGCTCGATGCACGCATGCCGATCGTGTTCACGAGCATGATGCTGGATCTCGCGGAGCTGGAGGGTCTCGGCCGGCTGCGCGACATGCTCACCCAAACGCCGCAGGTCTGGATCGACTGTCAGCTGGCGGAGCGCGAGGGCGCGCTGCACTTCAACTGGGACGTCGTCGAGGACCTGTTTCCTGCGGGGATGATCGCCGAGATGTTCGAGGCGCTCGCGCAGCGCATGCAGGCGCTCGCCGACGACCCAGAGGCCTTCGCGTCGCGCGCACCCGACGTGCTGCCGGCGAGCGGTCTCGCGGCCCGTGCGCACGCGAACGCCACGGCGGCGCCGCTGCGCGAGCGCACCCTGCACGAGGTCGTCTGGGATGCAGCGCGGCGTTCGCCCGAGCGTGAGGCCGTGGTGAGCGCGGAGCGGCGGCTGTCGTATGCCGAGCTGATGCACGAGGCGAAGCGCCTGTCTCTCGCGCTGCGAGCGCGTGGCGCTGCACCGGGCCAGCTGGTCGCCGTCTCCTTTCCGAAGAGCTGGCGTCAGATCGTGGCTGTGCTCGGCGTGCTGGACGCTGGCGCTGCGTACCTGCCGCTCGATCCGAGCTTGCCTGTGGCGCGCCGCACGCTGCTGCTCGAGAGCGCAGGCTGCCAGCTGATCGTGAGCACGACCGAGCACGTGCAAGACCTGCCCGACGCGCTGCGCGCGCGGCTCGTGACGCTCGAGGATGTGCCGCAGCCCGCAGCGGCAGCCGCAGCCGCAGCGGCTGTGCCCGCCGATCTGGCGTACGTGATCTACACCTCGGGCTCCACCGGCACGCCGAAGGGCGTGATGATCAGCCACCGCGCGGCGCTCAACACGCTGGACGATGTCAATGAGCGCTTCGCCATCGGCCCCGAGGATCGCGTGCTGGCGCTGTCGTCGCTGAGCTTCGATCTGTCCGTGTACGACGTGTTCGGCCTGCTCGCTGCAGGCGGCTGCGTCGTGTTGCCGGATCCCGGAACCGAGCGCGAGCCCGGGCACTGGTTGGATCTGGTGCAGCGCGAGCGCGTGAGCGTGTGGAGCTCGGTGCCCGCGCTGATGCGCATGTTCGCGGAGCTCGCGGCGGGCACGCAGCTGCCCGGTCTGCGCGTCGTGATGCTGAGCGGCGACTGGATCCCGGTCAACTTGCCGGAGCAGATCCACCGGGTTGCGAGCGGCGCGCGCGTGTTTAGCCTCGGTGGCGCGACCGAAGCCGCCATCTGGTCGATCTATTACCCGATCGCGCATGTCGACCCATCCTGGACGAGCATCCCGTACGGGCGCCCGCTGCGCAATCAGCGCTTCCACGTGCGCGACGCACTCGGTCAGGACTGTCCGACCTGGGTGCCCGGCGAGCTGTACATTGCGGGCGAGGGCGTGGCGCTCGGATACTTCGCGGACAAAGAGCGCACGGACGCGAGCTTCGTGCGCGATCCGAAGAGCGGTGAGCGCCTGTACCGGACGGGTGATCTCGGCCGCTACCTGCCCGACGGTACGATCGAGTTCCTCGGGCGCAGGGATGCGCAGGTGAAGATCTCGGGCCACCGCATCGAGCTCGAGGAGATCGAGGCGTATCTCGTGCGTCTGCCGGGCGTGCGCGCCGGTGTGGTGCGCGCGATCGGAGATCGACACGACAAGCGGCTGGTGGCGTACGTCGTGCCGAGCGAGCCCGAGCACGCCGCGGCCGAAGAGCAGCTGAAGAGCAGCCTGCGTGAGCGGCTGGCCGCCGAGCTGCCCCACTACATGGTGCCGCGACAGCTCGTGTTCCTCGCTGCGCTACCGCTCAGCAGCAACGGCAAGGTGGACGCTGCGCGCTTGCCGCTGTCAGCGGCAGACACCGGCGCCGCTGCGCCCAGCTTACCTGCCCCCGACGGCAGCGCGCGCGCGGAGCTCGAGCGCTGTGTGCTCGAAGCGTGGCAAGCGGTGCTCGACCGCAAGTCGATCGCCTCGCATGCGAACTTCTTCGATCTGGGCGGAGACTCGCTGCGGATGGTGCGCGTGCGCCGTGCGCTGGTCGAGAAGCTGGGGCGCGACATCACGATGCTGGAGCTGTATGCGCACCCCAGCCCGGCGCAGCTCGCCGGCCATTTGGCCCAGGGCAACGACAGTCAGAGCGAGGAGCCCGCGACCCCGCAGCCACAGGCGGCGGCCAGCGCGGGCAAGAGTCGCGCGGCGCGGCGCGCCCGGGCGTTCGGCGTCAAGGCAGGTGAGTCATGAGCATGCAAGATCTTCCGGCCGGCGCCATCGCGGTGATCGGCATGGCCTGTCGCTACCCGGGCGCGGCGTCGCTCGCGCAGTTGTGGGAGAACCTGCTGGGCGGTGTGGAGAGCATCCGCTTCTTCAGCGAGGCCGAGCTGCTCGCGGCGGGCGTGAGCGCGGAGCAGCTTGCGCGGCCGAACTACGTGCGCGCCGCGGGTGTGCTCGATGACATCGCGGGCTTCGACGCCGCGTTGTTCGGGATCTCTGCCCGCGAGGCGCAGGTGCTCGACCCGCAGCAGCGTGTGTTCCTCGAGTGCTGCTGGGCCGCGCTCGAAGATGCGTCGATCGACCCCAGCCGCAGCGAGTCACGTGTCGGTGTGTTCGCCGGCTGCAACCTGAGCAGCTACGCGCTGCTGCAGCAGCAGGCGCTCACGGGCGACGACACGGGAGCCTACATGGAGGCCCTCGTCGGCAACGACAAGGACTACTTGAGCACGCGCGTGTCGTACCGCTTGAACCTGCGCGGCCCGAGCGTCAGCGTGGGCACGGCCTGCTCGACGTCGTTGGCCGCGATCGCGCTCGCCTGTCAGAGCCTGCAAGCGGTCGCGTGTGACGCGGTGCTGGCAGGCGGCGTGTGCATCAACGTGCCCCAGGAGCGCGGCTATCTGTACGGCGAGGGCGGGGACGCGCTCTCACTGGACGGCCATTGCCGTGCCTTCGATGCCGCTGCCAGCGGCACGGCTCCCGGCTACGGCGCGGGCGTAGTCGTGCTCAAGCGCCTGGAGGATGCCTGCGCGGACAACGATCCAATCTACGCGGTGATCCGGGGCTACGCGCTCAACAACGATGGGCGCGACAAGGTGGGCTACTGGGCGCCGAGCGTGTCCGGTCACGCCGAGGTCGTGTCGGAGGCGCTGGAGCTCGCGGGTTTCAGCGCGCGCGACATCAGCTACGTCGAAGCGCACGGCACCGGAACTCCGATGGGCGATCCGATCGAGATCGCGGCGCTCAGCAGCGCGTTTCGCGCGGACACGCGCGATCGCGGCTACTGCGCCATCGGCTCGGTGAAGAGCAACATCGGCCACACGAGCCAGGCGGCGGGGGTCGCAGGCCTGATCAAGACCGTGCTGGCGCTGCACCACGCGCAGCTGCCGCCGAGCCTGCACTTCGAGCGTCCGAATCCGAAGCTGCAGCTCGAGCAGAGCCCGTTCTTCGTGAACACCGAGGCGCGGCCGTGGCAAGGTGTGCGTCGCGCCGGGGTCAGCTCCCTCGGGCTCGGCGGCACGAACGTGCACGTCGTGCTCGAGCAAGCGCCGCCGCAGCCGTGCGCGGCGCAGACCGGCCCCGTGCTTTTGCCGCTGTCGGCGAACAGCGAAGCGGCCCTCGACGCGAGCGCAGCGCGGTTGCTCGCTCACCTCGAACGCCAGCCGGAGCTCTCGCTCACGTCGGTGGCGAGCGCTCTCGCCCGTGGCCGCCGTCAGCTGCCGGTGCGCGCGTACCTCGTAGCGCGCGATCTGAGGCACGCGTGTGAGCAGCTCGAGGGGCGCAGCCGTGCGCGCTGGATGCGACGCGCCTCGGAGCAGCCGCGCCCGGTGGTGTTCGTGTTCCCGGGTGCTTCCAGCGTGGACTTACCCGCGCTCCGGGGCCTCGCCGCACACTTTCCTGTGCTGCGCGAGCTCCTCGCCGCGGGCGTCGAAGAGGCGCGCGCGCTCGATCTGGACCTGCGCTGTCTGCTGTCGGACGACGCACCGACGTTTGCCGCGGATGGCGGCGAGCGCGGCGCTGATCTGCCGCGCGGCTTCGCGGCGCTGCTCGTGGTCGAGGTGACCCTGGCGCGTTTTCTGCAGCGCGCCGGTCTGCAGCCTGCGGCGGTCCTCGGTCACAGCTCGGGCGAGTACGCGGCCGCCGTCGTGAGCGGTGCGCTCAGTCTGTCCGCCGCGCTGCGCTTGCAGTCCGGTCGCGCGCGGCTGCTCGCGGGCTTGCCGCGCCGCGGGGCGATGCTCTCCGTGAACTTGCCGGAGGCCGAGATCGAGCGGCGCCTGGGCCACCCGGTGTCCGTCGCCGCGCACAACGCCGACGACGTGACCTTGCTCTCGGGTGACGCCGATCAGCTCGCCGATTGGGCGCAGCGCCTCAGCGGGCCTGACGTCGTGTGCCGGCCATCGTCGGTGCTCGGTGCGGCGCACTCGAGCTTCGTCGATCCGATCCTCGAGCCATTGCGTGCGCTTGCGGCTGGGGTGCAGTCGGCCGCGCCGGCTCTGCCGTGGATCTCCACCTTGAGCGGCGAGCGCGTGTCTGCCGCTCCTAGCGGCGAGCACTGGGTCCGGCATACGCGCGAGGGCGTGCGTTTCGTGCAGGCGGTAGCGAGCGCCGCGCAGGAAGATGCGTTGTTCCTCGAAGTCGGGCCGGGGGGACACCTCACCTCCCTGATTCAGCGCATCCTGCGCACGCGCGGCTTGAGCAATGCGGCATTCAGCAGCATGCCCGGGCCGAAGACGGATGCCGCCGAATATCTGCTCGCGCAGAGCGGCCGGATGTGGGCGCTCGGCGTCTCGCTCGACCTCGTCGAGCTGTGCCAGACGCGGGGCGTGACACCGGCGCGCTTGCCGAGCTATCCGTTCGAGCACGTTCCGCACTGGATCGGTCAGGCGCTGCCGCGCACGGCGGCGGGCGGAGTGGCCCATGCGCAGGGCACGATCACCGACACACAAGCGGGACCGTACCTGTACCGACCCGTGTGGGTGAAGAGTCCGCTGCCGTCGGAACAGGCCGAGCCGCGAGCCTGGGTGCTGCTGTCGGACGGTTGCGCGCTGTGTGACGAGCTGGAGCGTCTGGCCGGGCGAGAAGGGCGCGCGTTCACGCGCGTGGCGTGCGGCACTGCAAAGGGCAGCGTGGACCCGCGCAGCGCGTCATCGCTTTGCTCGCTGTTCGAGACGCTGCGCGAGCGTCATAAAGACGGCTTCCAGCTGCTGCGCTGCCTCGCCGGCGGCGCGCCGGACGATGTGCTGGACGAGCCAGCCGCGCTCGCGCGCGGGCTCAAGGACAGCGGCTACGAGTCCCCGCTCGCGTGGGTGCTGCTCACGAGCGAGGCTCAGCCCGTGCTCGGTGGCGAGCGGACGCACGCCGCTGCCGCCGTCAGCAGCATGGCCGTGGCCGTTCGCGTGTTGCCGCGCGAGCTGCCGCAGCTGCAAGCGCGCTGGCTGGACGTGGACTTGGCAGCGCTGGGAGACGCTTGCGGCAGGACGGCTCAGCGCATCGCGGACGAGCTGCACGCGCCCGTCACGTTCCCCGACGTGGCGTTCAGGCACGGGCAGCGCTGGCAGCGCGAGCTCCGCCTGCTGCCCTCAGGCAGTCCGCGCACGGAGCCACTATGCGCGGGTGGGCGCTATCTGATCACGGGCGGGCTCGGTCGCATGGGGCTGTCGCTTGCGACGTACCTGAGCGAGCTGCGGGATGTGCGCATCGCCCTCGTGCACACGCGGGAGCTGCCGCCCCGGGAGCGCTGGGCGGAGTTGGCGAGTGAGCAGGCCGAGATCGGCAGCACGGGCCAGATCCTGAGCAGCCTGCTGAAGCTGGGAGCTGCGGGACTCGAGCTAGCGCGCGTCGACGTCTCGGATGGGGCCGCGCTCGCGGCGCTGTTCGCGGACCTGGAAGCGCGCTGGGGCGGCATCGACGGCGTGTTTCACTTCGCGGCCAAGCTTTCCGACGAGGCGCTGTGCCCGCTCAGCGAGCTCGCACCTTCCGCCGTGAACTTGAACCACGGGCCGAAAGTGCAGGGCGCCCAGTGGCTGGCCGAGCTCGCACAGCGGCATCGCGTCGGGCTCTGCTGCCTGGCATCGTCGCTGTCGGCCGAGTTCGGGGGCATCGGGAACTTCGGTTACGCCGCAGCGAATCGCGCGCTCGATGTGCTCGCCGAGCGCCTCGAGGCCCGGTGCGGTACGCGCTGGGTGTCCATCAACTTCGACTACTACCGCCCGCAAGCGGCCGAGGACGGTCGACCCGATCCGCGCGCACACGTGCAGCGCTTGCTCGGGGAGCGTGCGCTGAGCGGGCGCGACCTCTGGAGCGTGCTGACGCGTGCGCTCGCGGCGCGCGATGTGCCGCAGGTGCTTGCCTGCGCTCAGCCGATCGAGCTGCACATCGAGCGCTACGAGGCGAGCCTGCGGCGGCGCGTGCACGCCGAGCGTCCGGACCTGCCGAGTCTGTATCGCGCGCCCGAGACCGCGCTGCAGAAGCAGCTGGTCGAGATCTGGGAGGAGCTGCTGAACGTGTCACCGGTCGGCGTGCAAGACGACTTCTTCCAGCTCGGCGGCGACTCGCTCATGGTCATGCGCTTGATCGGCCGCTGCCGTGAGCGGCTGGGCCTCGCGCTCTCGGCGCGGGGCATGATCGAGTGCCGCACCATCGAGCAGCTGTGTGAGCACATCGCGCGCGGTGAAACCGCGAACGACCCGCTGTGGCTGCGTCAGCTGCCGTCGCCGCGCCACACGCTGATCTGTGTGACGTACGCGGGCGGCACGGCGCTCGCGTTCCAGCCGCTCGTCGAGCAGCTCCCGGCCGACTGCGCGGTGCTGGTGCTGCCTCCGATCCGCGAGGTGGACGACGAAGAAGCGCTATTTGCGCGCGTCAAGGCGCAGTGCCGCGACGTGGGGACGCCGTTCAGCGTCTACGGTCATTGCGGTGGCGTGTTCCAGGCGGTGGAGCTGACGCGCCGCCTTGCCGCTGAGGGCTGCGCGCCGGCGCGTGTGTTCGCGGCCGCGACCTTGCCTCCCCAGAGCGACACGCTGCTGCCGGAGCAGGCGCTCGACAGCGTGCTGGCCGGCTCGAACGTGCTGGCGTTCTTCGACACCCTGGGCGGACTGCCGGGTGCGGCCACCGAGACGGACGCGCGGGATGCGGCGCGCGCGATGCGCGAAGACGCCGTGCGCCTGACCTCGCTATACCAGCGCTTCGAGCGCGAGGCGCAGCGGGCACGCATCTCCGTTCCGCTGACGTGTTTGATCGCCGGCCGAGATCCGCTGACGAGCGGCTGGCGCGAGCGCGTGAGCGACTGGCAGCGCTTCTTCGAAAGCGTCGACTGGGTGGAGCTGCCAGACGCGGGTCACTACTTCGTGCAGAGCGAGCCCGCGCTGGTGGCCGACGTCCTGCGGCGCACGTTGGGGCTCGAGCTTCAGACATCCATCACGAGAGGTATGCAATGATTCGAACACAGGCCTGGGTGATCCGTCGCGGTGTGGACGCGTCCCCCGCCGCGCTTCAGCTCGAGGAGCTCGAGCTCTCCGAATTGCAGGCAGACGAGGTCCTCGTCGCGCCGATCTACGGTTGCTGGGAGGGCAATATGTCGCACGCGATGCGGCGCAAGCCCGTCGACATCTGCCGGCTGCGGCTGGAAGACCGCGTCGTGCTCGGCAACTCCGGGGTCGTGCGCGTGCTCGCCACGGGGCGAGACATCGGCGATCTCCAGGAGGGCGATGCTTGTGTGCTGATGCCGATCGGCGCGACCGACAAGCACGGATATCTCACGCGCGTGTTCGGCTACGACACCCCAGGCACTGTGGGTCTCCTCGCCAAGCGCACGAAGACCAAGCGGCAGCAGCTGTTCCGCATCCCGCCGGACTGTCCGCACGATCTGAAACAGTGGGCGGCGACGTCCATCCGCTACGCCACCGCCTGGGACAACTGGAAAGTGGCGTTCGGGACTTATCGCCTGCAAATGTCAGAGGCCGACGACCCCGCACCGTGGGTCTGGGGTTGGGGCGGCGGTGTGGTGCTCGCGACCTTACAGTTGGCCGCGCGCGCAGGGTGTCAGGTGGCGATGATCGCCTCGAGCGATGCGCGCCTGGCCCAGATCGAAGCGAGCGGCATCGTGCCCGTGGACCGTCGCAACTTCGCCGATCTGCAGTTCGATGCCGCGCGTCTGGACAGCGATCAGGCCTACCGCGAGCGCTATCTGCGCAGCGAGCGCACCTTCTTGCGCGAGGTCAACCGCATCACGGACGGCCGCAAGGTGGCCGTGTTCGTCGACAACATCGGCACTCCCGTGTATCGAGCGACGATGCGCGCGCTGGCTCGCCAGGGCGTGATCACGACGACGGGCTGGGACCGCGGTGGCCTTCTGACCACGCAGCGCATCGAAGCCTGCATGAATCGTCACCAGCACGTATGCACACACGGCGTTCGCGTGAGCGAGGGCATGGCGGCGTGCGACTACATGGCAAAGAGCGACTGGGTACCGCCCATGCCCACCGACATCACGACCTGGGACGAGATCCCGAAGCTCGCCGAACGCTTCGGCAACGGTGAGGTCGATAGTTATTTCCCACTGTTTGAAGTCAACCCCGAGCTGGCCTGACACAACCCCTTAGGAATGCAAATCGCCATGGAACAGAATATCTCCGTCATCAAGCAAGTGTTGTCCGAGAAGCTGCGCGTGTCCGAGGACTTCCTGGACGACGAGTACACGCTGGACGAGCTCGGTCTCGACTCGTTGACCTCGGCCGAGGTCGTGTTGGGCGTCGAGACGCGCCTCGGGGTGCGGATCGACGTGAGCGCACTCGGGGAGAGCCTGACGCGAGAGACGCGGCTCGGCGAGCTGATTCAGCGCATGGCTGGCATGTTGGAGGCTGCGGCATGTCCGACCTGAGCGTGGACACCCTGCGCCGGCAGCCCCCGCATGCGGTGCTGCCGGACGACCACGGCGAGCTGACGAGCTGCGTGCTCGAGCACGCGGGCGACTGGGATCGCGCGCGCCGCGTCAGCGCCAGTGCGCACAGCCTGTTCGAGCGTCTGAGCACGGAGTCGGACATGCCGCAGCTGTACGCGGCGCTCGGCCGTGGTGAGTCGCTCGGCGCGGTGCTCGCGCTGGCGACACCCGCGCTGGCGCGCGACGTGGCAAGGGCCTGTGGCCTACTGGTCGAGCGCGGCGCCGGCCTGACCTCGTGTGCGCCGTGGTTCGGTGCGCAGCGGGTGCGCTGCGTCCGCGACGCGTCGGGCTATATGCTCTCGGGCGAGTGCGGGGCCGTCGTCGAGGCGCAGGAGCGCGAGCAGCTGATCGTGCGCGTCAGCGACACGGCTTTCGCGCGTGTGCCGCTGCGAGCCGCAGGCGTGGAGGTGAGCGCGCTGCCGGGAGATGCGGCCGCGTGCGCGGCGCTCGGCCGCGTACGGCTCTCGGGCGTGCGCCTGTCGCCGGAGGCGATCGGCGAGCTGAGCCGCCAAGACATCGATCGCTTGCGCGCGCGCCATACCTTGTGGATCGCGCATGCGCTTTCCAGTTTCGCGAGCGCGACGTTCCTCGCAACCTTGCGCTTCGTGGGCGAGCGCGGCTTTCGGGGCGGCAAGCTCTCTGATCTGAGCGTGGTGCGCCACAAGCTGGCCGAGATCGGAGTGCATCCGGAGGTGTTTCAGGCGCAGCTGCGAGCGGCGGGGGAAGAAGCTGCGCCACAGGTGCTGCGCAGCTTGCTGGTGTCCGAGACGCTCAGCGAGCAACTGCCGACGCTGGTGAAGGGCTGCCAGCAGCTGCACGGCGGGCGCGGCTTTCTGACCGAGTCGCGCATCGCACGTGACTACCGCGATTGCCTGCACCTCGACTGGCTGCTCGGCAGCCGCTCGGAGCTGCGGCAGAGCATCGGGGCGCGTCGCGGCGAGCTGGTGGAGCTCAATGCGCTGCGCGCCAGCTTCGGCTCGCACGAGCACGCGGCGTTTCGCAGGCGCGTGGTGCAGCTCGTGGAGGAGCACGCGGCCGGCGCCGCGCAGCGCTGCGAGCAGGACCCCCGGGCGGTGGCGGGGCTGCACGCGCTGTTCGCGCGCGAGAACGTCACCACGTTGCGGCTCGGCGCTGAAGCCGGGGGCGGCGGCAAAGATTTCGGCTACAGCTTGATTCTGGCCGAGGAGCTGACGTCTCGCGCGAGCGCGGGGCTCGGCGTGAGCTTGATGATCGCTGCGGGTGCGGTCGTGCCGCTCCTGGCGCGAGAGGCCTCGCCCGAGCTGCGCGCCGAGCTCTGGCCGCGTTTGAAGTGCGGGCAGGCGGTGCTGTCGTTCGGCATCACGGAGCCTTCCGGCGGCTCCGATCTGCTGCACTCGCTCGAGACGCGCGCGCGGCTCGACGGCGAGCACTGGGTGCTGAACGGGCGCAAGATGTTCATCACCAACGGGCCCATCGCCGATTACATCCTGGTGCTGGCCCGCACGAGCGACCGCCCGGGGCCGTTCCACAGCTCGTTCATCGCCGTGCCGGTGGCGAGCGCGGGGGTCACGGTCGGTACGCCGTACGACACGCTCGGGCTGCGCGCCTCGCCCACGGGCTGGGTCGACTTTCGAGAGGTGCGTGTGCCGAAGCACTGCTTGATCGGGCGCGCCGGTTTGGGGATGCACTACCTCGCGGACTCGATCTCCGAGGAGCGCACCTTGATCGCAGTGGGCGGGCTGACCCTGGCGCGCACCTTGGTCCAGGATGCGTTGTCGCGCGCGGGCGATGGCCCCAGCGGGCCGCGCTTGTTGTCGTGGCTGGCGCGGCTCGATGCGCTGTTCTGCCTCGCAGCGGACACCGGTCAGGCGATCGTGCGCGGAGGACGCGATCACGCGGCCGCGGGCCTCTTGAAGTTCGCGGCGTGCGAGGCGACGCAGGAGGCCATCGAGTGTGCGGCGGAGGCGATCGCCGAGCGCAGTCACCTGTCGGAGGAGGCGAGCTACACGCGGGCGCTGCGCGACGCGCGGGTGCTCACGGTGTTTGCCGGCACGACGGAGACCTTGCGCGAGCTCGTGGGCGCGAGCATCGCCGCGCGTGCGCGCCTCGGAAACCGACGGGTGCACCATGCCTGAGATCTCGACCGTGGCTCGGGCCGTGCGTCAGCATGCGGCGGACGGCTGCAAGTCCCCGCTGCGCTTCGGCCGCGATGCCGAGATCATCGACTACGCTGCGCTGTGGCAGCGCGTGCTCGTACAGACGCGCCTGCTCGCAGATTGCGGCTTCGAGCCGGGCCAGCGCGTCGCGCTCTCCATGTCGAACACGTTGGAGACGGTCAGCAGCTTACTCGCGGTCATGCACTGCGGCGGCACGCTGATCCCGCTGTTTCATCGGCCTGGCATGCGCGCGACGGGCAAGGATCACGCGCGGATCGTCTCCACGTTGCGGGTCAGCCGAGCGCCGCTCGTGCTCACGCATGCCTCGGACGTCGCAGTGCTGCAGCTGGCAGCGGCCGATGCGGGCGCAAACGCGCGCGTCCATGCCTACGAGCAGGTAGCTGTCGCGCAGCAGGGACTCGGTGAACAGGCGCCAGCCGCGGGGGTGCCGGCGCTCATCCAGTTTTCGGCTGGCAGCACCTCGGAGCCGAAGGGATTGTGCCTCGGTCACGCGCAGCTCGTCGCGAATTCGCGCGGGATCATCGAGCGGCTCGGTGTCACGCAGGACGAGAGATTGTGCACGTGGCTGCCGCTGTATCACGACATGGGGTTGATCGGCGGCGTGATGACGTCGCTGATGAGCGGCTGCGGGCTGACCTTGTATCCACCTGCAGAGTTCGTGCGCAACCCGCTGTCGTGGATCGAGCAGGCGTCATTGGATCGAGCCACGGCGCTGCAGGCGCCGCAGTTCGCCTACGAGCTATGCCTGCAGAAGGCCAAGCTGCAGGCCTTGCCGCCGGGAGCGTACGACCTGTCGAGCGTGCGTTTTGCGCTCAACGGAGCCGAGGCGGTGGACGTGGAGGTGTGTGAGCAGTTCGAAACGTTCTTCGCCGCTCACGGCTTGCGCCGGCACGTGATCCAGCCGTCGTACGGGCTCGCGGAGAACTGCGTCGCCGTGAGCTTGCGTGCTCCGGGCACCCCGCGGCTGTCGCGTCACTTCGAGCGAGGCGGCCTGAGTCGGGGCCGAGCGGAGATCGCGGCGCAGCCTTCCGCTGCTACGGTGACGCGCGCAGGCAACGGCCACGTCATCGCGGGCACGCGCGTCGCAGTGTGGGACGCAGAAGATCGCGTGTTGCCAGATGGCCAGGTGGGCGAGCTGGTGATCTCGGGTGAGTCGACTGCGCGGGCGTTGCTGCAAGCCGATGGTCAGATCAGGCCGCTGCCGGAGGGGGTGCGCACGGGTGACCTGGGCGTCATGCTGGATGGCGAGCTTTACGTGGTCGGCCGCTGCAAGGAGGTAGTCAAGCGCGCGGGCGAGGCGTTTTCACCGACGGACGTGGAAGCGTGCGTGCTGACCGAGCTGCGCGACACGAAGGCGGCCCACGTGCTGTGCGTGGGCGCATTCGGCTTCCGCCACGAGCAGACGGGCCGCGAAGAGATCGTAATCGTGCTCGAGACCCGAGAGTTCCGGCACGCAGACCGCGCGCGCGAGCTGTCCAATCAAGTACGCCGCACCTTGCTGCGCGAGTATCGCCTCCCACTACACGACGTCGTGATCGCAAAGCCAGGTGTGATCCCGCGCACCACCAGCGGGAAGCTGCAACGCTTAGCGCTGCGGGACAAGTATCTAAGGGGTGAGCTCTCAGTAAGTGAGCCGAGCCCGTTGCAAGCTGGGGGTTGATCGAGAGCGCGGCTTCAGTGGGAGGGCTCGGTCGCCGCGCCAACTCCCGTCATCGTCGGCCTCTGACATTCGGCGTCACGCGTCTTCCACGCGCTCACAGCAACGCGCGCAAGCACGTAAGCACGTGCCCCGGCGCGCTTCTCGCACGCCAGCGATCGTCACGCTACTCCGGGACGGCGTAGATGTTTCGTCCCCAACTTACATAGACGTGACTTTTGCCCACTTCCGCGGGAATTCAAGGATCCAGGGGACTAGTGCTCGCTTTGCTGCGGCAATATGGGCATCGAACGAGGGAGTTGCGAAGCATGAACGATGATGTAACCCAGGCCGCCCTGTTGATGGGTGCTCCGGACGCGGTGGTCTTCGCGGACGCCGAGGGTGTGATCCGGTTCTGGAATCTCCAGGCCGAGGCGCTGTTTGGGCACAGCGCGGCAGAGGCGCTCGGCGCGTCGCTCGACCTCATCGTTCCTGAGCCAAGCCGTAAGTCCCACTGGGCAGGTTTCGAAGCCGCCGTGAAGCGTGGTCGCTTTCGCAGCGAGGTCGCGCTGCAGACGAGCCGCTCGATCACGAAGAACGGTACGGAGATCTTCGTCGAGCTCTCAGCGGCGATCGTCACGGGCGACGCCGGCGAGGTTCGCGGGATCATGGCGATCGCACGAGACGTCACGGCGCGACATCAGCAGGAAAGGGCACGCCGCGTGCAGCTGACCGAGCTTCAGCACGAACTCGCCGCGCTGCGGCTTGCGCTCGCGCAACTCAGCGCCGACCACAAGTGATCCTGAGCGGCGCCGGGTTCGCGCCGGACCTGGGATGGGCCGCGCGGCCTATCCGGGCATCGATGCCCGAGGTGCGTCGCGGGGACTTGAACGTCCGCAGGCCGGCATTATTTTGAGCACCACACGCGAAGGGAGGTTAACACCATGACATGTGGGCGGCTTTCCAGGCTCGCTCGTGGTTTGACAACCTTGCTAGTCGCCATCGGTGGCTTTTGTTTGCTGCCGATCCTGCTTTGCAGCCTCGTCTTACCGGTTGTTCTCGCCGGGGCGGCGCTCCTGCCGCTCGCGCTCAGCTCGTTGATCATGGCCCTCCGAAGTTGGTTTGGCAGGCCGATCCAGGCAGACGGTCGGGATATCGCACCGCGCTCTCCAGCGCGGGGACGGGTCGCCGTCGCGTAGCGACTCTCGCGGCAGAGGAAACGTCTGAGCGTTTGGAATATACATGACACTACCGATGTGTAGATGCTGACTACACAATAAAGGAGGTTGAACATGCGCTGGTATTTGCTTCTGGGCCGCCTCCTCTTCGGAGGCTTTTTCCTGTGGGCTGCGGCGACCCACATCCTGAACGTCAAGCCGCTGACCGACGCGCTCGCAGCTCATTCGGTTCCGTATCCGGAGCTCGCGCTGACGCTCTCGACTGCACTGCTCGCGCTCGGTGGCGCGAGCATCGTCGTCGGCTTCATGCCGCGCGCCGGTCTCGCGATGATCGTGTTGTTCCTGGTCCCCGCCACCTTCATCATGCACCCGTTCTGGTCTGTCGCTGACGCGTCGCGCGGCACGGAGTTGGCGATGTTCATGAAGAACGTCGCCTTGCTGGGCGCAGCCATGGGCTTACTAGCCGTGCCGGTTCCCTGGCCGCTCAGCCTCGACGCCTGGCTCACGAAACGCGGTGGCTACGGCGGGGATGGTGCGCTCGCTGCCGGGTGGCGGCGGCTCACCCAGGGCACCAGGCACAGGCTGCAGCACTGGTCCGCGCGCTGGCGTCCCGAGCCCAAGAGTCTCGTTCGCGCCGCCCCCAGCGGCGATGACGCGACCTGGACGAGCGGCGGTTGGGTGATCCACCAGCAGTCGATGTGGAGCCCGGACGGCAGCTACTTCGTGCGCAGAGTGCGAGCTCGCTTCAGCGGTTGACGCGGCGCACCACCAGTAACGCGTTCGAGCCGGGTCGCCCGCATGGTCGGCCCGGCTGCGCCGTCATCACGCCACGCGCCGCGTTACCTAGGTCCACCATCGCATGGAGCTTTTCTGCGATCACCGTTTCGCGAGCGTACGCGCGCAGCCTTGGCCCAGGCAGATCGAGCAATGAAGGGAACGTCGACAGCTCGGGAGCGGGCAATTACGCCATCTGGGTGATTGCGTAGAGCTCTCTTCTCGAGTGCCCAGTGCTGCGTGAAGTGCGGCTGTCAATCGGAGCAGGTGCAGGTGATGTGGATCTCCGAGACCATGAAGTTGACTCTTTCCGTGACAGGGATGTCTCGCACTGCACTGATGCGTTGGGCCTGACCGTCGGGATAGGGGACGAAGGAGCCCGTGCACGAGATCTTCTGGCATGCATGAGACTCGTGGTCGCGCGGGAGGATGGTCACGTTGCCATACACTGCGTCCGAGCTCGGATCGTACGGCACGTTGCACTGGTCCGCGGCGTACTGGGTGTTAACGCGGCAGAAGGTCGCCGCTCCGATGATCGTGCCCATCGGAATCACACCGCCTGGCGTCGGCCGGCAGTTCGCAGCGAACCAACCGTGTCTGTTGAACTGACCGTCCGGGTCATCGTGATGGGCCCCGTGCACGCCCGAGCAGAGGACTTCGTCTGCGCGAACGCTCGGCGCGCCGGGACTCAGCGCGCCGAGCGCGAAGAGAGCAGCGATCGGTCTTCCTAGCTTCATTGAGCTCCTCCGTTGCAGGCGCTTCCGCATCGCCGACGGCAGCCGCGATCGCGATTGACGATGCCAAGGTCTAAACGCACCTGCGATTACGTGTCAAGGTACGATTGACATACATAAGAATTACATACGTAATATGCGGAGCAACACCGTCTGAAGCGGCGGCACGGCACGGCACGGCTGCGTCGAGCTGCGGCACAGCAACTCTGCCCTCGCGGCTGCAGCCATCAGCTGCGGTCAATTCAACTGCCTCGCATCGCACGTCGTCCCTGCGGTCGTGCTCGTCGCACGGCGGCGGGTCATATGCGGAGTTGGACCGACGATCCGCTCGACCCGCGCCAGGATCTGCATCTCGAGGCTGCGATTGCGGCGCCCTTCGCG
>Ga0190269_10000552_pt1 | contig 19046 bp, 16 predicted proteins | sample Popmic249IS_FD_133749 | JGI IMG/M metagenome (GOLD analysis project Ga0190269, IMG submission 133749) | Populus adjacent soil microbial communities from riparian zone of Blue River, Arizona, USA - 249 IS | ecosystem: Environmental > Terrestrial > Soil > Riparian zone | place: USA: Arizona... | reverse complement strand
GAGGATGGAGACGGCACGATCCGTTATCCAATGGAGGCGGGAATTCCCATGCGCTCGGTCTGGGCGGTCGTGGACATGACCAGCGGAGATCATGACGCCGCCGCCCCGCAGAAATTCGGAGAGCGGCGCGTCAATTGGCGCGGACGCGGCCTGGAAAAGCGAAGCGACGGAAAAGATGCGGTGGAAGACCAGCGCACGATCCTCGAGCTTCTGGTCGTCCGGCCCGCGGCCGGAGCCTGGGCGCTGAGAGTGCGCGACGGCGCGGAGAGCGATGGCGACGGTGTCATCGACGGCCGCTTGTCCGGAGTCCTCGAAAGCATGCAGCCTCTCGCCGACAGTCCGCCGCCGCCGGCCGTCCTGCAGAAGGATGACGTCGTGCTGGCGCTCGATCCCTCCGCGATGGAAATCACCCTGGTCAAAGTCCCCAAGAATTCATAGAAGCTGGAGTCATGATGCGCTTGAAGTCGTGTGCAATCCTCATCGGGCTTTTATTCCTCATGGCTCCGGGGGCGTTCGCCCAGGAGCATCCGAACATCGCCAAGGGTCTGGGCGGTACCATGGGTATCGGGACCGACCTGGACACGATCAATCCGTTCAACGGCAACCTGATCATTCGCCTGCCCATCGGGCAGGGCTATCCGGTCAACGCAAAGCTGTCCTATCAGCTCATCCTCACCTACAACAGCCAGGTCTGGGAGCACGAGACCTACGACGACACCAACCGCGTGCTCCCGGCCCGCGCCAACAATGCCGGCCTGGGTTGGGCGCTGCACCTCGGGCGGCTCAATCCGCCGCAGCTCGACATGAGCAGCTCGCCTTCTCCCGACTACAACCGGAACACCTATCTCGCCCCGGATGGATCGTTCCACACCTTCTATCCCACGCTCCACGAGGGTGAGGCGGCGACGGCCGGCGTCGAATACACGCGCGACGGCTCCTACCTGCGCCTGAAGACGGCGACCAAGCAGATCGAATTTCCCGATGGCAGCGTGCACACCTTCAGCTCGCTGACGAACGGTTATCTGACGCGGATCGAGGACCGCTTCGCGAACTTCATCCAGGTCGATTATCAGGACTGCTCGCCTTCCTGCGTACCGGCGACCCCTGCGAACGCGCACCGCTGGCAGATCTCGGACAGCCAGGGGCGCGTGCACAAGATCGATCTCCGCGATACCGGCCAGCCGAGCCAGGCTCTCGTCATCACGAAGGTCGACCTGCAGGCCTTCGGCGGCGCGCGGGCGGTCTACAAGCTCCTTTACAACAACAGCACCGACGATCAGAGCACCACGGGCTCTCCGGTGGGCCTCACCGGCTGCCGCGGCAGCGACAATTATTCAGTCTGGTTCCTGACCAAGGTCGTGCGGCCGGACAGCTCCGTCTACGAGATTCCGCTGGCCGGATATTTCTCGACGAACATCCCCGGCGACTCCACCAATCCTTGCAAGACGGGATTGATCAACCGCCTGCGGCTCCCCACCCTTGGACAGATCGAGTGGGATTACATGTTGTACAAGTTCCCCTCGGACTCCACCACGCGCAACATCTGGCAGCGGTCGACCGGCGTCGGAACGCGGCGGCTCCTCGACGCGGCCTCGGCTTCGATCGGTCAGTGGACCTACACCACGGCGCTCTCCGGGGGAACGACCGCCCATGAGAAGCTGATGACCAACAACGTGACCGATCCGATCGGCAACAAGGTGAGCCGCTACTTCTCGGTCTGCGTCAGCAACTGCTCGCACGCGGACGGACCTTACGAGTACGGCCTGGCGGTGGGGCGCGACTCCGGAGGCGACGGCACCGGACGCTTTCTCTCCAATCAGGTTTTCGCCTCCGTCGGCACCCTGCTGCGCACGACCTACGCGCGCTGGGAGCACGACACGCCCAGCGGGAGCTCGGCGGTCACGGAGCGGGGCCGACTGAATCAGCGGATGGCCTCGCAGCGGCTCCAGTTCAACGATGACCCCGGCGGGACCTACGCCGACGATTCGTACTCCGACTTCGACGGCCTGGGCCACTACCGGCGCAAGGACAGCAACGGCAACTTCCCGGGCAGCAACGTGCGCTCCAATCACGTTCAATACAACTCGTCGGTGGGCACCTATGGCCAGGTGGGCTACACGCCCTGGCCGACGACCTCGCCCTGGGTGATCAATACGCACTCGTTCGCCTGGGACCAGGAGGGCGGCAAGACGCAGTACCGGATCCCCTGCTACGAGGCGGGCACCGGCTTCCTGCTGCGCCTCCGATTGCTCAAGAACAGCGGCGCGACCGAGCACGCGAACGACGTCCTGCAGGTGTTCCAGCGCAATGCGGCCGGCAACGTCACGACCGAGTCGCACTATGGCGGCGACAACCAGTCGCTCGCCTCCAATGCCTGCGGCCTGACGCCCCCGGCCTCGGCCGTCTACCAGTTTACGCACACCTACGCGGGCGGCGTGCGCTCGAAGACGTCGGTGACGGTGGGCACCGCCCTCAATCTCCTGGATCAGACGATCGACGTCAGCACCGGTCTGCCGAGCTCGAGCCGGGATGCGGCGGGCAAGCAGACGAGCTTCAGCTATGACGCGCTGGGGCGGATGACGACGATCGATCCTACCGACGACCTGCTGACAGTGGCCACCTATTGCACGGCCACGTCCATTCCGGCCTGCCCGAGCGGCGTGCGCGCCCAGGTGGTCGCTGCCCGCAAAGCCACGGCAGGTGGATCGGAGGTGACGGCTGTCCGGTCGCGCTTCGATGACTGGGGCCGCTTGATCAGCGACGAGGTGCGCATGCCGCCCTCGGGAACCTACGCTGCCCGCAACTACTCCTACAACGCCATGGGCTGGAGGACCTACGCTTCCGAGCAGGGCTCGGCTCCCGGCACGACCTATCTCAATTTCGACGCCTTCGGCCGCCCGCGCACGGTCCGGCCCCCGGATGGCGCGTCCCACGACGTGACCCTGAGCTACGAGGGCATCCGCAAGGTGACGCAGACGGCCAAGGTCGCCACCAGCACGAGCGGCGAAACGAACGCTGTCACGACAGAGATCTATGACCGCTATGGCCGCCTGTATGAAGTGACCGAGCCCAACAATGCGAAAACGCGCCACGATTACGACGTGGGCAACCGCCTCGTCAAAGTCTGCCAGGGAGCGACCGGCACCGGCACCGCCACCTGCGGCCAGCAGCGCCTCTTCAACTATGACCTGCGGGGCTTCCTCCTGTCCGAGCAGCATCCGGAGAAGGGCGTTTCCGGCAATGGATCCATCTCCTACTTCAACTACGATGCCCGCGGCCACGCGCTGCGTTCCGTGGACGGCTCGAGCGACCTGACCTTCACCTATGACAAGGCCGAGCGCCTTACGGAAGTGAGGGAGACGGGCGGAGCGCAACGGGTGATCAAGAGCTTCACCTATGCGACGCAAAACCTGACCGATACGCTGGGCACCGACTGGCGCAAGGGCAAGGTCACCTCGGCCTCCCGCTTCAACTACGTGGGAGCGCCGTTCAATGCCACGGCCGAGGTCCGTGACAGCTATGTCTACCGCGCCGCGGAAGGGCGCCCCTCCGAGCACTCGCGGCAGCTCTTCGTCAACGCCGGGGCCGAGGAGAAGTTCACGACGACCTATGCCTACGACGGCCTGGGCCAGGAGTCGAGCATCGGCTATCCCGATTGCGACTTCGGCGATTGCACGGCGTCGGACACTCCCAGGACCGTCACCTTCGGCCGCACCTACGGCCGCCTGACCAGCGTGCCCGGTTACACGGGCACGGCCAACGGCGTCAGCGAGATCACCTATCACGATAACGGTCTGGTCCATCAGGTGCCGCACTCGAACGGCGTCCTCTTCACGCAGCAGAACGACCCCAACGGGATCGCCCGCCCGGCCGGCATGACCGCCGCGAACAGCAGCGCGACCCTGTGGACGGCGGGGACGCACACCTACGACGGCAACGGCAGCCTGAAGGCCATCGGCACCCAGACGTTCGTCTACGACAGCCTGAGCCGGGTCACGCAGGGCAGCGTCGGGGGCAGCACCCAGAGCTACACCTACGACAACTACGGCAACGTCCAGAGCGTCACGACGGACGGCATCCTGGTCAACACGCCCACCTCCTCGGCCACGAACCGGCTCACCGCGGGCACCTATGACGCGGGTGGAAACCTCACTTCGTGGAATGGAAACAATTACCAGTACGACGCCCTCAACCAGATGGTCCGCTTCACCTCTGGAACCGAGGACTGGATCTACGTCTACGGCGCGGACGACGAGCGCTTCTGGAGCTACAAGGCCAACGGCCCCGGCTCGCTGTGGGCGCTCCGGGACCTCTCCGGCATGGTGCTCCGGCAGTACAACGCGCACCTGGGCTGGACTGATTACGAGGACTACATCTACCGCGACGACAAGCTGCTCGCCAACTATCTTTCCAGCGGCCAGCGGCGGCATTTCGACGTGGACCACCTCGGCAGCGTCCGGCTGGTCACCAACCTCTCCGGCAACCAGGTCGGCTTCCACCGCTATTACGCCTACGGCAAAGAGCAGACCACGCTGCAGGAGGGCGACCGGATGAAGTTCGCCGGCCATGAGCGGGACCTGGCGAGCCTGGCCGGGGACGCGGACGACCTCGACTACATGCACGCGCGGCACTACAGCGCGTTGACCGCGAGATTTCTGAGCACCGATCCGGTCGACGCCGTTCCCTACCTCCCGCAGACCTGGAACCGGTACCAGTACGTCATGGGCCGGGCGATGACCTTCACCGACCCCCACGGCCTCTTCGGGATCGGACGGTACTTCCCTCCCGTCGGCATGACGATCTTCGACATCGGCTTCGGCGACACGATCACGGTCACCACCACCGCCTGGAGGGGGACGACCACGAATCCGTTCACCGGCATGTGGGGTCTGGGCAGCCTGATGTCAGGTTCTTCCTGGTTCCACAACCTGGGCGGTCTGGGCGACCTCGCGCTCCTCGACCGCGGCGACTTCTCCTGGAGCCGGGCCGGCAGCCTGAGCGGCCAGGGCCTGGGGGCCTATGTCGACGGGCTCATCCCCTTCGTGAACCCCCTGGCCGAGGCGGACGTCTACAATCCCGACGAGGTCGGAATGGCCTCGATGGAAGTGGTCGGCGAGGCCGCCGCCCTTCTCGGCGGCGGCGGCGCGGCAGCGGGCAAGGCGCACAAGGCCTTCAAGCTCGGCCGCGAGATCAAGATCGGCAAGAACCTGCGGATCGCGCCGTGGGGCAACCGCACCGGCCACAGATACGGCCGCTACCCGCATTATCATCGACGGGGTACGAGGGGAGCGGACGGCAATCCGCTTCCCGGCCAGGGGATCGGCAGACACCGGCCCTGGGAGCCTCCCGCTCCCGGCCAATCCTGGAGATCGAGGTTCTAAATCATGATCAACCCTCCGATCATCGTCGCCGAAGGCTGGGACCTCAAACTGTACGGTTCCACCCAGGACGCGGAGCTCGACCTCGAGCCCGTGGACGTGGAGGCCGGCCTTTATGTCGCCTATGACTCGCGGGGCCTTCTGCTGAAGCTGGAAGCGAGAGACTCGGCGGTCGTCCTGTCGGCCGCCGAGCCTTCGCCCACGCATCAGGAACAGCTCGAGGATCTGCTGCGCGGCGCGCTCCAGAGGATCGGAAAGGATCCCATGAAGGCGAACGGCCTGGAGGGCCTCGTCGAGGCCGCCCAGGTGTTCGCCTTCAAGCCGCCGCGCTCCAGCGCGGAGGTTTTCAAAGGGTTTTTCAAGAAGTGACCGGCAACCGCGCCAGATACCGCAAGCCCGTGATGCTGGGCAGGAAGCAGTAGGCCCCGCCGCGGGTGAAGATCAGGCGCGGAAACCCTTTGATGACCGTGTTGTTCGTGCCTTTGGGGCCAGGGGCCGCGAGCGTGAAGGAGCTGGACGCCGGATCGTTCACGCCGAGGAACACGTCCTGGCCGCTGATGTTGAAGTACGCGTTTCCCGCGTTCGGATCGCTCGGCATCGAATCCGACTTCACGAAGGACGGGACGAGGTTCCACTGGGCGGTCAGGAACTCGAACTGGTTGAACAGGCTCGCGTTGATGAAGTAGCCGATGAGCCCGCGCGGGGTGGATTCTGAATCGGGGTGCGCGGGATCGTAGGTCGGACCATACGGCATGGCCCGGCGCACGATGCGATGGTGCGTGCTGTCGGTGCCGTTCACCTTTTCGTTGCGAGGATTGTTGCGCCGGAGGTGCGAGCCAATGGGGCACTTGAGTCCCAGCCTGTCATCCTGCGCCGGCTCGTCGCTGACATAGGTGAAATCGTTGAGCTGCGACTGCGGCAGCGGCGTCCCCGGCTGGTCGGGCTCGAGCACCAGCGGGTTGCCGTTGCGCCAGCGGCCGCAGACCTTCGCGGCCAGCACCTCCCTGTCGATCTTGGCTTCCGCCGCGTACTCGGTCAGAAACGTTTCGAAGCCGGCCACGTCCTGCTCCAGGATGCGGAAGGCGGCGTAGCTGCTGTTCGTCGACAGCTCCGTCGGCTGCACGCTGTAGATCCCGTTGCTCGCGTTGGCATAACCCAGCAGAAACTCTCCCGTGGCGACCGCCGGCTGATCGTCCGGCATCGGGTGCTTCCTGGGCGGCGCGCCGATCACGGTGGGCTGCGAGATGTTGTCGCGGTATCCGAAGTGGACCTGGTTGTCCGGCAGCGCCTGCGCGTCGTGCGCGGACAGCTCCTTCATGCAGCCGGCGAACGCCGCGCGCAGCCGGGTTGTGACCTTTTCGAGCACCGACGGGTTCTCGTCGACCCAGAGGTTCAGCACGATGTGTACCTGGCTGCCGTGCGACATTCCGCCGATCCATTGCGACGGATCGCTCGTGCCCACGTCGCCTACCTTGCTGGCGGTCGCCGCGGCGGTGGCGCCGCGCACGAACGCGGGATCGAAAGTGGCGAGCTGCGTCTGGGTGACGCCGAGCGCGGCCAGCCCCGCGGCGGTGAAGCTGATGTTCACGAAGCACTCCGGCTTGACCTTCCAGCGGGCGGCCGTGGTGATGCGCGGCATGCCGTCGGTACCGTCGATCAGCGCGCCGATCAGGGCGCCCGCCGCCTTGGGATCGGTGATGCTGAGGATGAAGTGCCGGGCCATGTCCACGCGGTAGCCGCGCAGGATCGTGCCCTGGATGTCGGCGTAATCGAGCTGGGGGGAGGTCATGGCGGTCCCCGCCTCAGGACGAAGGAAGGTTGGCGAGGATCTCCTGCACCGTGGCGGTGTAGGCCTGGTACATGTTGACGTTCGGCTGATGCTGCGAGGCGTCGTTCAGGGCGATGAATTCCGCGAACGCGTTCACGTTGTTGGCCACCGGAGTCACCGCCGCGCCGCCCACCACGACCTGCAGGAGGGTGTCGAAGATCTGGCCCACCTGCGCCACGAAATCGCCGATGTAGTCGTTGAAGCTGCCGTCGTACTCGGTGATCACCGCGATGACATAGGAATCGCTCTGGTTTCCACCGGGCTGCAGGTTGGGGGTGGAGGCGTCGAGCAGCAGGATGCGGGCGTAGTGCACCGTGCCGATGGACGTGAGCGCGGCGTCGAGCTGCGCGTTGCTCTCCGCCAGCGCCTGGCCGATGGTCGACAGGTTGGTTCCGGGGATGACAGGCAGGAGGAGGGTGAGCGGACTGGCCATGAGTCGTCTCCTTGATCTGCAATCGTTGCGGCGCGCAACGTTGCGGGCTTGCTTCGGTCTCCTCCAACTAGTGGAGCGAAGGCCCGCCGAATTGCAGGTTCAGGAGAAGCCGGCCGGAATCTCGTCCCAGGTCCGGCCTTCGAGCAGCCGGCCGGTCTTCTTCTTGTTCAGCCCGCCCCACTGCTTGAAGAAGAATGCGACTCCGGCTTCCCGGCACTGGTCGCGGATGCCGAGGATCCAGCTCTCCTCGACCGGCCGTGCGCCGGGGCCGGATTCGCCGCCGACGATCGCCCAGTCGATGCCGTTCAGGTTCAATCCCGGCAGCGGACCGAGGAGGGGCTCCAGGGAGAGGAACTTGACCCTGGCGCGGGTGCGCCGCAGGTGATCGATGCGGTCCACGTGGTCCAGGTTCTCGACGCTCACCCCCATCCAGACGTTGGGCGGCCAGTCGAGCGCAGTATCGAGATCGGCCAGCCGGTCCGCCCTCTTGGTCAGGATCTGGAAGCGGTGCCAGTGCGCCCGGCGCATGACGTCGAACACGCGCTGGATGTAATCCAGGGGGACGTCCTCATGGAAAAGGTCGCTCATCGAGTTCACGAAGATCCGCTGCGGGCGCTTCCATTTGAGGGGAAGCTCCAGCATGCGCGGCTGCAGGGTGACTTCGAAGCCGTTGCGGTAGTTGGGCTGCCCCATGGCCTGGAGGCGCTCCGACATCCGCTCGGCGTAGCAGTGCTTGCAGCCCTGGCTGATCTTGGTGCACCCCGTGACCGGGTTCCAGGTGGATTCCGTCCATTCGATGGCTGATTTCAAACCCATGGCTGGGTTAACAGGCCCGCGCCCGGGCGTGTTCCTGGGCGCGGGCCTGTTTCGTACCGATGGTCAGCGTGAAGCGGTGGGAGCCGCGGGCCGGTATACGCCCCGATCCGGGTCCCAATTCCGCTGCCGGTTCCCGTCCTGGTTCCGGTGGTGGTTCCGGCTTCCGTTCCTGAGCGAGCGGCCGATCGTCACGGCGAGCGACCCCACCAGCAACCAGGGCACGGCGGCGAACACATAGTCGAGAGGCTGGTGCATCAGGTCGGCCCGGTGCTGCCCGCGCCGCGAGCGCAGGCCGTGGCGCGTGAACTCGCTCTTGAGCCCCGCCTCGGCGAACGGGTTGTCGGGCCGGCCGCGGAGAAGGCCCGTGATCCGGCTCTCGACCACGTCCACCCGGTCACCCAGGACGAGAAGGAGCCAGTGAGACAGGCGTCCTTCGCTGTAGCGGCGGTAGGCGTGCCGGCGGATCACGCCGGACAGCCCCTTGGGCGGGCAGGCGGTGCCGAAGACCGGCGTCAGGAACTTGTGCTCGGTCGTCTTCTCCCGCGGCCAGCGCTCCTGCTGGCGCTCGGGGAAATGCCAGTGGGCACCGGTCCCCTGGGGATTGAACTTCTCCTTGGGCACGGCCGGCCGGTCCTTGGGATCGAGGTCGACCCCCCAGCCGGGGACCGTGCGGCGAAGCTCTTCGCTCGAACGGGCATTGGGCGGTTTCTCAGCTGTATAGGCCATGTTGATTCCCTCCTTGCTAGTGCGCCTGCGGCCGGATCAGGGGCTTGATGCACCCGTCGAGCTTGCTGGACATCATGTGGTAGCCCTCGGCGATCTCCTCGAGCGGGAGGATGTGGGTGACGATCTCCCTGGGCTTGAGCACGCCGTTCTTCACATGCTCGAAGAGGCGCGGCCAGTGCCGCTTCACGTTGCACTGGTTGGTGCGGATGGTCAGCCCCTTGTTCATGGCGTCGCCGAACTTCACCGCGCTGTACAGCGGACCGTAGGCTCCGACCACCGAGATGTTGCCGGCCTTGCGCACGCTGTCGATGGCCCAGTTGAGCGCCACCGGCGAGCCGCCCTGCAGCTTGAGCTTGCTCGAGGTCAACACCTGGAGGAAGCTGCCGTCCGCCTCCGCGCCGACGGCGTCGATGCAGACGTCGGCTCCGAGGAAGTCGGTCTCCTCCTTGAGGAACTGCACGATGTCGTCGACCTGGGAGAAGTTGATCGTCTCGGCGTGCGCGAACGTCCGGGCCACCTCCAGCCGGTAGTCGAGGTGGTCGACCACGATCACCCGTCCGGCGCCCATGAGCCAGGACGACTTGGCGGCGAAGAGCCCGACCGGCCCGGCGCCGAAGACCACCACCACGTCCCCCTCGTTGATCTCGCCGAGCTGGGCGCCGAAATACCCGGTGGGGCAGGCATCCGTGAGCAGGACCGCGTCCTCCTCGTGCATCCAGTCGGGGATGATGGTCGGTCCGACGTCGGCGAACGGCACGCGCACGTACTCCGCCTGCCCGCCGTCATAGCCGCCCGCGGTGTGCGAGTAGCCGTAGATGCCGCCCACGGCGCTGGCGTTGGCGTTGACGTTGTGGCAGTTGCCATACAGCTCCCGCGCGCAGAAGAAGCAGGACCCGCAAGCGATGTTGAAGGGCACCATGACCCGGTCGCCGACCTTGAGGTTCTGCACCGAGGAGCCGATCTCCTCCACGACGCCGATGAACTCGTGGCCGAACGTCATCCCGACGCGGGTGTCGGGGAGCATCCCATGGTAGATGTGAAGGTCAGAGCCGCAGATCGCGGCGAGGGTGACCCGGACGATCGCGTCGTTCGGGTGCTCGATTGCGGGGATCGGTTTCCTCTCCACGCGGATCCGGTAAGGACCGCGGTAAACCATTGCGCGCATGATTGCCTCCTCCAGGTTGTTCATTCCGTATGCGCTTCATCCCATAAATGTTTAGCAAGAATGCTGCCCACGGCGTCAGCTCCCTGGCGTGGGGAAGCGACTTCCGCGCGCTGGGAAGGGGCTTCCGGGCACCGGGGAAGTGAAATCCGGGGGCAGGGAAGCGAGATCCCGGTGCTGGGAAGCGACTTACGGGGTACAGGGAAGCGAGATCCGGGCCCCGGTCAGCGGCTTACGGGACCCAGGAAAGTGAGATCGCGGCCCAGGTCAGTGGCTCCCGAGGGCAGGTAAGCGACTTGCGGGGGGCAGGTGAGTGACTTGCGGGCAGCGGGGAATGGAGATCGGCGAGGGCGTCCGAGCCTTCGGACGCCCCGGCCTCTACCGCCCAGGTGCTAGGAGCAGACGCGGCAACGGGCGCGAGCTCTGCCGGTCACCACGTACTGGGAGCCGTCCCAGACGCAGGCGTTCTGCTCGATGATGGTGACGCTGCAGAGACCGTCGAGATTGCAGGCCATCTCCGCCTCGTCGTCGCAGTCCGCGAAGAAGCTGCTCGTCGCCGCGGAGCAGGTCGAGCCGGTCCCCGAGCAGTTGACCGACCCTCCCGGCACGCAGGCGCAGGCGGCGAAGATCGGCTCCGGCACGAACCCGAGAGCCGGGGAGGCGCAGGACCCTCCGCCCTCCTTCACCCAGGAAGGCGGGGCGGCGGTCTCCTCCGCCTGAAGGGCCTGGGTGGCGAACACGGCGAGCAGGCACAGCATCAACACGAGCGAGAGCTTCGGCTTCATCCTTTCGTCTCCCTTCGAGGTTCGGAGTCAAGCGACCTCTAAGCTACGCGCAAGACGATGAGAAGGTTGCAGTCCTCTCTGGAACCACGCAGGAGCCCGTTGGCTGCGCGACTCCCGGCAACTAGCGCTCGGTCCTGAATGGCGCCGGTTGGGGGATACCCAGCCGGCGCCGGTCCCGCTCGCGCCTCTGCCACCAGACCGTCAGCCTATCGTCGCGAATAATGAAATACTTTCAGGCTCATCGTCATTATAGAGGCTGAAGCGCATTCAGCCTTCCGATTCGGACTCCGGGAGTGGACCCGAAATGACCTTCAAAAGGAGCCAGAATGAACTCTCGCTTAGCTCGATCTCTTCCAATCCTTTTGCTGCTGCTCACCCCTCTGATCACGACGAAGCCCGCGGTTGCCCAGAGCTCTCCCATTCAGGTCCAGCCTCACCAGCTCTATCGATTCCGCATCTCGGCTACCGACCTCGGCTACATCCTCACCTCAGATAACCAGGAAGGTGTCAACCTGGGATTCACTTATGATGGGATCGTCGGATCGATCTATCCGGTGCCCGCGCCAGGCTATACGCCTGATCCTGCCGCTGGGCTCTATCCTCTCCATCGCTGGACGGTTGTCGAGAGCGGCTGGCGAGTCTATACCTACCATTCGATCTACTATTCCTCACATGGGAGCAATTACACCTACAACGGCATCCGCGGTTATGTCTTCCCACCCGCGGCCACTTCGCACACCTTCGCTTCCGGAGACACGGCTGCGCTGAACCACCTGTCCATCTACTACAGCCAGAACTATGGATTCTGGAACGGGCTGGTCCTCAATGGAGGTTTCTTCACCTATCCGCCGGGTGGTTACGGTTTCTCCTACCAGGGTCTCATCGCCGCATCTCCGAACCCGACCGTTGGAACCCGTCCCGGCGCCTGCACCGGCTGCCCGACTCCAGGTTTTGGTCCGAACTATGCCGTGCAGTTCAACCCCCCTCCTCCCCCGCCCGATGAGTGCGAAGACCTCTTTGCGGAACAAGCCTGCTACGACAATGGTGGCACTTGGAATTCCTTGACCTGTCAATGCAACGGCGGAGGCCGCTGCGGCTACGCGGCAGAACAGAACTGCCTCAACAACGGTGGTTATTGGAACTCCGGCAACTGCATCTGCGAGCTCTACTAGACCTGTACCACAGGGGCTCAGCTCACAGTAACAATGAGCTGAGCCCCCCTCTGCAGGTGCCAGCCGCCTCTTGAAGCATTCCCAGGAATGACATTTTGGGCCCGTTTTACGTCTCTCCACGGGCATGTCTAGACACCTGCGCTTCATCCCAGAAGAAGGAACCCTCGTCGAAATCACCTGCCGCACCATCCAGGGCCGTTTTCTTCTGCGGCCCGGACCAGCTCTCGACGACATCCTGCTCGGAGTCCTCGGCCGAGCTCAGCGGCTCTACCCTGTCGAGATCTGCGCGTTCTCCTTCCTCTCCAACCACTACCACCTGCTCCTATGGGTTCAGGACGCCGAGCGCATGACCCGCTTCATGTGGTACTTCCAAACCAACGCGGCTCGCGAGGTTGCCCGGCTGGCGAACTGGCCGGACAAGGTCTGGTCCCGGCGCTATGAGGCCATCGTGATCAGCAACGAGCCGGCGGCGCAGGTCGACCGGCTGCGCTATGTCCTCGCGCAGGGAGTCAAGGAAGGGCTCGTCGGCCGGGTAGCGGATTGGCCAGGGGCAACCATGGTCAGGGCTCTGATGGAGGACCGGCCGCTTCGGGGCACCTGGTTCAACCGCACCCGGGAGTATGCAGCCCGGTTGACGAGGAAGCCCCTCGACCCGAGAAGCTACGCCGAGGAGGAGACTGTGACGCTCTCACAGCTTCCCTGCCTGCGAGACCTCAGTCCGCAGGCGTACCGCAATGTCGTGGCGGGACTTGTCCAGGAGATCGAATCCGAAGCCGCCGCGGAGCGGGCGCTCACCGGGTGTGAGCCGCTCGGAGCAGGTGCCATTCTGCGGCAGCATCCGCACACCCGGCCGAACCGGACCGAGAAGTCGCCAGCTCCGCGGTTCCATGCGGCGAGCCGAAGGGTCCGCCAAGAGCTGAGGGAGGCCTACGGGTGGTTCCTGGTGGCGTTTCGCGAGGCGGCGGAGAGCCTCAAGGCTGGAGATCGCCTCGCCAGGTTCCCGGACGGATGCTTCCCGCCGGGCTTGCCCTTCGTGCGAGTCTGACCGGGTCGACGCCGTAGCCGGCGAACGCATTTCACCGAGAAGTTCGAGAACTGGAGAACCTCCGGGGCAGGGTGAGGTCTGCCCTCAAGTGCGACGAAGAGGCTTTGAAGGTCCTGTTTGAGGCCGTGAGGGCAGGAAAGTCCCCTTGGAATCGGTCTCTTGCTCCTCCAGAGCGTCAGAAAGAAGAGGTCGAGCGGTGTGGAAAGAGGGTATCGCGCTAGCTCTTCGCTGAAGGCTTCAAGAATCGGCAGGCACCTAAGGCTGGGGGCTCGTCGGTTGGGTAGGGGATGGCCAGAAGCAGCAACCCCTTCGAGCCGAGCAGCTAAGGCTGGGGGGATGGTAGTATCGGTGTGTACGCCTTAGGATACGCCAAACGGTTCTACGTTCCTGGGTTTGGCCAGGAGTTTCGCCTGCGCAATGAGATTGCAGGCTGAGACAAGGAACTCGATATGATTCAACCCATGTCCATGACCGATACTCCTTCATCGTTAATCCAATCTGCGTTCGAACAGGCGCGTAGGTCCGGTAAGCCCGAATGGTACCGTATGACAATCGCGGTCTTAAAGAACCGTTTGCTGACGCTAACAGACGGCCAATTTCAAGAAACCGCATTTGGCGCTCAAACTATGCGTGACTTTGTCAAGCTTGCCAGCGATGTTGTAGGAATTGATGACGAAGGCCGCTTGCCGGTAGTGGTGTTACTTGGAAGCGAGCCTACAGAGATACTGCGCGACTCGCAGCCGCGGCTTCGGGTGCGAGCCGATCTATGGCGGGCGATTGTTGATTATTCTAGGCACTCAGTCTTTGTCTGGGACCCGGTAAGTAATCAAGCTCGCGTGAAATTAGTAACCGATGACTTACCTGTTTTGCCGACCATTAGAGAGAATGATCTGCGGGAATGGAGAAAATTGTTTGTGGACAGGCATTCCCTTGGTTTAGATGAAGAAACGATCAACCAGCTCAATGCTTGGCAAGATCGTGTTTTAAGTTCCAAAGTTCTTCCAAGGCAATTGGCCGAGGTTTGGCTCACTGAGTTAAGAGATAGGGTTCTGGATCGTCTGCGTTTGTGGTTTGCTGAAAACGGTATTGAAGAGCCGCGAGATCTATTGCAGCCAATTTATACGGCGCAAGCTGAAGCCAAGGACGGTGATGATCTTAATGCCTTAAGAAGACTCGCGGTTGACTGTATTAAAGTCATGAATGAAAGGGAGCTGTCAGAATTGCGGTTTCCTCCGGGAGTTCTTCTTCGCGCTATGCAGGAGCAGAAGAAGCGTGTCTATTGATATTTGGGCTATCTTTCCGCAGCATCGCCGGCCAGAAACTGGGGCAGCTCGTCACGCGATTCGCTCACTATGTAAATCTCGTGGATGGAGTTTTCAGGAAAGATTGTCCAAGGAAATGGCAGTTGCTCCGAGTGGAAGAAAGAGGAATGTCATTTCAGGTGCTGACGCCGGCGAGCTATATCGCCGCTTGCATGTGGCTAGGGTCGGAGTTGTCTGGTTCGAGTCCGCCTCCGTTTGTCTTGATCCGACGGTTCAAGAAAGATTTCGTGAACGGGTCCTCTGTAGTCTTGAAGCTTTTGTGCGCTATAAATCATTTTGTAGAAACGTGTCGATTGATAGGCCTACGGAGTGGTTGAATCAGTTTGAACTATGGTGCCATACGGTCGAATGCGAAGGGGAGCATGATCCGCGATGCCTTCCTTTACATGTCTTCCGGGCGCGACCGATGAAACTCGAACTCGCTCCGGAAAGAGAGCAGTTCGCGAGCTATTATGGCTCGGGCAGCATTCGGGTTGATGAAGAGAAAATGGAATGGCGATTATCGCCGCGTGATTTTCACGGACAAGGCGCAGCTCAGATTGCCGGACGTGAACTCAGGCAGGGCTTTCATTGGGATGTTCGACCTCTCTCAGGCCCTACAAGGATGATGACAACGACGGAGGCGTGGCTCGTTTATAACTATATCAACGTATACCCCAACGCCTACATACGCAGCACGCAACGCAATTCCAAAAAGATTTTCCCTAAATAGAAACCCCCCGTTAGGGGGGTTTTGGTCAAAGGTAGCGCGAGCTTTCGTGTTAGCTAACGCTAGCTACGGCGATGCGGCATCTGGCTCGGGCATTAGGAATTATGAAACATTCCGTGCTCGCGAAAGCGCGAACCAGACACTCGACGCTAAACCAGCGTAGCTGAATGAAGTAGGTGCGACCCACCCCATTCCTTGGCGAGCTGAGGGCCCACCAATCATAGGCAGCATAGTACTCGTCCACAGGTCTGTCAACTCGAGACCCATTTACAAACCAAGCAGTGCCAACAATATTAACAGACGGCTACCAACAGTAATTTCCTTGTTACCATTCTACACAGGCAGTCTCTTTAGAGCTGATCGAACCTGAAAGGCTGGCGTAGAATCGACGCGGGCGGCAGGCCTGGGTCCGCCTGCGCATTCAGTATAAGGTTCTTGAAATCAGATACTTAGGTGCTTTGCGCCCGCCTGTCAGTAGGGGTCAGAATCCCCCCGCCCCCGCCCGCCCACCCTCCAGCAACCCCTCCGCATCCACCCCCGCCCCCCACAACCTCCAGGCCTCCTTCGACGCCTCCCCCGCCTCCCTCACCTTCCCCGCCCCCATCAAAGCCTTAGCTCTCGCGCCCAACGCATACCCCCGCACCCGGTTCTGCCACTCCTTCGCCCCTCCGACATACTCCGAGATCTCCACCGCCAGCTCCGCCCAACCTTCCGCCTCCCCCTCCTCCGCCAACGACTTCTCGACTGCCAGCTCGCAGACGGCCCAGGTCTGGTATTCGGTGGCGATGCGAACCACCGCGATCCGCTGGTCGGGGGTCAGCTCCTCCAGGTTGGCGAACACTTCCTTGGCCGGGATGCGGTCTTCCGCTCGGGGTGGGGTGTCGGGCAGGCGCAGGGTGAGGAGCCTCTGGAAGGCTCGGTGGGCGCGGGTGCGGAGCGGCTCTCCGAGATCGGCGAAGAGGGCTTCGGGGTCTCGGCCTACCCTTTGGCGGGTCCGGCTCAGGGTGTCGTGGAGCTGGAGGAGCTCGTCGCCCTGGTCGACCGTGATGCCGGCGGCGTCGGCCATCCTCGCCAGGAGGACGGGCGAGGGCTTGAGCTTGCCGCTCTCGCAATTCGTCAGGGTCCCCTTCTCGATGCCGAGCTCTTTGGCGAGATCCTGCTGCGTCTTGTCGGTGAGCGCCCGGAAGAGGCGCGCCAGCCGGTGCTCTCGGTCCATTCCGACCCCCTGGTAGACAAAATCTGGGATTTTTCCCAAACTGCCACTTCCGAAGCACTCTTCCTTAGGAGCGGGCCGCGGAGACCCGCCACCGGCGCCCGCTCAGGAGAACGCCCCGATGCGCAGAACCGTCATCGCCCTGGCCCTCATCGGCTCCCTCGCGAGCCAGCCTTCCCTGCTGGACACGTTCTGGTCCTTCCTCTCCACGGTCTGGAGCGAGTCGTCCCCGGACGAGGGTTGTGGGGCAGACCCGGATGGCCGCTGCCGCCCGGCGCCGCAGCCGCAGCGCGATGAGGGTTGCGGGGCAGATCCCGACGGCTGCCCCAAGGGTTCATGATTTGAAGCGGAGGCCCGGGTCATGCCGGGCTCGGAAGAGGAAGGCCAGGATGCGATAAGCCAACTCCGCCGTGGCCTCCTCGCGCTCTACCGCTTCCCGGAAGAGGCGCAGGGCGGAGAGGGCTTCCTGGTGCACCTCTTCCGACTGAAACACGTCGCGCAGATTCAGGGCCAAGGTCTTGACCTCGGCGGGCCGGCCCTCGTCCAGGAGCAATCCCGCGTGCTCCAGCAGGGCGAGGGCGACGTCGTAGAACATCTCCCTGTCGGCAAACCCCCGCCGGGCCTGATCCAGCAGCAGGCCGGCCTCCTCTCGCCGACCGAGGCCCGCGGCGATCCGGCCTTCCAGCCAGGTCACTCGGAGCAGGAAGATCTCGTCCCCCAGTTCGATGGCAATCTCGCGGACCTGTTCCAGCAGGTCGCGAGCCTCCGTGTGCCGGCCGAGGTGGCTGAAGTTCACGGCGAGGTTGAACCGCTGCGTGTACCAGAACCGGGGCTCGGAGCGTTTGTCGAGCCGGGGCTCGGCTTCGCGCAGAGCTTCGGCGGCTCCCTCGTAATCGCCCATGACTTCCAGGGTGAAGCCCTTCTTCACGAGGATGCGGGCGGGGGTACGGCTCACGAGGAGAGCTGCGTCGAGGGTGGTGATGGCATCCTTGAACCGGCGCTGGGCGCGGCGCAGGGAGGCTTCCAGGTCGAGCAGGCGCCCGGGATCGAGGACGTGGTCCGGATCGGAGCCGGCGACCCAGAGGCGACGGGCCTCTTTCATGGCTTTCTCGGCATCCTTCAGCTTACCGGCGACGCGCAGCGTGTTGGCGAAGATCGCTGCCGCATACCCTTGGAGCCGGGTGCGCCAGCCATCCGGCCCCTTCACCAGGAGGGCGGTCTGCCGGGCGAGCTCCGCCCAGTGGAACGCCTCGCTCAGATTCCTCGACGCCGCCTGCACCGCCTCTTCGGCGATCCGCTCGCAGACGGCCCAGGTCTGCAGCTCGCGGGCCGCTTTCACGACGGGCAGCCGGTTCGCCTCGGGCAGCCGCTTCAGATAGAGGAGCCGCATGCCGGCCAGCCGGCGGGCGGACTCGGCATCGAAGGGACGCGGGTACTCGTCGAGAGGCGGCGCCGCGCGGGAGAGGGGGACGGACTCGATCAGGACTCCGCGAAACCACCCGGCAACTTCCCGTACTTCCGTTTCGACGACGTCCCTCTCCTGCGGCGTCAGGGCCGGATTGGGCACCAGGGCCTCGTAGCAGATCATGGCCCCGGCAACGTCCCCGGGAGTGGCCTCGACTCCCTGGAGGAGCAGCTCGAACTGTTCGTCGTTGAGAGGGGCTTCCTTGGTGAGGTGGTAGGAGACGATCTTCCCAGCCATGCCAATCCGGCCCCCGATCTGCTTCAGGGTGAGGTTCTTCATGGCGGCCAGCAGCAGGACCACGAGCGGCCGCGCCTCGGGCGGACAGGTCATCGGGGCGTCTCCACGAATTCAGGGGTTCGACTGACTCATTCTATCCCGGCGGATTGGAAGATTCCCAGATCCGCACCACCAGCCCTCCAGCCCTTCCGGCCTCCGAGAGATCCTCTTCGAATGCCGACATCACCTTTGTCCGAAGCGCTGGGCCAACGTCTCCTTCAGCTCCGCAACCGGCTCGAGTGGAGCCAGGGCGACCTTGCCGCCCGGGTGGGCTCGACGCCGGGCAACATCAGCAAGTACGAGCGCGGGATCTTCGAGCCCAGGCTCGAAATGCTGGGCCGCCTCGCCGAGGCGCTCGGATCGACCACCGATTTCCTGATCACCGGACTCGAGCCGGAGTGCGAGCTCACGGCCCGCGCGCCCAGGTTCCGGGCTCTCCCCCAGGAGCTGCGCGAAGGCGTCCTGGAGGTTCTGGACGGCGTGCTGAGCATCCATGATATCACCCGCCAGGAACCAAAGAAGAGCAAGGCGCGGACCTGAGCCGCCGTTCCACGCGCTGACTGTAGCGCTCTGCTCCATATCTGGACATCTCCTTCCGAAACAGCAGTAAAATCTCTAGACAGATTCCGAACCCGAGCCGTAAGATAGGTCCAGAAGCAAGATTTCTGGCCTTGTGTCATCAGTGATTGGCCGATAGCGAGTTGCAGTGCATCGTT
>Ga0190269_10000551_pt1 | contig 19073 bp, 18 predicted proteins | sample Popmic249IS_FD_133749 | JGI IMG/M metagenome (GOLD analysis project Ga0190269, IMG submission 133749) | Populus adjacent soil microbial communities from riparian zone of Blue River, Arizona, USA - 249 IS | ecosystem: Environmental > Terrestrial > Soil > Riparian zone | place: USA: Arizona... | reverse complement strand
TGGGTCCGGATGCTTGCGACGCTCATGGCTGTCCCCCCATGTAAGCGGCCGCGTTGGCGCTGTTTCTGCGCGAGAAGAACTGAGCGCCGAGATCCGCCATGCGGATCAACATCAGGCGCTCTTCCGGCGTGAGCGACACGTTCTTGTCCTCCGGGTGAGCGGGGCTCGTCCACGCCCACTCCTTGCCCGCGCGAGCGTCCGAAGGTGTCGCGTTGAGCTTCTCGATCAGCTTGCTCTCGCGCGCCGAGCCCGGCACGACCCACGGTGCGCTGGGCACGTCCCCCTCCACCATCGAGTCGCCCATCATCGCCGACGGGTACAGGAGCGAGATGTAAGACGCGGGATAGGTCACCGTCTCACGCTCGTAGTACGCCTCGATAGGCGTCGAGCTGAGCAGCAGGTACGGGATCTCGTAGCTGAGCGGCATGGCCAGCGGGTCCTCGCTCGGGATCGTGACCGTGTAGTGCCGGCCGGCGAACGGGTCGTTCGCGCCCCCTCCGTGGCACGACACGCACTTGCGATCGAACAGCTCCTGGATGTTGCCGCTCGGCGCGCCCGCCCACGGCAGCTCCATGCGATCGGCCACGGCGAGCTTCGAATAGTCCTTCTTCGCGAGCGGCAGGGTCTGCGCCAGGGTCGCACCGGGCGTGCCGGTCGCCGTCTTGCTGCGCGACTCGTGGCAACCGCCGCAGGTCCGCGTCTCGCCAGGCATCGCCTGGATCCACAGCCCCTCGCTGCGGATCGAGAGGCCAAAGCGGTCGATGGCCTGCAAGTGGTACGGCAGGTACGGGATCACGGCCGCCTCCCACGACTTGTCCGCCTGCACAGGTACCTCGGCGAGGATGGCCGCGCCCTCGTGCATCGTCAGGCCGAACTCGCGCAGGCCGCCCACCTCGGACGAGAAGCCTTCGATGATGCGCACCTTCTCGGTCTGCTTGAGCGCCTCGCTGAGCGGCGTGCCCTTGAACTGGCCGCCCGTCACGCTCTCCTTGAGCGACGTGTCCGTGATGTCCGTGGAGCCCAGGATCGCGTGCTTTCCACCGAAGGCATCGCTCTCCGCGCCGTCCGGCACCACGATGCTGCCCGAGCGCACGGGCGGCTCGTTGCGGGGGCGCACCGGCATCGCGTACATGTCCCAGAAGCTCGGGTCATCGTAGATGCGCACGCGCTCCTCGCTCTTCGGGTCGTACAGATACACGCCGAAGTGCGGCGCGGTCTGCGCCAGCTCGCTGCGGTCGCTGACGTCGCCGTCCGCCCAAGACACCAGGTACTTCCCTCCGCCGAGCGCAAACGGCGTGCGGTAGCGACCCACGCCGCTCGGCACCACGGCATCGCGCCCGGTCGGCACCTTCGGCGTGAGCGACTCGAAGCTCGCCGCCTCTTCGTCGAGCACGTCACCGGCCTTGAGGTGCGCGTCGATCTTCATGACCGCGCCCGCCTGGATCGTGCCTTCACGTGCGGTGGCGATGCCCACGTACACGCCGGGCTCCGCCTCGCGCACCTGCACGATGCTGTTGAAGTCCTTACCGTGCTGACCCGCCAGCGCGAGCATGTTGCTGCAGTCCGGGTTCATGCGGAACAGCTTGACGTCGTTGACCGGGCCGAGGTGCTCCCAGCGCGAGTAGCCGATCGTTCCATCGCTGAGCAGGAACGGATCGGCCGAGTGCGACAGGTTCTGCGAGCACAGCTTGCGATCCGCGTCGCCGCTGATGGCTGACACCGTGGCGATCTGCGTGGCTTCGCGACCGTGGTTGTACTCGTCGGCGCGCGTGCCCATAGGCGTGTACGTCTGGTTGGTCACGAACGCGATGCGATCACCGGGCACGAAGATGGGCCGCACGTCGTCTGCCATCGCAAACGTCAGCTGCTTCGGCTTTTCGCTGCCGTCCACCTTCGCGGTGTAGATGTGGTAGTGCCCGTCGTCGCCCTTGTGGCGCATCGAGAACACGACCTGCTTGGCGTCGAACGAGAGGTCGAGGCCGGAGATGTCCACGTCGGCGAACTGCTGCGTCAAGTTCTGCAGCACGCCGTCCGGCGTGGGCGGAGTCAGCACGAACACGCCGCCGCCGGGCACGTAGCGCTGATAGTCGACCACCCGCCCGGCACCGCTGGCCACCGCCTGAGCGCCGCCGTTCGTCAGGAACGCACGCTTGGCAAACACCATCTTGTCGACGCCGGGCAGCACCTCCGAGGACTTGCTGCTACTCGACTGACAGGCAGCCGAAAGCCCGGACACGAGCACACAGAGCGAGACAGTCTTCCACATGAGTGGCCCTCCGCCGTGGAGCATGAGCAAGCGCTGGACCAGCCGTGCTACCCCTGCGCGAAGCCGCTTTTCTCAATCAGAGCGCACTCTGCGCTCCGGGCACACAGCGTCGCTTTGGGGGCGGTTCCCCCCAGCCTGAGCACCCCGTGCGGCCTCCGCCCCCCACCCGACGACCGCCGCTGCCAGCTTCAACCCCAGCGCGGACTCACCACTCCGAGTACACCGCGCGCACCGTCTCCTCGATGCTGTATTGCGGCTTGAACCCGAGCTCCTGGCGCGCGCGCCGGTCGTCCACCAGACAGATGTAACGTAGGTGGTCCAGCTCTTCCTTCGGGAAGTTGGTGGCGCGCGAGCTCCACAGGCCGCGCAGCAAGGTGTGGATCAGTGGTCCAGGAACCGGCGTCGGCGTCTTGCCGAGGATGCGCCAGATGCGCGAGAGCGGCAGCTCACCCGGGCCGCGCAGGTTGTAGATGCCGCGCGTGCCGGGCTCGAGCGCGAGCAACATGGCGTCCACCACGTCGCGCTCGTGGATCACCTGCAGCATGGGGTCGAAGCCCATCACGGTGATCGGCCGCTCCATGCGCGCGTAGTTGCTGGAGGCGTTGCGCACGCGGCCGAGGATGTGACACGGACGCAGGAGCACGGTCTCGACGCGCGGGTTCCGCCAGAAGAAGCTCTGCGCCAGCATGTCGACGTCGATGAGATCACGGATCTGATGGAACTCCTGCGCGCCGAGCAGCGGCGCGTCTTCGGTCAGGAAGTGCGCATTATCCGGGCTCGGTCCGTACAACATGGCCGACGAGAGCACGACGAGCTTCGGCACGTTGTACGTGGACACGTAGTCGAGCAGCTTCTGAAACCCCACCACGTTCCACGAGTGGTGCGTGCGGTCGCTCTCGCGCAGGTTGTGCATCACGCCCAGATGCACGACCGCGCGGATGTTCCCCGCGCGGAAGATGTCCTGCGTCTTGCGGCGGCGCACGTCGATCTGGTGGTGCACGATGTCCGCGGGGATGCCGTCGAAGCGGCGGCGATCGATGCCGATCACCGGCAGCTCGCGATGCAGCCGCCGAGCGAGCAGTTGCCCCATGCGCCCGCAGATGCCCGTGATGATCACGGCGCCGCTGTCGGCGGCAGAGCGAGGGCCGCGTTGTCCGGCCTCGTCCGACTCGGGCACGCGCGCGAGCGGCGCCTCGGGCGCGGGCGGAATCCCGGATTGGGTCGCCCTCGCACTCGGTCTCCTGCGTATTGCGCGCGGTTTGGAGTCGTGTGCCACGGTCACTGGCTCTGTGAGGCTGTCGAACCCACAGGGTGAGCACAAGCCTACGCTACGTCAAGGCTCGTTTGACTTCGGAGCGGATGCGGGCACCGGTACAGGCTCGCTCACCAGCTGCAGCTCGGTGGCGAAGATTTCTTCGCCGGCCAGCACGAACAGGTTGCGGCCCGAGAGCGGTTCGCCGAGCTTCGGGTCGAAGTAGCGCCAGGTCGCCAGCACTTGTCCGCGTTCATCCAGGGTCTCCACGTCTCGCAGCTGCAGCGCGAGCCACGGCACGCTGTGGAATGCAGTGTCGAGCCAGGTCGCGATGGCGTTGCGTCCCTCGTGACGCACGGGCAGACCGTCGCTCGAGCGGCTGAACGGCTCGATGAGCGATCCCGTCTGCGCGAACAGTGCAGCGAGCGCCTGCGAATCTCTGCGGTTCCAGTGCGCCACGTAGCGACGCACGATGGCTGCAGAGGACAGCGGCGCGACGGGCACGCGCCGGTACACGAAGCGCGCGTCGAAGCCGCGGCACCACGGCGAGTTGAAGCGCACCTCCTCGAGCGTTTCACCGCTGAGCTCGAGCATGCCGTGACCGAGGCTCTGTGACATCGTGACGCCGCACGCGTCGTCAGCCGGCAAGCGCACCTCCGCCCCTGGCTCGAACTGCCACTGGTCGGCGGCTTCGGGACGCGCCGTCCATACCTCCGTGCTGACGCACTGCGGCAGCGCCAAGCTGCTGTCGTACGTGAGGCGCAAGCGGTCGCCGTCGATCACGGTCGTCAACGTGCGCTCGAAGCCCTGGCGCGCGAGGTCCAATGCGCCGTCGACACATTGCGCCGAGACCCAGCGGAAATGCGCGCCGTCCAGCGCATCCCAGCGCGTGGGCGCTGGATTGCCCGCGGCGGGCGAGCCGCCCGCGCAGGCGCTCGCGAGCAAGCCGAGCGCCGCCGACAGCGGCAACGTGTTGCGCCGCGCGGGCGCCGAGACATGCGGCTTCTGCATCACCAAAAGATCGCCTTACGCTCCTTCACGCCGCGGTTCACCATGCTCTGGATGGTCGCCTGGACGACCCAGACCTTCTCCTCGATGGCAGCATCGTCGTCGTCCGGATCGCCGTTGAAGTAAAGGGGCTCGCCGAAGTACAGGCGATACTTGGTGGGCAGCGGGAACCACATGCCGAAGAACAGCTGCGGGATGATCGGCAGCGCCGGCAGGCCCAACACGCGCGCCAGCCCCTTGAGGTCCGTCAGGGATGGGTACTGCTCTTCCGCGCCGATCACGGCGACGGGCACGATGGGCGAGCGCGTCTCGAGTGCCAGGCGCATGAAGCCGGGACCGAACGGCGCCAGCTTGTAGCGCTCCGAGATGGTCTTGGAGATGCCCTTCACGCCCTCCGGAAACACGATGAGCGCATCTTCCTTCTCCAGCAGGTGGCGCGCGTTTTCGGGCGTGCCGAGCACCTGGCCCACGCGCGGGAACCACACGGAGAAGAACGGCAGGGTCGACACGAAGCGCTCGAGCATGGCGCGCGGGAAGCGCGGGTGCTCGCTATCGAGCGCCATGGCCATCGCGATCACGACGCCGTCCAGCGGGATCTGTCCGGAGTGGTTGCCGACGATCAGCACGCGTCCGTTCGGCACGTTCTCGAGGCCGTGAACCTCGGTGCGGAACCAGTAGCGATGCAAGTGCACGAGCACCGCAATGGACAAGCGCGTCGTGTCGATGTCGATCCCGAACGGATCCACGCCGATCTCGTTCAGGGTGCGCACTGGTAGGGTGCGGCTGAGCTGCTCGTCCAGGTCTTCGCCGGTGATACGGCTCGACAGCGACATCAGCGCGTCGGTAAACGCCTTGAACCACTTGTTGTTGGTATCGCCAACTCGGGGCGCGGCGAGCGCGGTACCGACCATGCGAGGCATTCGCCGTTCGTTCATCGCGTGGATGGTGCGCGAGGGCCGTGCCCGGGTCAACGCCGCGAAAGTCGTCTTTCGCGACCGGTACGCTTATGCTCGCATGCGCAAGCCGCTGTCTGGAGGGTGCCATGACACTTCGAATGCGCTTCGGGAAGAACCCTGTGTCGCTTTTGCCCCGCGCGGCGCTCGGCATGCTGCTGCTCGTGGCTGCCCTCGGCCCCGTTGGCTGCAAGCTGTTCGACTCGACCTGCGGCGAGGCCGACCGCACCTGTCTGGGTGGCGGTGAGCTGCGCTCCGGCAAGGCGTGCATCCGCGACGGTGACTGCGCGCTCGGGCTCGAGTGCACGGCGAACATCTGCACGTACTCGGGCACGATCCGGCGCGGCGGCAACTGCATCGTGAGCGCGGAGTGCGCCCAGGGGCTGTACTGCTCGCCGATCGACCTGACGTGCCGGCCGCTCAGCGACGACCCGCAGCCGCTCGGTGGCATCTGCTCGAGCTCGGCGGATTGCCAGCGCGGTCTGGTGTGTGACGCCGACCTGGAGGAGCTGCTCACGCAGGGCCCCTACGGGCTCTTGCCCGAGGAGTGCCTCGATGCCGTGAACGCCGACGAGACGCCGAAGAACTGCGAGCTCCCCCGGACGTGCACGCCGCGCGGAAAGCTGGACGTCGGTGGCTTTTGCGGCAAGAGCGGCGACTGCTTGCCCGGCCTGTACTGCATCCCCGATCCGCTGGACCTGCGCAAGAGCATCTGCGCCGGCGGCGTCATGTTGAGCGCAGAGCCCATCTCCGTGCCGCTCTGGGGCGGCATCGTTTGCCCGAGGGACGACGAAGCCGCCCGCGCCTACTTCGATGTGCCACGCGCGAGCACGAGCGACGCCGACTTCTACCGTCTGCCCTTCCCCAACGACATCCGCCGCGACGCCAACGGCATCGACCTGAGCGGGCACCCGAGCCCGCCGGACGACCTGGCGCCGCAGACCGCGCAGCGTTTCATCGCAGAGAGCGCGTCGCTCGACGGCTTCTCCACGAATCCCGTGGCGGTGTTTCGCTTCTCGAAGGCGCTGCGCACCTCGGACCTGAGCGGCTCGAGCCTGCGTATCGTGGACATTACGCCGAGCTCACCCGAATACGCGCAGCGCGCGAGCATCGGGTGGGGTCCGTCCGAGCGCCGCAGCAACTACGTGTGCCCGCACTGGCTCGGCGTACATCGCCCGGCCGACCTGCCGTTGCGCAGCAGCACCACGTACGCGGCCATCATCACGAGGGCCGTGCGCGCGAGCGGCGGCGGAGAGTTCGCGCGCAGCCCGGATCTCGATGCGCTGCTCGGCGATCAGCGTCCGGGAGACGCCACCCTCGGCAGCGCCTGGGATAAGTACGCGCCGCTGCGTGCGTACCTCGCCGACGCGAAGTCGGACGTGAAGAAGGACGACGTGCTCAACGCCACGGTCTTCACCACCCAGGACGCGACCGGCATCGTGCCGAAGCTGAGAGCGGCCGTCGAAGCCTCGGGCGTGCCGGCGCTCTCGGACCTCACCGTGTGCAAGGACGGCGTGCGTTCGCCCTGCGAAGACGCGAGCGGGCGCGGAGCGTGTCACAGCGAGCGCAGCACGTTCACCGAGATCCACGGCCGCGTGCGCTTGCCCAACTTCCAGCGCGGCATGCCACCGTACGAGTCGCCCGAGCAAGGTGGGGATCTGGACGTGGCGCCGGATGGCTCCGTGCGCGTGCAGAACGACATCGAGGTGTGCTTCGCGCTGTCCGTGCCGAAGAAGCAAGCGCCCGCGGACGGGTTCCCCGTGCTGATCGTGGGTCACCCCACCGGCGGCTCGTTCTCGGATCAAATGGGCGCCGCTGGCTACGCGCAGTGGGCTGCCACGTTGCCCATGGCGAGCGCCGTGTTGTCGATCGATTTACCGGAGCACGGCTCGCGGCGCGGCGCGTCCGAGCGGCCACCAGGACTTGTACTTCAACCTACTCAACCCGAAGTCCGCGCGCGGCAACGCATTGCAGGGCGCGGCAGACCTGATGGCGCTCGCGCTGCTCGTGAGCCGGCCCATCGCGCGGGCAGACTCACCGACGGGACAGGCCATCCCGTTCGACAAGTCGCGCGTCGTGCTCTACGCCCACGCTCAGGGCGCGACGCACGGCGCGCTGATGATCGGCAGCGAGCCCCGCATCCGGGCCGCGGTGTTGACCGGCGTCGGTGGACACATCTCGACGACGCTCCTGAATCTCGAGAAACCTGTCGAGACCAGCACTGTGTTGCCCTTCTTACTGTTTGATCCTGACACCAAGGGGAAGCTGGTCACCGAGGACTTCAACCCCATGCTCGCATTGCTGCAGGGCTATCTGGACAGCTCCGATCCTATCAATTACGCGCGCGAGCTATGGCTGCAGCCGCCGGCTGGCGCGACCACGGGCCACGATCTGTTCTACGTGTACGGGCTGTTCGACAGCTTCGCGCCCGAGAAATCACAAAAGGCCTACGCGGAAGCCGCGGCGCTGGCTGCTGTCGATCCCGACCTGAGCTTCTCGTTCAACGAGGTCCCAGCCCCTGCGCGCGGCAACGTGACGGTGGGTGGCACGGCGCGTACGATCGCATTGCGCACGTATGATCCGCGCGCGGATGCCATCGACGAGAGCTTGCCTCAGGATGGCCACTTCGTTGCTTCGGCCACGACACGCGGCCTCGCCGACGTTCGCAGGTTCTTGAGTCAGGCCTTACAGGGACAGACACCGCAGATTGGTCAGTAGCAAGCGATTCTTTACTCCTGACAGCTTTCGAGCGAACCTTCCTCGCCAGGATGTCGCACCCTAAAACACCCCCTTCGCTTCCTAAGGTTGTCGATGAAGCCGGAGACACGCCCAACTGGGTGCCTGCGCTCGGCTTGCTCCTGTTCGTGTTGTTTGCGCTGGCAGTCGCTGCCCGCAGCGCGCTCCAAGACGACACCGAGACGGCCGCCAATCCGGCAGAAGACGCTGCAGCAGCCCCGGCCCAGGAGCCGGCCGCGAACGCGAATCCCTAACGTGACTACGGTCGCTGCGCCCGCGTGACGTCGTCCGGTGACGCTTGCAGCTCGAGCGAGCGAGCCGCGCCGTCGAATGCGGGTGGACGCGAGGGATCGCAGCTCGGCCCGAAGCCGGACGCGTCGAACGCATAATCGATCCGGCCGCGCCGGCCCTGGGCCGACGCTTCGATCGTGACCGTGTGCTGCCCGGCGCGCGCGGGGCTGCAGTAGCTGAGCAGATAGTAGCGGCGTGTCAGGCGCACGATGCGCTCGGCGATCTCGCGAAACGCAGCGTGCGAAGCCGCGCTGTCCTCCGCGCGGATGTACCCGGACTTGCCGATGCGCGCGAGCGTGGAGTCATCGATCTCGCGGCCCACGCCGAGCGCAAACACGCTGTGTGCGCTGGCCTCGACGGCGTCGATCATCTGTTGGTAGGGCACGCGGTTCGCGCGATCCGTGCCGTCGGTGAACACCACCAAGCTGCCGAAGTGCAGCGGCGCAGCCCCGCGCTGCAGCGACTGGTCCAGCTCTGCGAGCGCGGCCAGGAGCGCCCCGTGCAAGTTGGTGGAGAAGTCTTTGCTCTCGAATGCGCGTAAGCGCTCGAGCACTTGCTGCGTTTGCGTCGGCGAGTGCGCGAACGGCAGGACTTCGTACAGGTTCTTGCTGCCGTCGAACGCGTACACGGCCACGTGCTGATGGGGCTCGAGGGTCGTCACGAACTCGCGCGTCGCGGCCGCGATGGCCGCGAGCTGATCGCTCGCCGTGACGCTGGCGCTCATGTCCACGAGCAGCAAGGTATGGTGGTCCGCGGCCAGCTCAGGGCTCACGATCGTCTGTTTGCTCTCGTCGACGGAGACGAGCTTGCCGTCCTCGAAGATGCGGAAATCGTGCGCGCGCAGATCGGGGACCGGCTCCCCGCGCGCGTCATCCACTGCAAAGAACAGCGCCACGTTGCTGGGCGCCTGGGACGCCGCTTGCAGCCGCGTCACGCGCAAGCTCTCCGCGCACGCGAACAGAGGGGCGCACGCGAGCAGGACGCGAGCGCAATGACGGAGCGCAGGCCAGGGCTCAAGGACGCTCATGCAGGGCGAAGTGCTAGCACGACTCGGTCAGGGTGCGCGCGGGGCGCTCTGCGCGAGAGTCGGCAGCGCCAGCTGGACGCGCCAGTGCCCGTGCTCGCGCACGAGCGGCACGGCCGCGGTGCGCCCGTCCTCGTCCTTGACGTGCACCGTCGCGCGATCGCCCTCGATCGTCGTGCGCAGGTCGGCGTGGTCGAGCGGAGCGAAGCGCATACGAAAGCGACCCTGTGCGATCATCTCCCAAGGGCTGAAGCTGCGGCTGGCCAGGGAGCTGGCGCGCTCGGCCCGCGCACGGAGCTCCTTCTGCGCGGCGTCGTCGAGAAGCGCGAAGGCCTCCTTGAGCGCAGCTTCGTGCTGCAGGCTGCGGTCCATCGCCTCCAGAAAGCGCAGCAGCACCTCGCTCGGATGCTTGTCGGCATCGCCCGAGCCGCAGGCCACGCACAGCAACACCCCGATCAGCGCCAGCGCGCGTCGCGCGTGTAACATCTGCGGCACCTTAGCGCCTCCGCTCGCGGCTTTCTAGGCGCACGGCCGAAGCGCGTGGGCTGGCGAGCGCGCGGCTCCGACACCGGCCGCGCACAGCGGCTGCGCGGTTGACCTACACACACGTGAGACTAAGATGCCGGGCGTCGATTCGGACTTGCCGATTTGCGGCGCAGCGAGCGCTGACGCGCACGAGGAACTTCAGATGACGGACAAGAGTTACGACGCCATCGTCGTCGGCGGCGGACCCGGTGGCTACGTGGCAGCCATTCGCCTGGGTCAGCTCGGCCAGAGTGTGCTGGTGGTCGAGCGCGAATACATGGGCGGGGTTTGCTTGAACTGGGGCTGCATCCCGAGCAAGGCGCTCATCTCGGCGGCCGGCCTCGCGCACCATGTGCGTCACGCCGAGAGCATGGGCATTACGGTCACTGGCCTGAACGTCGACGTCACGAAGCTGCAAGCCTGGAAATCCGGCATCGTCAAGAAGCTCACGGGCGGCGTGACGAGCCTCGTGAAGTCGAACGGCGGCACGATCGTCATGGGCCAGGCCAAGCTGACTGGCGCGCACACCGTGCTCGTGACGAAGGAAGATGGCAAGTCCGAGTCGTACGTCGCACGCAAGGCCATCGTGATCGCGACGGGCGCAACCCCCATCCGCATCCCGGGATTCGATGTGGATGGCAAGGTGGTGATCACCGCGCGCGAGGCAGTCAGTCTGCCGGCCGTGCCGAAGACGCTCGTGCTGATCGGCGGCGGCGTGATCGGCATGGAGCTGGGCATGGTCTACCAGAAGCTCGGCTCCAAGGTGATCGTGGTGGAGCTCATGCCGCAGCTCCTGCCCGGCGTGGATCCGGATGCCGTGCGCGTGGTGCAGAAGCGCTTCACGGACCTCGGCGGCGAGGTGCTGCTGAACGCGAAAGCCAGCGCCTGTAAGGTCCAGGGCAACAAGGCCACCGTCTCCGTGGAGGTCGGCGGCCAGAAGCGCGATATTCAGTGCGACAACGTGCTCGTCGCGGTGGGCTTCAAGCCGAACTCCGCGGAGCTCGGGCTGAGCGATTTCGGCGTGAAGACTGATCAGCGCGGCCACGTGCTCGTGAACGAGCGCCTGCAGACCAATGTATCCGGCGTGTACGCCATCGGCGATGTCACAGGCACGCCGTATCTCGCGCATCGCGCCATGGTGCAGGGCGAAGTGGTCGCCGAGGTGATCGCGGGGAAGAAGGCGATCTGGGACTTCCGCGCGATGCCCTCAGCCATCTTCACCGATCCCGAGGTCGCCACGGTCGGCCTGTCGGAGCGCGAAGCCAAGGAGCAAGGCAAAGAGGTCAAGATCGGCAAGTTCCCGTGGTCCGTGAATGGCCGCGCGATGGCGCTGAACGAGGCCGCGGGCTTCGTGAAGGCGATCGTGGACGCGGAGCAGCATCAGGTGCTAGGCGTGACCATCGTCGGGCCCGAGGCGAGCGACTTGATCAGCGAGGCGGGCCTCGCCGTGGAGATGTCCGCGTACGCCGAGGACCTGGCGCTGACCATCCACCCGCACCCCACCCTCTCCGAGGGTATGAACGAAGCCTTCAAGCACGCGCTCAAAGAGGCCGTGCACATCATGAACAAGTGAGAGAGAGCCGTGCAGCGTGAGCTGGCCGTCGTAGAGCTCGGAAGGCGCGATTACGCGAGTGTGCTCGCGCTGCAGGAGCACACGCACGCCGCGCGCATCCGCGGCGACGTGCCGGACACCCTCTACCTCGTGGAGCACGAGCCCGTGATCACGCTCGGTCGCGGGGCGAAGCGCGAGCACGTGCTGGTCACACCGGAGCACCTGCACGCGCGCGGCATCGAGCTGCACGAGATCGGTCGCGGCGGGGACGTGACCTACCATGGTCCCGGTCAGCTCGTGGCCTATCCGATCTTCGATCTGCGGCCGGACCGGTGCGATGTTAGGCGCTATGTGCGTAGCCTGGAGGCCGTCATGCTGCAGGTCGCAGAGAGCTACGGCCTGACGCCGCGCCTGATCGAAGGCATGACGGGCGCGTTCTGCGAGGACCGAAAGTACGGGGCCCTGGGGGTGCGCATCAGCCGCTGGGTCACGCTGCACGGCATCGCGATGAACATCACGACCGACCTGGATGCGTTTGCGCTGATCGTGCCGTGTGGCCTGCGCACGACTTCCGTGACCTCGCTGGCGCGCGAGACGGGCCGCGAGATCCCGATGGCGGAGGCCATCACGCGCACGACTGAAGCGTTTGCGCGCGTGTTCGACTATACGCTTGTACGCGCGCAGCCGGCCGGCGTGATAACCTGAGCGGATGTCGAGCAGAAGGCCGACGATCGAGCACACCCAGGCCTTGGCCGTGGTCGTGATCGGTGGGCCTCCCGAGCTGATCGAGGCCGCGCGACGCGTGGCGGCGCTCGTGACGAACGCTGGCGTGATCACGGCGGAGGTCGCGACCGCGGCCACGAGGGTGGCGCACGCGCGGCCGTTCGCCATCGTCATCAGTGACGAGCTGTACGGCTTCGACGCGGCCGAGTTCGATGCGCTCGCGCGCGACGTGCAAGCCAGCTTGATTGCGCTGCCGAGCGATGGCGCCAGCGTGCGCACCTTGCAGCAGCGCCTGACTCCGCTCGTGATGGACGCCTACCGCGAGCACTTCCGCAGCTGAGGCGGGCTCGAGCCCGTGGCCGGGTCGCCCCATGGCATCGCCTTCGTGCTATGTCTCGTCCCCCGCTCCGGGTGAGCGGCCAAAGGACGCAACGTGACAGCATCGATGGACGACATCGTCGCGCTCTGCAAGCGGCGCGGCTTCATCTTTCCGGCAAGCGAGATCTACCAGGGAATCAACGGATTCTGGGACTACGGCCCGCTGGGCATCGAGCTCAAGAATAACCTCCGCGACGCCTGGTGGAACCGCATGGTGCGCACGCCGCCGTTCGGTCCGGACGGCGAGCCGCTGCAGATCGTCGGAGTCGACACGGCCATCATCCAGAACCCGCGCGTGTGGGAGGCCTCGGGCCACGTCGGCGGCTTCAACGATCCCATGGTCGACTGCCGGCAGACGAAGTCCCGCTACCGCTACGACCACCTGCGCGTGTTTCGCTCCAAGCTCGATTCGAGTCTGCCGATGTTCGCCTTCATGGAAGGTGAGCCGGAGGTGGCGCTCAAGAAGATGAAGAAGCTCGGTCAGCGCGGCGCGCAGGACCAGTTCGAGGAGCAGCCGCTGAGCGCGCTCAGCGTAGACGAGCTGGCGCGCGTGGTCGGTCCGGACACGACCGATGCCGGCACCTTGACCGAGCCGCGGCAGTTCAACCTGATGTTCAAGACGTACGTCGGCGCGATCCAGAGCGAAGATTCCACGGCGTTCCTGCGGCCCGAAACCGCGCAGGGCATCTTCCTCAACTTCAAGAACGTGGTCGACACGCAGCGCGTGAAGGTGCCGTTCGGCATCGCGCAGATCGGCAAAGCGTTCCGCAACGAAGTCACGCCGCGCAACTACATCTTTCGCTCGCGCGAGTTCGAGCAGATGGAGCTGGAGTGGTTCTGCCATCCGGACGAGGCCGTGACCTGGCACAAGTTCTGGTGTGAGGAGCGCACGCGCTTTTGGCGCGAGCTCGGCCTGTCCGATGCGAGCTTGCACCTGCGCGCGCACGACAAGGACGAGCTGGCGCACTACGCGAAGGAAGGGGCCGGCACGTTCGATATCGAGTACCGCTTCCCGTTCACCGCGCCAGGCTTCGGCGAGCTGGAGGGGGTGGCGCACCGCGTCGATTACGACCTACGCCAGCACCAACAGCACTCCGGTGTGAAGCTCGGCTATTTCGATCAGGAGAAGAACGAGCGCTACCTGCCGCACGTGATCGAGCCCGCGGCCGGGCTGACGCGCGGCGTGCTCGCGCTGATCTGCGAGGCTTACACGCCCGACACGCAGCGCCCGAGCGGTGTCTACATGAAGTTCCATCCGCGCATCGCGCCGATCAAGGCCGGCATCTTCCCGCTGGTGCAAAAGGAAGGCATGCCGGAGGTCGCGGAGAAGCTGTTCCGCGAGCTGCGCAAGGATTACGTGGTGCAGTACGACGCGAAGCAAGCCATCGGCAAGCGCTACGCGCGCATGGACGAGGCCGGCACGCCCTTCTGCATCACGGTGGATGGCGACACGCTGAAGGATCAGACGGTCACGATCCGCGACCGCGACAGCCTCAGTCAGGAGCGCGTGGCGCTCGACAAGGTCGCCGCCTTCCTCAAGACGAAGATGGACGCTGCCTCAGCGTGAGCTCTTCGGCAGCTCGAGCTGAACGTCCGCCACGCGTTTACCATCCTGCTCGCGGAAATCCGTGGGCTCGAGGTGGCGCGTGGCGAGCGGGCGGCCCTCCAGGTAGACGAGCACGTCGTAGCCGCGGTCGAGCGGCAGGTTGTCGACGCGTACGTCGGGCGTGAAGCCGATCAGCTGGTACACGTTCGCGCCGCGCGGCGTCGTCACCACTCGCACGCTGCCGAGGCGTCCTTGCGGCGTACCGACCTTCTGCGGCAGCAACGTGGGCCCGAGCGCCGACTCCGACTTCTTGCTCTCCCCGAGCGGCTTGGCCTGCATCGCGAGCTCGTAGCGGGACTGGCCGTCGAGCTCGTCCCACTGCGCGTCTGCAGGCAGGAGCGCGCGCGCCGGGGCATAGCCCGGCGCCAGGGCCACGAACTCCTGCGCGACACCGAGCGGGATGTCCGTGGCGAGCGCCGGGCCCTTGCCGATCAGCAGCAGCACCTGTGCCTGCGCTGGTTGAGAGTTGATGCGCAGGTCACCGTAGACGCGCCGCTCCTTCGCCGGAACCTTGGCAGCTGCTGGCTGCGGCCCGCCCTGCGGTAGCAGCCCGAGCGCACTGCGGGCTTGCTCCCGCCCGAGCGCGAAGTATCCGACGAGCAGCGCGAGCGCCGCCGCCGTCGACAATCCAAACACCCACAGCCCGACCCGGCCGCGCTGCGCCTGCGCCTCGACCATCATGTCGAAGTCCACCGGCGACTTGGCGCGCGCGCTCACGGCCCTGCGCCGCACCGGCGGTCGCGCGTCCTCTGCGGCTGCAGCCGTCCGCCGCTGGGACGGCTCGCGGTCCGTGTCCGCGTTCGCAGGGTCGACCTGAGGTGTCGCAGCCGCGCCCTGCTCGGGGCGCGAGGCGCTCGGCGCGGCGCGGCACAGGGTGTCCTCGCGTTCGTCGTCTGCGCCCGGATGAGCGCCAGCGGCATCCATGCTCTCCGGGACTGCAGCCCATGGCGGCGCGTGCGCTTCGGGCTTTTCCTCGCGCTCACCCTGCGTCACGCCGCGCCGCGTGGACCGGGGCAGAGGACGCGTCAGCTCGCTCGGCAGGCCGGCAAATACGACTGGCGAAGCGTCGCGCGCGGAGACAGCGTCCAGCTCTGCTTGCTTGATGGCGATCGCGGGCGGCTCGACTTGAGCCGAGCGGCCGCGCTGCGCGGCAGCGTCGTCCGGCGCGCGTGCCACCTCGTGCGCTTGCCCCTGCGAGCCAGCTGCGGCTGCGCGAGCACGCGGCCGGGGTTCCGCACCGAGCAGCGCATCGAACGCAGCGTCGACATCGGCCGCCGCTGGGCGCGGCGATGGCGAGCGAATGCTGGGCCCCGGCTTCTTGGCTTCGCGCACCAGGCGCGACAACACGCGCCGCGTCGCGCCGCGGTTCAGCGGCAGGAGGCACGCTTCCAGATCGCTCAAGAGCCGCTGCATGCTGCGCTGCGCTTCGTTCGGGCCGTGCTCCACGAGATCGAGCAGCATGTTCGGCACGCCCGGCGCGGAGCACACGAGCAAGTCCCCCAGCAACGCGAGCAGTGCGCTCACTGCGTCGGCCTCGGCTGCAGCTGGCAGCTTCGGCGCACACAGCACCTCGCCGACCTCGTTGATGCTGACATCGTGCGCCGAGACCTCGGCCGGCCGATCCAGCAGCTGCTCGCACACCTCGAGCGTGATGAAGGCTCCGATCTCCGAAGGCAGCGGGATGCCTCGGCGCTGAAGGGTACGTAGCAGCTCCTCGGTCGTGACCTCGAACTCTTGCGACACCCTCACCGCCTCGTGGAGCGCTCGTGCGCTTCGCGATATTGTAAACGCGACGCGCGAGTCGGAGCGAGCTACGCGCCGACTTTCAGCGCGTCATGTCGGCGGCAGCGAACGCGTCCGGCAGCGAGAAGGCACCAGACAGTAACGCTCTGCCGCAGACGGCTGCGCGCACACCTCGTGCGGCAAGCTCACGAATGTGCGCCAACTCGCCGATACCGCCCGACGCGATGACCGTAGCCTTGATCGCCGCTTGCAATGCGAGAGTGGCGTCCGTGTCCGGACCCTCGCGCGTGCCATCGCGCGCGATCACCGTGTGCAGCACGGCAGCGACTCCCCAGGAGTCGACCTGCTCGGCCAACGTACGCGCGCTGACACCACTCGTCTCGAGCCAACCTTCGACTGCGACCTGACCATCGCGCTCGTCGACCGCGACCACGACGCCGCCCGGATGCTCGGTGCACAGCTGCTGCACGAACTCCGGCTGCTTTACCGCCGCCGTTCCGAGCACGACGCGCTCGGCGCCGACGTCGAACCAGCGCTTCGCGATTTGGCGATCGCGGATGCCGCCACCCACCTGAATGCTGACCGGGACCGCGCGCAGGATGGCTTCGATCACGCTCAGGTTCTTGGGCTCACCAGCGCGCGCGCCATCCAGATCGACGACGTGCAATCGCCTCGCGCCCGTATCGTAGAAGAGCCGAGCTTGCTCCACGGGCCGCTCGGAATACACCGTGACTTGATCGTACCGGCCGCGCGTCAAGCGCACGACCTTTCCGCCGAGCAGATCGATGGCCGGAATCAACTCCATGGCTTAACCATTCAGGGAACCTTTGGTGGACGGGACGCCCGGACTGCGCGCATCGATCTCGACCGCTTCGCGCAGAGCCCGTGCAAGAGCTTTGAAACTAATCTCGATGATGTGGTGCAGCACCGTGCCGCTGATCAGGTGCATGTGAAGGTTCGCGCCAGCACCGCGCGCGAAGCCCTCGAAGAACACCTCTGCCAGCTCGGTGTCGAACTCGCCGACCTTCGCTTTCGGCATCGGCACCTTCCACACGAAATAGGGCCGGCCCGAGAGATCGAGCGCGCACGTTACGCATGCCTCGTCCATGGGCAACGTCGCCGCGCCGTAGCGTCGGATGCCGGCCTTGTCTCCGAGCGCTTGCGCAAACGCCTGGCCGATCACGATGCCCACATCTTCGGTCGTGTGATGACCGTCGATCTCCACGTCACCCTCGGCGTGCACGCGCAGATCGAACAGCCCGTGACGCCCGAGTTGATCCAACATGTGCGAGAGAAAAGGCAGCGGTGTCTTGATATCGTGGCTGCCCCGCCCATCTAACTCCAGCTCCACGCGAATCCGCGTCTCACGGGTGTTTCTCTCGACGACTGCCTTGCGTGACATCTTTGGGAACATAGCATGTGGGATACTGCGGCTCGACTTTATGCAGCGGCTGCGCGAAATTCCGCAGCCGCCCGTCGGACCGCGCGGTTTGCTGACAAGGCCAGACCCGCTCCGGGGCCATCAACGGGTCTTCAGCTGGGCCTCGACCTCGGCCAGCCGTTGCCGAATCAGCTCGTTGCCCGGATCGTGCTGGAGCGCAATCTGAAAGTGCAGTCGGGCCTGCTTTGAATCACCCGCGGCGAGTGCCTGCTCCGCGCGCGCCAAGAGTGGACGCACGCGCGCGGGGGGCGGAACGCTGGACGCTCCGCGACCCGGCTGCATGCTCGGCCGAAGACTGCGCCGAGCCGCTTGCGGATCCATGCGCAGCTGGCCTTGCCGGCGCAACTCATCGTAGGTGCGGCGCTGCTCGGGGTGCGTGAGCACGCGATACGCCTCGGTCGCCCGCGTGTACACGCGCGTCGCTTCGGCCATGCGCTGTGCGTCGCCAGCGAAGCGATCGGGATGGAAACGACGCGCGAAGGAACGGAACGCTTCCTTGATGGCGTCGAGGTTGGCCTCACTCGGGATGCCGAGCAGCGCGTAGTAGTCGAGCTCATCCAGGCTGCGAGCCATCCGGCCCAGCTTAGCAAAGCGCTACCCGAGTGGATCGCATCTTCGCCGCCGCTCGCGGCGTGGCAGCTGCGCGCCCAACGCACCACATCGGCGTCAACTGGCCAGCGAGCGCAGCCGCAACCTGAGGCGCTCGAGCTCCTCTGGCGCGATCGCACCCGTAAGGTTCACGCGCAGGTCCTGGCCGCGGCCGGTGGCCTCGTCCACCGCGCGCACGTTGAGGGTTCCGTCGGCGTCGATCATGAAGGTCACGGCGATACTGACCTCGCCACGTCGGGCGGGCGGCAGACCGACCAGCTCGACCTGCCCGAGCACCTGGTTGTCATCCGTGCGCCGCGATTCCCCCTGACACACGCGCACGCTCACGGCGTCCTGGTGATCGCGGCTCGTCGTGAACAGGCGCGTTTGCTCGGTAGGGATGGGGGCGTTGCGCTCGATGATGGGCTCGCAGAAACCACCGACGGTCTCCACGCACAAGGTGTGCGGTGTGACGTCCAGGAGCAGCGGCGCCACGCTGGGCGGACCCGGGAACTGACTGCCGGGGTCGGTGGTCTCGTTCGCCGGTCTGACATTCAGATGCGCGAGCGCGATCGGATCCGCGCCGGCAGGCGCCGCGCTCCAGCGGCTGAACGCGACGCCGATCCCGTCGGAGGGCGCCGAGGGATCCGTACGACGGGGGCGAGAGGACGCTGCAGCGTCCGTGCGCGGCCGCGGCACGACATCGGCGCCGCGCGCTCTCGCGACAGGCGAGGCGGAGTGAGCGCCGGCGCGCGCGCCCGCATCATGTGCGTCCGCGTCCGCTTCACGCGCCCGAACGCTGCCGCGCACAGCGGCGTCTGCCGGATGCGGTCGCGCGGGTATCGGCGAGGCGTAAGCCCCGACCGGTGCGTCCGCGTCCGCTTCACGCGCCAGAACGCTGCCGCGCGTAGCGGCGCCTGCCGGATGCGGCTCGGCGGGAATCGGGGTGGCGTTGGCGCCGGCGCGCGCGGCCGCATCGCGTGCGGC
>Ga0190269_10000550_pt1 | contig 19073 bp, 17 predicted proteins | sample Popmic249IS_FD_133749 | JGI IMG/M metagenome (GOLD analysis project Ga0190269, IMG submission 133749) | Populus adjacent soil microbial communities from riparian zone of Blue River, Arizona, USA - 249 IS | ecosystem: Environmental > Terrestrial > Soil > Riparian zone | place: USA: Arizona... | reverse complement strand
GTGCAAGCCGCCCTGGATTTCGATGCGTTGATGCTGGCGTACCCGGGGCAGGGCGGTCTGCTCCTCGGCAGCGAGCTGTTCCTCTGGCGGCCGCCCGTCCGCAGCCCTGGGCTGCAGAGCCGGCTGCGCTTCGTGCTGCCGCCCGGCGTGCAGGTGAGCGCCCCCTGGGCCGAGGCGCCGGATGGCGCCGGCTACGAGCTCGACGAGCGGGCGTTCGCGTTCACCGGTCACGTGGTGCTCGGCTCGCACGCGGCGCAGCCGGTGGCGGCGCCGGGCACGGCCCTGCGAGCGGTGATCATGGCCGGCTTTCCCGAGCCCGCGCGCGAGCTGATCGCGCCGTGGCTCGCGCGCTCTGCAGCCATCGCGAGCGCGCCCGGCGGCGTGTTCCCGGTGCCGAACGCGCAGGTGATCGTGGTCCCGACGTCGCCGTCCAGCTACCCGATCCACTTCGGGCACACCGGGCGCAGCGGCGGCGCATCGATCGTGCTGTTTCTCCCGACGGATGTCGATGCAGCGCAGCTGCAGGGCGACTGGATCGCGGTCCACGAGTTCGCGCACCTGTGGCACCCGTTCATCCGGCGCGAGGACGCCTGGCTCAGTGAAGGCCTCGCGACCTACCTGCAAGAGGTGCTGCGCGTGCGCGCGGGGCTGCTGCGTGCGGACGCGGCATGGCAGCGTCTGCGCGAGGGCGCGCAGCTGGGGCAGGGCACGACGCGTAGCCTGCAGGAAGAGACGCGGCGCATGCCGTTCGAGCACAACTACCAGCGCGTGTACTGGGCGGGTGCCGCGATCGCGTTGATGATCGACGTGGAGCTGCGCGAGCGCAGCGGGGGTGCTTTGTCGTTGCCGCAGCTCCTCGCTCGCCTACGCGAGGAGCCGCGGCTCTTCATGCGCGCGCTGTCCGCGGCCGAGCTGCTGCGCGAGCTCGACCGGCTGGCCGGGCTGCCGCTGTGCGAGGCGCTCGCTGCGCGTTACCTGCAGGGCCCGCTGCCGGATCTCGGCGCGCTGTATCAGGAGCTTGGCATCGCAGGTGCGCGCGATGCGCCCCTGACGTGGGTGCGCGACGCGATCATGGCCGAGCCGGGGGCCCATGGGCCGCTGCGCCCGCTGGCGGACGGCTAGTAGCGGCACTACGCGCCGGCGTTGTGCTGGCTTTTGCGCGCGGCGGCCCGGCTGCGCTTGCGCGACCGTGCCCAGCTTGATAGCGATGACCCGATGCGTATGGGTGGTGCAACGAGCGGCCTGGGCTTGGCGCTGTGGGGGACAGTCTGGGGACTCTGGCTCGCGAGCGCGCCGGCCGCGCACGCGCAGTGCGAGAGCGAAGAGCTGTGCCGCTTCAAGAAGCCCAACGTCTTGTTGGTGCTCGACTATTCGAGCTCCATGACGGGCTCGAAGGAAGCGCCCGCGTTTTTCCCGCCCGGCCAGACCTTGGTCACGCGCTGGGGTGCCGAGCTCGACGCCGCCAGCTGGATCCTGCGCTACGACAACGGCTTCTTCGCGAACAACGCGCGCATCGCGCTCTCGCGCTTCGGTCACGATCCGGACGTGATGCGGCCCGGCACGATCATCCGCAACGACAGGTCGTTCCCGCCGATCACCGATGGCTACGCGCTCGACGTGCCGTTCGACGGCAGCGATGGTCGCTACCTGCAGTGCAAGGCGTCCGGGGTCGAGGCCGCCGTGGAGGTGCTGCGCAAGGCGCCGCCGCCGCCCGTCGGCTCGACGGGCATCGACCGCGACTCGATCATGCTCACCTGGACGCGCGGCGCGCTGCGCTCGGCGCACGCGCTGATCGATCAGACCCGCGCGCGCCACAAGAACGAGCCCGGAGAGGGCACGCGCGAATATCAGGTCGTGCTGATGACCGATGGCGACTGGACCTGTCCAGACACCATCGGCCAGAGCTGCGATGAAAATCCCGCGCCGGAGGCCGCGAAGCTGCGCGCGGACGGCGTGCCCGTGCACGTGATCGCGTTCGGCGACGCCGCGATGCAGCCGTCGCTGAACGAGGTGGCGCTGCAGGGCGGCACCGCAAAGGCGATCGATGCGACGTCGCCGCAGGGCATCGTGGACGCGTTGAGCAGCGTGCTCGACAACATCCGCGACAGCGTGATCGTGCCGACCTGCACGCAGAAGCTCCCGCGCCTCTTGATCACGATGGACGCGAGCAGCTCGATGCTGAACACGAATCAGCCCGGGCAGACGAAGTGGGACAAGGCGCGCTTCGCGCTGAGCGGCAACCCGGCCGCGCCGAATCCCTCGGACCCCGGCTACGTGGAGCCGGTGCTGCGACACAAGGTGAAGGTGAACGGGCGCGACGTCGCGATCGAGGATCTGGTGCACCTCGGCATGGTCGCGTTCGCCGGCGCGGATCAGCAGACGCGCATGTTCGGCTTCGCCCCGTGCATGCGCGACAACCTGGCCTGGGCCATGGATCCGCGCACGTCGTGCGTCGCTCCCAGCTGCAGCGATCCGTACGCCGGAGCGCCGCTGCGCTGGAGCTTCCAGGACAGCGGGGCGAACGGTGCGCGCCGCTTCGTGCGGCCGACGCGCAGCTACATGCCAGTGTGCGCGCCGGATGCACCGGAAGGCAGCTGTGCCGGCTCGGCGCCCACGACGTTCACCGGGCAGGGGCTCGAGTTCGCGCGCAAGGTGATCGCGGACTACAAGCGCGATTCGGCACCATTTCCGCAGAACACGGGCACGCGCTACGTGAACGTGCTCATCACGGACGGCGAAACCTCAGAGGGCTCGAGCAACGTGGAGGAAGTGCTGCGCGGGCTCGTCGCGGACGGCGTGGACACGTACGTCATCGGCTTCGGCACGAGCGACGAGCTGAACGAAGCGCAGCTCGACCAGTACGCCGCGTGGGGCAACACCGGGCGCGCGATCGTTGTGGATCCCTCGCAGAAGGAGAGCGCCAATGCGCTGGCGGAAGCGCTCACGAGCGTCGTGACGTCACTCGGCCTCGATAGCTGCTGCGTGCTCAACCAGTGCCAGACGGAGCCCGAGCCCGAGGATCCACACGCGGTGTGCGGCGACGGCAAGGTGGAAGGCGACGAGCAGTGCGACGACGGCAAGCTCAACGCCACGTACGGCCACTGCGGCGCGCTGTGCCAGGGCAAGCATCTATTCTGCGGTGATGGTCGCAAGGACGACGTCGAGGAGTGCGACGACGGAAATCTCACGGAGAACGACGGCTGCAGCAACACCTGTCGCAGCGTCCCGGAAGAGGAAGACGCGGGCGCAGCGACTGCAGCTACTAGCGGCGGAAGCCGCGTGGGCACGGTGCCCCCTGGCTCCGCCGTGCAGCGCGGCGGCGCAGGCCAGAGCGGCGTGAGCCCCGTGCTGCCGAGCCGCACGGGCGAGCTCGACGCCGGCGTGGACGCCGGGGCAGGTGTGCAGGCCGGGTCCAAGGACGGCTGCAATTGCAGCGCACCCGGGATCAAAGCTGCGCCCCGATTCGCATCCGTGGTAGCACTGCTCTGCGTAAGCTTGTTGTGCATCCGTCGTCGTGCAGGCCGCGGGCGAAGAGGTTGAGCCTCCGCTCACGGCGCCGGTTGCAGCCGCCGTTCACCCCGCCGGAGCACGCCTGATCGTGGACACACCAACTTCGAGGACCGCGCCGAGCTACACGCCTGCGCTGGTCGTGTTGACCTCGTTGTTCTTCATGTGGGGCCTGATCACCTCGCTGAACGACATCTTGATCCCGCACCTCAAGGGCATCTTCAAGCTCAGCTACGTGCAGGCGATGCTGGTGCAGTTCTGCTTCTTCGGCGCGTACTTCGTCGTGTCGATGCCGTCCGGCGTGCTTGTGGAGCGCATCGGGTATCGTCGCGGCATCATCGTCGGGCTGGTCACCGCAGGGCTCGGCTGCCTCGGCTTCTATCCCGCCGCGGCGCTCGCGTCGTATCCGCTGTTCCTGGCCGCGCTGTTCGTGTTGGCGTGTGGCATCACGTTGCTGCAAGTCGCGGCGAATCCGTACGTCTCGGCGCTCGGGCCTTCGGAGACTTCGGCGAGCCGCCTGAACCTCACGCAGGCGTTCAACTCGCTCGGCACGACGCTTGGGCCGCTGGTCGGCTCCGCGTTGATCCTGAGCCTCGCGGGCGAGGGCAGCGAGGTCGAGACGGTGCAGGGGCCGTACCTCGGGTTGGCCGCGACCCTCGTCGTGATCGCGTTCGTGTTCTCGCGCTTCCACTTGCCGGTGGTGACCGGGGACGCTGGCGTCGACGATCCGGCCGAGGTCCCCGGCAGCCTGTGGCAGCAGCGGCACCTCGTGCTCGGCGTGGTCGGCATCTTCGTGTACGTCGGCGCAGAGGTGGCCATCGGCAGCTTCCTCGTGAACTACATGGGCGATCCGAAGATCGCGGGGATGCCGGAGAGCGCAGCTGGCCGCTACCTGTCGTTTTACTGGGGCGGTGCGATGGTCGGGCGCTTCGTGGGCTCCGCGTTGCTGCAGAAGTTCAAGGCCGGCCGCGTGCTCGCGTTCAACGCGGCGGGGGCGGTGCTGCTCTTGCTGCTCACGATGTTCAGCGAGGGGAGCTTCGCGATGTGGACCGTGCTCGCGGTGGGCCTCTTCAACTCCATCATGTTCCCCACCATCTTCACGCTCGCCATCGAGCGTCTGGGCAAGCGCACGAGCGAAGGTTCGGGCGCCCTGTGCATGGCGATCGTGGGCGGCGCGCTCGTGCCGGTGTTGATGGGGTTCTTCGCAGATCGCATCGGCATTCAGCGATCGTTCTTCGTGCCGGTGCTCTGTTACCTTTACATCGTGTTTTACGGGCTCAAGGGCTCTCAGGTCGTCAGTCAGCGGTGATGGGAAGCATGCAACAGTTGCGGATGAGCGCGCGGGCCTGGCCTGCCGCGTGTGGGATTGTCGTGTGTCTCGTGGTGGCGGCCGGCGCGCGAGCGCAGGTGCCGACGCCGCCGTCAGCGGCTGGGGCGTCGCAGCCCTCCGCTGCACGCCCGTCGCCTGCGATCCCGCGCGGCGTCGACCCCGTGGAGTACCTGCTCGGGCGCATGAGCCTGGAGGAGAAGCTCGGGCAGCTGTCGCAGTGGGGGGCAGGCAACGCGAACACGGGTCCGGCTGCCGCCGCCGGCAGCGAGCAAGACGTGCGCAGCGGACGCGTCGGCTCGTTCCTCGGCGTGTGGGGCGCAGAGACCACGCGCCGCTTGCAGCAGATCGCGGTCGAGGAGTCGCGCCTGCACATCCCGGTGCTGTTTGCGTTCGACGTGATCCACGGCTTGCGTACCGTGTTCCCGGTGCCGCTCGGAGAGGCGGCGAGCTGGAACCCCGAGCTTGCGCAGCGCACGGCGCGCGTCGCGGCCGTGGAGGCGAGCGCCCACGGATTGCACTGGACCTACGCTCCAATGGTGGACATCGCGCGCGATCCGCGCTGGGGGCGCGTGGTGGAAGGCGCAGGGGAGGATCCGTTCCTCGGCGCGGCGTTTGCGGTCGCGCGCGTGCGCGGCTTTCAGGGCGGCGAGCCGCGCGACGCCTCGCGCATGCTCGCGACCGCCAAGCACTTCGCGGCGTACGGGGCGGCGGAGTCCGGGCGCGACTACAACATCGCGGACGTGTCCGAACGCACGCTCCACGAGGTGTATCTGCCGCCGTTTCGTGCAGCCGCGGAGGCCGGCGTGGCGTCGCTGATGACCTCGTTCAACGAGATCGCCGGCGTGCCGATGCACGCGCACGCAGGCCTCGTGCGGGACACCTTGCGCAAGGCGTGGGGCTGGAACGGCATCGTGGTCAGCGATTACACCGGCATCAAGGAGATGCTGGTGCACGGCTCGGCCAAGGATCGCACACAGGCCGGTGAGCAGGCGCTGCGCGCCACCATCGACGTGGACATGTTGAGCTACATCTACTTGAAGGAGATGGTCCAGTCGGTGCAGAGCGGCGCGATCCCGCTCGCGCTGGTGGACGCCGCCGTGCGCCGCGTGCTGCGCGCGAAGCAGCAGCTCGGCCTGTTCGACGATCCCTATCGCTACAGCGACCCGCAGCGGGAAGCGGCGCGCACGTTGACGAAGGAGGCGCGGGCGCTCGCGCGCGAAGCCGCGGCCGGCTCGGTCGTGCTGTTGAAGAACGAGCCTGCGGTGTTGCCGCTCCGCAAGGACGTGAGCCACATCGCGGTCGTCGGCGCGCTGGCGGTGGACACGCGCGCGCCGCTCGGTAGCTGGAATGGCCTCGGTCTGCCGAGCGACGCGGTGAGTGTGCTCGACGGCATCAAGCGCGCAGTGTCCGACAAGACGCGCGTCAGCTACGCGCGCGGCGCTGCAGCCACGAGCGTCGATCGCTCCGGCTTCGACGAGGCAGAGCGCGTGGCGCGCGCCGCCGACGTCGTGGTGGCCGTGGTCGGCGAGATAGAGGACATGAGCGGTGAAGCTCGCAGCCGCACTGGGCTCGTGCTGCCCGGGGCGCAACAGGCGCTGCTCGAGCGCCTGGTGCAGACCGGCAAGCCGATCGTGGCCGTGCTGATGAACGGCCGGCCGCTCGCGCTCGGCTGGCTGCACGAGCACGTGCCTGCGATCGTGGAGAGCTGGTATCTCGGCGTGGAGATGGGGCCAGGTCTCGCCGATGTGCTGTTCGGCGACGTGAACCCGAGCGGCAAGCTGCCCATCACGTTCCCGCGCAACGTGGGCCAGGTGCCGATCTACTACGCGCAGAAGCGCACGGGTCGGCCGCCTTCGCCGACCGATCCGTACTCGTCGCGCTACATGGACGTGCCGACCTCGCCGCTGTACCCGTTCGGCCACGGCCTGAGCTACACCAAGTTCCGCTACGACGCGCCGAAGCTGTCAGCGGCGAAGCTCGGACCCACGGACAAGCTGCAGGTGCAGGTGCGCGTGCAGAACGTGGGTCAGCGCGCGGGCACGGAGGTGGTGCAGCTCTACCTGCGTGACGACGTGGGCAGCACGACGCGGCCGATCGCGCAGCTGCGCGGCTTCGAGCGCGTCACGTTGGAGCCGGGCGCCGCGCGCGAGGTGACCTTCACGCTCGATCAGGACGACTTCGCGCTGCTCGACGCCAGCTTCGCGCGCGTGGTGGAGGCGGGCACGTTTACGGTCATGGTGGGCGGCAGCTCGGCAGACGTGCAGAGCGCGCCGTTCGAGATCACCCGCTCCGCCAAGCTGCAGGGCCTCGGCTCCGCGATCCCGCGCAGCATGCGATAGCGGCGCCCGGTCGCGCACATTGCCGCTGATGGCGGCATGGCTTGTCGCGGTTCGGGGGATCGGCGAGCATGATCGCTTGAGCCATGCCCGCGCGCTTGTCGATCCTGGTCCGCCTGCTGTCCCCCCTCGCGTGCGCCGCCCTGTCCGTGGCGCTGTACGGTAGCGAGGGCGGTGCGCAGCCAAAGGTGGCGCCGCAGCCGAAGGCGGCGCCGCAGCCAAAGGCGGCCGCCGACCCGGACGCGCAGACCGTGCTGCCTCCCGGGCTGTACCTGTTCCAGACCCGCACGCGCGAGGGCAATTGTCCCGACGCCTCGCGCACGGGGTACGTTACGTCGGCCGTGGCCACGCTGGATGGCGTGCCCGGCGCGCGCGCGATGACCATGCAGCTGCTCAACTCCAAGTATTGGCCGACGTGGAACATGTCTGTGACAGCTGATGACGTGATCATCGGCACGGCCAACCGCAACGGCGGCACGGACGCGAGCCTCGGTACCTCTCGCTTCGAGCTGCGCGCCAAGAAAGACCGGTTTCAGGGCGTGGGCGCGCGCACGTACAGCGCGGTCGTGGACGGCAAGAAGACCGAGTGCGTGTTGCACTACGACGCGCTGCTGAAGCCCCTGGACTGAGCCGCCGCCGTCCGGCTACACCGGCCTCTCCCCAGGACCGCACAAGGAGAGAGCCATGCCACGCGTCAGCACGTATCTGAACTTCTCGGGCACCACCGAGGCGGCGTTCACGTTCTACAAGTCAGTCTTCAAGAGCGAGTTCTCCGGCCCCATTCAGCGCATGGGCGACGTGCCTCCCGGTCCGGGCATGCCGGAGCTCAAGCCGGCGGAGAAGCAGCTGGTCATGCACGTCGAGCTGCCCATCCTGGGCGGGCACGTGCTGATGGGCACCGACACGCTAGAGTCGATGGGACACAAGCTCAACGTCGGCAACAACTATCACATCAGCCTCGAGCCGGACACGCGTGTCGACGCCGAGCGCCTGTTCCAGGCTCTTTCCGAAGGTGGCACCGTGACGATGCCGCTGCAGGACATGTTCTGGGGCGCCTACTATGGCAGCGTGACGGACAAGTTCGGGGTGCAGTGGATGGTGAACTGCATCATCAAGTGAACCGAATCCCACGCTGGCGCGTGGACGTAACGTGGACATGGACGACCTGCCTAACCGAGCTCGTCCACGTTCACGCGGGCGCCTGCCGCTTGCAGCTGCGGAACCGGTGTAGGGACGGTCACCGCCGCCGTGCGCGGCTGCCTGATGCGCAGCGCGATCAGCCCTGAGAGCGCGGCCATGCCGGCGGCGTACGTCCACATATGCTCGAAGCGTACGAGCGCGCTGCCGCTGCGGCCCGGCTCTCCGAGGATCGCGACCAGGATGGCGACGCCGATCGCGCCTCCGACCTGGCGCGCCGTCTGGTTCACCGCAGAGCCCACGCCGAAGCGCGCAGCTGGCAAGCTGGAGACCGCGGCCGCCGACAGCACGGGGAAGCTGAGCCCGATGCCGAGGCCCATGAGCAACGTGCCCGGCAGCCACTGGGTCAGGTACGCGGGCTCTGCACCCACGCGCAGCGCGAACCAGCCGAGCGCCGCGGCGAAGCACGCGGAGCCCGGCACGAGCACGGCCCGAAAGCCGATGCGCGCGGCCGTGCGACCTGCGAAGCCGGAGACGACAGCTACGACGAGTGGCCCGGGCGTGACCGCCAGACCGGCGCGCGTGATCGAGTAGTGCCAGACCTCGGTCAAGAACAGGATGTTGCCGAGCAGCACCGCGAAGAACGCCATGGCATAGGCGAGTGTGGCGAGGTTTGCGATCCGGAACGACTCGGCACGGAACAAGCTGAGATCCAACACGGGCGCGGGATGCCGCGCCGAGCGGCGGATGAAGGCCGCGAGCAGCAGCGGCGCGACGCCGAGCGGCGCGAGCACCAGCGGATCCGTGAAGCCGCGCCGCTCTAGCTCGGAGATGCCTAGCGCCAGCGCGCCGAGCGCGAGCGACAGGAGCGCCGCGCCGAGGTAATCCGGCCTTTGCTCGCGCTCGCCGCTGTGAGCGGCAGGGCTCGGCAGCACCTTGCGTCCCCATAGGTAGGCCAACACGCCCACCGGCAAGTTCACGTAGAAAGCCGCCCGCCAGCCCGGCCCCGCCACGAGCACCGAGCCGAGCGACGGCCCCGCGGCCACGGCTAGTGCACTCACGCCGCCCCACAGCGCGACCGTCTGGCTGCGCCGCGCGGGGCTCACGGACGCGAGGAGCAACCCGACCGAGGCGGGCAGGAGGAACGCCGCGCCTGCGCCCTGCAGGACGCGGCCAGCGATCAGCAGCCCGACGCTCGGAGCGGCGCCGCACAGCGCCGAGCCGAGGCTGAAAGTCCCGAGCCCCGCGAAGAACACCTTGCGCAGCCCCAGGCGGTCCCCCGTACGACCGCCGATCACCAGCAGCGACCCGAACACGATCGAATACGCCGTCACGATCCACGACAGGTCCGCGCGGCTCGCGTCCGGAAACGCGCCCATCAACGCGGGAAACGCCACGTTGACGATCGAGAGGTCGAGCGAAACCAGGAACGCGCCGAGCGAGGTGACCAGGAACACGGGCCACAGCGGGCGAGCATCGGACGCGGTAGATTCTTTCATGAAACTCACTCTAGCCCAGTGCGTTGCGTGATGCAACTGACTATACTGAGAGGCATGGAACGCAAGAGCTTCGAGGACATGGCCTGCTCGGTCGCCCAGTGCCTGGAGGTGGTGGGCGAGTGGTGGAGCATGCTGCTGATCCGCGACGTGTTCCTGGGCGTCCACCGCTTCGACGCGTTCCAGGAACGATTGGGGATCTCCCGGAACGTGCTGGCGCAGCGCTTGAACAAGCTCGTGGAAGCAGGCGTGCTCCGCAAGCAGGCCTACCAGGACAACCCCCCGCGCTACGAATACCGCCTGACGGACAAGGGCCGCGACCTGTGGCCCGTGCTGACAGCGCTACGCCAGTGGGGCGACAAGCACGCCGCCCCAAACGGCCCGCCGGTCAAGGTCACACACCGCGCTTGCGGCCACGCCGCCGAGCTCGAGCTCCACTGCGCGCACTGTGGAGCCAAAGTCACGGCGCGCGACGTGAAGGCCGAGCCCACCCATCCACGCAGACGCCTCCACTCCGCGCGCTGAAGTGCACGACCCGTCCGCTGAGGCTTACTGTCGCGCTCGGAGCGACAAGGACGCGAAGCTTCGCGCACTGAAGACCACCGCCGCTCTTAGCGGCGAGACCATAGTCCTACAACAGAAGCATGATACCGTCTCGGAGCGGTGATGCTGGGCCGTGGTGCCGTTCAGATCCCCATCAACGGGCAAATGCCAGCGGGGGGAGGGTACTGCGTGTTGTGCAGCGAGTTCGTTGGGACATCGATGATCGTCCCACCGCATTGCGCGCGGAGCTCCTCAGTGCTGACCAACCACAGCTCACTGCCCGTCGACACGTAGACCTGTGGGTTGCCGCGCTCTCTGACCAGCGTACCTGCCCGTGGACAGCGATCGTACCGATGGACGGCCGCGTCGAGGATCGGGACGGTTCCTCCGCCGTAGTAAGCGTCCAACTCACTGCTGTTCGGCACCCAGAACAGCGCATTGCCGTATACGACGTACACTGGGTCTGGGGTTTGATTGTTGAAGCGCAAGGTTGCGCCGTTGCCCATGGTGGACGGCGCCGAGTACCTGGGCTTCCACGTACACCTGCCCGCGCTGCAGCCGCTGGCGGTGGCGCAGGGGTTCACCGTCTTGCAGTCGGTCGGTGCCTTGCATTCGACGCAGGCTTTGCCCGCCGCGTCGCAGACCGGTGTGGCGCCCGAACACGTGGCGCCTGGTGTCATGGCTTGGCCCTGTGCGTCGCAGGTCAGCATGGTACTGCCAGAGCAGCTCGTGCTTCCAGGCATACAACTCAGGCAGCTCTTGCTGCGTGCGTCGCACAGCCCCGGTTGACATCGCTTACTGGTATATCCCGAGAGGTCGGACTTGCACTCGTCGAGGCTGTCGCCGTTGCACGTGATGGAGCCCGCCTCGCAGACCGGTGGTTTGCACGTGCCGCGGTCGTCGTCACACAGTGCTGCGGACTTGCAGTCCATCTCCAGCCTGTAGCCGCTGCCGTCCATGCTGCACCGCTCCAAATTCTTGCCGTTGCACATCGCTGTGCCCGGAATGCAGCTCGCACAGCGCCCGGACGACAGCCCCGCCTCGCAGAGCTTGCTGTTGCGACAGGACGCGAGCATCGCAGCCGTGCCATTGGGATTGCACATGAGCATGTTGCCTTGTGTGTCGCACGCGCTCGGCTGACCGCTCGCCATACAGACCGCGGACAGCGGCTGGCACGAAGGTGTGCCGTCTGTACTCGTCGCGCAGGTGTTGCCCGCGGGACATGACGAGCTCGCCGTCCAGATGCCCGCACGACACGCGTCGCGCGCTCCTGCTCCGCTCAGCGAGCAACGCAGCGCTCCTTCCCGGCTACACGGCTCGCTTGCCGGCATTTGCATGACCTCGCCGCCCGCGCCAGCGCTCGCGCCGTCGGCTGCGTCGAATCCGGCGACGGCCTCGCGAGTGGGAGCTCCGCTAGCCATGCCGCCAACGCCGCCAGCCGGCGCGTAATTGGAGCCTGCACCAGAGACGGCGATGGGACGACTTTCGGGCACGGTGCCCATGCCTGCCGCATTCTCGGTGGGCATGTGGGTCTCGGCCATTCTGCCTGCGACTGCACCCCGGCCGGCGTCGGAGGCTCTGCCTGCGACGGGCGCGCTGTCCGCAGGCTTCGTGCTTGGCATGCCGCCGCTGGCGGCCGAGGCCTCCACGTTGCTGATCGGTGGGACGCCCGCCGTCTCGGACTGCGTCTCACCCGTTTGATCCTTAGCCCACTTGCAGCTGGACCCTTGATTCGTTGTCCCAACCGGACAGCCCGAGTCGCAGCCGCTACTCGCGATCAGCAGACACACGGCGGCTGCCGTGCTTGCCGTGAGTCGGCGGACGTTTCGCAGGAACTTCATCATTGCTCCAGAGCACTCACACGTATTCTATCTATACTACGAACTGGTATATGAAACGCGTGTACCGCAGTGTCAATGCAGGCGCGCGCCCTGCGCGCCGCTCGCCAGCGGCACCGTTTCCGTGGTGATTGGCCGCTGACGCAAGGCCTGGTCACAACGGTCAGCACCGGTCAGTTTCGGGTCGTGCGTGCGCTGAGGCTCTGTGGCGCATGCGCTTCGCGCATCGACCACATGGCCGCAGCGCGAAATCGTCGAGGCTGCGCTCGGCATAGTGAGCGTCTTGGCGACACTGTACTTGCCGCTGTGGGGTCGCACGGTTGAACGCTCGTCGTCGAACCGCGCTCGGGTGTGGGATCATCGGATGGACGATGCTTTGACTTGCAGCAGGTTTGACCCGCTGCGCCGCTACACCACTCAGCTGCACGCTACGCGCGCGCTTGGCCTCGGAATGCGATCCCATCGAGCGGGATAAGCGTGCGAGCTCAGGGTAGGCTCGCCGTGTGTCGCATGCTGATCGCGAAAAGTGGGACCGGCTGCACGCCGAGGCGGGTGACGGCGGCTCGGCTCCGCGCTGGCTCTCGGACTTTGACGCGCTGCTTCCGCGTCACGGCAGGGCGCTCGACGTCGCGTCCGGTACGGGGCGGCTCGCCCTTTGGGCCGCCGCGCGCGGGCTCGACGTGCTGGCGGTCGACGTCTCTCCCGTGGCCCTCGCCCGCATTGCGCATCCGAGGGTGCGGACCTACACCCAAGACCTGGAGCTGAATCCCCAGGTTCCCCCGGGCCCGTTCGCGCTGATCACGCTCTTCCACTACCGGCAGCCCTCGCTCCAGGAGCCCATCCAGGCCGCGCTCGCGCCCGGAGGCTACCTGGTCGCGGAGCTCGCCACCGTGCAGAACCTCGAGCGGCACGCGCGGCCCTCGCGGCGCTGGCTCGCCGCGCCCGGCGAGCTGCAGCGCTTCGCGAGCGGCCTAACGCTCGTGCACTACGAAGAGGGCTGGCTGCACGACCGGCACACAGCGCGCCTCGTAGCCCGTCGCGATTGAGCGCTGCTCAGCGGCACACCGCCCGCACCTTGCCCCGCTCGCCCGCGATGTTCAGGAGCGCGCGGCACTCGGTGTCCGTCTCGCAGCCCACGAACTTGCACTCGCCCTGATCGCACACTTCGAACCCGCTGCTGACAGCTGCAGCGTTGCCGCTGCCCGCGGCAGGCATGGCCGCGGCGCTGCCCGCGCAATCCGCGTCGGCCGCACACGGTGACTGACACTTCTTGTCCTTGCACACCGCGTTCGCGTTCTTGGTGATGAACGCGCACTCGCGGTCGCTCGTGCAGCCGGTCTGCACGCAGGCGTTGTCCTGACACCGGTACAAGAGCGGACAGTTCGCGTCGTCCACGCAAGGCGACATGCACACGCCCGCCGCGCACTTCGCGTTCTGCCCTGGACAGGCGCTGTCCTTGTTGCACTGCCGGCACTTGCCTTCGACGCAGAACGGCGTCTGGGCAGACGTGCACTCGCGATCTGTCATGCAGCCAGGCTGCGCGGCCACGCACAGCTCTTCCACACAGTCCTGCGAGCACTCGCACAAGCTGCGGTAGGTGTTGCAGAAGATCGGATCCATCGCGCAGTTCGCCTTGTACGTCTCGCACTTGTCGTTCGCGATGAACGCGTCACAGCAGTCCTGTTTGGTGGCGCACTCCACACGATGACAAGTCTTCGTCAGCCGCTCCAGCGACAGCTGGTTCTCGCGACAGACGCCCATGACACAGGACAGCTGGGGCTCACAGTCATTCGTTCCCTGACAGCTCTCGCCGCGCCCGCTGAAACGTGTCCCGGGCGACTCACCCACGCTCATGGCCTGACAGCTGTTCGCGATGCATACCGTGCCCTCCGGACAGTCACGCCGCGCACCACAGCTGCTGCTCGAATCGGATAGACCTGCGTCGGCTTTTGCACCCGTCGCGGGCACACACACGAGCGCGATGCAGGCCAGACCGTCGCCGCAATCGTTTGCAGCCGTGCACGATTCTCCAGCATTGCCCCGCTTCGGCTCGCTCTCGCACGCGAGCAGCGTTGCGCACACGACGAACGTTGTGATCCAGTGGCCCTTCCGCATGACGCCGCACGCTACGCGCTTCCGCGCTCGGCGCAAGGGCTTCCGGCGCCGTGCAGAGGCCCAAAGCCACACGTGCCGCATCCCATGACGCCGCGACTTGGTGTAGCGTGCGGACGATGCGAGCCATGACACGCCGCGGGGCTGCGACGTTTTGCCTATGGGTGCTCGCCTGCGCACTGCCCGCAGCGCTTGGCTGCAGCGCCGAGCGCTGCAAGGGCGAGCGCTGCAAGCGCGCCGTCCAGCCGCGGGACGCCGCGGTTCCGCTGCTCACGACCGACTCCAGCATCCGCACCGTCACCCGGCCGGACGCTGCCTGCGCGTCGCAATCCATCCGCGCCGAGCCGGGGAAGCGCCGCCCGGTAGACGTGATCTTCGTCATCGACAACTCCGGCTCGATGACCGAGGAGATCGCGGCCGTGCGGCACAACATCGATCGCGACTTCGCCTCCATCATCGAAGAAAGTGGAGTGGATTACAGGGTGATCATGCTCTCGCTGTTCGGCGACGGCGGCACGGGCGTGTGCATCGATCCGCCGCTCGGAGGCGCGGACTGCGCAAAGGGCCTCGAGTCCACGAACGGCTCGCGCTACTTCCACTACAACCAGGAGATCGGCAGCTACGACGCGCTGTGTCAGATCCTCGATACCCTCGACCGCGGGCAATCGCCCACGCGCGCGCCGCGCGGTTTCCAGGAGTGGCTGCGTCCCGAAGCCGCGAAGGCGTTCGTCGCGATCACCGACGACAGCGCGCGCTGCACGTACACGGACGATCAAATCCAGCTCGTGGTGGGCGCCGATGGTGCCGACCCATTCGAAGACGCGCTGGCCTTCCACGCCGCACTGCGCGCGAAGTCGCCGCAGCTGTTCGGCGGCCACTACCAGTTCTTCAGCATCGTCGGGCTGGCGTCCTCCGGCTCCGAGCCGCAGCCGCTCTTTCCGCACCAGCCGCTCGACGCAGACGCCTGCAGCACGGCGCCGTCGCCGGGCTTGTCGTACCAGGCGCTCAGCATCGCGACCGATGCGCTGCGCTACCCGGTGTGCGAGGGCCGCTCGTTCGATGCGGTGTTTCAGGCCATCGCGCGCAGCGTCATTCAGACGGCGTCGGCCGAGTGCACGTTCCAGCTGCCCGAAGCGCCGAAGTCCCAGCAGCTCGATCTCGGCTCGATCAACCTCGAGGTGCGCGACACGGAAGGCGCCCCGGCCCAGCGCTTCACTCAGGTCAAAGACGGGAGCGAATGCAAGGACGACCATTCGTTTTACGTGCATGATCGCATCGAGCTCTGCCCGAATGCGTGCCGGGTGGTTCAGCGAGCGAGCGAGCCGGTCGTGAACATCTTGTACGGCTGCGGTTTCTCGCTCGACTGAGGCGACTGACAAAACCCGGCGCTTGCCGCGGGACTCCGCTACGCTTACATCTCAGCCATCGCCGCGCCCGCGGCGCACCACGCCCATGTCGCTACCGCAGGAAATCGAGATCAAACCGCGCTCCGCCCCGCTCGACACGCGCGTCCGCGTGCCCGGCTCGAAGAGCATCTCCAATCGCGTGCTCTTGCTGGCAGGTCTGGCCGACGGCCGATCGACACTCAGGGGTCTCCTGGACAGTGACGACACGCGAGTGATGATCACCGCCCTGCAGCAGCTGGGAGCGACAGTCGAGGGCGAGAGCGCGGACTGCCTGACGGTCGACGGAGTGGCAGGTCGCCCCCGAGTGCCCGGCGGCGTAATCGATGTGCACGCTTCGGGCACCGCCGCGCGCTTCCTCACCGCGGCGCTGTCGCTCGTCCCCGGCGAGAGCGTGCTGGACGGCACGGCGCGCATGCGCGAGCGCCCGATCAACGACCTCGTGAGCGCGCTGGCCGCCCTCGGCGTCGACGTGACCATCGATGGTAAAAATGGCTGCCCGCCCGTGCGCTGCCGCGGTGGGCGGCCGTTCGGTGGGCACGTGCTGGTCGACGCCAGCAAGTCCAGCCAATACGTCTCGGCGTTGCTGCAGATCGCGCCGTTCGCCGCGCGCGACGTGGTGCTGGAGCTGAAAGACGGCGTGCTGGTGTCGCGCCCGTACGTGGACGTCACGCTCGACGTGATGCACACGTTCGGCGCCTCCGCGCGCTTTCTGGATGCGCGCCGCTTGCAGGTGTCCTGCCAGGAGCGTTACCGCGGTATTCACTACGTAGTCGAACCGGATGCTTCGACCGCGGCGTACTTCTTCTGTGCCGCAGCCCTCACCGGCGGGCGGGTGCGCGTGGAGGACTTGCCGGGCCGCTCCGCGCAGGCCGACATGAACCTGCTCGGGGTGCTGGAGCGCATGGGCGCGCAGGTCACCCGCGCCGAGAGCTCGGTCAGCGTGCAGGGCCCGGCGCAGGGGTCGCTGAAGGGCGTCGACGTGGACATGAACGCGATGCCGGACGCCGTGCTCGCGCTGGCCGTCACGGCCGCGTTTGCGGCCGGACCCTCTCACCTGCGCAACATCGCGAACCTCCGCATCAAGGAGACCGATCGCCTGCATGCCCTCGAGACCGAGCTACGCAAGCTCGGGGCTGGTGCCTCGGCCCAACAGGACTCACTCCACATCACGCCCGGGCCTCTGCACGGGTCGCGCATCGCCACCTACGACGACCACCGCATGGCCATGGCTTTCGCGCTGGCTGGTCTGCGCGTGCCCGGTGTGATCATAGAGGACCCGAGCTGCGTGTCGAAGTCCTGGCCGGGTTACTTCGACGCCTTTGCCCGGCTCTGACGGCACGCGCTCAGGTCTCGCCGAGCGAGAAACCGGCGTCCAGGTCGCGGTTTGCGTAGGCGCGAAATGCGAGCAAGGTCTCCGTGTTGCGGATGCCGGGCAAGCGCGCGATGCGCGTGGTGACGAGCTCCTGCACCGCCTCGTTGTCTCGCACGCGCAGGATGGCCACGACGTCGTACTCACCGGCGACCGAGTACACGTCGCTGATTCCAGGCATACCCGTCAGCTTCTCCGCAACGGCGTTCACGTGCGACTGCTCGACGTTCAGTAGGACCACGGCGCTGACCATTGGGCACCTCCCTGTGTACGCGTAGCAGACAGCATCGCATGGCGCTCGCAGCCACGGCAATGTGGTGCGCCAGTGTGGCAGACGTTCGGGAGCGAGCGTCGCCTTTCGCTACGGCACGGCACGGAGCATGCTGAGTGGAGCGAGCTCTCCCCCGGCGCCGATCTTGCAGCTTGCCCCGGCGAGCGACTCATCGACCACTGCACGAGCGAAGGGCTGTGTAAACGCCATGGACGCACGTATTCCCACGACCCACTCCGCCTGGCCGCTGCGCGCACGCGCGTGGCTGCTTGCGTTCGCTGGCCCCGCGCTGTGGATCGGCGTGTTCGGCGTCACGGCCAGCTTGGCCGGACGCAGCTGCGATCTGGTCGCGCGCCTGCGGCTGGGCGTCGTTATCGCGCTCGGCATCTCGCTGTGCGGGCTGGCGGCCGTGCTCGGAGTGCGGCGCTTGCAACAGTACGCGGCGCACGAGCCGGACGCGCGCTACCTGCTGCTCGCGAGCGGTACGTTGCACTTGCTGTGCGCGCTGTCGTGGGTCGCGCAGCTCATCCCCATCGTGCTCGGCGTCAGCTGTCGCGCGTGAGCGGCGTCCCTCACCACTCGGGATCTTCGGCGTCGTGCGCGTGCTCGATGGCTGCGCGCAGCCGCTCGTCCAGCTTGGCGTGCGCGAAAGTCACCTTCTCCGGGCCAACCGAGACGATGGCCGAACGCTCGATCAGAAACTCGCCCGTGTTCTCGACGTAGACCGAGAGGTGCTCGTCCGACAGGATGGCGCGAACCGCACCGAACGCCTCATCGCTGTTGTCGACGAACGTCCGGTAACCGATCTTGATCGCATGTTGGCGCATACCTGGCCCTCGGTAGCTGCGAGCGAGCTTACCAGAATCCCAGCTCCGGGGTACACCGTTCAGGTCGCGGCTTTCAGCTCCCAGCTGCGGATCTCGCGGTAGACGGGAGGCGCCTCGAGTCCGAGGCGTGCGCGCACTTCAGCGAGCGGCAGCGCGAGCAGCGCCTCCCAGTCTTGCGCGGGCAGCCAACGCGCCGCGCGACCGCGGCGAAATCCATCCAGAATGGTCCGCCGCGCCAGCGCTCCGCCGTGCCGGTCGCTGAGCGTCTTGGTCAACGCGATCGCGATGATGAACGCGATGGCTGGGTTCCTGGTTTGCGCGAAGATGAACGCGAGGAGCGATGCTTCGCCCAGCACGTCACCGGCGTAGCCGACTGCTGCGTGCCAGAGGTCGTGCGTGTCGCGCAGGTGCGCATGGATCCACGCGAGGTCAGCGGGCAGGGGCCGCTCGCGTGTCATGCCGCGGTCGCTCGCGCCGCGGATGCCATCTGCGGAGATCTGCTCGCGCTCCACGAACGCGAGGTACGCGCGGCCGAGCGAGCCCTCCGGCAATCGGGCCAGCGCTGCGCGGTCGGCCAGGCGCTCGACGATGTTGGGCTTAGCCGCCAACAGCTGCGCCCCTCGCGGATCGTGCCGCATGCGCCGTTCGATGCGCGAGAGCGTGTTCAGCGACAGCGACTCGATGATGGTGAACACCTGCGGCAGGTCATCTGGATCAGCGGCCAGGGTGCGGGCGGCGCGTAGCGCGCGCAGCGGCTGGAATTGCACGACGGACATGAGACCTCCTTGAGCCGACCGTTCGCGGAGGTCGGGAGCCGCGGAGCTTGCGGAGCGGGTCCCGGACCGCCGCTGTGATGAGATCGCGGAGGTCGGGAGCCGCGGAGCTTGCGGAGCGGGTCCCG
>Ga0190269_10000549_pt1 | contig 19076 bp, 18 predicted proteins | sample Popmic249IS_FD_133749 | JGI IMG/M metagenome (GOLD analysis project Ga0190269, IMG submission 133749) | Populus adjacent soil microbial communities from riparian zone of Blue River, Arizona, USA - 249 IS | ecosystem: Environmental > Terrestrial > Soil > Riparian zone | place: USA: Arizona... | reverse complement strand
GGGTGCGCCACCGCCGGCACGAGGCGCACGGCGGCGCCGGTCAGCAGCTCCACGTCGTTGGGTCCGTCGCCCAGGGCCAGGACGCGGGTGGGGTCGAGGCCGTGCTGGGTGCAGTAGGCCAAGACCCCGTCCCACTTGGACTGGTCTCGGGGGGCGACGGTGAGCGACGCCGTGCCGGGCCAGTCGATCGAGCGGTCGAGGTGGGCCTCGGCCACGGACGCCACCGCCTCGAAGGCCGCCTCGGCGTCTGAGAACGGCACCCCGATCATGCTGAAGCCGAGGACCGCCTCGGCGGCCACGGTGGCCCGGAGGCCGTCGTCACCGGTCCGCCCGGCGGTGTCGCCGAGCGCCTCGACGTGCCCGGGGTGGGTGTCGGGGTCGTCGCCCAGGAACACGTCGTAGCGCGGGTGGTCGACGTACACGACGGGGCTGAGGCCCACCGAGGCGAAGGCATCGTGGACGGCCAGCGCGTCGGCGGTGGGGAACGGGGCCCGGTGGAAGCGCTCGCCGGTGGCCAGGTCGACCCCGAGGGCTCCGTTCAGCACGATGGCGGGCGGGGTCAGGCCGACCCGGGCCAGCGGTCCCCGGGTGGAGGCCAGGCGTCGACCTGTGGCGACGAGGATCGGCACGCCCCGTCGTTCCAGCTCGGCCCACGCGGCCAGGACCGCGGGTGGCACGTGGTCGTCGGTGTGCCAGAGCGTCCCGTCGAGATCGGTCACGACGAGCTCGACGGGCGGCATCGGCGCAGCATGGGCGCCAGGCGCTGATGCCGGCAAGCCGGTTGCGTCAGCCCGTGGACGGCTCGGGGGACGGCTGAGGCCAGTCAGAGGGGACGTCGATGTCGAGGTCCCGCAGGCTCGGCTGCCAGCCCGCGTCCGGGCTCCACCGCCGCACCACCCGAGCGGGGATGCCGGCCAGCACCGCGTGGTCGGGGTGCTCCCCCCGCACCACGGCCCCTGCCCCCACCACCGTGTTGCGGCCCAGCCGCGTGCCCGGGAGGAGGACGGCCCCCGCGCCCAGCCAGGAGCCGGAGCCGATGACGACCGGGTCGTCGGTCGGCCACTGCAGGCGCACCGGGACCTCCGGGTCGGCGTACACGTGGTTCTGGTCGGTCACGTAGCAGCGGGGGCCCGTGATGACGTCGTCGCCCACGACGAGGGACCGGTGGGCGACGAGGTGGCTGCCCTGACCGATGAGGCAGCGATCGCCGATGCGCAGGACGGGGGAGGTTGCCCCGTCGGGGAGGGGCTGCCCCGGGGCCATGCCCACCGAGAGGGTGACGTGGGGGGCGACGAGCGTGCCGGCACCGATGGCGATGTGCTCCTGGCCGGCGTGGTCCCCCGGCGGGAAGGCGATGATCGACCCCTCGCCGAAGGCGGCGAAGCGCCGACCGGCCGAGTGCTGCGGACCGATGGCGCCGGCCCAGCGCATCCAGGCCCAGAGCCGGTGCACGACGGGGGCCGACAGGGCGTAGGCCCAGCGCTGGAAGCTCACCCGGGGAAGGATGGCCGACGGCTACCGTGCCCCGCCATGCAGGGACGGCAGCGCATCTCCTCGGGTTCACCCTGGGAGCTCCTCGTCGGGTACAGCCGGGCGATCCGGGTGGACGGCCGGGTGGTGGTGGCCGGCACCGCCCCGCAATGGCCCGACGAGCGGGTCGACCCCGATCCGGGCGCCCAGGCACGGCGCTGCCTCGAGATCATCGGTGCGGCGCTCGAGGAGGCAGGCGCTTCCTTCGGCGACGTCGTGCGCACCCGCGTGTACCTCGTGGACGCGGCCGACTTCGACGCCGTCGGCAGGGCGCACGGCGAGGTGTTCGGGGACGTGCGCCCCGTGAACACGACCGTCGTCGTGGCGGCCCTCCTCGACCCCCGCTGGAAGGTCGAGATCGAGGCCGAGGCGATCATCGACCCGGATCGCAGCGGGCGCTAGCGGTGGGCGGCCCGCTCGAGCTCCTCGAGGCGCTGGCCCGCCAGGAGGTCCGGATCGGGCCGCGCCTGCGGCACCTGGAGGTGTTCACGCTGCGCGGCCTGCTCACCGTCCTGTGGCACGGCGACCCCGACGCCGAGGCTGCGGTCGTGCTGGGGGGCGGGGCCATGGGCGGCCTGCTCGGCCCGGCCGATGGCCTCTACCAGTGGCTGGGGGAGGAGCTGGCCGGCGAGGGCTCGGGCATCGGCGTCCTGCGGGTGGGGTGGCGCCGGCCGAACGACCTCGAGCTGTGCACGCTCGACCTGCTGGCGGCGGCGGACCTCGCTGCCCGGGCCGGTGCCAGCCGCTTCGTCACGGGTGGGCACAGCTTCGGGGGTGCGATCGCGGTGCGGGCGGGCATCGCGATGGGGGAGTGGACCGGCGGGGTCGTCACCTTCGCCACCCAGTCGGCCGGGTGCGAGGAGGCCGGCGCGCTGGCTGCCCCGCTGCGGGCCTACCACGGAGACCGCGACGAGCTCCTGCCGCTGGCCGCCAGCGAGGTGGTCTGCCACCTGCACGGCGGGGACGCGGAGGTGGTGGTCTGCGAGGGGGCCGGGCACCTGCTCACCGAGGCGGGCGACCGCCTGCGAGCCGAGGTCCCTGCCTGGGTGCGAGCCCACCTGGACGGCTGACCCGGGCCGTCGGCTCAGGGGTTCACGTAGATGCGCAGCGGGGTCACGAGCACCGCCACACGGCGCTCGGCCGCCACGGTGCGATCGAACTCGGCCCAGTCGTCGTCGTGGCCGGCGCCGGCCGAGGCGTGGATGCGGCGCAGGAGCCGTGGGAGCTCGGACAGCGGCAGCCCCGGGTAGAGGTCGTCCGGTCCGAACAGCTCGGCCTCCCCCTCGGCCGCCACCCAGGCCCATCCGGCCCGCCAGAGGAGCGTGGCCTGTGGCCGAGCGCGGAGGTGGCGGAGCTTGGCCGTGCCGGGGCGGCCCACGAAGGCCACCACCGGCTGCCGGGTGACCGGGTGGTCGACGACCCCCGCGTTCACGACCGTCGACTGCACGTGCCCGTCGGACCGCAGGGTGGACAGCGACGCCAGGCCGTGGTCGAGGGCGACGAGGCGCCTGACGTCGTCGATGGTCGCCATCGGGCCAGGGTAGAGGGCTCAGTCGACCTCGGCCCGGGTGTTGCCCAGCCAGCTGGCGTAGAGATCGGCGTAGACCCCGCCGGCGGCGACGAGCTGCTCGTGGGTGCCCACCTCGACGATCCGTCCCGCGTCGACCACGACCACCTGGTCGGCCCGCTCGGCCGTGGACAGGCGGTGGGCGATGCTCACCACGGTGCGGCCGGCGGTCAGGTGGTCCAGGGCGACGGTGAGGGCCCGCTCCGTCTCCGGGTCGACCGAGGAGGTCGCCTCGTCGAGGACCAGCAGGCCCGGGTCGCCGACCTGGGCCCGGGCCAGCGCGACGAGCTGCCGCTCGCCGACGGACAGGTTGCCGCCCCGCTCGCCCACCGGGGCATCGAGCCCGCCGGGGAGGTCGTCGAGCCAGGCCCCCAGGCCGAGCTCGTCGAAGGCGGCCCGGACGTCGTCGCGGGTGGCGTCGAGCCGGCCGAGGCGGACGTTCTCGTAGACGGTCGCGTCGAAGAGGAACCCGTCCTGCGGCACCATCCGGATGGTCGAGCGCCGGCTGTCGGCCGCCACCTCGGAGAGGTCGACGCCGCCGACCCGGACCGTTCCCTCGGTGGGGTCGGCGAGGCGGCACAGCAGCTTCGCGATCGTGGTCTTGCCCGACCCGGTCTCCCCGACCACGGCGGTGGAGGAGCCGGGCGCGAGGTGGAGGTCGATCCCGCGCAGCACCTCGTCGCCGCTGCGGTAGGCGAAGCGGACGCCGTCCAGGTCCACCGCCAGGGGGCCCTTCGGGAGGGCTCGCCCGGGCGTCGGCTCGGGGACGTCGAGGGGTGTGGCCAGGACCCCGAGGATCTTGCGCCACCCCGCGATGGCGGTCTGCGTCTGGTCGAGGATCTCGGTGAGCTCGGCCACCGGCATGAGGAGCAGGTTGACGAGGAAGACGAAGGCGACGAGCTCACCGAAGCCCAGGCCCCAGCCGGGACCGTTGATGGCCCCGACCGCGACGACCGCCGCGAGGGCCAGGGCCCCGAAGAGGTCGGCCAGGGGGAACATCACCGAGAACCACCGGGCGGCGCGCATCTGGGCGCGGTACTGGCGGTCGATGGCCCGCTGCATCCGGCGCCGGGTGCGGCCCTGCAGCCCGTAGGCGCGGACCACCGGAGCGCCAGCCACGAGCTCGGCCACCTCGGAGAGGGTGCCGCCGACAGCGGCGCGGACCTCGTCGTAGGCGGCGAGCTGGCGGCGCTGCAGCGCCCGCATCACGGGGAGCAGCGGGAGGAAGACGGCGACGGTCACGAGGGTGAGCGGCCAGGAGTACACGGCCATCACCGTGAGGGTGGTGACGATGAGGATCGAGTCCACGATCCACGCCATCGCGCCCCACTCGGTGAACTGGGCGAGGGTGTCCACGTCGCTGGTCACCCGCGCCACGAGGGCGCCCCGACGGTGGTCCACGTGCTCGGCGATCGAGAGGTCGTGGACGTGGGCGAACGTGCGGGTGCGGAGCCCGAGGAGGCTGGCCTCGGCCGCCCGGACGAGCCGGAGGAACGTGGCCCGACCCGCGACGTAGAGGACGACGATGAGCGCGCCGATGGCCAGGCAGCTGACGGCTACGAAGGTGGGTCGGTAGCCCTGCGGTCCGAGGATGCCGCGGTCGAGGACCTGCTGGATCAGGACCGGCACGGCCAGCTTCCCGAGGGCGGTGACGACCGCGAAGGAGGCGGTCAAGACCATGCCCTGTCGGAGCTCCGGGGTGACGGCCAGGCCCCGGCGCAGCACCGCGACCGCGGGTGCGTCCCGCAGCCGAGCCTCGTCGGGCGTCGGAGCACGGTGCTCGCGCTCGTGGTCGTGGCTGCCCGGCGGCGAGGTGTCGGTCAGCGCGGCCAGGGCGGCGTCGTGCTCGTCGGACGTGGGGGCGGTCACGCCGCCTCCTGCTCGTAGGCCTGGACGAGGGCCCGGTAGCCGTCGAGCCGCAGCAGCTCGCGGTGGGGACCGCTCCCGGCGATGGTGCCGCCCTCCAGGTAGAGCACCCGGTCGGCGAGCGCGATGGTGGAGAGCCGGTGGGCGACGATCAGCGTGGTGGCGGCCAGCCGCTCGCGGAGCCCGTCGAGGATGGCCCGCTCGACCCGGGCGTCCACCGCGGACGTGGCGTCGTCGAGGAGCAGCACCTGGGGGCGGTGGAGGAGGGCCCGGGCCAGGGCCAGGCGCTGGCGCTGTCCCCCGGAGAGGGTGACCCCGCGCTCGCCGACCACGTCGTCGAGGCGGTGGGGGAGCCGTTCCACGAACGTGCGGGCCCGCGCCAGGTCGAGGGCGGCCCAGACCTCCTCGTCGGCCACCTCCTGCCCGAGCGTCAGGTTGCCGCGGATCGTCTCGGCGAAGAGGAAGGCCTCCTGGAACACCGGGACCACCGCCGCCCGCAGCGCGCCCGGGTCGAGCTCCGCCGTGGGGATCCCGGCGAGGGTGACCTGTCCTGCCGTCGGCCGGCGCAGGTCGGCCACGAGCTGGCAGAGGGTGGACTTCCCGGCGCCGGTGGCGCCGACGAGCGCCACGACCTCGCCGGGAGCGATCGTCGCGTCGACGTCGCGCAGGACGGGCTCGGCCCCGTAGCTGAACCCGACGTGGTGGAGCCCCACCTCGAGGGGCCCGGCGGGGAGCCGGGCGCCGCGAGCGGTCTCGGCCGGGGGGGCGCTGCGCAGCACGGCGTCGATCCGGTCGTGCGCGACCACGGCCCGGGGGAGCTCCTCGAGGAGGAACCCCACCACCCGGAACGGGAACGCCAGCAGGCCGAAGAGGGCCATCGCCTGCACGAGATCGCCGATCGACGCGGCACCGATCGAGACGCGCCAGGCCCCCACCCCGAGCAGCACCACCGTCCCGAGGTTGGGCAGGGCGTCGAGGCCGGGCTCGAAGGAGGCCCGCAGGCGGCCGACGGCCAGCCGCTCCTGGCGGAGCCGGTCGGCCGCGTCGTGGAGCCGGGCCAGCTCGCGGTCGCGGAGGCCGAGCGTCTTCACGAGGAGGGCGGCCTCGAAGCTCTCGTGGGCCACGGCCGACACCTCGCCCACCCGGGCCTGTGCGGCCGCGGCCGGCACCTCGACCCGCCGGGTGTAGTGGTGGTTCAGCACGGCCAGGCTCGGGAACAGGGCCAGGCCGACCAGCATGAGCACAGGGTCGACGAGCGCCAGCTGCACCATGGCCACGAGGATGATGACCACGACGCCGATCGAGAACGGGAGCGGCTGCATCGCCATCGTGGCCCGCTCGGCGTCGGCGTCGGCGTGGGCCAGCAGCTCGCCCGCCGGTCGGGGGTCGAACCAGCGCAACGGCATCGCCAGGTAGTGGTCGGTCACCCGAGTGAACCAGTGGACCTGCATGCGCCGCTGGGCCATCTGCCCGAAGAAGCGGCGGAGCACCACGCCGGCCATGCGCAGGAGCGAGGCCACGACGATGGCCGCCGCCCCGAGCAGCACGGTCCCGCGCGCCACCCCGTCGGTGTCGCCCACGGCGAAGGCGGGGGCGAGGATGTCGTCGGTGACGCGGCCCAGCACGATCGTGCCGGCCACCGTGACGACGGCGTAGAGGGTCGCCCCGCTGACCGACACCGCGAACGGGCGGCGCTGGGCCTGAGCCGACGCCCACAGGAGCGAGAACCCTCGCTGCAGGATGGCGCGGTCGGGGCGGCCCCCGTTGCCCTCGGTCACGGGGCGACCCTAGGTGCGGTCAGCCGTGGTGCCACAAGGAGATCGGTGGTCGGTCCCGGGGCCCGGCGAAGGGCAGCTCGACCCAGGCGCTGCCCCGGTGGGCCGACCAGTACGCCGCGCAGGTCAGGTCCAGCACGTCGCGCCCCAACGAGGCTCCGAACCTCGGGGTGCGATGCCGTGCGAGGTCGAGCGCGAAGTCCTCCAGCTGAGGGAGGTAGCCGAGCTCCTCGAGCTGCGGGACGACGCCGGCGGGGGTGGCGGGGAGGGGGACGACCACGCCGTTGCGCTCCACCCGCACCTCGGGGAGGAGCTCGATCCGGACGACCGCGTCGTCGGTGGCGGCCTGTGCGTCCCACAGCGCGGCGTCCGGGTGGCGCCAGCTGGCCGTCACATGGGCGACGAGGCCGGTGTCGAAGGCGACCTCGACGCGGGCGTGCTCGTCGACGGGGTGGTCGGCGGCCCCCTCGAGCCACGCTCGGACCTCGACCGGCCGGGCGGGCTCGGCCAGGGCGAGGGCGACCGCCACCGGGTGGGCGCCGAGGTCGAACAGCACCCCGCCGCCCCACGCCTCGCTCAGGAAGTCGCCCCAGCTCGGCCGGGGCTGGAGGGCTCGCACCTCGAGGGCGCGCAGCGGCCCCAACGGCCGTCGGTGCTCGAGGGCCGTGCGCACGGCTGGCGCGTGGAGGAGGTTCTCGGCATAGGCGATGGTGGCGCCCTGGTCGGCCGCCTCCACCAGGGCGTCCGCGTCCGCCAGCGTCGTGCACAGGGGCTTCTCCACGAGCACGCCGGCCCCTGCCGCCGCCGCGGCCAGGGCTTGCTCGGCGTGCTGCGCCGGAGGGGAGGACACGATGACGCCGTCGACCCCGTCCGCGACGGTGGCGTAGGCCACCGCCTCGGCCTCGCAGAGCCGGGCCGTGGCCGTCGCCCGCTCGGACGTCCGCGACGCCACCCGAGCCACGCGCAGCCCCGGGATGTGCGAGGCGGCGGCGGCGTGGACGCTCGCCATCCAGCCGGCCCCCGCCAGCCCGAGGGACACGTCGGTGCGCTCGGCCATCCTCAGGTGCCGCGCAGTCGGGCCACCACCGGGGCCATCGCCCTCATCGAGTCGCCCTGGAACACGAAGTACGAGACGTCCCACCGCTCACGTCGGGCGTGGAGGTCCTCGGCGATCTGCTCGACCGTGCCGATGCACGCGTGGGGGTAGGTCTCGACCTCGGCCGGGGGCAGCCCGAACAGCGGCGCCATCATCTCGGCCGTGCCGGCCCGGTCGTCGGTGACGATGCCGGCGAACTGGAGCATGTTGAGCTCGAGGTCCTCATACCGGTCGCCGGCCGCCTCCCGGATCCACCGGACCTTCTCGTCGGTCCGGGCGGCGGCGCCGTCCTGCGCGGCCGCCGCGTCGACGTGGCCGCTGTGGATCGAGGGGTTGATGCCCACGATGTCGGCCTCGCGGGCCGCGATGCCCAGCACGCGCGGGGACCCACCGCCGACGAGGAGCGGGGGAGGGGACTGGACCGGCTTGGGCAGGCCGTCGTAGCCCGTGATCCGGTAGTGCTCGCCCTCGAACGAGAACGGTCCGGGCCCGAAGCAGCCCTTCAGGACGGCGATGCCCTCCTCCATCCGCGAGACGCGCGTGCCAGGGGGGTCCATCGGGATGCCGGCCTGCTCGTAGTCGCTGGCCATCCACCCGGCGCCGAGGCCGACCTCGACGCGCCCGCCGGAGAGCCGGTCGACGGTGGCCAGCTCCTTGGCGAGGACCACCGGGTGCTTGTAGTCGTTGTCGAACACGAGCGCGCCCACCCGGAGATCGGTGGTGGCGTCGGCCGCGGCCATCAGCGCCGGGACGGGAGCCAGCTGGTCGCCGAAGTGGTCCGGGAGGAAGAGGGTGTCGTAGCCGAGGTCCTCGGCCTGGCGTGCCTGGTCGGCCCAGCCCGGCCCGTCCGGGGCGGTGGAGAGCTGGATGCCGAACCGGAACCGTCGAGGGTGCGCCATCTGCTCGACGCTACCGGTCGCCCGGGCGCGCCCGGGCGGCTGCGCCCGGGGCGTACGATGCGAGCGGCGGCGGCGTCGACCGGCGCCCGCAGCCCCTCCACCGTGCGCCTCGTCCTCCGCTTCCTCCTCATCACGGTGCTGGCCAGCCTCGGGCTGGCGGCGTCGGGCCTGGCCCTGGTGCCGGCCGCCCGCCAGCTCGGCGAGGCCGGGTCGTCCGAGGAGGCGCCGATCGACCTCGGGCCGCTCGACCAGCGCTCCTACGTCTACGCCGCCGACGGACGCCTGCTGGCGACGCTCCGGGCCGAGATCGACCGCCAGCCGGTGCCGCTGTCGTCGATCCCAGCCCACGTCGTCGATGCGGTGCTGGCGGTCGAGGACGCCGACTTCTACGCCCACAAGGGCGTCAACCTGCGGGCCATGCTGCGCGCGCTCACCGCGAACGTGGACTCCGGGGCCACGGTGCAGGGTGGTTCGACCATCACCCAGCAGCTCATCAAGAACGAGATCGTGGGCGCGGAGCAGACGCTCGACCGCAAGGCCAAGGAGGCGGTGCTGGCCAGGCGGCTCGAGGAGCAGATGTCGAAGGACGAGATCCTCGAGCGCTACCTGAACACCGTGTACCTGGGCAACGGCGCCTACGGGATGCAGGCGGGGGCTGAGACCTACTTCGGCGTCGGGGTGCAGGAGCTCGACGTCGCCCAGGCCGCCTTCCTCGCCGGGATCATCGCCAACCCCTCGCTCTACGACCCGATCCGGAACCCGGAGGGCGCCCGGGCCCGGCGCGACCTCGCGCTGCGGCGGCTCGCCAGCTACGGCCGCCTCACCGAGGACGAGGCCGCGTACCTCGAGGGCGCACCGCTGCCGACCCAGATCAGCCAGGTCAACCCGTCGCCGGACACCTACTTCGTCGAGGAGGTCAAGCAGCAGCTCCTCGACGACGTGCGGCTCGGCGCCACCCGCGAGGAGCGGGAGTACGCCGTCTTCCGAGGTGGCCTGCAGATCCACACCACCCTCGACCTCGACGCCCAGTTCCTCGCGACGGCGGCCCGCAACGACGTCATCGCCGAGCTGGCGCCCGAGGGGGCCGCGCCCGCCACCATCCCGATCGCCCCGAACCCGGAGACCGGCGAGGAGCGCTTCGCCACGGGGGCCGTGGTGTCGGTCGACCCGCGGAGCGGCGCGGTCCGGGCCATGGTCGGCGGCAGCGGCTTCGAGGAGAACAAGTTCAACGTCGTCACCCAGGGCCTGCGGTCCGGCGGCTCGACGTTCAAGGTGTTCGTGCTCATGGCCCTCCTGGAGGCCGGCTACGTGCCGAACGACTCGGTGAGCGGCTCGGGGCCGTGCTCGTTCACCGGGATCCCCGGGCTCAACCCCGACCCGTACGTCGTGGAGAACTTCGGGAACAGCCGAGGAGGCGGTGGCACGATCACCCAGCAGACGCTGCGGTCGTCGAACTGCGCGTTCGTGCGGCTGGGTCAGATCGTGGGCACCGCCCGGGTGGCGGAGCAGGCCCGTCGGATGGGCATCACCACGCCCATGCAGGACGTCGTCTCGATGCCCCTCGGGACCCAGGAGGTGTACCCGCTCGACATGGCGGCCGCCTTCGCCTCGATCGCCAACGACGGGCTGTTCAACCCTCCGTACTACGTCGAGCGCGTCGAGGACCGGCAGGGACAGCTGATATTCGAGCACCAGCCGAGCCCGCGGCGGGCCTCCTCTCCGGAGAGCGCGCGGCTGGCCGCCGACATCCTCGAGAAGAACGTGCAGAGCGGGACCGGCACCCGGGCCCGGGTGCCGGGCCACCACGCCGCCGGCAAGACGGGCACCGCCCAGAACAGCGGCAACGGGTGGTTCGTCGGCTTCACCCCCCACCTCGCCACGGCCGTGTGGATGGGCTCGCCGGCCGACAACTTCGAGGTGAAGATCCGAGGGGTCGGCATCACGGGCGGCACCTACCCGGCGGAGATCTGGGGTCGCTACATGCGGGCCTGGCACGAGGGGCGCGAGGAGCTCGACTACGCGGAGCCACCGCAGACGCGCTCGGGGAGGTACCTCCGCCTCGACGCCACCACCGACCCCCGGGCGGGCACGCCGAGCTCCCGGCCCCGACGTCCGTCCAGCTCGCGCTCGACGACGACGGTGCCCGCCCCGACCACCACGGCCGTCCCCGCGCCGACCACCACCGCGGCGCCGCCCACGACGCTGCCGCCGCCGACCACCGTGCCGGCGGGCGACGGTGGCGGGAACCACAAGGACTGACCGTCCGTGCCCGGTGGGTCGCCGCGCGATGATGCGGGGCCCGGAGGCGCCGGGGAGAGGGAGCGAGGAGCGGTGCTGGTGATCGAGCGATGAGCCGGTGGGAGCCGCTGCTGGCGGTGCAGCAGCACGACACGGCCGCGGATCAGCTGGAGCACCGCCGCCGGACGCTGCCCGAGCGGGCGGCGCTCGACGGCGCGATGGCCGAGCTGGCCGACCTCGAGGTCCGGGCCGTGGACGTCGAGGCCTCCCGTCACGACCTCGGTCGGGCCCAGCAGCGGTTGGAGGACGAGATCGCCTCGCTGCAGGCCAAGGCCGCCCAGCACGACGCCACCCTGTACGGCGGCACGATCGGCAACCCTCGGGAGCTGCAGGCGCTGCAGGACGAGATCGGCGCGCTGAAGCGCCGGATCTCCCACCTGGAAGACCAGGAGCTCGAGGTCATGGAGCAGCTCGAGCCCGTCGACGCGCAGCTGGCGACGCTGGCGGCGGAGCGCCAGGCCCTCGATGAGCGCGCCGGTGCGCTCCGGGCGGGGATCGCCGAGGCGGAGGTCGCGATCGAGGACGAGCTCGCCACGGTCCGAGCCGAGCGGGAGGCGCTGGCGGCCACCGTCGAACCTGCCCTGCTGGCCGAGTACGAGCAGCTCCGACCCCGCACGGGCGGCATCGCCATCGCCCCGCTGGTCAACGGCCACTGCGGTGGCTGCCACCTCGCGCTGTCGGCCGTGGAGGTGGCTCGGATCAAGAAGCTGCCTGACGACGCGGTCGCGCACTGCGAGGAGTGCGGGCGCCTCCTGGCTCGCTAGGCCGGTGGTCCTCTGGTTCGTCGCTCCGTCGATCCTGCTGGTGTGGGCGGTGTTCCGCAGCCCGGGGGCCGACTACCGCACCGTGGCGCTCGGCGCGCTCCTGCCGTTGGTCGAGCTCCCCTTCGGCGAGCCCCGGCTCCTGCACAGCCTGGCCGGCGCCGCCCTCCTCATGGCCCTGGTGATGGTGGGGCTCCGGGGGCGACGGGTGGCCCAGCGCCGCTTCCTCGGCGTGCCCATCGGTGTGCTGTTCCACCAGCTGCTCGACGGGGCCTGGGCCGACACCCACGGGTTCTGGTGGCCGTTCCTCGGCGCCGACTGGTCACGAGCCGAGCTCCCGGAGCTCGGGCGGGGCGCCTTCAACCTGGTGCTCGAGGCGCTCGGCGGGCTCGCGCTCTGGTGGATGTGGCGACGCTTCCGCCTCGCCGAGCCCGACCGACGTCGGACCTTCCTCACCTCGGGTCGCGTGGGGCGCGACATCGTTCCGTGAGGCGGGTCCGCCGGTGCTGATCGTCGTCCGGCACGGCCGTACCGAGGCCAACGCCTCGGGTCTCCTCCTGGGTCGTCGGCTCGACCCCGAGCTCGACGACCTCGGCCGCCGACAGGCCCATGCCCTTGCGGCCGTCGTCGCTGGAGCGGCCCGTGTCGTCTCGAGCCCGCTTCGCCGGGCGCGGGACACCGCGGCTGCGCTCGGCCTCCCGGTGGAGGTCGACGACCGGTGGGCCGAGATCGACTACGGCGAGCTCGACGGCACCCCGATGGCGGAGGTCGAGCCCGCCACCTGGGCTCGCTGGCGGGCCGACGTCGCCTTCGCCCCGCCGGGTGGCGAGTCGCTCCGGGACCTGGCCGACCGCATCCGACCGGCCTGCGAGGACCTCGCGGAGGAGGCCATGGCGCACGACGTGGTGGTCGTCACCCACGTGTCGCCGATCAAGGCGACGGTGGCGTGGGCGCTCGGCGTCACCCCCGACGTCTCCTGGCGCATGTGGTGCGCCCCGGCCTCCGTCACCCGCGTCGCGGTGAGCGCCCGCGGCCCGTCCCTCCACGGGTACAACGACCTCTCGCACCTGCACGGGCTCTGACCAGGGTGGCCCGGCACCGGAGCGGGACGGTGAGGGTTTGGCCACCGCTGGTGGCGGGAACAACGGCGGCGTACGCAACCCCCCGCCACACCCAGGAGCCCTCCCATGCGCATCACCACCGGCCTTCTCGCCTCCGCCGCCGTCCTCTTCGTCTTCGGTGCCCTCGGTCTCGTCGGCTCGTGGGCGCTGGTCACCGCCACGATGGTCGCCCTGGTGGGCGGCGTCGGCCTCGTCATCCAGCTCGAGGAGCGAGACCACGCTGCGATGGGCGCCTTCCTCGAGAGCCGCTGAGCGTCGAGCTCGCTCCTCGGCGGACGCCCTCCTCGGCGAGCCCCGCCGTGAGGTGGGTGACGGTGAGCCGGTCGTAAGCGGGGTTCTGTGCCTCGGTCCGCTCACGCTCGCCGAGGTGGTGGCCATCCATCTGTGCGGTCCACCTGGGGACAACGACCGGGCCGGTCGTCCCACGCTTGACCTTGCTCCGGGTGGGGGTTGCCGAGCCGCCGGGGTCGCCCCCGACGCTGGTGCGCTCTTACCGCACCGTTTCACCCTTGCCTGTGCCCCGAAGGGCCATCGGCGGTCTCTCTCTGTTGCCCTGATCCGACAGGTCACCCCGTCCTGGCTCGCACCAGCACCCTGCCCTGCGGAGCCCCGACTTTCCTCGACGTGGTCGAGCCACGCCGCGGCCACCTGACCGGCTCACCGTCGCCGTCCAGCATAGGCCCGGACGCGGCGGTGCGGCCCCGAGGGGCCGCACCGCCACCCATGGGAGGTCTGGATCGGCTGGGGGGCTAGGCGCTGAGCACCGCGCCGTCGATCCCGGCCAACGGGTTGTCCCCCGGGAAGAAGGCCCGCCCGTCGGGGAACACGTCGAGCGGCGAGGCTGCCTGGGCGGCCACCTGGAGCACCGCCGCGTGCCGGGCCTCGATGCCCCCGATCGTCATGATCGTCGAGCGCAGGGCCGGGACGCTCAGGGCCCCCCCGGCGAACACGTAGGTCTGCGCCGCCGCGGCCTCGAGGTCGTAGGCCAGCTGCACGACCCCGGGCTCGTCGGCCAGGCCCTCGAGGGCCGGGGCGACGAGGGCGTCGAACACGGCCTGGTTCATCTCGGTCACCTCCTCGCCGCCCGCACCGCTGATGGCGGCGTTGAGGGCGGCGAGGTGCTCCTGGTGGTGGGACTGGAAGAGCACCGCCGCGTCGGCGATGGCGGCCGTGGTGACCAGACCGGAGTCGATGGCGGTCTGGTAGACGTCCACCGCCAGCTGCTCGAGCGAGGCCGCCGTGCGGGCGAGGGCGAGGTCCATGGAGGGGTCCTCCTCCATGGCGCCTCCGCCGGCGGCCGCCGTCGTCGTGGTCGTGCCCTCGTCGTCGTCGCTCCCGCAGGCCGCGAGGACGGCGGCGCCGACGATGGCAGTGCCTCCCAGCTTGAAGAGCTGCCGCCGACCGGGCGAGGGGACGCCCAGCAGGGCGGCCTTCTCGTCGGTGGAGAGGGGTGTCCCGCCGCCGACGATCCGGCGCAGGGCGCTGGCCCATCGCGGCATGGCGGCACGGTGCTCGGCGTCGATCGAGCGGAGCTCGCGACGCATCTCGTCATGGTTGAGGTCCATGCATCAGTCCTTTTCTGTCGGTCCGTCGGCGCTCAGGCGAAGACGGCGGGGTCGAAGCCGGCCAGCGGGTCGGTGCCGTCGCCGAGGGCGGCGGACTCGAAGGCGCCCGTGGGGAACCACTGCTCCGGTCCCTCGCCGAGCGCCAGCGACAGCACCGTGGCGTGCTGCGCCTCGATCGGCAGGATCGTGGAGGTGGCCGCCGCGTAGGCGGGGTCGGTCAGGAGGGTGAGGGCGGCCGCGTAGGTGTACGCCGCCTGGTTCTCGACGACCTTGGCGAAGGCGAGGACGTCGGTGGTGACGTCCTGGCCGGCCGCCACCGCTTCGCCGACGGCCTGCAAGGTGGGGGTGACGGCCTCGACGAGCGCCGGGTTCGGCTCGGGTCGGGCGTCGTCGCCCGCCACCGCTCCGAAGGCGTCGGCGTGGTCCTGGTGGTGGCTGAGGAAGAGCTGCGCCACGGCCAGCACGTCGCCGGACAGGGCCGGGGCGGCCGCCTCGTAGGCGGCGACGGCGGCCAGCTCGACGCTCTGGGCGAACCCGGCGATGGCCGTGTCGGTCAGCGCCCCCTGGGCGCCGGCCACGCCCACGAGCCGGCTGAAGGGCACGAGGCCGCCACCCACGCTCAGCAGGGCGCCGGACGCGCCGGCCACCCCCGCCTTGCGCAGGAACCGTCGCCGAGATGCCTGTGCCGCGCCGAGGTGCAGCTCGGCCGCTTCCTCGGTGAACGTTCGCATCGCTTGGTGGTGCATGTCGTCGACGTCGCTCGCCATGTGGCGGAGCTCCTTGGCGCTGATCTGCACGCGGGTACCTCCTGGTTGGGGTCGGGTGAACGGGGGGCCTGGGGCGCGGGAGGTCAGGAGACCTCGACCGTGCCGGTCATGAACGGGTGCAGCGCGCACAGGTACGTGTAGGTGCCGGGTGCCTCGAAGCGGACGGGCTCGGACCGGTCACCCGGGCCGAGGTTGCCGGTCGACCAGCGCTGGGCGCCGTCACCTGTGGAGGTGTGCGCCTGGTCGTGCCCGTTGGTCCAGGCCACCGAGTCGCAGGCTCGGACGGCGACAGGCTCGGGCTCGAACGCGAACTCGGGGATCTCGACGACGACGGTCGAGCCGTCCTCCCCGTCGCATCCCGAGGGACCGGCGCCGGCCTCGTCGTCGCCGGTGTCGCCACAGCCGGCCAGCGCGGCCACGGCCAGCGCCACGAGCGCCGTGTGGAGGGGGAGGGCCGGTGGGCGGAGCATCGCCCACCCTTCGGTGCCGACCCGCGATCGGGATGACGGAGATGTCCGGATGGGCCGGACCCGTCACCGCGGGCGAGCCGGGTGGAGGGTCAGAAGCGCAGGGCGCTGAGCTCCGGGAACCAGGCCTTCGCCCGCTCGACCGCCTGCTGCCAGCGGTCGCGGTCGAGCGCGCCGGCCGGTTCGACGACGGTGCGCGGGTTCCATGCGCCAGCCACGTCGTCCCAGCCGCCCCAGGTACCGACCGCGAGGCCCGCCAGGAAGGCCGCGCCGAGGGTGGTCGCCTCTCGGACGGGTGCCACCTCCACCGGGCGCTGCGTGGCGTCGGCCAGCGCCTGCAGGAAGGTCGGGTTGTCGCTCATGCCGCCGTCGACCCGAAGGGCCGGCACGGTGTGCCCGGAGTCGGCCTCGGCGGCGTCGAGCAGGTCGGCGCCGCGCTGGGCGACGCCCTCCAGCACCGCCCGCACGATCTGCGGGCGCTCGCTGCCGCGGGTCACCCCGAGCAGCGTGCCGCGCGCCCCGTGGTCCCAGTGGGGGGTGCCGAGGCCGAGGAGGGCGGGGACGTACACGACGCCGTCGCTCGTCTCGCAGGCGGCTGCCACGTCGTGGCTCTCGGCTGCGGTGGCGATGATCCCCAGATCGTCTCGCAGCCACTCGACGTTGGTGCCGGCCGAGAGCATGACCGCCTCGACGCCCCACACGAGCTCGTCGCCCCGGCGCCACGCCACGATGGGGAAGCAGCCCTGACCGCCCTGGCGCTCGAAGGCGGGCCGGTCGGCGCCCAGGTTCAGGTCGAGCATGCCGCCGGTCCCGAAGGTGGCCTTGGCCATGCCAGCCCGCACGCAGCCCTGGCCGATCAGGCTCGCTTGCTGGTCGCCCGCCAGCGCGGTGATGGGCGGCGCCCCGTCGAGCGCGGTGGCGGTCCCCACGATCCCGGACGTGTCGACGATGCGGGGAAGGCTGGCCTCGGGGATGCGCAGGGCCTCGAGGAGCGCCGGGTTCCACCCGGACGCATCCCCGGCGAGGAGCCCCGTGACCGCGGCGTTGGACGCATCGGTGATGTGCACCGCTCCCTCAGAGAGCTGCCAGGCGAGCCACGTGTCGACGGTGCCGGCGCACAGGTCCCGACTGCGGTCGGGATCGTGCTCGTCGAGGAGGTGGGCGATCTTCGTGGCGGAGGCGTTCGGGGCGAGGTGGATGCCGTCCCCCTGCAGCACCAGGCACGTGCCGACCGTGCGCAGGTCCTGCCAGCCGATGCCGGGGCCGACCGGCTCGCCGGTGGTGCGGTCCCACACGATCGAGGAGGCCCGCTGGTTGGTGATGCCGACGGCCTCGACCGGTCCGGCCTCGGCGAGCACCCGGCGGGCCAGCTCCAGCGCGAGGTCGGCCATGGCCCGGGCATCGAGCTCGACCAGTCCGGGCGCAGGGGTGGCGGGGAGCAGCGGACGGTGCTCCTCGGCCGCGATCGTGGCGTCGGGGCGGACGACGGCGGCCCGCAGCCCGCTCGTGCCCACGTCGATGACGAGGATGCTCATGAGCGCGTTCTAGCAGCCGACCGCCGGGCGAGCGCCCACCCGGCCGCGCCGAGCCCGGCACCCACCACGATCGCGGCCAGGACCGCCAGCGCCCCTGGGTCCTCGTCGGCCATGGATCGGCGCAGCGCGCCGACGAGGGCCACGGTGCCGAGCCCGACCGCGCCGGCCAGCAGCGAGACGGGCGCCCCGGACCCGAGCCGGCCCGCCACCCAGCCGCCGACGGCCGCGCCGACGAGGGCCACAGCGGCCAGCCCGATGGCCAGGAGCGCCGGGACGTCGTCGTCGCTCGTCGTGACCACGATCTGGGCGACGAGGGCGGCCGGGAGGCTCACCGCCAGCGCCGCGCCCGACCCGGCCAGGAGGGCACGGCCCTCGCCCATCACCAGCCCGAGGAGCCGAAGGGGGACGGCAGGCCGAGCTTGCCGGGGTTGAGGATGCCGTGCGGGTCGAGTGCTGCCTTCGTCGCCTGCAGCACCGCCACCGCGGGGCCCAGGGCGTCGGCGACGAACCGGTTCCGGTTGACGCCCACCCCGTGGTGGTGCGACAACGCCCCGCCGGCCTCCAGCACGGCCCGGGTGCCGGCGTCCCACACGGCCCGGTAGTACCGATCCCGGTCGTCAGCGGCCACCGTGCCCGCGAAGGTGAAGTAGAGGCACCCGCCGTCTCGGTAGCTGTGGCTCTGGTGGGCCGACGCCGCCACGGTCCCCTCCACCCCGCGCAGGGCGTCGACGGTGCGCTGGTAGATGGCCGGCAGGTCGCGCCAGCGGCCGGCCACCTCCATCGTGTCGACGACGTACCCGCGGGAGATGAGCGCCTCGAGGGCGGCGACGTCGTTGCGGCGCTCCAGCCAGTGGGCCACGTGGGCGACGTCCTCGGGGTGGCCCTCGGCACCGACCTCCGCCACCAGCTCCATCGTGGTGTCGACGATGGCGGGGTCGCCCTCGTCGAGGACGAGCAGCAGGGCCCGGTCGCCGGTGTGGTAGGTCCGGTCGGCCTCGACGGCGTCGTAGAGCCGCAGCACGGCGGGGGTGGCGCCCCGTTGGAGGATGCGCCGCATCGCGGCGAGCCCCTCCTCGAAGGTGGCGAAGCCGTAGGCGGCCCGTCGCTCGTGCCGTGGGGCGGGGTGCAGGCGGAGCCGGGCACCGGTGATGATGCCCAGGGTCCCCTCGGATCCGACGAACAGCTGGGTGAGGTCGGGGCCGACGGCGGCGCGCGGCGCGCCCCCGGTCGAGATCTGGCGCCCGTCGGCCAGGGCCACGTCGAGGCCCAGCACCATGTCCTCGATCTTCCCGTAGCGGGTGGAGAGCTGGCCGGCTGAGCGACAGGCCAACCACCCGCCGACCGTCGACAGCGCCACCGACTGGGGCCAGTGCCCGAGCGTCAGGTCGTGGTCGGATCGCAGCGCGTGCTCCAGGTGGTCGCCGAAGGTGCCGGGAGCCACGTCGAGGACCTGGGAGGTCTCGTCCACCTCGACGATGCCGCTCAGCCCGCAGAGGTCGAGCACCACCCCGCCGTGCACGGGCACCGAGGCGCCGCACACCCCGCTGCGGCCGGCCGCCGCGGTCACGGGGATGCGGGCCTCGTGGCAGACGGCGAGGACCTCGGCGACCTCGATGGCGTTGGTCGGAGAGGCGACCGCGTGGGCTCTGGCGGCCACCTGGCCGTCGAGGGCCCAGATCATCGCCTGGGGCCACCAGTCCCGGCTGGCCTCAGCCAGCGCGCCGGCGTCGGTGGTGACGGCGCAGATGCCCTCGAGCCGGCCCACGACGTCCTCGGGCACCGGCACGCTGCGGGCGCTCAGCCGGTTCGTGGCGCCCCCGGGGTCGCCG
>Ga0190269_10000548_pt1 | contig 19086 bp, 12 predicted proteins | sample Popmic249IS_FD_133749 | JGI IMG/M metagenome (GOLD analysis project Ga0190269, IMG submission 133749) | Populus adjacent soil microbial communities from riparian zone of Blue River, Arizona, USA - 249 IS | ecosystem: Environmental > Terrestrial > Soil > Riparian zone | place: USA: Arizona... | reverse complement strand
AGCAGCGCTTGCACCCCGCGGCGTCGCGCGTCGCGAAGCTTGCAAACGAAACGCCTGCAGCGTTCGTGATCTTCGACGCGCTCGCGTTCGGCGGCGAAGACCTGCGCTCGCGCCCGTTCGAAGCGCGCCGGACGACCTTGGAGCAGGCGTTCGCGGACGTCGCGCCACCGCTGCATCTCACACCTGTCACGCGCGACGTGAAGCTCGCAGAAGACTGGCTCAAACAGTTCGAGGGCGCAGGCCTCGACGGCGTGATGGCGAAGCCGGGCGGTGGCAGCTACGAGCCAGGCAAGCGCGCGATGTTCAAGATCAAGCACTCGCGCACGGCCGACTGCGTGGTCGCTGGCTTTCGCTGGCACAAGAACGGGCCGGGCACGCTGATCGGCTCGCTGCTCCTCGGGCTGTACGACGACGAGGGCGGCTTCCATCACGTGGGCGTGACCTCCGCGTTCAGCATGGCGAAGCGCGCGGAGCTCGTGGGTTTCCTCGCGCCGCTGCGTGAGAACGCGCTCGCGGAGCATCCCTGGCGCGAGTGGGCGCGACCTGAAGCTGAGGGCGGCGGGCAACGCATGCCCGGTGGACAGAGCCGCTGGAACGCGGGCAAAGATCTGTCGTGGGAGCCGCTGCGCCTGGAGCTCGTGTGCGAGGTCAAGTACGACCACCTGCAAGGTGATAGGTTCCGTCACGCCGCTGTGTTCCAGCGCTTTCGCGCCGACAAGCCGCCTGCCGATTGTCGCTACGATCAGCTCGAGGTCACGACTCCTTACGAGCTCGAGAAGGTCTTCGGGGCTTCGGGGAGCGCTCGGTCGGCGGAGCGCCCCAGCTCGGAGTGAAGTCAGGATCGAGCGCCTCCTGGGGCGGCCGGTCGGCTTCGGCCACGTGCTGCAGGTTGATGCGGATGCGAGTCCAGGTGGTGTAGCGCCCGCGCATCGCATCGACCAACACGTCTGCCGCTTCCAGCTGCGACGCGGCCGCGGGGTGACGCGCCTTCCAGCGCTCGAGCCCCGCGAGCGCGTCGGCTTTCTTCTCGGCGCGTGCGATCTCGATCAGCGGCAGCTTCGACACTCGCCGTGAGCTCGCGCGCGACGGTTGCACGCGTGGCGGCTCATTCGCTTGCTTCTCGTAGTGTGGGGGCCAAGGCGCATCGCCCAAGCCCTCGCGCTCTTGACGCTCGACCAGCTCGAGCACAGGCTCGAGCGAGTATGCGATCTTATCGATGTCCTGATGTCGATCGCCCACGCTGCGAAACCGCTCGGGCATGCTGCGCAGCGTGAAATCACCTGGGTCGCACTCTGCGAGCTCTTGCCAGGTCACCGGTGCAGACACGCGCGCATCGGGCCGCGCGCGCACGGAATAAGCGCTCGCGACGGTGCGATCCTTCGCGTTCTGGTTGTAGTCGAGGAACACGCCGTGGCGCTCCTCTTTCCACCACTTGCTCGTGGCGAGTGTCGGCGCACGCCGCTCGACATCGCGCGCGATCGCCAGCGCCGCGCGTCGCACCTGGTCGAAACCGAAGCGCGGCTCGATGCGGATCACGACGTGGATCCCGCGCGAGCCCGAGGTCTTCGGCCAACCGACGAGACCGAGCTCTGCGAGCGACTGCTGCACCACGACCGCTACCTCGCGCAGCTGACTCCACTGCACACCTGGCACCGGGTCGAGATCGATGCGCAGCTCATCGGGATGATCGAGATCTTCTGCGCGCACTGGATGTGGGTGCAGCTCCAAGCATCCGAGATTGGCCATCCACAGCAAGCCCGCGGTATTGCGCGGAACGATCTCTTCCGCGGTGCGCCCGGAGGGGAAGCGCAGCGTCACGATGTCCATGTAGCTGGGTCGCGCGGGCGCCCGCTTCTGGTAGAAGAACTCGCCGCCCACGCCGTTGGGATAGCGCACGAGCACATTGGGTCGCCCTCCAGCGCCGCGCAGCGCGCCCTCGGCCACAGCCAAGTAGTACTGAGCCAGATCGAGCTTGGTGTGCCCATGCTCCGGAAACAGGACCTTGTTGGGGTTCGTGATCGCGACCTCACAGCCGTCGACGCACAGGACCTCTTGTTCGGGCTTCTTCGCCACTGTGATCTCCTCTTCTGCGAACATGGGCCGGACGCGGCAAGATGTCGGGTTTTCGGCAAGCGTCTCGGGCTACGCCCTTACTTCGGAACGTTTTAGCGTGTGGATTGCGCAGTTGTGAGCAGCGAGAAGCAAACGGTGGCATCGATATTCGGATCTGGCCGGCGGCTCCCATGGCGACCTTGTGTCGAATCATGCCAAGCTGGTCGCAGCTCAGCGCGGCAGCGACGCGGAGAACGCAGCGTCGCCTGCCCCTGGGACGTGCCGAGCGTGAAACGAGTGAGCCAAAGCGCAATGGCGCGGGAACGTAACTCAGTCAGGACGAGGCCGCGGGTTCAAGTGCGGAGCATGCGTAGCGTGAGTTGGTTGTGTATGGGCTGCGTAGTGACGGCAGCGTGTGCCGTCGACCCGCGCGCGAAAGACCCATCCACCGCTGCGCCAGCCGCAGGTGCCGGCATGGCCATGACGAGTACTGCAACGGACGCGCCCGGCCTCACGGGCGCGAGCGGCGTGGCTGGCGCAGCGGCTCAGCTGCCCGAAGCCGGCGCTGCTGGCGCTGCGGGCGAGCCGCTGCCGCCCGCGTCGACACCCGCGAGCGCAGGCGCTGCTGGTGAAGCGCAGAGCGTATCGGTGCCGCCAATGGCTGCTGACGCTGGTAGCGGCGCTAGTGAGCCGCCGCTGGTCGCTGCACCCGAAGGCTGTGCCCCGCCGCCAGACGGGGCATCAGTCGAAGAGATCAACGCGCTCAACACGGTGAATACACTGCGCGCCGCCGCAGGCGCGCCTTGCGTCACTTTGGATCTGAACATCGGCAAGGCGGCCGCCGCACACTGCGCGTACTACGCGCTCAACAAAGACAGTGCGCCCGAGTGCACGATCAACCCGCACTACGAGGTGCTGGGCTGTCCTGGCTACACCGGCACGACGCCGAGTGAGCGCATGCGCGCTGCAGGCTTCGCGAGCAGCGGTGGTGGCGGCGAAGTGATGGCGTTCTTGAACAACCCCGCGCGTGCGGTGCAGACCTGGGTCGACTCGGTGTGGCACCGCATCCCGATCCTCGATCCCGCCACCACGGTCATGGGCTACGGCAGCGCAGAAGACTGCGACACTGTGGACTTCGGGCCCAACCGACGCCGCGAAGGGCTCAGTCTGGTCGCGTACCCCTACGCCGGCCAGATCGGCGTGACCACGGCATTCGACGGCCGCTACGAGGGTCCCATGCCGCCTGCGCCGACCACCGGCTGGCCGAGCGCCAATCCCATCAGCTTGTACGGTCAGCAGCTCGTGATCAGCGAGCACCAGCTGTTCGTCGAAGGTGACCCCACGCCAGTCGACCACACCTGGCTCGACCCCACGTCACCGATCTTGCCTGCGGATCAGCAGAGCCTCTTACGCAACGTCGTGTTTATGTACGCGAACCAGCCGTACCTGCCGAACACCACGTACCGCGTGAGGATCGCCGGCACGTACGCGGGCGGCAACCTGCTGCGCGAGTGGACGTTTACGACCGGCGCCCCGCGCCGCATGCGCCCCTGACCATTCATCGCTCGGCCACTGTCACGCTCGGGCACAACGCGCACACTCGACTGTCGCGAGCCGGGAAAGCACGAAGCCCTGGGATTGCATGCGGGCCGCTGACCCGAGCAGCCGCGCACTGTCCCAATGCCGCGGATCGGGCCTTGTTTCTGTCGCAGCGCTGACTGTTCGAGCAACCGTCTGGGACAACGGCGTGAACTGTTTGTCACCCATTTAGGGGTGGTCTCCTTCGCGACTTGCGCGCTTCAGGTCCGCCGCTATCCGCTGCGGATACAAGGTCCTGCCGCTGTTGGCGGCAGCGAAAAGCGTGCAGCTGTTGGCTGCAATGGGTAGTGGTCGTGTCTGGACACTTGGCGGCCCGTGTCGTATCTTATTCCCTGTACACAGCGCTGGGTGAGGCCAGCCTGGGTCAGGAGTACTGGTGGATTGCACCGCGCTCTGTGGTGCAACGCTCCTCACCTGGGCATACCCCGGCGCGGTTCTGGTTTACGCGCGCGTATGCCGCTCATGGCGGCAGCGCGCCGGTCTGATGTGCAAGGTTGGAGCGCAGTAACTCAAGATGACAACAGGACAAGACACCGCGATTCGTCGTTCTCGGCGCTGGCTGGAGACGCTCGCGATCACGCTGAGCGGGCCCGCATTGGGCCTGGCCGTTCATCCGAAGGATCCCTTCTGGATGCACGCGCCGGTGCCCTGGTTGGTGCTTCTGCCGCTGCTCACCGGCGCGCAGTACGGCTTGTCGCACGGCGTCGTGACGAGCGCGATCTTGTCCGCGCTCGCCTACGTCTACGGCGACAGCGTCGGTCACTTGGACACGGTCCTCTTGTCGAGCTGGGGTCTCGCAGCGCTGATCGTCGGCGCCATCGCCGGTCAGTTCCGCGACGTGCGCGAAGAGCGCATGCAGCGCGCGAACGCCTTGGTTGCGCACCTGTCGGAGCGTGTCGAGCGCGCAGAGCGCAGCGGTCGCATCATGAAGCTCTCGCATGAGCGCCTGGAAGAGCGCTTGGCCGCGACGCGCTGGTCGCTCGGCGGCGCGGTTGACGTCGCGCAGCGGAAGATGGCTGCGCTGTGCTCGCGCCGCGAGCTCGGTGAGACGTTGCTCGACGTGCTCGCGAGCCAGGCGATGGTGCAGGTGGCCTCGTTGTACTGGGCGGGCTCGGCGCCGCTCTTGCCGATGCCTGTCGCGACGCTGGGTGCGCCGAACGCGGGCCGAGGTCTGCATCCGCTCGTGCAGCGCGCGTGGAAGACGCGGCGCCTCGTCGCAGTGGGTGATGTGAGTGAAGCCGTCAGCGGCGACGACGGTGCGGTCCTCGCGGCTGCCCCCGTGATTACAGCCAGCGGCCACCTGGTCGGTGTGGTTGCTATCCACCAGATGCCCTTCATGCAGTTCCAGGCCGAACAGTTGCGCGCGCTCCTGATGATCGTCGGTCAGCTAGGCGATATGATGAACGACAGACTGCGTGAGCTAGCGCAGCAGAAGATCGTCAGCGCCCGGTCCGCCGTCGAGCCTGCTCGTGTCGTGACGCCTCCGCCGCTTCCTAAGGCTGCGAGCAAGCGCGACATGAACACCCCGGCAGCTGAAGTGAGCGCCGCGTCCACCTGAGTGGCTCTTGTGTCTGGCACGCATCACTGAGGCACGTCATGCAACAAACGTCGGAGATTGCGGGCGAGAACCGTTCGTGGATGTCGGCCTTTGGCCTCGTCCTCGCGCTGGCTGCCGAGCTGGGGGGTCTCGTGTGCGCGCTGCGCGGTGAACAGGCTCCAGCAGTTGGCCTGCACGCGCTGTCTGCCCTCGGGTTTGGTCTCTGGGCAGCCGATGGAAAGGTCATGTCCCGGCCGGGTCCGTTCATCGCGGCGTGCATGATGGTGTTCACCATCCCCGTGCTCGGCGCGCTCGGTGTGGCCCTGTTGATCGTGCCAGCGTGGCGAGACCAACGCCCGGCTGAGAACGACGGCATCGTGGAGATCTCGTTGCCGCACGCCGCAGCTGTCAGCGGCGGGAGCAGCGCTCAGGAAGGTGCGCAGCAGGTGCGCATCGCGCCCGCGCCGATCGAGCTCGTGCTGCGCTCGCAGGGGGCCGCGCAGAAGCGCGTGGCTTCGGTGATGGCGCTGCGTCGCATGGACGCTGCGCGTGCGGTGCCGCTCTTGCGCGTGGCGCTCGGCGACACGCACGAAGACGTGCGTCTTCTGGCCTATGCGATCTTGGAGCGCCGTGAGAAAGAGCTGCGCGGCCGGATCGAGGTGCTCTTGAACGACCTCGAAGCGCTGCAAGCAGCGAGCGCCGCGAGCGAGGACAAGCAACGCGCGGCTGTGCTCAAGGCGCTCGCGGAGCAACATTGGGAGCTCGTGCACGGCGGCTTCGTGAGCGGCGATGTCGAAAAGCAGACGCTGACGGCGGCGGCGCGTTATGGCCATGAGTCGCTGCTGCAGGCTCAAGATGGCTCGCTCGCGCTGCTCCTCGGCCGCATCCAGCTGCGCGCGTGCAAGCCGGGCTCCGCGCTCCACTACTTGCGCGCCGCAGGGTCGCTCGGTGTGGGTAGCTCGGTGCTCGCGCCGCTGTACGCGGAAGCCGCGTTCTTGATGCGCCGCTTCGACGCGATCGGCCCGCTGCTCGCCGAGGCTGGTAACGCTCCGCTCGCTCGCCCCAAGCTCGACGCGGTCGCGCGGTTCTGGACCGCTAGAGAGGATCAGACGTGACGAAAGAAGCGGACATCGCGCTCCTCCTCGAGGGCACGTATCCATATGTCCGCGGCGGTGTAAGCAGTTGGGTCCATCAGATCATCACCGGCCTGCCTTTGGTCACGTTCTCGCTGATCTTCGTGGGTGGGAGACGCAGCGACTACGGTGAGATCCGCTACGAGCTGCCCAAGAACGTCGTACACGTCGAGACGCACTACCTCGAAGATGCCTGGAAGCAGAAGCAGAGCAAATCGAGCCCGCGTACCGGTGAAAATCAGTTCCGGCAGTCCGCCGAGCTGCATGAGTTTTTGAAGTACAGCGCCGGAGGCAAGCGCCCCGCGGGCGTCGACGTCGAGGCGCTCGGCAAGACGGCAGACCGCGTGCTCGGCCTGCTCGAGCGCCCCGATGGCTTGTGCCTCAACGACTACCTGAGCCACCCCCTCGCTTGGGAGCAGATCCGCAAGGCCCACCTCGAGGGCGACGACCAGGCCTCGTTCGTGGATTACTTCTGGTCGCTGCGCTTGATGCACGGGCCGCTGTTTCAGCTGGCACGCATCGCCAACTCGGCCGCACCCGCGCGCGCCTATCACACCATCTCTACAGGCTACGCCGGGTTTCTCGGCGCGCTCTTGCAGCGCCGCCGTCAGCGGCCATTGATCCTGACCGAGCACGGCATTTACACCAAGGAGCGGCGCATCGATCTGAACCAGGCCGACTGGTTCGAGCAGCTGCACGCTGGTCGCGAGGACGCGTCGCTCGGCACCACCACCGCCCTGCGCGAGCTGTGGATCCGGTTCTTCGAGTCGCTCGGCAGGCTGACCTATCGCGCGGCAGATCCGATCATCTCACTGTACGAGGGAAATCGCCGCCGACAGCTGCAAGACGGTGCGGCGGCAGAGCGCACGCGGGTGATCGTCAACGGCATCGATCCCAAGCGCTTTTTGCCCGCGTTCACCCAGCGCAGCCCGCAAGTACCGAAGGTCGTCGGCTTGATCGGGCGGGTCGTTCCGATCAAAGACGTGAAGACGTTCATCCGCACGATCCGCCAGGTGGTGTCCGTGGTGCCGGAAGCCGAAGGCTGGATCATTGGCGGCGCCGATGAGGACCCTGCGTATGCACAAGAGTGCGAGGCGCTCGCGCGCAGCCTCGGCATAGCAGACAAGCTGAAGTTTCTCGGTCACCAGAACGTGATCGAGATCCTGCCGAAGCTCGGCGTGCTGATGCTGACGTCTATCAGTGAAGCGCAGCCGCTCGCGATCCTGGAGGCATTCGCCGCCGGTGTGCCGTGTGTAGCGACCGATGTCGGCGCGTGCCGCGAGCAGATCGAAGGCGGCACACCGCAGGACCGCGCGCTTGGTCTGGCGGGACGGGTCGTGCCATTCGCGGATGCCGATGCGCTCGCGCGCGCGGCCATCGAGCTGTTGTCTGACACTGACAATTGGCACGCGTGTCAAGCGGCAGCGCGCAAGCGCGTTGCGCAGCACTACAGCCAGGAAACCATGCTCGACGCTTACATGAAAGTCTATCAGCGAGCGTTGGAGGTGTGAGGTGGCGGGCGTTGGTTTCAGCCTCAAGAAACTGCGCGACGACGACAGCTACACCGGCTTGATCCGCCTGTACGGCGCGGCGGGCATCATCAGCAGTGGGCCTTGGCTCTTGTCGATCCTGACTTTGTTGTTCATCGGCATCATCGGCCGACAGCTCGTGCCGAACACCGTCGCACTGCAGCGCTTCCAGGTGTCGGTCACTTGGCTGTTCGCGGCCTCGCTGCTCTGGACGGGGCCGCTGCAGTTGATGTTCACGCGCTTCATCGCGGATCGCGACTACCTGGGCGAGCACGATCAGACCTTGCCGAACCTGCATGGTGCGCTCGCGGTGGTGGGCGCGGCCACGTTCGCGCTGGCCGTACCGTTCGTAGTGCAGTTCGAAGACAGCAGCTGGCTCTTCAAGTGGCTCCTGGCGAGCGCGTTCGTCGTGCTCAGCCAGACATGGATGGCGATCATCGTACTGACTGGCCTGCGCGCGCACATGCATGTCTTCGGCTGCTTTGCGCTCGGCTACGGCGTGACCTTCATCGGCTGCATGTTGGGTGCGCCGTACGGTGAGACGGGCTTACTCGGTGGCTTCGTCGCGGGCCAGAGCGCGCTCTTGTTCAGCTCGCTCGCGGTGCTCGCGAAGAAGATGCCCGCGAAGACACCCGTGGCATTTCGCTTCCTGGAGCGGCGCTCGTTGTTCTTCGAGCTCGGTGTCGTCGGCTTGCTCTACAACCTCGGCGTTTGGATCGACAAGCTGATCTTCTGGTGGAGCCCCGGCACCGGTCAGCGCGTGCTCGGTCCGCTGTACGCATCAGAGGTGTACGATCTGCCGATCTTCCTCGCGTATCTCACGATCGTGCCAGGCATGGCCGTGTTCTTGGTGCGCGTCGAGACCGACTTCGCCGAGGCGCACCACGCGTTTTACGCAGCCGTACGCAACGGAGCACCGCTGTTGCGCTTGGAGACCTTGTGTCAGGAGATGACTGACTCGGCACGCCGCGCGGTGGTCGACATCGTCAAGATCCAAGGCATCACGCTCGTGGTGTGCGCGACGGTCGGGCCGTGGCTCTTGAGCGTCGCTGGCATCTCGGAGCTGCACCTGCCGCTCTTCTACATCGACGCTGCGGGCGTCGCGCTGCAGGTGATCATGTTGGCTGTGACCAGCATGTTCTTCTATCTGGACAGGCGGCGCGCGGTCTGCTGGCTCACGGGCATGTTGTTCGTCTCGAACGCGTCACTCACCTGGCTCACCCAGCGCATGGGGCCGGAGTTTTATGGCTACGGCTTCGCGATCGCTATGGCGATCACGAGCCTCGTCGGTTTGGTCGCGCTCAGTCGAACCTTTCAACACCTGGTACGTGACACATTCATGCGTCAACCGGTGGTGTCATGAACAATCAGCTGCGCGTGCTGTTAGTCACTGCCGTGACGGCAGGAGCATGGTTCTGCATGAACAGTCGAGCGGCGGCGGAGACCACCGCCTTCTTCTACGGAAAGCCGGTCCCTGCCGAGCTGACGTCAGCATACGATCAAGTTGTGGTCGAGCCGGGACACAATCATGATGTCAGCGCGCTCTCGAAATCGCGCGCGGTGCTCGTCGCGTACCTGAGCGTCGGCGAGGTCGCGAAGCACAGGCTCGGCGAGACCGATCCGAGCTGGCGCGTGTCCGAGAACAATGCTTGGTCCAGCACGGTGATGGATCTCACGAACGCGGGCTACCGCGCGTACTTGTTCGAGCAATACGAGCGGCTCTGGCGCAGCGGCTACCGCCGCCTCTTCCTGGACACGCTGGACAGCTACCAGCTCGGCACCAAAGATCCCAAAAAACGCGAGACGCAGCGCAAGGCGCTGTGCGAGCTCATCGCGGAGCTCGTCACGCGTCATCCCGAGGTGCACATCCTCCTCAATCGCGGCTTCGAGCTCCTGCCGGAGATCGGTAAGAAGGTCCACGGTGTGGTGGCGGAGTCGCTGTTCGATCGCTTCGATGCTGGCAAGAACGCATATGTGCGCGTTCCCAAGAACGACTACGAATGGCTGCTCGCGCGCTTACGCGAGGTCAAGGACCGCTACAAGCTGCCGGTGATCGTGATCGACTACCGGCCGAACGAGGAGCGCGCCGAGGCGCGCGTCACGGCCAAGAAGATCGCGGACCTCGGCTTCGAGCCTTGGGTGTGCAACGGCGCCATCAACAACATCGGCGTAGGTCGCGTCGAGATCTTGCCGCGCAAGGTGATGATCGTCACAGACAAGCCGCAACACGCCGGCGATATCGGTCCTGCGCGCTTTCTCGCGCCGGTGCTGGAGTACCTAGGTTACGTCCCGGAGTACCGCAGCATCGCCGACTTGCCAGAGCACGAGCTGAGCGCCCACGTAGCCGGCGTGATCAGCGTGCTGCCGCCCGGTTCGGTCAACGACGACTACGAAAGCTGGCTGACGACCCAGCTCTACGCGGGCGTGCGTCTGGTGATCTTCGGTGGGCTCGGTGTACGCGCGGACGGCGCCCTCGCAAAGGCGCTGGGCTTTCGGCCGCTGCCAGCTGCAACGCCAGGTCGAGGTCAAGTGACGAAAGCCGGTGTTGCCCAGCGCGATGAGCTGATCGGCTTCGAGGCCGAGCCACCCGAGCGAGGACCTGATGGCATCGCTGTGAGCTTGCCAGGTGCAGACGCTACGCATCTCGCGCTGCGCACGGGGCAGGGCGGGGTGGCCACGGCGATCGCGACCACGCGCTTTGGTGGCATCGCGCTGAGCCACGCGTTTGCGCTGCGCGGCTTGCACGGTGAGCGCGCCTGGGTGGTCGACCCGTTCCGCTTTCTGCAGCGCGCGCTGCGCCTGCCGGACATCCCCGTCCCAGACATCACGACCGAGAGCGGGCGACGCGTAGCGCTCCTCGCGATCGATGCCAAAGGTCTCGCCGACAACGCCCGCCTGCGCGGGCGTCCTCGCGTTGTGAACGTGCTGCAAGCGCAGATCCTCGCCAAGTACCGTTGGCCACACGCGCTCGACCTGCGCGAGTCGGAGGCGCGCGATGCGAGCGCTGCCGGGCCGCTCCTGGCAAAGGGTGCAGTGTACAGTGCGGAGATCCCGCTCGATGCGAGCGCGCCCAGCACACTGCGCTCGCTGACTGAGCTCCCGCCGCTGTGGGCGGCCGACGATGCGCGCCAGATCCCGCTGCCGATCGCGAGCGACTACGCGTTCATCGGCGCGGTGCCGGAGGCCTATCCGCTAGGCCGTGTGCGCGAGATCTGGCAGAGCACCGAGGCGCCGCGCCGGCTTCGGCCCATCGCGCTGCACTACCACGCGTTTGCGCTCAGCAGCCCCGGTGGCCTTGCGGCCGTTCAACAGCTCTACAAGAAGCTCGCCGAAGAGCGCGTGCAGGTCCTCCGCTTCGACGAGTACCGGGCGCGCATCCAAGCGTTTCGCGATCAGGTCATCGCGCGCGGCGTCGATGGTAGCTACGAGGTGTTCGGCGGCGAAGCGCTGCGTACGTTGCGCATGCCGAGCTCGCTCGGCGAGCCAGCGCTGCGCGAGAGCGAGGGCGTCGCTGGCGTCTGGGACCTCGGCGAGCAGCGCTACGTGACCTTCGTGGCGACCGGCGCGCGGCGGCTCGTGGTGCAGAGCGCAGCCAAGAAGTCGCCGCAGATAAGCTCGACCAACGGCAGGGTAGAGCACCTGCGGGTGGTCTCGCCCACGCGCTTGGAGCTGTCGCTGACGGCGGCCGATACACTCGACTTGTGCATCAGCGGTCTGCCGGCGCGCGCGGCTTGTGCGCTGCAGCTGGAGACGCGCAGCATCGCGACGCGCACGGATGCCCGCGGCGAGCTGCACCTCACGATCAGCGAAGGTCGCACCGGCGACGGCGTGCTCCAGTGCGAAGAGGCTGCTTCGTGAGTGGGACGTCGCAGCCACCGGGACCGAAGCCGCTGCTCGGCGGCGGCGCGCTGATCCTGCTGATCGGCGCGGCGTGCGTGGGCCTCGTCGTGCTCCTGCCGTTCGCGCGTGACCGCTTGCAGCGCGCGCAATCGACCGAGACCAGCTCGCTGTCGCTCAACTACATGGAGCTCGGGCTGGCGAAGAACCCGGACGACGCAGAGCTGCGCCGCAACCTCGTGAAGAAGCTGATCGAGATCGGCGAGCTCGAGCGCGCGCGTGAAACCTTGCGTCCGCTGCTGGAGAGCGCGCAGCCTGATCTGCAAGCCAAGCTCACCCAGCTCGAGCTGGATCGCGGCGCGTGGACCGCCATCCCCGAGGCCGACACTGAGAAGCGCGCGCAGGCTCTGCGACAAGTGCTGAAAGACGTGCACGACGTGGCTGCGCTGGATCCGACCCCCGAGCGTCAGACGCAGATCGCTACGCTGTACCTGGAGCTGAACCAGCCGGTGCTCGCGGCGCAGGTGCTCGATCGGCTCGCGCGCGCTGATCTGCCAGACGCCGAAGAGCGAGTGAAGGCAGCCGACAGTGCGTGGCTCGCGGCGGGCTCGCCCAAAAATGCCGCAGAGCTGCACGCGGCCCGCGCAGCCAAGGGCGGCGAGGTAGGCTATGCCCATGCACGGCTCGCGATCGAGCGCACGCAGTCCACTGGCGACAGCGAAGCGATCGCCGAGATCATCGAGCGCATGCGCGGCTTGTATCCGGATCGCATGGACCTGATCGAGCTGGCGGCAGAGGTCGCAGAAGGTTATTCGGTCGATCGCGCGTTCGCGCTCGCGAACGAGCTCACGCGCCGCGCGCCCAACGAGCCTAGCTACCATCGGCTCGTCGCACGCCTCGCCGAAGCCACAGGCAAGCAGCTGCGCGCGCTCGACGAGTACGTATGGCTCGTACGGCACGGCGGCACCGCCGCCGATCGCGAGCGCGCGCTAGCGCTCGCCAAAGCCAACTGGGATTTGCGCCTCGTGCGCGAGCTGAAAGCGCTGCCGGTCAAGCCCGCTGCTGCGCCCACCAAGCGAGCAAAAGCCACAGGTCCCCGCACGGCGGCACCCGAGCGCCGCTCACGGCGGCGGGTGTGCCAAGCGGCTGAGAAGCCCCCGCGCGGGGTTCCTTCAGCGGCGAAGCTGCGGGCACTGCATGAAGATCTGGCGCTCGACGAGGCGCTCGGTGACTCCGCGAGTGTACAGCGCAAGCTGAACCGCGCGCTCGCCGGAGATCTGGGTGAATCGCAGGCGCTCTGGCAGCGCTTGCTCGATCTGCAGCTCGCCTTGGGCAAGCGCGACGACGCGTTGCTCACTGCTCAGAAGATCGCGCAGCGCTTCCCTTCGAACGCTGCGCTCGAGCGGGTCGCGCACATGCAGCTCCTGCGCGGCGATGCGCGCGGGGCGATCGCTACCCTGCAGTCGGCGCCCGCACCCGAGCCAGCACAAGCTGCCGCGTACTGGACGCGGCTCGCCGGGCTCGCCCATGAGATCGGCGAGACCGCGACCGAGCGCCGCGCGTACGAGAACCTGGTGAAGCTGCCTGGTGCAGCGCAGTGGCAGTACCAGCGCCTGTGGGAGCTCGCGCCTGATCGCGCCGCCGCGCTTCGAATCGCGCTCGAAGCGTTCGAGCGCTACGAGTCCGAACAGATGTTCTACGCCGCGCTCGCGATCTATCGTGAGGACGAGAACGAGACCGAGCAGCTCGCGCTCCTGGAGCGCGCCGAGCAATACGCGGGCGTGCGCGCTCGCGCCGACTATTGGCAGACGCGCATCAGCATGCATCAACAGCGCACAGCCCGCGCGCTGCAGGCGAAAGACTACAGAGAGGCCAAGCGCGAGCACAGCCGTGCCGCCACGCTGATCGAGCGCGCCGAGCGTCGCGTCACGTTCGAGCCGCAGCTGCGAGCGGCGATGATCGCCACCCAGAACGCAGGCCTGCTCAGCATTGGCCTCGGCAGCGATGACCCAAGCTTGATCGCGCGCGGCTACGCGCTGCAAGAGCACAAGCTCTCGGTGCGCGAGCGCGTGTACATCCTGCAGAAGCTGGAGCGCAACGATGAAGCACTCGCGCTCGCGCGCGGCAGCCTCGCCCGCTCGCGGCTCAGCGAGCAGGATCGCTCAGTGCTCGAGCTCGACGCGCGCGCGCTCAGCCAAGGCCAAGCGCAATACGTCAAGCTGACTGGTGACGGGTTGCACATGGATGGCCTCGCTGCGTGGAGCAGCTTCGCGACCATGCAGTACAGCGGTCACGCATCGGGCATTCGCGCCGAGGCGAGCCTCACGCAGTTTCAAGCGCTCGAGACCCGCTTCCCCGTGCTGAACCAAGACACCCGCGAGCTGAGCGGCGCGCTCACGGGACAGTACTCTCGCGTGTCAGTCGAGCTTGGCGTGCGGGCGCGCGAGGAGCAGAGCTTGCGGCCGTACGGCAGCGCCAAGCTGCAGCTGAGCGGTGAGGGCGACAGCGGCAGCTTCCTGCGTGTGCATGTCAACACCAACGCCAACGACACCGCGCAGCTCCGCGCTTGGGCCGTGCGCGACGCGGTCGAGCTGCAGGGCGCGTTCCCGCTCGGCCGGCGCTTCTACATCAGCGCGCGCGGCCTGGCAGAGGCCTACTACACACGCTTTTCCCGCGACATGATCGGAACAGGGCTGAGCTTGGACGCTGGCGCCGGTGTGAGCATCGATCTGCCCGCGAAGCTCGGCGCGATGGGCTTTCGCATCACCGGCCGCGTCGCACCGCGCTTTCCCAAAGCCGAAGTGCCGAGCGCCGGCAGCGCCGCGCCGAACATCATGGCCTTCTTACCTCAAAGCTCGGAGTGGGCCGGCCTCGGCGCTTCGATCGGCCGCGGCAAGCTCGATGCACCCCCCTTGATCGGCCGGGACTTCTGCTACGTGCTCGACGGCGCGGCCGGTTGGCTGTGGCCCCAGCAAGGTGTGGGCTTCAGCGCGCAGGCGGGTCTCGGCTTCTCGGTGATCGGTGCCGACCTGCTGACCCTTGCAGCTCGTGGCGGCAACGTGCTCGGCCAGACCGTGTGGGGCGCAAACTTAGGCTACGGCGTGACGTTCGATCGCTAGGAACACCAACGGTCCAAAGCCAGCGAGCAGCCGTCCAGTCCAAAGTTAGGCAATCCGCGTCCGAAGTTGCTAGGGCCGCTGTGGCGCGCGTGTGCGCGCGCGAATGCGAGCCTAAACAATGCGTGTGAGCGCTTGCAGCGTTGCGCTTACAGATCAAACTGCAGGGGCAAGGCTGTGCGTCGCATGAGCAAACAGCGTCCGACAGTGTTGGTGACCGGCGCGACAGGCTTCGTGGGCGCTCACCTCGTCCAAGACGCGCGCGCCCAGGGGTTGCACACGATCGCGCTGACGCGCCGTGAGACGGCAGCTGCCGGCGAGCAACGTGTGGTCACGGGCTGGAGTGTTCCCGCGCTCAGCAAAGCGCTGGAGAACGTGGATGTCGTGATCCACGGCGCGGCGGTCGTCCCCAGATCGGGTGAGGGCGATCATGCGTTGACGCGCTTCAACATCGAAGAGACGCGCAACCTCATCGCGGCTTGCAAGGCCCAGGGCGTGCGCCGCATCGTCTATCTCAGCACGGTCAAAGTGTACGGCGAGAGCTCGTTCGTGCCGATGGACGAGCAGACGCGGGTCGCGCCGCGCGGCGTGTACGCATCGACCAAGCTGGCTGCCGAACGCTTGCTCGCTCAGGCCGAGCGCGAAGGCGGTCCTGAGCTCGTGGTGCTGCGCCTGTGCCCGGTCTTCGGCGTGGGCGATAAAGGCAGTGTTCGCACGATGATCCGCGCGATCGCGCAGCGCCGCTTCGCTGTGCCGGGCGACGGTGCGACGCGCAAGAGTCTGGTGCACGTGTCAGTCGTCACCGCGGCTGCGATCGCTGCAGTCGAATCGCCGCAGCGCGGTGTCTTTGTGATCGCCGATCCGGTGGTGCCGACCGTCGGGCAACTGTCGGACATGATCGCGCGCGCGCTCGGTCGTCGTGGACCGCCGCACATTCCAGCGGCAGCCCTGTACATGAGCGCGCTCGGCGTCGAGCTCGCTGCGCGCTGCTTTGGCAAGGGACCCTCGTTGCACCGGGATTTGATCCGCAAGGCGCTGCTTCCGAGCATCTGCAATCCCGCGCGCGCCGAGCACGTGCTCGGCATCAACTGTCACGTCGATCTGGCTGAAGCGCTGCGCGCCGAAGTCGCGTGGCTACGCGGTATCGGCGAGATTTGAGCCTAGCGGCAAACGAACTGCGCCGCGCTCAGATCCAAGCGCTTGATCACCGTCGAGAACTTGAAGGCCAGCGCCTTGGGACAGACACTCGCGCCCAGGTCCGCGAGGTTGTCGTCGCTGTACTCGACGTTGAACACGGGCTTACCCGCGCGAATGAACGGCGTGAGCTTCCCGCACTCGTCGTACTCGAAGCACTGCTCATTGACCTGGAAGTCGACGTGCTCGAGCAGCACCCCGATGTCCTTGAGGTCATTCTTCAGCCCGACACCCATGCCACGCGCGTGCGCCGCGTCGGCGATGCGCTTGATAAAGCCCTGCTGATCCTCTGCCGTCAGCGGAAAGCCAGGGTTATTCTCGCGCGCATCCACATCGTCTGGATCGACCGCGTCGCACTGCTTTTGTTTCGCCAGCTCGAGCCGCTCCAGCATCACCTCGAACACTGCAGGCTCCCGGATGTCGACCCAGGCCTGCCCGGGCCAATCGTCGAGCGGGTTGCCCCTGTACGGCGCCAGCTTCTTGGCATCCGGGCGCCACTCCTCGTACGCCGTGTCGAAGTAGCAGATCACCTTGCGACCCTGCGCGTGCAGCGCGTCGATCGTCGCCTGCGGCGTGTCGAAGAGATCGATGTCGTAGTTGACCGCGTCGACTGTGGTGTCGAGCTCCCCGGCGTATTGGATGTGCCAGCTGCTGCCCACGGCAGGTCGGTACCAGCCGCCGCTACCAGCGGCGCCTCCCGAGTCGCCGCCCACAGCTGCGGTGCCTGTGCGTGCATCTGCGGCGCCCGCGTCGCGTGGCGGCGGCGCGGCCGACGAGGAAGTCGAGCACGCGGCGCAGGACAGCGTCAGGAGCGCGCCCGCAGGCACGAGGCGGAGAGCATCGAGCATGGAGTCTCAAGTCTCTGCGCAGGGTCGCTCGGGCGCAAGCTGAAGCGGAAGCTGGTTATTCCTGCTTTCCAGCTTGGTCCGCAGCTGACGGCGGCGGACCGGTTTGGCTTGCGGTAGCGGCGCAGATGGCGCAAATTTACCCACAATGGCTGGCCCGATTACGCTTCGTCCGATCGTTACGGTGCCAGCGGCTGCAGATGCTTCAGTGCGTCGCGGCAAGTTCGGGTTGCTGGGGATCGCGGGTTGGCTGTGCCTCGTGGGTATGGGCTCCTCGCAGCCGATCTCACACGCAGCGAGCCCGGCACCCGCGTCGAGCGCTTCGTGTCGCCTCCACCAGCGAACCCCGTTCTACGTGGGACTGCCAGAGGGCGCGCCCTTGGACAGCTTCGAGGAGTCGGCGATCGCCACTCGCCACATCGTGCGCGAGGTCAAGCAGTGGGCGTGCGGAGCGAGCACCCGCTTGTCTGTGGCGGTGCCGAGCTTGCAGCTCGCCTTTGCTCGCAACGCTCCGATCCAGCTCGATCGCCTGCAGCTCGATGACGTTGATCTGCTCCACGCTCATGTCGTGCTCTCGAGCAGCGTCGGCGCGAGCGACCGGCTGCACTGGCGCGTCGAGCTGACCCACGGGCCCGAGGACAACTGGGTTGTCATGGGAACTGGCGCGGCCAGCCCGGCCGATCTCGCCGAGCCTTGAGACAGCGTTCGAGGCGGGACCTCGCGCCCTGCTCGCGCCCGCTATCCGGCGCTCCGCATGTCATCGAGCGCGCGAGCTGTGTCAGGTATTGCCTAGATGAGACTTAAAGGAAGCCGAACTCCAACATACTTTGTTCCCAAGCTCGGCCTCGATCCATCACAAACAATTCGAATCAATTCAAACAGTAAGATCTGTCGATGGAGCCCCTTTGTACGTGAATTGGTATCCATTGTATTTGTCTCGCAAATGGGCTGTACCTTCCAGTGACAGGTTTGCTGGAGGATACGCATGAGTCTTAACGAGGCATGTAGACGTAACACGCTCGCTACCGGGCTTTCTTTCGTGCTCGCGATCGCGGCAATAGCATGCGGTGGAGATGCCGCTCCTAGCGGCAGCGCGACACCAGGCGCGATGGTCGCCGCCGGTGCACCCGCGGGCACCGTGAAGCCACCGGCGGCTGGATCTTCGGGCGCAGCCTCGCCGCCCAGACCAGGCGTTACGCCTCCGAGCACTGCCACTGCAGGCCGCCCCGCACCGGGCGCGAGCGCCGGCGCTGGAGGCAGCGCGATCGGTAGCGCGACGGCGGGTGGTCCTGCCGCTGTGGGCGGCGCAGGTACGGTTGCGAGCACGGCCGGCGCAGGTGGAGCTGGCGTAGGTCCCGCAGCCGGTAGCGGCGGTGCAGGCGGCTCGAACACCGGCGGCGAGCTGCCACCGGCAACGGGTGACGCCCCGAAGCTCCCGGAGATCATGGGTGAGTGCCCGACCTTCATGGACGGTGGCTCGATCATGGTGGCCGGACACCGGCGCATCCAGATCGTCGCGGGCGCAGCAGGCAAGGGTGGTCCGCTGCTGTTCGCATGGCACGGTACCGGCGGCTCAGCCTCCGGTGCGCTGCGTCAGATCCCGCAAGGTGTGCAACGCGAGATCGTCGAAGCGGGCGGCATCATCGCGGCGTTCAACGGCTCGGACTCTTCGGGCGCCGAAGGTGACTGCTCCGGCACGGGCGCGCACAACATCGCCGACTTCAAGGCCGCCGATCAGATCGCTGCCTGCGCGGTGAAGAACCACGGCATCGACGCGCGTCGGATCTACGCGACCGGCTGCAGCGCCGGTGGTTTGCAGAGCGGCTGCATGGCGTACGAGCGTTCGAGCTACCTCGCTGCGGCAGCGCCGAACTCGGGCGGCATCGTCGGTCGCCGTCAGTGGCAAGACATGAGCTCACCCGCGATCTTCACGATGCACGGCAGCCAGAGCGGCGACGTCGTGATCGTTGCCTTCGCCGACACCAGCCGGACCCTCGACATGGCGGCCAAAGATCACGGCAGCTTCGTGGTCAACTGCAACCACAACGGCGGGCACTGCGCAGCGTCCTCGGACCTGCACACCGCAGCGTGGGAGTTCATGAAGGCGCACCCGTTCGGAACAAAGGCCGCAAACTCGCCATGGGCGAGCGGCATCCCGTCCGGCGTGCCTGAGTATTGCGAGATCTTCTGATCGCGGGTGATAAGCTCCTGCGCGATGAGACTCCTCGGTTGGAATGGGCTGGT
>Ga0190269_10000547_pt1 | contig 19104 bp, 15 predicted proteins | sample Popmic249IS_FD_133749 | JGI IMG/M metagenome (GOLD analysis project Ga0190269, IMG submission 133749) | Populus adjacent soil microbial communities from riparian zone of Blue River, Arizona, USA - 249 IS | ecosystem: Environmental > Terrestrial > Soil > Riparian zone | place: USA: Arizona... | reverse complement strand
GACATGCTCACACTTCCTGTCGGGCGCGCCGCGCGACTGCGTGCGGCGGCGTCGAGAACCGCGCGGCGCGCGCTGGGGCCGGCGTTCCGCCCGGTGGCGGCTACGCTCCGCCCGGTCGTGAGCGCGGTCGGTAGGACCTGGGTCGTGCTCCGGTCGATGCTGGCCAAGGCGTGGCAGGACCGCATCCTCGGGCTCTCCGCCGAAGCGGCGTTCTGGCAGCTGCTCTCGGTGCCTCCGCTGTTCCTCGCCATCCTCGGCGTGCTGGGCTATGCCGGGCAGTGGACCGGCACGGATCTGGTCGACCGGGCCGAGTCCCACGCACTGCGGCTGACCGCCCGGCTGGTGAGCCCGGCCGTGCAGCACGACCTGGTGACGCCGATCGTCGGTGAGCTGCTGCGGCACGGACGCGGTGACGTCGCGACGATCGGCCTCGTGCTCTCGCTCTGGGCGGGCTCCTCGTCCACGGCGACGTTCGTCAACACCGTCTCGATCGCGTACGGGCAGCGGGAGCTGCGGGGCGCGGTGGCCAGCCGCCTGCTGGCGCTCTGGCTCTACGTCTGCACGCTCGCCACCGCCGTGGTGGCGGTGCCGCTGCTGATCCTCGGGCCCGACTTCGCGGTCGCCCGGCTGCCCGACGGGTGGCACTCGGCCGCCGAGGCGTTCATTCGCCTGGCGTACTGGCCGCTGACGGGTGGGGTCGTGTTCGTCGCGCTCTCGGCCTTCTACCACTACGCGACGCCGGTGCGGCTGCGCTGGCGTCGGGCGGTGCCCGGCGCCGCACTCGCGCTGCTGCTGTTCCTCGGGCTCTCCTGGGTGCTCCGGCTGTACATCGGCCGGCTCGCCGGCGAGATGCTGCTCTTCTCCACGCTCGCGGCGCCGATCGTCGCGCTGCTCTACTTCTACGTGCTGGCGTTCGCGGTGCTGCTCGGCGCGGAGCTGAACGGCACGCTCGAGCAACTGCACCCGGCCGGACGACGTCCGCGGCACCTGCACCGGGTGGCCCGTCTCGGCCGTCGTCTCGCCGACGCCGTCCGCGGCCGACCCCCGTCGGACGGGTCCGCCGGCCCGGCGGCCGACGCCGACGCGCGCGCGGCCGAGCGGGACGGCGCGGGCGGGGTGGGGAACGGGGCGGAGGGGCCGGCCCCGGGAGAACCCGGCGAGAAAGCGGCCGACGGCCGCGCGGACGAGACGGGCCGTGCCGAACGTGCGGGTCCGGCTGCCCCCGAGCCGGCGCGCTCAGCGCCCGCCGGCTCCGCTGGCACCGCGAGTGCGGCGCCGGCTCACTTGCCCGTGGGCAGCGAGTCGTAGATCTCCTTGCAGGCCGGGCAGACCGGCGAGTTCGGCTTCGGCGACTTCGTCACCGGGAACACCTCGCCGCAGAGCGCCTGGACCATGGTGCCCATGACCGCGCTCTCGGCGATCTTGTTCTTCTTCACGTAATGGAAGACCTCGGGGGCGTTGTCAGTCTGGCGCTCTCGGGTCTCCGGACGCTCCAGAGTCTCGGTGGCTCCCACAGTGCTTCCTCTCCTACGACGACGGGTGTCCTTCCAGTTTGCCGCATGGCTGCTCGGACGGCGGCGTCAGCGGCTCGTCCGGGCGCAGCACGGGAACCGGGTCACGGCGAGATCTCGGGTCCGGCCTGTGGACCTGCCCTGATCACCAGCAAGTACCGTGTTCGCGTGGAGATCGAACCGCCGCTCGGGCGCTATCGGATCAGGCTCGGCGCGGAAGTCGCCGAGGCGTTGGGCACCGGCGCACCGGTCGTGGCGCTGGAGAGCACGATTCTCTCCCACGGGCTGCCCCGCCCGCGCAACCTCGAGGTGGGCGCCGAGATCGAGCGCACGGTACGCGCCACCGGTGCGATCCCGGCCACGGTCGGGGTGCTCGGCGGCGAGGTCTGCGTCGGCCTCGACGCCGATCAGCTGCGGCATCTCGCGCTGACCGACGGCGTGGCCAAGGCCAGCGTGCGCGACCTGCCGGTGCTCGCGGCCAAGCGCGCCGACGGTGCCACCACGGTGGCCAGCACGGCCGCGGTGGCCGCCGCCGTCGGCATTCCGGTCTTCGCGACCGGTGGGCTCGGCGGTGTGCACCGGGACGCCTCGACGACGTTCGACGAGTCCGCCGACCTGGGCACGCTGGCCCGGACGCCGATCGTGGTGGTCTGCGCCGGCGTCAAGTCGATCCTCGACGTACCGGCCACGCTGGAGCGGCTCGAGTCGTCCGGGGTGACCGTGCTGGGGTACCGCACCGACCGGTTCCCCGGCTTCTACCTCTCGGACTCCGGCTACCCGGTGGGCTGGCGCGCCGACGACCCGGCGGAGATCGCCGAGACGCTGCGCGCGGCCAGGGAGCTGAAGCTCGGCGCGGGTGCGGTGGTCGTCGCCAACCCGCTCCCGGTCGACGAGCAACTCGACCCGGCCCTGCACGACCGGGTGCTGGCCGAGGGGCTCGCCGGGCTCGAGCGGGAGGGCGTCACCGGCAAGGACGTGACGCCGTACCTGCTGGCCCACTTCCACTCGGCGACCGAGGGCGAGAGCCTCACGGTCAACACCCGCATCATCCTCCGCAACGCCGACCTGGCCGGCCGCATCGCGGTCGCGTTCGCCGGCACCAGGACGGTTCTCGCATGATCCCGGCCCGCCCGTACCCCGGCTGCTGAGCGTGACCACGCACCCCGGCCCGGGGCAGCCCCCCGGGCCGAGCGACGCGGCGAACGCCACCCCGCCGGGCGGGGGTTCCGCACCCGCCTCCGGTGCGGAAGCCGCGCCGGGCGAGAAGGTCGCGGTGGGCGGGGCCGGACGGCGCGCGGGGCGCGTCGTGGTGGTGGGCGATCTCGCCACCGACATCGTGATCCGTACCGACGGGCCACCGGCGGTGGGCTCCGACCGCCCGGCGCAGATCCGTTACAGCGGCGGTGGCGCCGCGGCGAACACCGCCGTCTGGCTCGCCAGGGGCGGGGTGCCGGTGACGCTGGTGGCCCGGGTCGGTGACGACGCCCCCGGCCGCGAACGGGTCGCGGAGCTGGTGCGGGCAGGCGTCGAGCCCGCGGTGGCGATCGACACCGAGTTGCCGACCGCGTCGATCGCCGTTCTGGTCGACGGCGACGGCGAACGCACGATGTTCCCCGACCGGGCGGCCGCCGACCGGCTCGACCCGGCCGACGTCGTGGCGGCCGTGGGCCGCGACGACGTCCGGCACCTGCACCTGTCCGGGTACGCGCTGCTCGACGCCGGCTCGCGCAAGGCGGGGCTGGCCGCGCTCGACACCGCCAAGCAGCGATCGCTGACGATCTCGGTGGACGCCGCCTCGGCCGCCCCGCTGGAGGCCGTCGGCCCGGCCCGGTTCCTGCGGTGGGTGACCGGCGTCGATCTGCTGCTGGCCAATACGGCCGAGGCCGCGGTGCTCACCGGTTTGTCCGACCCGTCGGTCTCGGCCGCCCAGCTGGCCGTCCGGGTGGCCACCGCGGTCGTCAAGGACGGTGCGGGCGGTGCCTGGTGGCGCGGGGCCAGCGGTGCCGCGTGGGTGGCCGCGGAGCCGGCCCGCCGGGTGATCGACACGACCGGGGCCGGTGACGCGTTCGCCGCCGGGCTGCTCGCGGCGTGGCTCACGGGCGCCGGGCCCGCGGGTGCGCTGGCGGCGGGTGCCCGCGCCGGAACCCTCGCCGTAGGGCTCCCGGGAGCGCGCCCCTGAGCCGGCCTCGTCCGGGTCACGGACGAGGCCGGGGTACCGGTCAGTCCTGGTCGATGACCTTGGCCGGTGAGGGCGGTAACTCGCGGGCGTTCAGCTCGGGCCGCTCCGGCTGACCGGTGGCGGTGCGCTCCCCGGCGTCGGCATCGGGGTGAGAACCCCCGGGCGACGCGAGCGCGCGCGCCGCGGCCGGGGCCCGACGCAGCCGGGTGCTGAACCTGTTCTCCTCCCGCGGGGGCCGGTCGTTCGCGACCATCACCGCGATCCAGGGGAACAGCACCATGCCCGCGGTGAGGATGAGCACCCACACCAACGCGTACGGGACCTCCAGCGACACCAGGATCGCCGCCACGATCAGGCAGACGACACGCAGCATCATCAGCCCGAAGTACTGCCACTGGCGGTGGCGGAGCTGATCGGCGGGGCTCCGCTCGGCTCCGGTGATCACCTCGACACGCGATCGCCGTGTCTGCACGCGCTCCACCCGCTTCGCTCGGGGGCGCCCGGTCACCCCATGGCCGGGTACCGCATCAACCCATCGTTGCACTGCGGACCCGGGTCCGCCATGCGAGTCGGGCGTGGGTATGTGCGGGTCCGGCCCGGATCAGGCGGGCGTGGGCTGGCCCGTGGGCGCGCTCTGCCTGGCGATGCCGTTCGACGGTCGGCCACGGTCGGCGGTGGGCTGCGGATCGGTGGCCGGGAGCCCGATCAGCCGGCGGCACCCGTCCACGCCCTCGCACTCCACCGGGCCCAGGCCGTAGCCCTGCCGGTGCAGCGCCCACCGCTCCCTGGTCAGCCGCGACCAGAGCATGTGGGTGACGACGCCGTCGTGCACCTCGTAGGTGTCACCGCTCGGGCTGTAGCCGAGCGAGCGGGTGATGCCCAGCGCGGCGTCGTTGCCGTCGGCCGACTCGCTCTCGACCGCGACCGCGCCGAGCCCCTCGAACGCGAGGTGCAGGGCGAGGGCCCGCATCGCCTTGCCGTGCCCCTGCCTCCGGTGCTCGGCACCGAGCCAGGACGACGTCTCGACGATCCGGCGGCGCGGGAAGTCGTCGGCCTTGAGATCCTGCTGGCCGACGAGGACGCCGTCGACGTACGCGGCGAGGCAGATCCGCCACTGGGCAGGCGCCAGCTCGGCCCTGGACCGCCACACCTGGCGCAGCACCGCCTGAGCGGCGATCGCGTGGGGTGTGCTGACGCCGGTGATCGGCAGCGACGGGTCGTGGCCGGCTTCCGGCGGCACCAGCGCGGCGAGCGCGGGCAGGTCGTCGTCGGTCGGTGGGCGCAGCTCGATGGCGCCGGCTCGCACCCGCAGCCGGGACAGCGGCCAGAGCGCCTCGTAGCTGCTCGAGCCGTCGCTCTCCGCGCGCGCGTTCATCGGGCGCCCTCCTTCGCCTTCGCTTTGGCGTTCTTCTTGAACTCGCGAACGGCCTGGAGGGTCTCCGGCCCGCTCACGTCCGCGACGGAGCGGGTCGAGCCGTCCTCCCCGTAGGCGCCGGCAGCTTCCCGCCAGCCCTCCGGCCGGACGTCGAGCTGCTTGCCGAGCAGCGCGACGAAGATCCGTGCTTTCTGGTCACCGAACCCGGGCAGTGCCTTGGTTCTGCGCAGCAGGTCGGCGCCGTCGGCGGCGTCCGTCCACAGCCGCGCGGTGTCACCGTCGTAGGTGTCGAGCAGGTGCGCGGCGACCGCCTGCACCCGGCCCGCCATCGCCTGCGGGTACCGGTGCAGCGCCGGCGGCGTCGCGAACAGCGCGGCGAACTCGTCCGGGTCGAACGCCGCGATCGCGGCGGCGTCCAGCCGCGACACACCCATGCGGCGGCTCAGTTCGTAGGGAGCGGCGAATGCGCGCTCCATCGGGAACTGCTGATCCAGCAGCATGCCCACGAGCAGCGCGAGCGGATCGTCGGCCAGGAACGCGTCGGCATCGACGTCCTGGCTCAGACGCAGCGTCACCATGGGTCCAGCCTGCCACGTCAGCGGGGTCCGGTTCGCGGAAGGTGGCGCAGCTCCCCCGGGGGCACGATCGGCCGCCGGGAGGGAGAGGATGAGCCGGTGACCGATCCGTTGCTGTCCCCGGACCAGATCTCGGCGCTACGTACCGCTCTGCGCGACGCGAACTTCACGCCGCACGGCGTCGCCGAACGCCTGGGTGAGACCGCGAGCGCGGCGCTGGGCCGCAGCGAGTTCCTCGCCGTGCGGCACGAGCTCCGTGAGCGAGGCGGGGACGACCCACTCGGCACGCTGATCGCCCTGTTCCCCACCGGCGCGACCGTCGCCGAGAAAGCAGCCGATCGGGCGTTCGGAGCGTTCGGGCTGGCCGGGGCGATCTCTACCGGCCTGGTGGAGCAGGTAGGCGACGGGGTGCGGGCTACGATCGACCTCTCGCCGTACGGCGACGACGACGGCGATTGGTGGGTGCTCTCGGACCTGGGCTCCGACGTGCGGCCCGGACCGGTACGCAGCGACCACGTGCTCGGGATCGGCGGGGCATCGGTGACGCTGGCGCAGTCGACGGTGCGCCCCGCCGTGGGCTCGGCGCTGGACCTGGGTACCGGCTGCGGTGTTCAGGCGCTGCATCTCTCGCGCCACGTCGACGCCGTGACTGTGACGGATGTCTCGGAGCGGGCGCTGCGCTTCGCGGTGACCAACGCGGCGCTGAACGGATTCAGCTGGGAGGCGCTCGCCGGCGACCTGGCCGCCCCGGTGGGCGACCGGCGCTTCGACCTGGTCGTGAGCAATCCGCCGTTCGTGGTCGGGCCCGCGCGCGGTTCCCGGGAGCGGATGGTCTACCGGGATTCCGGGCGGGTCGGGGACGGCATCTGCTCGGAGCTGGTGGGCGCCCTGCCCGCGTTGTTGAACCCCGGCGGCTACGGGCAGCTGCTCGCCAACTGGCTGCACGTCGAGGGTGAGCCGTGGGAGGAGCGGGTCGGCGGCTGGCTGGCCGCCACCGGGCTGGACGCGCACGCGGTGCAGCGCGAGGCGCTCGACCCCGCGGGGTACGTGGCGCTCTGGCTCCGCGACGCCGGCGAGCTGAGCGGCGCGGACGCCGCGCGGCGGACCGACGAGTGGCTCGAGTGGTTCACCGAGAACCGGGTCGAGGCGGTGGGCTTCGGCCTGATCAGCGTGCACGCCGCCGGCTCCGACCAGCCCGTCGTCCGGGTCGAGGAGGCCATGCAGGAGCACGACACGATCATCGGCCCCGAGGTGGCCGCCTGGTTCTCCCGCGTCTCGTACGTCCGGGGGGCGGACCTGCTGGCGTCGCGGTTCGTCGCGGCGCCGTCCCTGCGGCTGCGGCAGACGGCGTCACTCGGTGCCGAGGGCTGGGACGTCGACCGGCAGATCCTGGCGCTGGAGTCGGGGTGGCGCTGGTCCCAGGAGGTCGACCCGGTGACGGTCGCGCTGGTCGGCGGGTGCGACGGATCGGTGACGCTCGGCGACCAGCTGACGGTGCTCGCCGCGGCGTACGACGCGGAGCCGGTGGCGCTCGCCACGGTCGCGATCCCGCTGGTGGGGCGGTTGGTCGAGCGCGGAATGCTGCTGCCGGCATGAGAGCGGTGGTGCAGACCGTCGCGGAAGCCTCGGTGACGGTCGACGGGGCGGTGGTGGGCGCGATCGGGCCAGGACTGCTGGTGCTGGTCGGCGTCGCCCGCACGGACACGGCCGCCGAGGCCGCGGTGCTGGCGCGCAAGATCCACGAGCTGCGGATCCTCGAGGGCGAGAAGTCCGCCTCCGACGTCGGTGCCCCGCTGCTCGTCGTCAGCCAGTTCACGCTCTACGCCGACACCAGGAAGGGCCGCCGGCCGTCCTGGTCGGCCGCGGCCCCGGCCGAGCTGGCCGAGCCCCTCGTCGACGCGGTCGTCGAAGCACTGCGGCAACGCGGGGCGCCGGTGGAGACCGGGCGGTTCCAGGCGCACATGCTCGTCGCGTCGGTGAACGTCGGGCCGCAGACGATCCTGCTCGAAGCCTGACCGTGTAACGAGACCGTGCCTTAAGCCTGGTTAAGGCGGTAACGAAGCCCAGTTAAGGCCTAGGTCACCGATTCGGTCACTCGTGGGGCTCCTGGCTTCATTTGCGACCGCGATGCGTTTACGGTGCCGAATTATGGACGACGTGGCGCTTGTTGCAGCGGTGCAGCGAGGTAACGAGGAAGCGCTGGCCGACCTGTTCGAGGAATGCCACGGCTGGACGTACTCCACCTGCCTCAACGCGCTCCGCGACCCGGACGCGGCCGAGGAGGCCACAGCCCGGGTCTTCGAGGTCGCCGTGCGGACCCGGCTGGCCGGTGCGTACGCGCTGCGCCCCGCGATGATCCGGCTCATCCACGACACCTGTCACGAGGTCGAGGGCGAGCTGGGGCGGAAGAAGTGGCTCCGCCGCAAGGGCGAGCAGCCGCCGGCCGCGCCGGACCCGAAGGACCTGCGCCTGGTCGCCTGGCGGGCGGCGGGTGACCTCACCCCGCAGGACCGGATCCTGTTCGCGCTCGCGGCCGGGATGGCGCTGACGAACGAGTCGATCGCGCTCGCCGTGGCACCCGACAAGCCCGCCGCGATCGCGAAGCGGCTGGACCGGATCCGGGAGCACGTCGTCGCCGACGTGCTGGCGGCCCGGTCGCTCGACGACTGCCCGGACCTGCGGGACACGCTGCGGTACGCGGCGAAGGAGCCGGACGCGGCCGCCCGGAAGAAGGTCCACGCGCACGTGGCCGGACGGCGTGGCGTCGCACCGTGCCCGAAGTGCTCGACGGCCTACCAGCGGTGGCCGCTGGCGGCGCTGGCGGCGCTGCTGCCGCTGACCGCGGTCCCGCCCGGCCTGAGCGACCGGCTGCTCGACCGCATGGAGCTGGCGCTGCGCGCCGGGCTGGCCGCGGGAACCGACCGGGTGCGCGCGGTGAAGGGCGTGCCGGCGGTGATCGACGGGGCCACCGGCGAGGCGCTGCCGCCCCGCCGCCCCCGGCTGAGCACCCCGGCGCCGCGCCACGCGCCGTCCGCGGTCCGCGCGAGCGGCCTCACGCACGAGGCGCCCGCACCCGCTCCGCACGCCCGCCCCGGTGCTCGACCGGGCGCAGGCACACGCCCGCCCACGGCCGCACCGTCGGGCGGAGCACACCGGTCACCCGCGGCCGCCCGCACGGGCGCCGAGACCCGCTCCACCGCGGGTCCCCGGACCCCTGGTGGTCCCCAGACCAGTGAGGGTTCCTGGACCGGTGAGGTCCCCCGGGCCGGTGCGGCCGCCGGCGCCACCCACTCGGTCGACATCGCCGACGCACCCACCGTCGTGCTGCCGACGCCTCCCCGACCTGCGAGCGAGGCGCCAGGGGCCGAGGCATCGGCGCCGCCGACCGGCACCCCGGATGCCACGAGCGCCACCGGCCCCGCCCCGGCGACCCCGGCCGCTGCACCGGCCGACCCGGCGCCCGCAGCCGGCAGCGGCCCGGACGCCGGTGCAGGCGACAGCACCCACCGACGCCCCCGCCCGTTCGCCACGACCGCGGTCCTCACCGCCACCCTGGTGGTGCTCGGCGCCGCCGGCGTCGCCACCCTCGCCACGCATCGCGGCCCCGTGCGCACCACCGAGAGCCTGGCTACCGACCCGACCGCCCTCGCCGCCCCGCAGGAGTCCCCGGTCGCCTTACAGCCCGCGGCGCCGGGGCCCTCGCCCGCTGCGGGCGCACCTCGCCCCACCGAGGCCACCGAGGTCGAGCTGCCGGTCGCCAGGACGTCGCCGTCCACGACCGCCCGCCCGTCGATCCGGCCGGTCGCCGGCTCCGCGGCACCGAGCCCGACGGACGACCCGTTCGCCGCCTTGGGCACGCTGACCATCGTCAGCCCCGCCTACGACACGACGCTGAGCACGTACGACGCCGACGCGCGGCTGGCGAGCGCGACGCTAGCGGTCGACGTGCCCGACGGCTTCGACACCACCCTGCTGGACTCGACCCTGACCTGGTCGGGGACCTACGTCCGCCAGCAGGTCACGCAGTACGTGGACCTGGGCAGCGGTCAGGGCATCACGGTCGACCTGCAGGCCGCCGCCCGGTGCACGACGGCGTGGACGATCACCGCGACCCTCACCCCACCGAACGGCGCTCCGCAGTACGCCTCCACCGAGGTGACGATCACCTGCTGACCGGGCATCGGCTCGCTTCACCGGGACCGAGCCCGATCGGGGCCGGCGCGGATGCTCACGCCGCGAACGGCACCAGGAACGACCAGAACGGCACGGTGATCGTCACCGCGGCGGCCGCGTAGGACGACGTCCGCAACCACAGCGACGGCGCCGGCGGCTCCAGCAGCCGCTGAACTCGCGGCAGCACCGCGAGTTCGGTGGAGCCCAGTGCACCGGACGGCGCCACGCCACCGGCACCCGCGACGCCCACCCTGGCCAGCGCCGCGGCGAGCACCGCGCGGTCTCGCCCGAGGCAGGCCCGGTCGTCGGCGAGCATCTCGACGAGCTGCGCGACGGCCCTCCGCACCCGCTGCGTCCCGGCCAGCCCGAACAGGGCCTCCGACCACGCCGCGAACGGCAGCAGCAGTAGATCGTGCCGCTCGGCCAGGTGCGCGTGCTCGTGCGCCAGGACGGCGTCGAGTTCGTCGGCGTCGAGCAGGGTGAGCGCACCGGTGGTGATGACGACACGGGAGCTCGGCCCCGGCAGGCAGTACGCCGCCGCGGCCGGGTGCTCGATCAAGCGGGCACCCGCCCCGGTAGCCCGCGCCGGGCTGACGCGGTTCGGCCACGGCGTGCTCACCAGGTCGACGAGCTCGCGCTGCCGCGCGCGGCAGCGCGTCGCCTTCCACGACGACACCGCGGTCATCGTCAGCAGCCAGCCGAACAGTCCGACCGCCGCACCGAGCAGGAACAGGTGGACGACGTCGAGCCCGCCGGAGAGATCACCGGCGCGCCAGTAGGCGAGGAAAGCCTCGGGCAACGAACCACCGAGCGGTGCGAGAGCCGCCGCCAGCACCGCTCCGCCGGCCGCCAGACCCCCGGCCAGGCCGAGTGCCTGCCACAGCACGAGTACCGCCCGCGGCTCACGCTGTACCCAGCGAGCCCGGGACAGCACGGCGGGCACCGGACCGATCAGCAGGACGGCGACGATGCCGAGACCCGCAATCGTGGGGAGCACGGCGCGGGCCTAGCGCTCCGGGCCGTCGGCGCGGCCCGCTCTCTGCTGCGTGGACACATCCGCCTCCGATGTCAGGCCGACGCCTTGCCCGCCCGGCGCAAGGCCTGATCGAGCGCTCCGGAGAGCGCGGCTGCTTCTTCCGGGCTGACCCGACCGGCGAACCGGACCAGCGCGGCGGTGCGGTCGGCCGCGTCCCCGAGCGCCTCGTCCATCAGCTCGGCGATGTAGTCCTCGCGGGTAGCGGTGGGGGTGTAAGTGTGCGCCCACCGGTCGCGGCACCGCTCGACGCGGCCCTTCGACTCCAGGCGCGACAGCACGGTCAGCACCGTGGTCTTCGCGAGTTCGCGATTGGCCAACGAGTCGGCCACTTCACGAGCCGTTCTCGGAGCATCGGCGGACCAAAGAACCTCCATGACCGCACGCTCCAGCTCGCCCAACCGGGCCATGTGGGGGTCTCCTTCCGCCACGACGGACGCAACCCCAAGTCTACGGAATGTAGAAGGCGAACGCGGAATCGTCCGAACGAGGGACGTGCCACACGCGTATGCAGCCCCTGTCCGCAAACGTTCGCGGAGTTCCCGAATGCGGTGTCGGGTAGCCGACAGTAATCACCGCTCCCGGCCCTCACGACGCCGTTCACGAACGAAGGGCCAGGTCACCACCGTTGGCCTGGCCTGCGGGAGCATCGGCCTCACACCGATCTCACATCGACCTCACCGCCGCTTAACGGCGGGAACGCGAGCCTGGTTTCCACGACAGACGGTACGCGGGGGAGTCCACTCCCCGCGCCACAAGGAGGCGAGCCGGGTGTCCGTTCCGCTCATGTTCGAGGAAGCGTTCGACGTGTACCTCGTGCCCGGAGATGTCGACACAGACCAGGCCGACGTCCGCCGTAACGGTGACACTGCGGCCGGTGATGACGACGCCGTCTCCCGGTCCCGCATCGACGGCACCGAAGACGAGCCCGAGACCCCACGGCGCACCCGGAGCAGCCGGGCCGGCGACAGCGCCGACAGCGCCGGCCGGGGTGTCTCCGCCGACCTGGTCCGGGCCTACCTGAACGGGATCGGCAAGACGAAGCTGCTGACCGCCGTCGAAGAGGTCGACCTGGCCAAGCGCATCGAGGCCGGTCTCTTCGCGGGCCAGCGCCTCAACGAGGCCGAGACGCTCTCTCCGGAGGACCGCGCCGACCTGCGCGAGGTCGCCCGGGACGGCGTCGCGGCCAAGAACCACCTGCTGGAGGCGAACCTGCGCCTGGTCGTGAGCGTCGCCAAGCGCTACACCGGCCGGGGTATGTCGCTGCTGGACCTGATCCAGGAAGGCAACCTGGGTCTGATCCGCGCGGTCGAGAAGTTCGACTACACCAAGGGCTTCAAGTTCTCGACCTACGCGACCTGGTGGATCCGGCAGGCCATCACCCGCGCCATGGCCGACCAGTCCCGCACGATCCGGCTCCCCGTTCACCTGGTGGAGCAGATCAACCGGCTGGTCCGCGCCCGCCGCGACCTCTCGATCAGCCTGGGCCGCGAGCCCTCGCCGGCCGAGCTCGCCACCGAGCTGGGCATCGAGCCCTTCCGCGTCGTCGAGCTGCTCGGCTACGACCGGGAGCCGGTCAGCCTGGACCAGACCGTCGGCGACGACGGCGAGAGCCAGCTCGGTGACTTCATCGCCGACGCCGACCCGATGAGCCCGGCCGACAACGTCTCGTACGCGCTGCTCAAGGCCGAGGTCAACAAGGTGCTGGCCACCCTCTCCGACCGCGAGCGCGAGGTCATCCGCCTCCGCTTCGGCCTGGACGACGGCCGCCAGCGCACGCTCGACGAGATCGGCCGCGACTTCGGGCTCTCCCGGGAGCGCATCCGCCAGATCGAGAAGGGCACGATGGCGAAGCTCCGCGACCCGCTGCGGGCCGAGCCACTGCGCGCCTACGTGAGCTGACGGTTGAGCACCATCGGCGGCCGCCCCTCCCCGGGGGCGGCCGTCTTCTTTTGTTACGCGTGCCGAGTGGCCACCGCCGGACAGTGACCACCGCAGCCACCGCGGGGCACCTCACCCGAGCGCACCGCACTGGCGCAGCCCCGCCGTGCGGGCCGGCCCGCACGCGTCGCGGAGAGTCGGGTGGTCGACGACCCGTGTGGGGCTGACAAGCTATCGGGCTCACCCGACCGAATACCGGGCCCTCACTCGCCGAAATGGGCCCGACTCTCCGTCGCATCACCCCGACGACTCGTCGCCCCGCGGCACTTCCTTGCACCGGCGCGACGCGACGACCCCGGGTCAGCGGAGTCGGCGGGCGCCCTCGTCGAGGCGGCGAGTGGGGCGCTCGATCCGCACGGACGCGTGCAGCACGGTGATGCCCTCGGGCGACGCCAGCACGGGGTTCAGCGTCAACGCGCGCAGCGCCGGCAGCTCGTCGGCGAGCGCGCCGACGCGGAGGAGCAGGTCCTCGCAGGCCGCCGCGTCGACCGGCCGCGCGCCCCGGTACCCGAACAGCATCGGGGAGGCGAGTGGCTCGCGCAGCAGGTCGGCGGCGTCCAGGTCGGTGAGCGGCGCGGCCCGCCAGGCGCGGTCACCGATCAGCTCGGTGGCGATGCCGCCCAGTCCGAACCCGACGACCGGCCCGAACGCCGCGTCCTGCACGACCTCCACCACGCACACCACGCCGCCCCGCGCCATCCGCTGCACCAGCACCGTCGGGTTCGGGTTGCCGGAGGCCGCCGCGATGCCGTGGTAGGCCGCACGGGCGTCGCGCGGCGAGTCGACGTCGAGCCGGACGGTGCCCAGGTCGGCGCGGTGCCGCAGCCCGTCGTCCGCCGCTTTCACCGCGACCGGGTACCCGAGCTCGGACGCGGCGGCCACGACCGCCTCGGCGCCGACCACGCGGCGGCTCGGCCACACCGTGATGCCGTAGGCGGCGAGCAGCTCGGCCGCTTCGTCGTCCTCGAGGTCCACGCCGTCCGGGTGCCGGTCGATCGTGCGGCCGACGAATGTCCGTGCGCTGCCGACGTCGGTATCGAGCAGGTAGGGCAGCTGACCGACCGGCGCGCGCCGCCACTCGGCGTACGTCGCTACCTTGCCCAACGTGCGAGCGGCCGCCTCGGGCGTGGCGTAGGAGGGCACCGAGCCCCTGGCGATCTCGAAGTCCAGGCTGGGCAGCAGCACCGTCCGGTCCGGATCGTGCGCGGCGCCGGTCGTCCCCGGCTGGCCGTCCCCGCCCTGCGGCGCGTCCGCGCCGGCGTCGGACACCGAATCGTTCGCCGCGGAACCGCCGGCGTCGGCCGCGATGGCCGGCTGTTCGTCGTCGGCCCGGGTGTCGTCGGCGACAGTACCGTCGGACGTCCCGGCGGGTACGAGGCGGCGCAGCCGCTCGGGCATGCCGTTCGCGGCCAGGAACGAGGCGATCACCGGAACGCGAGCGTCGGCCCCGACCTCTCGCAGCACGTCGGCGTAGGCCGACTCGGGAACCGCGAGCGCGGGCACGAAGACCACCAGCACCGCATCGATGTCGGGCGCACCGACCGCGGACCGCAGTGCCGTCCGGAGTCCGTCCGGCGTGACGTCCGGCCCGACGTCGACCCGCCACTCCGCCGGTACCTCCAGGCGGTTCGCCTCACAGGCGTCGGCGGCGAGCGCGACCAGCACCGCGGCGTTACCGATCACCGCGGTGCGCCGACCGGTCGGCAACGGCTGGTAGGCCAGGAGCTGGCCGATGTTGAACATTTCCCCCAGCGCCTCGGCACGGATCACGCCCGAGGCCCGGTAGAGCGCCTGCAGCCCACGCTCCCCCGGCCCGCCGGTGAGCCCCGGGGTGACCGCACGGCTCTTGAGGACGACGACCGGCTTGCGACGCGCCAGCCCTCGCGCCACGCGGGTGAACTTCCGCGGGTTGCCGAAGGTCTCCAGGTACATCATGACGACGTCGGTCGCCGGGTCGTCCCGCCAGTACTGGAGCAGGTCGTTGCCGGAGACGTCGGCGCGGTTCCCGGCGGACGCGAACGTCGACAGCCCGAGCCCACGGCGGTCGACTTCACCGAGCAGCGCGATACCCAGCGCCCCGGACTGGGTGAAGAACCCGATCCGCCCCCGGCCCGGCAGGCGCGGGGCGAGCGTCGCGTTGAGAGACACCCGCGGATCGGTGTTGGCCAGCCCGAAGCAGTTCGGCCCGACCACCCGCATACCGTTGATGCGCGCCATCTCGACCAGCTCCGCTTGGGCGCGGGAACCGTCGGGCCCCGTCTCCGCGAATCCCCCGGTGACGATGACCAGCCCGGCAACCTGTTTGACCGCGCAGTCCTCCACTACGGCCCGCACCCGATCGGCCGGCACCGCGATCACCGCGAGGTCGACCTGCCCGGGAACGTCGCGCACCGACGGGTAGGCAGGGACGCCGTCGATCTCGGTCGCGCCCGGGTTCACCGGGTAGATCGGCCCGGCGAACCGCCCGCTCCGCAGGTTCTCGAACACGGCGCGGCCCATACCGCCCGGCTGGCGGCTCACACCGATCACCGCCACCGACGACGGGTTCAGCAGGCGCCGGATCGACCGCGCTTCGGTGCGTCGCTCCCGGTCGTGCAGCACTTCGAGCACCTGCGGGGTCTCGCGGGTGTCGAACGTGAGGTGGACGACGCCGTCCTCGAAACTGCGGGCAACCTCGTAGCCGGCGTCGGTGAACACCCGGATCATCGCGCCGTTCTGCGGCAGGATCTCCGCGACGAACCGGGTGATGCCCTCCTCGCGAGCAGCTTCGGCGAGGTGCTCGAGCATCACCGACGCGATGCCGCGCCCCTGATGCGCGTCCTCGACGACGAACGCGACCTCGGCCGTGTCCGGTTCGGCGAGTTGCTCGTACCGACCGACCGCGATGAGGTCGGCGCCGAGCACGGCGACCAGCGCCTCGCGGCCGGCGTGGTCGACCTCGGTGAAGCGCTTGAGGTCGCGCGGAGGGATGCGCGGGTACGGCGAGAAGTACCGCAGGTACCGGGTGCGGTCGGAGAACCGGGAGTGCAGCGCCACGATGCCGTCGGCGTCGTCGGGGCGGATCGGCCGCAGGTGGACCGTGCCGCCGTCGGAGAGCACGACGTCGGCCTGGCGGTGCTCCGGGTACGGCTTGGCGGCGGGCGCCGCCGCCACGGGCTCCCCCACCGGCGCGGCGAGGCCGGAGTCGGCGTGCTCCGCACCCCGGGGCCCCGCGGCGGCGCTGCTCACCTCGCCGGCCACCTGCCGGCTCGCGCTGGCCGTCTCCGCGGCGCGGGTGGGCCCGCCCGAGGGGTAGGCGGGGCGCGCCGAACCGGAGGTGGGGGCGGGATCCGCCGGACCCGAGGCGGGAGCGGGACCCACCGGACCCGAAGCCGGAGCGGGACCCACCGGACCCGAAGCCGGAGCGGGACCCACCGGATCCGAAGCGGGAGCGGGACCCACCGGATCCGAAGCGGGAGCGGGACCCACCGGACCGGAAGCCGGGGCAGACCCCACCGGACCGGAAGCAGGATCGGGAGCGGGACCCACCGCACCGGAGGTGTCGGCGGGCGGGGTGCCCGGGGCGGGCGGGGTGCCCGGGGCGGGCGGGGTGCCCGGGGCGGCCGGGCTCGCAGGCGGCTCGTCGGGCATGTCAGTCGCGGGGATCGTCGGGGTCGAGGCCGTGCAGCGGGAACACGGAACGCCGGGTGGCCAGGATCGCGCGATCGACCGGGTCGACCCGGGACCCCGGATCCCACGGCTGGTACGACGCGTCCGCGCCATCGCCCATCACGGTAGGTACCCGCGCCGCAGGGCGCTTCGAGGCGGCGAACTCACGCCAGGTGTTCGGCGTCGCGTGCGCCGTGGACATCGGCTCACCGGTGGCGGTGGCCAGCAGATGCGACCAGCTGCGCGGCACGACGTCGACCAGCCCGTAGCCGCCTCCACCGAACACGATCCACCGGCCACCGGTGAGCTCGTGCGCGAGCCGGCGCATCGCCAGCTGAGCGGTCCGCTGCCCCTCGACGGAGAGCGTCAGGTTGGCCAGCGGGTCGCGGTAGTGCGAATCGCACCCGCACTGGCTGACCAGGACCTGCGGGCGGAAAGCGCGGACCACGGACGGAACCACGGCGTGGAAAGCCCGCAGCCAGCCGGCGTCGCCGGTACCGGCGGGAAGCGCGACGTTGACCGCCGTACCCTGCGCGTTCGCCCCACCGACCTCGGTGGGGAAGCCAGTGCCGGGGAACAGCGACACCGGGGACTCGTGCAGGCTCACGGTTAGCACCCGGGGGTCGTTCCAGAAGACCGCCTGGACGCCGTCGCCGTGGTGGACGTCGATGTCCACGTAGGCGACCCGCTCGGCGCCGAGCTCCAGCAGCCGGGCGATCGCGATGGCCGGATCGTTGTAGACGCAGAACCCGCTGGCGCGATCGGGCATCGCGTGGTGCAACCCACCCGACACGTTCACCGCATGCAGCGCCTCACCCCGCCACACCGCCTCGGCTGCTCGGACACTCATCCCGGTGATCAGCGACGCCGACTCGTGCATGCCCTCGAACAGCGGGTTGTCGGAGGTGTTCAGGCCCCATCCGCGGAAGAACGGGTCGCCGGGAGCGGCCTGCACGGCGTGCAGGTAGGCCTCCTGGTGCACCAGCCGCAGCGTCTGCCGATCGGCAGGCGGCGCCGCGATGACGGAGACGTTCGGCCGGTCCAGGACGCCGAGGTCGCGGGCGAGCGCCATCGTGAGCTCGACCCGGACCGGATCGAGCGGATGGTCGCCGAAGTTGTAGGACGCCACCGCCGGATCCCACAGCACAGTCACCGGAGCAGCTTCAGTCTCCGCGGTGATCTCGACATCCGGCGTCTGCTCCGTCGCCGGTCGGGACCGCTCGCTCGTCACGGTTCCCATCTCATCACGCGCAGCGCCCGGGCGGACCGGCTGTCCACAACCCCGTCCGACCGCCCCCGGCGCTGTGGACGGAGCGACCACCGGGCGGCGGCGCTGGTACGGTGCCCGCGCCGACGTGTTCGAGCAGGTAGCGACCTCGATCGGCCGAATCTTGAATGATTCAAGAAAATGGTCGGGGCAGGGTATGCTTGCCACACAGGAGAGCCCGTGCCACAGGTTGGCGCGTGACCGGCGAGAATCTTCGGTACTTCTCGGGCGCCGGACAGCGTCGGCAGGAGCGGATGGTCCCGGACGGACCACGGTAGGCAGCGGTGATTGAAGCGAGGCGGCGACGTGAGTGACCTGATCGACACCACGGAGATGTACCTGCGCACCATCCTCGAACTCGAGGAGGAAGGGATCACGCCGCTGCGTGCCCGGATCGCCGAACGATTGCACCAGAGCGGGCCGACGGTGAGCCAGACGGTCGCGCGGATGGAGCGCGACGGGCTGCTCACCGTTCAGGGCGACCGGCACCTGGAGCTCACCGATCTCGGCCGGCACCGAGCCGTCTCCGTCATGCGCAAGCACCGGCTGGCCGAGCTGCTCCTGGTCAACGTCATCGGGCTGGAGTACGAGGCGGCGCACGCCGAGGCCTGCCGCTGGGAGCACGTGATGAGCGCCGAGGTCGAGCGCAAGGTCTACCAGCTACTCGGCCGACCGCGCGTCTCGCCGTACGGCAACCGCATCCCCGGCCTGGTGGAGCTGGACGTCGACATCGAGGAGCCGGATCTCGTGCCCGGCCGTGAGGTGACGCTCGCATCGGCGCCCACGGGTGACGAGGTCGTGATCGAGCGGCTCTCCGAGCAGCTGCAGGCCGACACCAGCCTGATCCACGATCTGCACTCGGCCGGCGTCGAGCCGGGGGTGTCGGTGCTCGTGGACCGGTCGGACGGCGAGGTGACGCTCACCCATGGCGACACGACCGTGAAGATCCCGCGCAGCCTCGCGAACCTGGTCTTCGTCTCCTCCTCGTAACACTCGAGCCACCCCGACGTGCGCCCCGCGGCGATGCCGCGGGGCGCACGTGTGTTCCGGGCACGCTCCCCGCCGGTCGAGGCCGAGCGGACGAGCCATCAAGGGGCCGCTGACCACCACGCCGACGCAAATCCATGGCAGCGCGGGGCCGGCACGGACGCGGCGCGGGGCCCGCAGGGACGTACACAACCGCAGCACGGACGCGGCGCGGACGCGTCGCAGACGCGGCGTCAATGCTGCACAGTCGCAGCGCGGATGTGGCACGGACGCGGCGCCAACGCCGCACAGCCGCACCACGGACGCGACACGGACGCGGCGCCAATGCCGCACAGCCGCAGCACGGATGTGGCACAGACGCGGCGCCAACGCCGCACAGTCGCACCACGGACGCGACACAGACGCGGCGCCAACG
>Ga0190269_10000546_pt1 | contig 19123 bp, 16 predicted proteins | sample Popmic249IS_FD_133749 | JGI IMG/M metagenome (GOLD analysis project Ga0190269, IMG submission 133749) | Populus adjacent soil microbial communities from riparian zone of Blue River, Arizona, USA - 249 IS | ecosystem: Environmental > Terrestrial > Soil > Riparian zone | place: USA: Arizona... | reverse complement strand
GTTCACCCGCTTCCAGCACCCGCGCGCCGCGGTCGTGGTGCGCGGCGCACTCGCCGGGGCGCCGTTCACGGTGGTCGGCGTCCACCTGGGGCTCACCGAGCAGGAGCGGGTGGCGCACGTGCCGGTGCTGCTGGCGACGGTGCCCGCCGACGAGCCGGTCGTGATCACCGGTGACGTCAACGAGACCGCGGACGGCCCCGCCTGGCGGGCGCTGGCCGAGCGCTTCGTCGACGCGGGGGCCGACGACCCGACGCCCACGTTCAGCACCCGGTCGCCGCGCCGCCGGATCGACGGGCTGTTCGTGTCGCCGGGTGTGCCGATCCGGGGCTACCGGGTGCTGGAGACCCCGGAGGTCGCCCGCGCCAGCGACCATCGACCGCTCGTGGCCGAGGTAGGGCTCACGCGCTGACCGGCAGCCTCGGGCGGGCCCCCCGGACGGCGGCCAGCCATCGTTCGAGCGGCAACGAGGTTCCGCGCCGCACGGCCCGCCCGGCGTCGATCAGCACGGCGTCGGGCGCCTTCGCCAGCGCGGCGATCTCGGTGCGCGCGAGCAGTGCCTCCCGCGTCGGCTCGTCGAACCACGCCGGGTCGTACCCGGTCAGTTCGCACCAGAGCGCGAGGACCTGCTCGGTACGGTGCGGCGAGCGGAGCAGAACGAGCGTCCCGGCCATCGCGACCACCTCCCACCGTCCACGGTGAGGGACGCGCGCTACCGGCTCGCGACCGGCACGTGACCGTCCGGGAAACTTCCGCAGCCGCGGAACTCAGACGACCGCGCCGTCGTCCGGGTCGTCGTCGCTCCAGCCGTCCCGCAGACGCCACACCAGCGCGCCGGCCCCACCGAGGATGCCGCAGAGCGACAGCAGCAGCCGTACCGGCTCGCTGAGCCCGAGCGTGTCGGAGCGGAACAGCAGCACCAGCCCCGCCGCGATCGCCAGCAAGGCGCCGACGACCGGCGCCGACAGGCGGGGCAGCGGCGGCGGAGGCGGTGGCTCGTAACCCTCCTCGTCGGTCGGGAAGTCACTCGGCGGCGCGTCGGTACCGGTCAGCCGGTCACGTCCGACCGGTCGGTCGGGGTCGGTGGTGGCCTGCGGTGGCGTCTCCGGCCGGGGCGCGGCCGGGGGAGCCTCCGGCGTGGGCTCGGTGAGCGCGGGCGGGGCCTCGGCCGCCTGCTCGGGGCGGATCGGCTGGACCGGCTGGACCGGCTGGTCGGCGGTGCCGGGCGTCCGTACCGGCAGCGGGTCGGCGGTGGGGTCGGTGATGGCGGGCGCGGCGGTGCCGTCGGCCGATGGTCCGTTCTCGGGCGAGCCGGTGTCGGCGGGCCCGTTCTCCGGCGATCCGCTGCCGGACGGCTCGGTCAGCGCCCGGCGGCGGGGCCGGTCCGGAGCGGCCGTGGCGTCGTAGCCGGCGATGATCCGCTCCCACTCGAGGTCGACGTCGACCTCGACCGGCCGCCCGGACTCCTTCGACCCGGACGAACGGGCCGGATCACCGGCGGCGTCGTCCTCCTGCACGGCTTCGAGCAGGCCGCGGGCCTCGTCCAGCCGGTCACGGTCGACCCAGAGCCGGTCGGTGGGGCGCGCGGGCAGCGACGTCGACCGCACGACCGGGTTGAGATCGGCGCTCGGCGCCAGGTACGCGGCGATGCCGATCACGCCGAGGACGTCGAGCAGGTGCTCGCCGATCCGCGGGTCGACGTCGGCGAGCGCGACGAACTCGGTGGCGTCCAGGCCGTTGTCGCGCCGCCCCCGGTGCGGACGCCCCGGTGTGCCGCTCATCGGCTGCCGTCCGCGGCGCTCGGCGCTGCCGGGGCGCCGCTGAGCAGAGAGGCGACGAACTCCGCGCTGCCCCGGAAGATCGTCGGCGCGTCGTTGTCGAGCGTCGCCACGTGGTAACTGTCGCGCAGGACCACCTCGGACTTCACCGTCGAGGCGACGCCCGCCAGCAATGCCTCGCCGCTCGCGGGCTCCACCACGTGGTCCTCCAGGCTGCGGAACAGCCGGACCGGCACGGTGACCTTGCCCAGGTCGGCGCGGACGGCCTTCCACAACTGCGACAGCGACGCCGCCGCCTTCAGCGGCAGGCGGTCGTAGGCGAGCTCGTGCGCCCCGGGCTTCTTGATGTCGTCGCTGATGCCCGGGAACGAGCCCAGCACGCGGCTGACGACGGGCAGCAGAGCGGCGTCCTTGCGCAGCGTCAGGTACGAGGGGTTCACCAGGAGCAGACCGGCCGGCTCGGTGGCCAGCCCGGCGTGCTCCTGCACCAGCCGCGTGACCAGCGTGCCGCCCATCGAGAGGCCGCCGACCACCACCGGAGTGCCGGGAGGAAGACGATCACGCAGCGACAGGTACTCCTGCTCCACCGCGCGGTACCAGTCGTGCCACGTGGTGCGGTTCATGTCCTGCCAGCGGGTGCCGTGGCCGGGCAGGAGGGGGCACGCGACCGTGTAACCGGCGGCGTGCAGGGCCTCGCCCCACGGACGGATCGACTGCGGGGTGCCGGTGAATCCGTGGCTCAGCAGCACCGCTGCCGACGCGTCGGGCCCAGCGTCGAAGAGGAATGGCTCTGCGCCGGGCAGCACGGACATGACCAACCTCCCAGGAGCTCCGCGCGGCACCCGGTCCGGGTAGCGCCGAGCGGTCGTCTCGACCGTCCGTGTGCGGTACGCACGGTCATCGTCGGCCGACCGCAGCCGGGTCGGCGCGGCGAGCGTCGGGCTCCATCGTGACACGAGGCGGCGTCATCGGCCCCGCGTTCGCGGTACCTCAGCGCCGTGCGGACACGTTCGTCGAGCGGGGCTGGTGGGGCACCCGTGGAGGGATCGGTCCGGGAAGGGCGGATTCGGCAGGGCTTGCCCGCTCGGGATCGTCGACGACGGGCGTGGTGAACGCCACTATGGGTACAGCGGCGGGGGAGAGCTCCGCCACGTCGTCCCGGTAGGCGTCGCCGGTAGGCTCGACCGGCGCAGGTCTGAGGAGGTTCGGTGTTCTACTGGGTGTGCAAGTACATCCTGATCGGGCCTGTTCTCCGCGTCCTCTTCCGGCCGGTGCTGGAGGGTGTCGAACACATCCCGGCGCACGGCCCGGCGATCCTCGCCAGCAACCACCTGTCGTTCAGCGACTCGTTCTTCCTGCCGCTGATGGTGCCGCGGCGGATCACGTTCCTGGCCAAGGCCGAGTACTTCACCGGTAAGGGACCCAAGGGCGTCTTCTCCCGCCTCTTCTTCAGCGCGGCCGGCTGCGTGCCGATCGACCGGACGTCCGGCTCGGCCGCCGAGGCCGCGCTCCGGACCGGGGCCCGGGTACTCGACGAGGGCCACCTCCTCGGCATCTACCCGGAGGGCACCCGCTCGCCCGACGGCAAGCTGTACCGGGGCAAGACCGGCGTGGCCCGGCTCGCACTGCAGACCGGTGTCCCGGTCATCCCGGTCGCGATGCTCAACACCGACGAGGTGCAGCCGATCGGGCAGCTGATCCCGAGGATCCTCCGGGTCCGCATGCGGGTCGGGAAGCCGCTCGACTTCTCCCGGTACGCGGGGATGGACGGCAACCGCTTCGTCGAGCGGTCGGTCACCGACCAGATCATGTACGAGCTGCTGCAACTGTCCGGCCAGCAGTACAGCGACGTCTACGCCGCGTCGGTGAAGAACGGCGCGGCCGACGAGGCGCGCACCGCCGAGCCGGTACGGGACGGCGTTGCCGCCTGACACCAGAGGTGACCGGCGCCCCGCCGGCTTCACCGTCGAGGTCACCGGCTGGCGGGCCCTGGCCGCGTTCCGGTTCCTGACGCTCGTCTACGCGGTCGCGCTCAACCTGGACGACCTGGGGCGCGTGCACAGCCCCGCCTGGTGCGTGGCGACGCTGCTGGTGATGGCGGCGTGGAGCGTCGTCGCGACCTACTGCTACGCGCGGCCCCGCCTGCGCACGACGCTGCTCTTCGTCGTCGACCTGGCCGTCACGCTCGCCACCGTGCTGGCGACCCTGCTGGTGGAGACGCCGGAGCGGATCGCGGGGGGCGAGTTCACGGTGCCGACGGTCTGGGCAGCGACCGCGGTGATGGCGTGGGCGCTGCGCTGGGAGGTGGTCGGCGGCCTGCTCGCGACCGTGGGCCTCGGAGCGGCGAACGTGCTGGTGGTCGACGGTCAGCCGACCCGGGGCACGGTGCACAACATGATCCTGGTCTTACTCGCCGCGATCGTGATCGGCTACGTCGCCGAGGTGCTCCGCCAGGTCGATCGCATCATGGTCGACGCCTGGCAGGAGCAGGGCGCGTCCGCCGAGCGGGATCGGCTCGCCCGGCAGATCCACGACGGCGTGCTCCAGGTGCTGGCGCTGGTGAAGCGTCGGGGCGCAGCACTCGACGGCGAGGGCAGGGAGCTGGCCCAGCTCGCCGGTGAGCAGGAGGCGGCGTTGCGGGCGCTGATGACCGGCGGCTCCGCGGCACCCTCCCACGGCGAGGTGGACCTCACCGCGCTGGTCTCACCGGCCACGGTCAGCTCGTCGATCGAGCTGGTCGCGCCCGCCGAGCCGGTGATGCTGCCGGCCGCGGTCGCGAAGGAGGTGGCGGCCGCGGTCGGCGCGGCGCTGCACAACGTCGCTGAGCACGCCCCCGGCGCGCGGGCGTGGGTCGTCATCGAGGACGAGCCGGACTCGGTGTCGGTGATCGTCCGCGACGACGGGCCCGGGCTGCCGGAGGGCCGGCTGGCCGAGGCCGCCGCCGAGGGTCGGCTCGGTGTGGTGCAGTCGATCCGGGGCCGGATCCGGGAGCTCGGCGGCACGGTGACGATCCTCGGGGAAGCCGGCGAGGGAACAGAGGTGGAGCTTCATGTACCCCGGTGAGGGACGCACGTCCGACGCGGCAGGACGAGCGGGGGAGGTCCCCGCCGAGCCGGTCCGGGTGATGGTCGTGGACGACCACCCGATGTGGCGCGACGCGGTCGCCCGGGACCTGGCGACGGCGGGATTCGACGTGGTCGCGACCGCGGGCGACGGCGCCGCGGCGGTACGCATCGCCGCGGCCAGCCGCCCGCAGGTCGTCGTCATGGACCTGCAGCTGCCGGAGCTCTCCGGCGTCGAGGCCACCGCGCGGATCCTGTCCGCGGACCCGTCCTGCCGGGTACTGGTGCTCTCCGCGAGCGCGGAGCGCCCGGACGTGCTCGAGGCCATCCGGGCCGGGGCCACCGGCTACCTGGTGAAGTCGGCGGGCGCCGCGGAACTGGTCGAGGCGGTGGCCCGGACCGCGCGTGGAGAGGCGGCGTTCACCGCCGGCCTGGCCGGCCTGGTGCTCGGGGAGTACCGGCGGCTGGCGGCCGGGCCGGAGCCGGCGGCCGGCCCCGCCCTGACGACCCGGGAGACCGAGGTGCTGCGGCTGGTGGCCCGCGGGCTGACCGCCAAGCAGGTCGCGTCCCGGCTCAGCCTGTCGGTGCGCACGGTGCAGAACCATCTGCAGAACGTCATGGACAAACTGCAGGTGCACAACCGTGCCGGGCTCGTGCGCTACGCGATCGAGGCGGGCTTGGACGAGGGGTCCTGATCGGTGAGCGGCCCGGGGTGGTCGGGGACGGTGGGGCTGCCGCCCGCGCCGGAGGCGTCGGCCGGGTCGGGCGTGTCGAGCGGGTCGGTGGTCGCGAACCGCAGCAGCAGCCGGGCGCGGTTGCGCAGGCCGAACGTGGTCAGCCGGGTGGTGAGCTCCGGTACCGGCGCCACTTCCCCGGCGCGTGCGGCCCGGAGTGACCACGCGGTGGCCAGCGCGGCGTCGGTGGCGTCGCCCATCCGCTCGTAGACCGAGGCCGCGACCGCGTGGTGCAGCGCCGCGGTGCCGTGGTCGCCACCGTGCGCGGCCAGCCCGCCGTTGACCACCGAGCGGGCGGCCCGGACCCAGAGCGTCTCGCGCGGAGCGGCGTCCAGCACCTGCTTGAGCCAGCCGGCGGACTCCTCACCCTGCGCGCCGCAGCGGACGCCGGTGAGGACCGCGGCGTGGGCCGCGGCGGCGAGCCACTCGCGGGGCGCGAGCGCCTCGGCGGCGTGCTCGGCCTCCAGCCGCCGCAGCGCGACCGTGGCCTGGTCGGTGGCTCCGGTGACCGCCCGGTAGAGCGCGGCGTGGGCCAGCGCGTTCGCCAGGGCCAGCCGGGTGCCGTGCCGGGCGGCGGTGACGACGATCCGCTCGGGGTTGAAGCCGGTGTCCTCGCCGCGCAGCGCGCGCAGCCAGGCGGCGAGCGTCCGCAGGTGCGCCCACTCCGCGTCCAGCGTCTCGTCGCCGGTGAACGCGGCGTCGGCGGAGGCGAGCGTGGCGTCCCAGTCGCCGTCGAAGTACGCGCGCATCGGGGTGTGGCCGGGGTGCGGCAGGGCGCGGAAGTTCAGCGTGGTCGCGGCGGCCTCGTCGAGCAGCGCGAAGCTCCGGGCGATCTCGCCCTCCTCCTGCAGCGCGCTCGCCAGGTTCTCCGACGCGCGGCGCAGCGACCGCAGGTGGTCGGTGCGGCTGCGGTCGACGGCGCGCTCGAGCAGCGTCAGCCCGGACAGGTCACCGGCCAGGTAGCGCGCGGCGCCCTCGGTGATCTGCGCGTTGACCTCGAGTTCGGGCAGCCCGAGGCGGCGGGCCAGATCGCCGGCGGTCTTGGCGGCCGTGGTGGCCTCGTCCACCTCGTAGCTCATCATCCGGAGCCGGGCCAGCTCGGCGTGGGCCGCCGCGCGCACCGGGCTCTCCTCGCCGGCACCGTAGGGCGCCAGCGCGCGGTCGAGGTGGGCCAGCGCCGCGGTGCGGTCGCCGCGCGCCCACGCGACCTGGCTGAGCAGCGTCCGGGCGCTCGCCGCGGCGTCTCGCGCGCCGAGCACCTCCAGTTGGCTCGCGCAGCGCGCGACCTCGGCGGAGCCGCCGGCGGCGATGAACTCGTCCTGGTCGGTGCCGAAGCGCAGCCGCCAGCGCAGCACCAGCGCGGTGAGGCGGGCGACCTCGTCGTCCCGCGCGGCCCGGTCCTCCCCGGCCGCCCAGCGCTCCAGCGCGGCGACGTCGTCGGGGGTGGTCGTGGAGGACTCGTCGTCCCAGAGCGCGAGTGCCCGGTCGAGGAGATCGACCGCGGTGGGTGCGGCGTGCAGGCTCGCGGCCCGCTCGGCGGCGGCGACCAGGGCGGTGCGGGCCGGGCGGAGGAACGGGCGGACGTCCATGTGCAGCGTGCGCGCCAGCTCCAGGGCGGCGACCCGGTGGTGGGCCACCGCGTCGACGGCCTCGGTGGTACGACCGGTGACGTGCGACTGCAGCCAGCGCGCGGCCCGCTGGTGCCGCACGACGCGGAGCGCCCGGGGCTGCCGCCGGTAAGCCAGGTCGCGGACGACCGCGTGGGAGAACGCCAGCGCGGGCTCACCGGCGAGCACGTGGCCGGTGGCCGGGCGGATGAACGCCTTGGCCCGCAACTCGGCGAGCAGTGACTCCACCTCGTCGCGGGCCAGCTCGGCGACGGTGGCGACCGCGCCGGGCCAGAACACCTCGCCGATCACCGCGGCGGCCTGGAGCGCGCGCTGGCTGCGCGGGCCGAGCAGGTCGACACGGCTGGCGACGACCGCGCGGACGGAGTCGGGCAGCGGGAGCGCGAGGTGCGGGTTGTCGGGGTCGTCGATCTCCGCGTCCGGGCGCTGATCGGCCAGCATGCGGACGTACTCGTGGGCGTAGAGCGGCGTTCCGGCGGCGAGCACGGTCAGGTGCTCGAGCGCCTCGTCGGGGATCGGCGAGTCGCCGGAGAGCGCCCGGAACAGCGTCAGCGTGTCGTGCGGGTCGAGCGGCGGCAGCTCCACCAGCGCGTGCCGCGGGTGGGCGGCGTCGTACCAGCCGACACGTCCGTTCGCGAGGAACTCCGGCCGCGCGGTGCCGAGCACCAGCAGGGGGCCGTCGACGGTGTCGACCAGCTGCCGCAGGAAGTCCAGCAGCGGCGGCTCGGCCAGCGCGAGGTCCTCGATCACCACGACCAGCGGACGCCGGGCCGCCAGCCGGGCGAAGAACATCCGCCAGGCCGCCTGCGCCTCGTCGGCCTCGACCGGGGGAGCGGCGTACCCGACCAGCGGCGCGAGCGCGTCGACGACGCTGGCCCGCTCCGCGGTGGTGAGCAGCCCGTGCAGGGAGTCGACGACCTTGCGGCGGGCGGTGTCGGCGCTGTCGGACTCCAGCACGCCCGCGTAGCCGGTGACGACCTCGGCGATCGCGGCGAACGGGCCGCCCTCGCCGCCGGCCAGGCAGCGGCCGCCCACCCAGCGCACACCGACCGGCATCGCCTGCTCGGCGTGGCGGTTGAGTTCGCGCACGAGACGGCTCTTGCCGACCCCGGCCGGGCCGACGACCGTGACCAGGCGCGGCGCCCGGTCGTCGATCGTCGCGCGGAGCAGGCCGGCCAGGTGGTCGAGGTAGGGGCCGCGGCCGACGAACGGGCCGTGGTCGCGGTGGCGGTCCCACCGACGCTGCACCAGCCGCAGCGGACGCCACACCGGTACCGGCCCGGCCTTGCCCTTCACCATGACCGGCGGCATCTCGGCGTACTCGACGTACTCCCGGCTGGCCCGCCACGTCGCCGAGGACACCACGATGCCGCCGACCGGCGCGTGCGACTGCAGCCGGCTCGCCAGGTTGACGACGTCACCGGCGACGAGGGCCTGGCCGCCGTCGCGGATCGCGTCGAGGTCGACCACGACCTCGCCCGTCGCGATGCCCACCCGGGCACGCAGCGGACCGGACGGGCCGATGATCCGCCCGTCCAGGTCGGCCTGGAGCTCCAGCCCGACCCGCACCGCCCGGACGGCGTCGTCTTCCTGGGTGACCGGGGCGCCGAACACCGCCATCACCGCGTCGCCGATGTACTTCTCGACGACGCCACCGCGCCGCCGGATCGCCCGCGCGACCGTGTCGAAGTACCGCTGCTGCAGTGCGCGCAGGTCTTCCGGGTCGAGCCGCTCGCCGAGGCTCGTGAAGCCGGTCAGGTCGACGAACAGGATCGTGACGACCCGGCGCTCCTCGCGCGGTGCGCCGCCGGCGGGGGGCAGGCCGCGGGCGGCCGGGTCGAGATCGGCGGCGCAGTTGGGGCACGCCTCGGCGGTGAGGTCTACCCCCGCCGCGCAGCTCGGGCACTTGCGGAGCAGCGGCGAGCCGCAGCGGCCGCAGAAGCGGTCGTCCGGGCGACCCACGGCGGCGCAGCGTGCACAGTGCGTGTCGATGGGTCGTTCACCCCGTCTCGCGTGCCCAGCCGTGTCTCTCGGGCGATCGGTATTTCCTGTGAATCGTCTCAGTGGCCGTCGCTCTGAGCCACCCATCCGGTCAAGAATCATCCGGTCGGAGCCATCATCAGTCGCCTTCCGGACGGACTACTGACACGTCCGGGTGAGGCCTGACTACGGTGTGTGGCGACTTGAGCGGTGAGGCCCGGGTGTGTCCGGTGAACCAGACCGACGGTGTTCACGGACGGCTGGGAGGCGAGGAACCGTAATGCCCGGGATGCCGAGTATGGTCACCGTGGTGCTGAGGCTTCCGTGGATCGACTCCACGGGAATCGGACATCCAGCGGGTTCCACGGTCCGTGTTCCCGAGTCGGCGCTCGACGACCTCGTCTCCACCGGCATCATCGTTACCGATGCTACGGAGACTTGGGTCACATGTGACTGACGAGGCCGCCTGACCGGACGGTACGGGCGAGTGCCTCCTGTTGCGGTCGGCCGCGAGCCGCCCACCCGGAGCCCGCCGATGACGAAGCCGGCGGTCGTGCGAGCCGACGTCGTGCTCTCGGCGGTCGTGTCCGGAGGAAGCTCGCGCGTCGGCGGGCCGGGCCGTGGTGGCGGGCCGCCGTGTCGGCGGGCCGGCCGCGTCAGGTCATACCGGCGCGTCGGCGCAGTGCGGGGATGTCGGTGACCACGATCTTGCGGCCCTCCGTGTGGAGCCAGCCGCGCGTCGCGAACGTGCCGAGCGCCTGGTTGACGCTCTGCCGCGAGCCCCCCGCCATCTCGGCGAGCTGCGTCTGGTTGAGATCGATCGTCACCACCGGCGACCGGTTGTCGCCGACCAGGCGGATGAGCGTCTTGGCGACCCGGCCGGGCAGGTCGAGGAAGATGTGGTCGGAGGTCTGGTCGGTGAGCCGCCGGATCAGCCCGCCGAACGACCGCATGACACCGTCGAGGATCGGTGGCTGCGTCCGCACCAGCTCGAGGAACGCCCCGCGGGAGAGCGCGAGCACGTGCGTCTCCTCCAGCGCCTCCGCCGACGCCGACCGGCTACCGCCGTCGAGCAGCGCCAACTCGCCCAGGACGCCCGGCGGGCGGACGACGTAGAGCAGGGCGCGGTCGCCGGTGGGCGCGGTGCGGAACACGGACACGGCGCCTCGCCGGACCATGATCAGCGAGTCGCCGGGGTCCTTCTCGAGGAAGAGCAGCTGCCCTCGCCGGTAGCTGCGCGGCACCGCCGCCGCGGCGACCCGGCTGCGCACGGAGGGTGCCAGCCCGGCGAAGAGATCGACGCCGGCCAGCGGGTCGTCGGCCTGCGGGTTGCCCGGCGCCGTCATGCGCGACCTCCCCGCTTCGTCCGGCTCGGTACCGTCGCGGCGTGCGCCGCAGCGGCCGGCCTCGCTCCGGTCGTCGTTCCCCCGGCCTGCATCGTCCCGGTCGCCTCGTTCCGTGTTCGCGTCGTCGAAGGTCGTCGGCCCTCGTCGGGTCTCTGGCGCTTCATGATGCCGTGTCCTGTCGTATGTCTGACAGTGGGACCGGCCGGAAAGCGATATGGCGGTGTCTCTGGCGCAGTGTCCGGTCGCGTCCGCGCCCCGCCGGACTGTCGGTGGGGCCGACTAGGCTTTTGGATGTGCCCGACCCGTCCACGTACCGCCCTTCTCCGGGGACGATCCCGGAGTCTCCCGGTGTCTACCGATTCCGGGACTCCCGCGGCACGGTCATCTATGTCGGCAAAGCGAAGAACCTCCGCAATCGCCTGAACTCGTACTTCGCCGACCCGGCCGGCCTCCACCCGCGTACCTATCAGATGGTCACCACGGCGGCCAAGGTCGACTGGGTCGTCGTCGGCACCGAAGTCGAGGCGCTGCAGCTGGAGTACTCCTGGATCAAGGAGTACGACCCGCGGTTCAACGTCCGGTACCGCGACGACAAGAGCTACCCCAGCCTGGCGGTCACGCTCTACGAGGAGTACCCGCAGCTGCGGGTGATGCGTGGCCCGAAGAAGAAGGGCGTGCGGTACTTCGGCCCGTACGCCCACGCCTGGGCCATCCGGGAGACGCTCGACCTGCTGCTCCGGGTCTTCCCCGCGCGGACGTGCTCCAGCGGCGTCTTCAAGCGCGCCGGTCAGATCGGGCGGCCGTGCCTGCTCGGCTACATCGACAAGTGCTCGGCGCCGTGCGTCGGCCGGGTGTCGGCCGAGGAGCACCGCCGGATCGTCGACGACTTCTGCGACTTCATGGCCGGCAAGACCGACCAGATGCTCCGCCGGCTCGAGCGGGAGATGCAGCAGGCCAGCACCGAGCTGGAGTTCGAGCGAGCGGCCCGGCTGCGCGACGACATGGGTGCGCTGCGCCGGGCGATGGAGAAGCAGGCCGTCGTCTTCGGCGACGGCACGGACGCGGACGTCATCGCGTTCGCCGACGACGGGCTCGAGGCCGCGGTCCAGGTCTTCCACGTCCGCGGCGGGCGGGTGCGTGGCCAGCGCGGCTGGGTCGTCGAGAAGGTCGAGGATCTCGGCGTCGGTGATCTGGTCGAGCAGTTCTGCCTGCAGATCTACGGCGGCGACGACGTGAGCGAGGCGGTGCCTCGCGAGGTGCTCGTGCCCGAGCTGCCCACCGACGCCGGTGTCCTCGAGGACCTGTTGTCGGAGCTGCGGGGCAGCCGGGTGGCGCTCCGGGTCCCGCAACGCGGTGACAAGAAGACGCTGATGGACACCGTGAAGCGCAACGCCGAGCAGGCGTTCACCCAGCACAAGCTCAAGCGGGCGAGCGACCTCACCGCCCGCTCGAAGGCGCTGCAGGAGATCCAGGACGCGCTGCTGCTCGACGAGGCTCCGCTGCGCATCGAGTGCTACGACATCTCCCACGTCAGCGGCACCGACATAGTCGGCAGCATGGTGGTGTTCGAGGACGGGCTGGCGCGCAAGTCGGAGTACCGGCGGTTCGCGGTCCGCTCGGGGCCGGACGGGCCTCCCGACGACACCGCGTCGCTGGCGCAGGTCCTTCGCCGCCGGTTCAACCGGTATCTCGACGCACACGCCGAGACCGGTGACCTCCCCGGCGACGCACCGGCCGACGACGGGACGCCGGCCGGTGCCGGAGCGGGGGAGGCAGCTCCGGCTGCCGCTTCGCCCGCGCCCGCGCCTGGGGCCGAGGCGGGCACCGGCGAGGGGCCGCACACCGACCGGGGCGTGCCGGTGGGCATCGACCCGACGACGGGACGTCCGCGCAAGTTCGCCTACCCGCCGAATCTGGTCGTGGTGGACGGCGGAGCGCCCCAGGTCGCGGCGGCCGCGCGAGTGCTCGCCGAGCTCGGCATCGAGGACGTGGCGCTCTGCGGGCTGGCCAAGCGGCTCGAGGAGGTGTGGCTGCCCGGCGACGACTTCCCGCTCGTGCTGCCGCGCACCAGCGAGGGCCTCTTCCTGCTGCAGCGCGTCCGCGACGAGGCCCACCGGTTCGCGATCACCTACCACCGGCAGAAACGGTCGAAGCGGATGACGGAGTCCGCGCTCGACGACGTGCCCGGCCTCGGCGAGGCACGGCGCAAGGCGCTGCTGCGGCAGTTCGGGTCGCTCAAGCGGCTCCGGCAGGCCACGGCGGACGAGTTGGTCACGGTGCCGGGCATCGGTCGCCGCACGGCCGAGGCGATCGTCGCCGCCCTGGCCGGTGACGCACCGCCCGCGCCGCCCGCGGCGCCCGCGGCGGCTGTGCCTGCGCGGCCGGCGCCTGCGCCGTCCGCAGAGACGATGCCCGCGCCCGGGGCGCCCGCGCCCGCATCGAGTACGGACGACGCGGATCGCCAGGAGATCGGCGAGAGGCCGTCGGCGGAGGCGGGGGAGGCGGTTCCGGCGGCGCGAACCGCGCCGGAATCGTCGGGTCGGCGACAAGCGCCCGGAAAGTCGGCCCCCCGGGCTGCGCAATCCACCGTGAACACACCAGAATCACGAGTAACAACGCTCCGAGCGGGGGGACACGAAGACCGATGACTATCGGGGAGCGGTCGCCGGACGCGGGCGACCTCGGGCACGTGGACGGCGTCACCGCCGCACGCGCCGAGATGGACCTCGTGGTGGTCACCGGGCTGTCCGGCGCGGGCCGCAGCACGGTAGCCAGAGCACTGGAGAACGTCGGCTACTACGTGGTCGACAACCTGCCGCAGACGCTCATGGTCACGATGGCCGAGCTCGCGTTCGCGTCCGGCGGGGCCGGACGGCGTACGGCGATGACGCTCGACGTGCGCAGCCGGGCGTTCTCGACCGATCTGCTGGGGGCGGTCGCCGACCTCCGGGTGCGTGGCTTCCAGCCGCGAGTGGTGTTCGTCGACGCGTCCGACGACGTGTTGATCCGGCGGTTCGAGAGCGTCAGACGCCCGCACCCGCTCCAGGGCGACGGTCGTCTCGTCGACGGCATCGCGTCCGAGCGGGTGCTGCTCGCCAACGCGCGGGAGGTGGCCGATGTGATCATCGACACCAGCCTGCTCAACGGAAATCAGCTCCGCGGCCGCATCGAGGAGTTGTTCGTCACTCCCGAGCAGACGCTGCACGTCACCACGTTGTCGTTCGGCTTCAAGTACGGCCTGCCCGCCGACGCCGACCTGGTCGTCGACATGCGGTGGTTGCCGAACCCGCACTGGGTTCCGGAGCTACGGCCGTTCAGCGGCAAGGACGAAGCGGTCAGCGACTACGTGATGGCCCAGCCCGGCGCGGTGGAGTTCCTCGACCAGTACGCGGCGGTGGTGGCGATGGCCACCGACGGCTACAAGCGCGAGGGCAAGCGCTACCTGACCATCGCCGTCGGCTGCACCGGCGGTAAGCACCGCAGCGTAGCCAGTGCCATCGCGCTCGCGTCGCGATTGGAGGCCCGGGGCATCCCCACCACGGTGAGCCACCGGGACCTGGGCCGGGAGTGACGGCGGGAGCGCGGCACGGTACCGTCCGCCTCCGCTACGCGTTGCAGCGGAAAGACGCAGTGCGTGGCACTAACGGTGCGGAGCACGTCAAGACGGACGGGTGGCGTTCGGCGTAGCGGCGTGCAGCAGAGGGGCGGACGGGCAGTGAACTCTTTTCCACCTCACGTATCCCCGCGGGCCGAGCGGCCTGCGCCGGGGTCGGTCGAAAAGATTTCAGCGGGAAGGCGAGAGGCGTGATCGGTTGGGACACCGAGCGACCTCCACGGGTGGTGGCCTTCGGCGGCGGGCACGGGCTGTTCGCCTCACTCAGAGCGCTCTGCCTGCTCGGCATCGAGCCCACGGCCGTGGTGACGGTCGCCGACGACGGCGGCTCCAGCGGGCGGCTGCGCCGTGAGTTCGGCGGCATACCCCCCGGCGACCTGCGACAGGCCCTGGTAGCGCTGGCCGACCCCGCCGATCCGGTGACCGCCGCGGTGTTCCAGCACCGCTTCCCCGGCAACGGCGAGCTCGGCGGCCATGCGATCGGCAACCTCATCCTCTCCGGACTCACCGACATCCTCGGCGGCACGATCCCGGCGCTCGACCACGCGTCGCGTGTGCTGGGATGCCGGGGTCGCGTGCTGCCGATGGCGGCCGAACCGCTCGACATCGAGGCCGACGTCGCCGGTGCACTGGGGAACGTGATCACCGTCCACGGTCAGCACGAGGTCGCCACCACCCGGGGGCAGGTGCGCCGGGTGCGCGTCACCCCGGCCGACGCGCCGGCCTGCGAGGAGGCCGTCGAGGCCGTGAAGATGGCGGACGCGCTCGTGCTCGGCCCGGGGTCCTGGTTCACCAGCGTGCTGCCGCATTTCCTGGTGCCCGAACTGGCCGACGCGATCGTCAGCTCGTCGGCCCGCCGTATCGTCGTCCTGAACCTCAGTACGGACGGTGAGACCAAGGGAATGCCGTTCGAAGGTCATCTGCATGCACTGGCCGAACACGCTCCGGCGTTGAAGGTGGACGTCGTGCTGGCAGATCCACACATCGTTGGGGACCACACCGGTCTGTCGCGTGCGGCAGAATCTCTGGGGGGACGACTGGTCGTGGCGCCGGTGGCGGCGTCCGACGGGAGTCCACGGCACGACCAGCAAGCTCTCGCCACCGCGCTCCGCGGAGTGCTCGGCACCGGCTGACACCGGTCGGGAGCTGCCGGCCGGGCCGTGACGGGGGCAGAGCGAGACGACTGGAGCAGCGATGGCGATGACGGCCGCGGTGAAGGACGAGTTGAGCCGGGTCGCGGTCACGAAACCCTGTTGCCGGAAATCCGAGATGGCAGCGCTGCTCCGGTTCGCCGGCGGCCTGCACATCGTCGCCGGCCGGGTGGTGGTCGAGGCCGAACTCGACACCGGCAACGCGGCCAGGAGGCTGCGGCAGAGCATCGCCGAGGTCTACGGCCACGGCAGCGAAGTGCACGTGCTGACCGCCGGTGGCCTGCGCAAGACCAGCCGCTACATCGTGCGGGTGGTGCGGGAGGGCGATTCGCTGGCCCGCCAGACCGGCCTGCTCGACGTCCGGGGCCGGCCGGTGCGCGGGTTGCCGCCGCAGGTCGTCTCGGCGGCGGCGTGCTGCTCGGAAGCGGCGTGGCGGGGTGCGTTCCTCGCGCACGGGTCGCTCACCGAGCCCGGGCGGTCGGCTGCGCTCGAGATCACGTGCCCGGGGCCGGAAGCCGCGCTGGCGCTCGTCGGCGCCGCCAGGCGGATCGGCGTCACCGCGAAGGCGCGCGAGGTGCGCGGCGTCGACCGGGTCGTCGTCCGTGACGGCGACGCGATCGGCGCGCTGCTCACCCGGATCGGTGCCCACGCCAGCGTGCTGGCCTGGGAGGAGCGGCGGATGCGCCGCGAGGTCCGGGCCACCGCCAACCGCCTGGCGAACTTCGACGACGCGAACCTGCGCCGCTCGGCGCGGGCCGCGGTGGCGGCCGGTGCGCGGGTGGAGCGGGCGATGGAGATCCTCGGCGGCGACGCGCCGGAGCACCTGCTCGCCGCCGGCCGGCTGCGGCTGGCGCACGGCCAGGCCTCGCTGGAGGAGCTCGGGTCACTGGCCGATCCGCCGCTCACCAAGGACGCGGTGGCTGGCCGGATAAGGCGTCTCCTGGCGCTCGCCGACAAGCGCGCGCACGACACCGGTATCCCCGACACCGAGGCCAGCGTCACCCCGGAGATGCTCGCGCCCTGAGCCCCGGGCCCCTTCGGCGCCCGCACCCGCCCGCGACGCGGGCGGGTCCGTCGGCGTGCGCGCCCACCGTGCTGGAGGCCGGGGCTCCTGGAGGCCGGGGCTCGCAGCGGTGCGTCCGAGCCGCCCGGTCAGCGGGCGGGGTGCCGCCGTGCCCGGCTGACCACCGCGCCGATGAGCACCGCGTTGACGAATGCCCCGAGCGCGACGGCCGCGATCAGCGGCGCCGCTCCGGCGGCCGACTCCGGCGCCAGCACACCGAGGTAGGAGAACGGCAGCGTGACCAGGAGGAGCCAGACGGCGGCCAGGTTGGCGTCCGGCTGGTCCCACGTGACCAGGCTGTAGGTGACGCCGGCGGCGACGACCGCGACGCCGATCAGGTAGGCGCGGGAGAACCAGTTGCCGATGGCGAGTTCGAGGATTCGCATGGGTTCACCCTCCCGCGCGCAGCCGCACGTGGCGTGAGTGCTTGTACTCACCGGCCCTGGGCATTCCGCCGCCCGCAAGGCGGGTACCACGTCGGCAGCGGACGTCACATGACGAACCTCGCAGAAAGCGTCGACAGCCTTTAACCCACGACGATGGTTCGTCGGGTACCGATGGAGGCCGACGAGATGTTGTACCCGGGAGATCCGGTCGCTGGGGAGCACGAGGGAGACGCTCATGAGAGTCGCGGTAGTCGCTGGTAACCCCAAGCCGCAGTCCCGGACGCTCGACGCGGCGAACCGGGTCGCCCGCGCACTGACCGGCCAGGACCCCGACGTCGTCGTCGACGTCATCGGGCTCGGACCCGGCCTGCTCGGCTGGGGGGACGCCGGGGTCGCCGCCGCCGTGGAGTCGGTGCGCTCGGCGGACGTCGCCGTGTTCGCCAGCCCGACGTTCAAGGCGACGTACACGGGTGTCCTCAAGCTGTTCCTCGACCAGTTCGCCACCGCCGAGGGGCTGGCAGGCGTCGTCGCGGTGCCGGTGATGCTCGGCGCCGGGCCGGGGCACGCGCTCGCGCCCGACCTGCTGCTCAAACCGGTCCTCGTCGAGCTGGGAGCGTCCTGCCCGGCGCCCGGCCTCTACCTGATCGACTCCACGTACGCCGAGTCCACCGCGATCGCGGACTACGCCGAGCGGTGGTCCGGCGCGGTCGCCGGCACCGTGTCGGCGCTGCGATGAAATCGGTCGCCGGGGCGGAACCCCGGGAGTTGCGGGACGTCTACGGCGCGTTCCCGAGCGGCGTCGTCGGTCTCTGCGCGGCGGTCGACGGCGCGCCGATCGGCATGGCGGCCAGCAGCTTCGTCGCGGTCTCGCTGGACCCGCCGCTGGTGGCCGTCTGCGTCCAGCACACGTCGACGACGTGGCCGCGGCTGCGGACGCTGCCCTACCTCGGGCTGAGCGTGCTGGGGGAGTCCCACGACCTGGCCGCCCGGCGACTGGCCGCCAAGACCGGCGACCGCTTCGAGGGCCTGACGCTCGGCACCACCGAGGGCGGTGCCGTGCTGATCGAGGGCGCGAGCGCGTGGCTGGAGTGCACGGTCGACCGCGAGGTGCCGGCCGGCGACCACGTCATCGTGCTGCTGCGGATCGAGTCGTTCGAGGTGGAGCCGACGGTCGCGCCGCTGGTGTTCCACTCCAGCGGCTTCCGGCGGTTGTCGGCCTGACGGGGCAGCTGTAGCCGCTCGTGGCGCACGAGCACTTAGGGTGGCGGAGTGGTCGTGGACTCCTACCGGCTCGGCGTCGACTTCGGGACGTCCAGCACCGTCGCCGCGTTACAGGGCCCGGACGGGCGGGTCCGCCCGCTGCTGTTCGACTCCTCGCCGCTGCTCTCGTCAGCCGTCTTCGTCGGCCCGGACGGCGCGCAGCTGACGGGTGCGGACGCCGAGCGGGCCGGGCTGGCGTACGCGTCCGGCCTGGAGCCGAACCCGAAGCGCCGGATCGACGACGGCACGGTGTGGCTCGGCGAGCGGGAGATGGCGGTCACCGAGCTGGTCAGGGCCGTGCTGCGGCGGGTGGCGGAGGAGGCCCACCGGGTGACCGGCCGGTCACCGGAGCAGGTCGTGCTCACCCACCCGGCGGCCTGGGGCAACGCCCGGCTGGGCGTGCTGGCGTCCGCGGCGGGCGCCGCCGGGCTGGGGCGGGTCGAGTTCGTCCCGGAGCCGGTGGCCGCCGCCGCGTACTTCGTCGGCGTACTGGGGCACAGCTTGCCCGCCGACCGCTGCCTGGTCGTCTACGACCTCGGCGCGGGCACCTTCGACGTGAGCGTCGTCCGCGCGGCCGGTGCCGGGTTCGCGGTCGTCGCATCCGCGGGACTGCCGGACGTCGGTGGTCTGGACCTCGACGCCACGGTCGTCGCGCACGCGCGGGGGCTGACCGGGCAGGCCGCGGAGGCGTGGAACCGCCTCGACTGGCCGCAGACGCCCCCGGACCAGCAGGCGCGGCACGCGCTCTGGCGGGGCGCCAAGGCGGCGAAGGAGCAGCTCTCCCGGCATCCCGCCGCCGATCTGCACGTGCCGCTGGCCGCCGCCGACGTACGGCTGACCAGGGAAGAGTTCGAGAAGCTGGCGACGCCGCTGCTCGAGCGGACGTCGACGCTGACGCTCGGCGTGCTGCGCGAGGCCGGGGTCGCGCCGGAGCAGGTCGCGGGTGTGTTCCTGGTCGGCGGGTCCTCCAGGATTCCGCTGGCGGCCACGTTGCTGCACCGGACGCTGCGGATCGCGCCCACGGCGCTGGACTACCCCGAGCTGGTCGTTGCGGAGGGTGCGCTGCACGCCGCCGCGGCGCAGCCGCCGACCGTGACGGTCCCGTCGGCGCCCCCGGCGTCCCCC